>Ga0163144_10001450_pt1 | contig 56040 bp, 54 predicted proteins | sample OliLak19BULKMAT1_FD_123175 | JGI IMG/M metagenome (GOLD analysis project Ga0163144, IMG submission 123175) | Freshwater microbial mat bacterial communities from Lake Vanda, McMurdo Dry Valleys, Antarctica - Oligotrophic Lake LV.19.BULKMAT1 | ecosystem: Environmental > Aquatic > Freshwater >... | reverse complement strand
ATCACGAGCCTCCCGGATAGCCTTGAGCATGGCCGGAAAAAACTCGTCGCCGTTTTGCAGCAGCTGTACAGTGCCCCCCCGATACACGGGCACGTTCAACAACGATGACGCCCAGTACACAAATTCTTCCGAGCCCGGCGCCGCATCAAATCCAACTTTGTAATCCTTGCTGAACCAGTCCGGCAAAAACAGTTTGGCAAACACCCTCACGAGCGCCAGCAGACCGAGCACGAGTAGCGTCCAGCCCCACCAAGGCACGTCGGAACCGAAGCCGATCCATGTGGTCATTGCGGCGCTCCGATTGTTGTAAAATCAAAACGTGCCAGCAGAGGATGATGATCCGAACCGAAGACCAACGGCCCCCGATCAGCAGGGTCTTCGTCAAGGCGGTACACTCGCGCCGCCTCAACGATGCGCAATTCATCACGAACAAGCAGGTAATCAATCACCAACCTGGGAACCTTGTGATAGGTATGACGCCAGGTGGGCAGGACGGACGGCACGCCCATGGTGAAGCCGGCGTTGCGCAAGAGTTGCCAGGCGCCTTCATACCGTCCGCGCACAACGTTCAGGTCGGCACCAAGTATAATGGTGCCGCTCCCGAGCCCTTCCAGCAGATGCGCGGCTTGCGCGCTTCGGCCAGCGCCACCCAACAGGCGATATCCCGCGGGGCCTCTGGGGTCGAGATGAGCACTGACCACTCGCACCTTGTGATGTCCAAGCGTGACGTTCGCGGAAACGGCGACGCGACGCTGCAGAAGATGCGGCAGCTCAAGCGCTGAAGTATCGGAAAGGGGAAGGGTAGAGAGAATGGCGTTGCCGCGATCACTCTGCAAGGCACCATTTCGCATGGACGGAGCGTAACGCAAGTTCATGCCGAGCAGGTGCGCGGTCTCGACGATATCTTCGCGTTCGCGCACCCGTCGGCCGGTCGCGATGTGCCCGCAATGGCGACGGGAGCCCGCGTGTAGTGAGTCATCATGCCGATACGCCTCTTGCGCCAGCACCACCAACGGGGCGTCGGGAGAGGCGCCCTGCGCGAGTAGGTCACCGTTCCGAATACGCGACACGACGTCGCGCAGGTGACCGTTTCCAATCCACAGGTTCCAGCTCAGTACTACCAGCGAGTGGGGAGTGCTGTCACGCGAAGGCGCTGGCGAACCGGCAAGATTGAGCGCCACCAGACCGCCGACATTGCGTCGCCAGCCCTCCAACCGCAAATGGCGATCGTGCAGGTGTTGCAGAAGCGTGAAGTCGTCGTCGGAGGCGGACAAGGCGCGCGGGTTGACGTGATTGCTGATAAACACGCCGATCCCCGACCGGTACTCAGCGCATTGTTTCCTGCATACAGCGTTCGCGTGTGAAGGAGCCGCGGGTTCGCGCCGTTTCGTCCGGGAAACTCAACAGCCCGCCGGTCAGAAATCACCATTTCACGGTAGTGAATTCGAACAGGGAGCAGGCCACCTCTCGGACGGCCCGCCGCTCGGCACCCACAACCACTTCGTACGCGCAGAGTTCGGGGTTCAGCTGCGATCTCGCCGGGCCTCAGGCCAACGAAATACTGGCCTTCAGATCATTCGGGCAATCAGCTGCCATCGCAATGTTCGCGAAGTCGGCCCGCCGCAGAATGAAATAGAAATTGTTGAGCACCGAAAGGGTGTTCGGGACATTCGTCGTCGTCACCTTGTCGACGCGGCCGTCAGCGACAACCTTCCGCCCCTGCTGCGCCGCCTGTTGCTGGAAGTGCTTGATCGCGCGGAAGGTGATCGGGCCGGCCACGCCGTCAACTTTGAACACCTCACTGGGTGCCAGCGGCAGTGGTGCAAAGCGCGGACTCGCCGCATCGCGCTTGTCGTTGATCGACTTCAGAAAATATTGGACCAGCAACACGTCATCACGCCGATTCGGCGCACCCGGCCCGACGGAGTCATCGATGTTGTAGACGTAGGGATCGTTGGTCTTGAGCCGAATCAGGCTGACGCGGGCCATGGCGGTACTCCTTCGCGGTCGCGACCATTGTGCGAGATCGAATTTCAATCGGATTTTGCGAATCTATCTTGCGGTCCGACGCGGCGCTAGCGTGTTGCCTTGGTAGTGGGACGGGAATCCGCGCGACGCCAGGGAAGCTCTGCACAGGCGAGCCCGTACGACGGTGTGGATAGTTTTGCGGTGCTCCGCGCATCCGAGGGCGGCCATGGCGCGAAAAACAGGCGTTCGCACGACTGATGTTCGGGCCGGAGTGGGCGATTCGCCCGCGCGGCGGCCCTCGCGCGCACACTACGTGCCTGGCGTCATCAATCGGTAGCGCACCCGGTACAGGTTGGCGAGCGCAAACGCGGCCAGCGCGCGCCCGGTGTTCTTGTACAACCCACGGTCGCGCGCCTTCGCAAAGCCCCACAACACCTTCACCACGAGAAACGGATGCTCGCCCACCGCGCGGACCCGCGAGCGCTCGCGATTCCGTGCATCGCGTTCCGGCGTCCGTTCCCTGCGTTCATTGACCTCGTACTGTCCTCCCAGTTCGACGTACGTCGCGCGATCGCTCTCCTTGTAGTACGCCTTGTCCGCAGGCAGCGTGTCTCCCATCCCATGCACCAACGCGGGCCGTTGCGAGCTATCCGACTGCGCGGCATCGGTCGTCGTGCGCGTGTGCACGAGCCCGTGCGGATCGGTGCCGATATGGCACGTCATGCCGAAGTACCACGACTTTCCTTTCCGCGTCTGGCGCATCTCGGGATCGCGCGTCTTGGTGGCGTTCTTCGTCGCGTCGACGATTCTTGATGTCGCGTACACCACGCTCGCCAACGTCCGCTGCTCGCACATGTGTCGCGCGCTCCACTGCCGTGAGGTCTCTAATCGCCGCGCCAATATGGCACCACCATCGCGAAAATGCACGAGATATTGCACTATTGGTGCAGAGTTTCCCTGGTCTGGCGAACGTGGAGACCGGGGTGGTGCGTAGATGCTTGAGGCGTGGCGATCGACAAAATGTGCACGCAGACAAGCGGTTCGTTGCTGCATGAAATGTGCACGCAGACAAGCGGTTCGTTGCTGCGGCGCCTGCAACGGGGCGACAAGATGGCGCTACCGCACGTGCGGCCGATGTCGGTGCTGGGCGCTCGCTGCGCGGAACTGCGCATGCCGGATGTGGCGCCTACAGTATCGCCTGGACACGGACGCGCCGGCGGCAATCTGATTGCGTCACCAACGGAGAAGCTTGATGCAGCAAACGAACAGAAGACGCTTGAAGCCAATGGCTGGCGCTGAGATCGGCCCAGTCAATCGCGTGTCGCGAAGACGAAAGCCGGCGAAGCGTCGGTGTCGATCGATTCGCCCGTGCGAGCGCTCGTTGGAAACGCGCTGGATTCGCGCTCCAAGTACTCCGCATTGCTGCGAACCCATACTACATGCAGTGTAGGAGCGGTATGAGAATCACGGCGAACTGGTGTGCCCTTCGCGGGCTTGCCACCCATCAGCGCCACAAATCGTGCGAAATCGTGAAACCGTTGATCATCCTGGCTGAAATAATGAACGAGCAACGGCGTGGGCCGTCAGGAATCGGCGGGCTTCAATAATTGCGCTGGCGGTTCTGTGCAGCAACTGATAGAAAGACGGCGAAAAACACAACACCCTGACCATGTGCGGAACGATGCACATCATCAACCGCTGTGGTGAGGTGAATGGACTCGGCGGTGGCCAGTTGACTGACCACTCGCCGCATTTCGGCATGAAACGGCTCCAAGGCCTCAAGCCTAATTCGCGCCGCCACTTGTTCTGACAGGTCAACATGCAGGTGCGCGCGTACAAGATGACTCTCGAGTTCTGTGAGTTGCCGGTCGAGACGGGCAATGGCACGGGCAACCTCAGGGGAACGTGTTGCGTCGCGACCGAGCGCGTGTGCAATGCAACCTGCAACCAGACCTGAGCATTCCGGCCACGCGGCCCGTCTTGTAACCCCTGCGCAATGCAGCGGTCCGCAGCCTGCTGGATGCTGGAAGACCGCGGCCGTGGTGCGCGCCCCGAAAGGGATTTGATTACAGGTACCTTACAACATATGTGGGCGCCGCGGTGCCTTCGCAGCGCCGTCGACACTAATTGACACGGTTACTGCCGTCGTCACGCACCAAAGGATCCATCGTGTCAACACTGCGGGCGCTCGTCTTCGCGTTCGCGGTGACTGCGCCAATCGGTACAATCGCTGCACAACGCCCGATCGTTGCTGGCAACGCGGCGCGCCTGCCGACCGGAGCCCGGCTGGTCGATTTGGCGGTGCGCGTGTTCGACAAAAGCGACGGATTGCAATCGCCCACCGTTTATGCAGTGGCGGTCGACCTGACCGGACGTCTCTGGATTGGGACCGAATACGGTCCCATGCGATTTGACGGAAGTCGGTGGCAACTGCAGGCACTGCCTGCCGAAGTTACTGCTCGGCAGACGCGGGCAATTCTCCAATCGGCCGACAGCACCATGTGGTTTGCAACACGGTCGGGAGTGATCCGCCAACGCGGCTCTACGCAAACCGTCTTCAAAGTCAGCCACGGGTTGCCGAGCGCCATTGTGTATTCCATCATCGAAACACGAGCACTCAATGGGCAACCACAAGTGCTGGTGGGCACTGGCGCCGGTATTGCGGTCTTTGACGGAAAACAATTTCGCGCCATGGCGTTGCCGGATAGTCTCAAACCGCAAGGGCTCATGCTTGCGGAAACTCGAGCACCCGACGGGACACTTGAACTTTGGTTGGCATCAAGCCTCGGCAAGGTTGGGCGATACGCAAAGGGACAGTGGACGGTCTTCGGCGCCGAACGCGGGCTGACGAGTCGGTCAGCCGAAGCAATCACGCCAATATACCATGATCCGCGCGTACGATTGGTCGTGCCTGGCGATGGGGGCGTCTTTGCTTTTCGGGATGACGGACCGCGCGGCGCGCGCTTCGAACGTATACCCGGTTCGCCTCGGCGTTCGTATCGCGTAGCCGAGTTGGCGCGTGCAGATGGCGCGCGCGAACTCTGGGTGGGAAGCCTCGACGGGGTTGTGCAGCGTAACTCCAATGCTGGTTGGGATACGGTTGATGTTGCCTCCATGCCGCAAGGTGGGCGGGTGACGGCGCTCGGAGCGGTACCCGGACATGCGGGTGGCTCGGCGATTTACGTCGGAACCTACGGCGGTCGGCTGGCGCGTATCGCAGTGGGTAGTGTTAGCACGCTTGAAGTGCGCGGCGGCACACGGCGTGATGTGATCACAGCGATTGCCGCTGAGCGCGCACCAAGTGGACGGACGTCGCTGTGGATGGGAACGCGCGACCGCGGCTTGTTTCATCTCGATGAATTCGGTCGCACCATCGCATTCTCGCGCGAAACGGGCCTGGCTTTCAATTCGGTTCATGCACTCGCGCTGCTGTCCAGCTTCAGCCGTACTCTGAATTATGCGGACACGACCAGCGCGCCCGCCGATTTGTGGATTGCCACCGACCGCGGCCCGTATCGTCGCGAAGGCGCACAATTGGTGCCGAAGTTTGAGGGCATTGAAGGGCGCATTGTGCGATCGTTTGCGCGGGGGCCCTTAGCTGATGGGACAACCTCTCTGGTTGCCGCAACAGACAGCGGACTGTTTCGGTGGACCAACATGAAATGGGAGCGCGTTCCGTTTTTCGGCCGTGAACCCATTGTCGCGCTGGCATCCGCAACGGCCGCCAACGGACCAATGTTGTGGGTTGCGACGCCCGAACGATTCGCGCGCGTGACTCCGCGCGGGGCCGTGTTCGACCCGCCGGGCGTGGTCGAGGTACCTTTCACGACCGCCCGCGAAGCGCCCTCGCCGCTCAAGCCCGCAGCGATCACCGCGATCTGCGGATTCTCCGGTGCTGCGTCCACGGGCCGTGTGTTTGCCGGTAACGCGACGGGCGATCTATTCTGGCGAGATCCGGATACCCAATGGATTCCGGCGCCCGTGGCGTTGCGGCGTGCCATCGGACGTCAGCTTGTTCGTCGACTTGCCTGTATTGATAATGGCCGGCTGTTGATCGGCACCGGGCTTGGGCTGATCATTGCCAATGTGCGCGAGTTGACACCTTCCAGCTGGCTGGTGTTGTCGGTGACCAGTCAGGAGGATGGCTTGCCCGCCACCGAAATTGATGCGCTCTCGCCCGGGCCGGTCGATGGAACCCTGTGGATTGGCACCACGCGTGGAGTGGGTGCGCTTCAATTGAACCGCCTGGTGACGCCACCGTCGTCCGTCCTCGACGTGCATCTCAGTTCGGAGTCGCAGACAGGACCAGTGCAAAATGGCGACGAGCTGCGCGCTGGCGATTTGCGTTTGTCCATCACGCCGGTGCTGGTCACCAATCATCGCGAATATGACACGCGATACCGGGTGCGTCTTTCCCGGGATGGCAACGCTCAAACGGAAATGGATACCAGCACCAACGAATTTGCGGATGCATCAGAATGGACCGACAATCCCGAAGCGCACTATCAATCACTCTCCACCGGCAACTACACGCTGCGTGTGTGGGCCCGCGACTACGCGGGGCGTGTCATTGCCTCTCCGGCCACTCACTTTCGGGTTGTGCCGCCGCTCTGGCGCAGCTGGTGGGCCGTACTGTCGTACGCCCTGCTGCTCACGGGCGCCGTTTATGTGGGGCACCGCCAACGCCTGCGCATCCTGGAACGCACGAACAAACAACTCGCAACCAGTGAACGCAGAATGCGCACCAGTGAACGAAAGTTCCGCGCACTCTTTGATGAGGCATCCGACGCGCATCTGTTGATTGACGGTTCGACGGTTTCCACCATCAACCTCGCGGCGCGGTCGCTGCTGCAACTGAACCCAGGAACGATGGATGCAGGCATAGACGCTCGCGCACTGTACTACATCCTGCCGCAAATCCCGTGGCGCGAACTGAATGAGCTTGCCGAAAGCGGCGCGATAGGCACCTTCGAGTTTGAACTGGCCAGTGGCGAAAACATTCCGGTGTCGGCCCAGATCACGCCGGTACCCCTGGACGACCGCACACTCTGGCACCTCGTGCTGCGCGATCTGCGCTCCCTGCGAGAAGCCGAAAAGGTGCGGCTCCGGCTTGAAGACCAGGTGCGGGATGCGCAAAAGCTGGAATCGCTCGGCACGCTGGCCGGTGGCGTTGCGCACGATTTCAACAACCTGCTGGGCGTCATTCAGGGAAACGTCGAACTGGCGCGGGATATGTTGCACGATTCTGACACCGTCGCGGTGCATCTCGATACCGTGTTCGACGCCAGCGAACGCGCGCGCGACCTCGTGCGCCAGATTCTCACGTTTAGTCGCCGGTCGAGCAGCCGGGAAGAAATTGTGGACGTCGCACATCTGGTGCGTCAGTTGCAGCCAATGTTGCGGTCCATGATACCGAGTTCGGTGGACATTGTAATTTCCGGCGCGGAGATGCCGGCGTTCGTACAGGGCGATCCGACACAATTGCAACAGGTGTTGCTGAACCTGGCCAGCAACGCCGAATATGCGATGCGGCCGAAGTGTGGTGGACGCTTGTCTATCACACTGGAGAGTGCGCGCACCGCTCCCGGAGTCCGGCCATCCAACGGATTCATGGTGTGCCTGCGCGTTACAGACACTGGTATTGGTATGTCCCCTGAAGTGCTCGAACGCGTGTTCGAACCGTTCTACACCACCAAGCCAACCGGCGACGGTACCGGTCTCGGCATGGCAGTACTACATGGCATCGTGGCGTCGCATGGTGGTTCCGTGAACGCTGCGAGCATTCTGGGCGAAAGCACCACGTTTGAAGTATTGCTGCCGTCAGCTGCGGAGATGTCAATTGCCTGTTTGTCGCAAGCACAGCCCGCCAACGATCCAGTCGAAGGTTTGCGCGCCGTAGTACCAGCCTCGGCACCGCGCGCGTTCGATGAGCACTCCATGCCACCCGGCCGCATCGTATTGGTCGACGATGAACCAAGCGTGGCGCGCGTCAGCGAAACGGCCTTGACGCGCATGGGATTTCACATCACGGTGTTTGCCGAACCAGCCGCCGCGCTGGCGTTTGTGCGCGCCAATCCCCATGACGTCGATCTGGTGATTACGGATCAGACCATGCCGGGATTTACCGGCGACGTGCTCGCGTTTGAATTGCACCGCATACGGGCAGAATTGCCTGTGATCATCATGTCCGGGTTCAGCTACGTATTGACCGCGGAACGGCTTGAGGAAGTTGGAGCGCTCGCGGTCCTGCAGAAGCCCGTGTCCCTCGCGACGTTGCGCGCGGCGGTCGATGCGGCGTTAACCGCGCATGTCCCGTAGCTGCGACTGCCAGGTGCGACACTGGCAAGGCGCGTACTTGTGCGCCGTCGTGGCGTAGTGATCGATCGCCGACTCGAGAAAATGGTCGGCGACATAATACAACGCCGGGTGCGTGCGCAGATGATGAGCGCCGCCGCTGCGTCGGGTATTCTCCGACACGCCGATGACAATGCGGCGAAAGTGCTCACGGATTTGCTGACGCGCGATGGTTATACGGTGGCGATCAGGCGCCCTCCGGTGCAGCGGATGCGCTGACGGATTCAGCGCGCCCGTGCTCGCTGCTTCCGTTCTTTCGCAATGGCCCGGACCGGCGTGTCGCCATCACACAGAACGTTCGCGGTTTTGGCCCACACAGGTCATACATCAGCACCTGCTGCCAGTCCTGCACCACCGCGTCCCAGAAGTGACCGCCAGGTGTCGCGCACAATGCGCGGATACCAGTCGTAGAGAAACTCGCGCACATCGTATTCGGTGACGGCCGTAACGGGTTTGAGTGAGGAATACGCGCAACGTTCAACAAACATCCGTGCGTGGTTGGCGTAGGTACGCACGAATGCGACCGACGGTGGAGAACCACTCGCGGGTTTCCGCAACCAGGCGCGATATCGCATCAATGTCCGGTTCACGCCTTTTGCGGCCTCGGCTTCTGCGAGTGCGGCCAACGGTGTGGCGCCTGGGCCAATCGGTCCCGCGGGTTCCAACACCGCCGGCAGCGCGCCCAGCGGCGCGAACATTTCGTCCTCGAATTCCATTCGACACGTGACGTGATTCTCCGGGTCCACCCAGCTGAGGTCGGGCACTGTGTGCGCCATATCATCAAACGTTGTCTCGTGTAATTGAATGAAGCGCGGAACACTTTCAAGCGCGGCAATCAGATCATCAAAGTGTTGTTCGCGAATTCCTCCACCAGGACTGTTGAGCACCAACAGCGTTGGATAGGCATTCGCTCCCGCAATGTCCCATCCCTCCCGCTGAATTTCCGCGCGCATGGGTTTGGGCAACTCCGCGCGTGTGTTGAAGAGCAGCGAAATAGTCACTCCTTGTATTCCTGACATCGCCTGCGTTGGGTCGGTCTCCACTCGGCTATGCATTCGCTCGAGGTCCTCGGCGTCTTCGTACAGGGCGAGCCCAATTTGCTGTCCCGCCGCGCCCATGATGATCGTGGTCCACTCGTGGCCACGAGGCCGCTTCACGTAGATGGGCGTTTCATCAAAGACGGTCTCCCAGGGAACGGCGCGGAAGAAGTTCGCCGCAGCCTTGAATAACTGTTCGACACGTGCGGCCGGCAGGTCCCACCCGGCCCACGTCTCAGGTTTCGAATGCAGCAGATGGAGCGGTGCGATGCCACCATAGATGTGGCCCAGAAGACTGCGTAGTGCCTCGTCTACACCAGGCAGCTGTTCGGCAACATGCACGGCTATGTTCTGCGCCATCAGGAGAGCACGAAGCGATTCGGCCAGAACAGCGTGCCGAATTGAAACGTGAGTCGGTGCCACGCCCGTGTTTTCAACGGCCTTCCGTATTTCCGCCGCGAGCAATTCGGCCAGCGCCCCCGGCTCGGCAGATGGCCTGTTCACCATCTCAACGGATATCACGAACGGGGCCGCCTCGACAAGAATGGCCGCCGGCCGTGCCGCAGGGTCGTTGGCAAATCTCCCCGGAACAGGAGCGATATCAACTTCCCAGGCGCGGTTCAGTTGTGCCGCGGGGGGCAGGTTGAGCATGCGCCGTCGTGCCGGTTCGGGCGCGTTTGAAAGCAGACGCAGTTGCGGCGATCCCGCGGCCTCGCGATTGCTATCCGCATGGCACTTCTTGTACTTGAGGCCTGAGCCGCAATGGCAGGGGTCGTTCCGTCCAGGAGTTTTGTCCATGGTGTATCCGAGTGGCGCCTGCGATTCGTGGATAGAGCTTGGGAGTTCTGTGATACGGGCCGGTGGCCTTGCTCGATATGTGTAGAAAAGCCGTCTTCGCCCTCCCACATCCGCAAACGCGTCCAAGCTGATTGCGGTTGGCGAACGTTCGCGCTCCACTTTCTGGTAAATTTTTATTGTACTGTTGTGATGCCAGTAACCAGTCTTGGGGTGAGTGCCACGAACACTACCGGAGGATGAGATGGCCCAGTCGATCACCTTGAAAAAATTGGTGGCTCGATTGCCGCAATACTCCCCAAGGACGTGCTGCAGCGCCAGCACCTTGGGGTAAACGACGAAGTATTCGTCATCGAGACGCCCGACGGGATTTTGTTGACGCCGACCGATCCTGCGACCAAGGTGGCGCTGGCGGCGTATGCGGAAGTGGCCAAGGAGAATCGAGCAACACTCGCTGCATTGGTCAAGCTATAGTGCCGCAGGAGCCGATTTGGCTGAGCCGCGCGGTAGTGGATCATATGCACGAAGATCAGCGGCGCCTGTACGGGGGAAACGTGGGTGTGTTGAATGATGGTGGAGTGGAATCGGCCATTGCTCGTGCGCGCAATCGCTTCGAGTATACCAACGCCGATGTGTTCGAATGTGCGGCCAGTTACATCTTTGGTTTGGCGAAGAATCGCGGGTATCAGGACGCCAACAAGCGCACTGCGTTTGCTACGGGATTAACGTTTCTGCGTGTAAATGGCATTCGCATAGACGCCCCTTCAACGGACGGCATTCAGCTCATGCTCGACGTCGCGACCGACGTGGCCGACGAGTCCATCATTGCACTCTGGTTGCGAGAGCGCGCCACACCGGTCAGGTAGTTCCAATCGGCGTGCGCAGGTCGATGTGCGCGACCATCGCGGACTCTTGATTGAACCGCGTACCATCGCGCACGCTTTGATTGCTTCACTTACCATCGCGCACACTTGATTGAACTACGCTCTGTCGCGCTCCGCTGCACCCGCGTTGTCCGTCTGGATATACAACGCAATCCCATCCAGCACACGCTGCAATCCGAAGTCGAACGACTGCGCCATGCTGCGCGATTGACCTTCAGGCGGCGCAGTAATGAGCGCTGCAAATTTCGGAAAGCGTGGATCACCAATGGCGCGACCAAGATCCGCACCAACCGACGCGACCCACTCTGCTTCCGAAACACCGCGCGTACGTGCGCGTGCGAGTGAAACCGCCGTATCTGATGCACCGCGCGTGTAGCCGTCAATGATACTGAGCATCTGACCAATATCAGCGGCGCTCAGTCCAGTGCGTGATAGCGGATCGGTGATTGCCTCCAACCACCGCAACCAGTTCGGACCGTGCGGCGCGGCCACAAACGGCAACTCGGCCATCCACGGATGTGCGCACAGCATCGCCCGTTTCGCGTGCGCCAACACCGTCACCTCATCACGCCAGTGCGCGCGCGGTTCGGTGGGGAGCGGCGGACTACCCAGGCCCGCATCCACAATGGCGTCGGTGAGCGCGTCCTTGTTCGGGAAGTAACGATAAATCGCCATCGTGGTGAAGCCAACCTTCGCCGACACCGCCTGCATGGTGACGGCACCGAGTCCGTGTTCCTGAGCGATTTCAATGGCGGCTTGCACAACGGCTTCTGGGGTGACACCCCGCTTGGGACCGCGGGTCGGCGCCGAGCGATCCTCCCAAAGCAGTTCGCTCCGGCGGAGCAGCTCAGGATCCGCACGGGTCGCGGCCTGCATGATGTCGTCGTGGGTGAGCGCTCGTTTTTTCCGTCCGGCCATCTCGAATCACCAAAGAAACTGTTGACAAGCCCGAAACTGTGTATATCATACACTCGTACTGTGTACATGATACACTAATACACTAGTACACGGGGCGCCCAGGCGAAAGTGCTTGTTGGCGATCCGTCTCTCTCTTTCAACAGGAATTCGAACATGTCCACCTCATCGTTGGTTTCTCAGGCTCCGGCGGCTCGCCTTCTTAATCGCGTAACCATATCGGTCGCGAGCGCGCTGGCGCTTTCCCTGGCATTCAGCACCGTCTCATCGGCTCAGACAAAGGACACATCAGCGACATCATTCGAAGTTCGCTTCACAAGCGGCGCCTTCGTGCCAACCGGTAGCCAGAGAAGCTTCCTCAAGGATGCGCAGGTCTCGGCGGCTCAAATCTCGTGGGTTATCCGCCCGTCGCTGGCCATCACCGGCACGTTCGGATGGGCGCGAAGCCGAGATCTCGGCTCGGCCGCCAAGTCCAAGCTTGACGCCTTCACGACTGATTTGGGGGTCGAGACGCGTCCCGCCCGGTTGGCGGTTGGCCAGGCGGTGTCGTTCAGTCCGTTTGCCGGAGTGGGTGCCGGCGTGCGCACGTACAACTATCGGAAGCTGAATGTCGGCGCTACCAACAACCTCGCCGGTTACGCCGCAGTGGGTGGTGAACTTGGCATTAAGCGCGTGGGGCTGCGTCTCGAAGTTCGGGATTACGTCGCCGGATTCAAGCCGCTTGCCGGCGCGGGAAAGTCCGCCCAGCGGAATGACCTCGTGATGATGGCTGGTGTCCGCTTCAATCGCCGCAGCCCGGCGCAGGACTGAGCCGCTATGAAGTCGACCAAGTCAGACTGGCTCATTCCTGGCGGCCTCATTGCGCTGAGTCTCGTGCCAGCTCTGGCCGGCCTTGTGCGGGTGACGCAAATCGCTGGCGGCGCGAGTATCACGCCCGAGAACGCGCGGTTCTTCGCGTCGCCCGTACCGGTGTTGATTCACATTCCGGCCGTCATTGTGTACAGCCTGTTGGGAGCGTTCCAGTTCTCGCCGGGCTTCCGTCGCCGACACCGCGGTTGGCATCGGGCGGCCGGTCGCGTTCTCGTGCCGTGCGGATTGTTGGTAGCGCTGACCGGTTTGTGGATGGCGCAGTTTTATCCGTCGCCGCCGGGTGATGGGCAGCTTGTTTATGTAGAGCGGCTCATTTTCGGTGCGGCGATGTTGATGTCGATTGCATTCGGTGTCGATGCAATCCGCCAGCGCAACTTCGTGTCACACGGCGCGTGGATGACGCGTGCGTACGCGATTGGCATGGGGGCGGGCACGCAGGTGCTCACGCATTTGCCGTGGTTTTTGCTGGTTGATGCAAAGCCTGGGGAGGGAGCGCGTGGGGTGATGATGGGGGCGGGGTGGGTGGTGAATGTGGTGGTGGCGGAACTGGTGGTGCGGGGGAAGGTGGGGCGGACAAAGGGGAGTGTGGCCGGGGTGGATCCCATTCGCGGGGCGGCGGCCAGCAAAGACATGGGAATGGCGCGAATCGGCTAGATATGCATCCAACATGTATAGAAATACCCGCTTTCCCATACAGGCTGCTGCGACACGTGTCGCTCCGGTGATTTGCAGCGGCCCGTTCGCATTTGCAACTGCGGCACCGACAACTCATCAAACCGTCAGCCGCCCCGAAATGAAATGGTTCAATCCGCCCTCGAATGATGATGGTCCCCGACAGCGTCGCGCACAGTTTGGCTGGGAACCCCCATCATCTCACAACCGCGAGGGACTTTCACATGACCACAGCAACGATGGATCAGATTCTCGATGAGCTCGACACGGCCCGCCAGCGCGCTACCTACGGTGCGGTCGCGGGCACGGTTGGTGTTTCGCCGCGCGCGCTCATGTCAGGACGCGAGCGCAATCAGCGCCACTCCTGGATTGTCAATCTCAAAACCGGACTGCCAACGGACTACACAAACGAGCTGATGCATCCCGAGCTCATTTCAAAAACCGCGATCATCAAGACCAAGGAAGACCTCGCCACCTGGCTCGCGACTCGTGGCGTGCCATTGAGGGATGAACGTGCGGCCTGACGGTAGCACTGCGGTGAGACACCGTCGGCCGTGGGCCAGTAGGCACACAGAAAGCATGACATGTGCTACACATGCAGTACATGTTATACACATGCCCAAGATGATCCAGCTTCGCAACGTCCCCGACGCCCTACATGACAAGCTCCGCATCCGCGCTGCTCTCGCCGGCATGTCCCTTTCCGACTATCTGCAGGGCCAACTTGCTCGCTCGGCCGAACAGTTCAGCGTGGCCGAGCTGCGGCAGCGGTTGGATGCGCTCGAGCCGGTACGGGTGTCAGAAACCGCGGCCGACATCCTGCGGCGGGAACGTGATATTCGATGATCGTCGCCGACGCGTCTGTCATCGTTGACATACTTTTGCGAGTGCCTGGCGTCGAAGCGCTGGACGCCAGGCTGTTCGACGCCAATGAATCGCTGCACGCGCCGCATCTTGTTGATGTCGAAGTCGCGCACACGCTGCGAAAGTATGCCTTGCGGGGCGAGATTACAGAGGCACGCGGAAAATCGGCGCTGGCGCTGCTGCAGCGATTCCCGCTTACGCGACACGCGCACGACCCGCTACTCAATCGCGTGTGGCTGCTGCGTCACAACCTCACTGCGTACGACGCCACCTATGTGGCACTCGCGGAAGGTTTGGATGCAACACTCTGCACGCGCCATGCGCCACTCTCGTATTCATCGGGACATCACGCGCGCATTGAGCTCATTTGATTCAAATCGCCTACATCTTCGGCGCCCCGATCAACCCTATGCGCTTGAGCACTGCGGTATGCCGTGACTGACCTCGCAGGGCATACATCTGCGGCATCGCGTTAAGCACCTGCAGCAGGTCGGGATCGCGCGCATCCACTGCCTTGTTCAGCATGACATACATCGAGTCGTCCTGCCCCAGTAAATACAGCAGCTCGGCTCGCTGAGCCAGCCGGGGATCACCGTCCAGCTCCTTGAGCATCCGCCGGACGGTCGCGGTATCGCCACGCCGCGCCGCCGTCTGACCCGTATTGAGTTGACGGACCCAGTAGTCACCGCCGGCCAGCACGGTGGCGCGCGCGCGCGCCCGCTCCGCCGCCTCAAAGTTGTGGGCATCTCCCTCAATCAGGCTTAACAAATCCCACGCTTCATAGAATGTTGAATCGACCTGCGTAGCCTTGACCACCGCTTTTCGGGCCTTCGCACTGTCAAGACCCGACCAGTGGCCCCAGCCGAGGTCACTCCACCATTGCGCGGTTGTCGGCTCCAGTTCCGTCAGAGTCCCAGACATCTGAATGATGCCCGCACTCTGCCCCAGCTCCCACATAATCCAGGCGTAGAGCGCCTGAGCCTGGAAGGTGAGAGTGCGCTGCCCGCCAAGCCGGAACTGCTCCGCGGCCCCTGCAAAATTCCAGTCCACGTGCGCCAGCGCCGCGCCATGCGCGAAGTAGGGATCGCCCAGTTTGGGATCGAGCGCCATCGCACGGCGGGCGGCTTGCTCAATCAGTGCGCGGCCAGAGTCTCGTGGTGTGGTCTGATAGATGACGGCATACGCGTTGGCAATTGCCAGCGTGCTCCACGCCGGCGCAAAGGTCGAGTCGATCGCCAGCGAACGATTCAGGTAGGCCGTTGCCCGCTGGAAGCCCTCCGCGGTCCTGATGTTCGCTGCTTCCACGCCAAGCAGGTACAGCCCGTACGCTTTAGGATTGACGGCCTTGGCCGTGGCCAGAAACTGCTCCTGGTCCTTGGTGAGTCGCGCACGGACCCCTTTCGCGATTTCACTCGCCATTTCGTGCTGGAGAGTGACGACGTTCGATGCTGGGCTTGAAAAGGTGCGAGACCAGAGATTGTCCCCGGTGCCTGGGTCAGTGAGGTCTGCAGTGATCTGCACCTGATCGCCACTCTTGAGCACTGCGCCCCGCACAATGGCATCGACGCCTAATTCCTTCGCGATCTCGCTAATTGGCTTGGTGCTGCCGCGGTACGCAAGCGTCGCACGATGACCCAACACCCGCACGCCGGCATCGGTAAGCACCCCGATTACCTCGCGGGTCATGCCGTCGGCAAAGAAAGTCTGGGTTGAATCGCCAGTCTGATTGTCCATCGGCAAAACGGCAATTCGCTCAAATCGCGGGCCGTTGTTCCGGCCGAGCCATTGCCAGGCGCCAACTGCGGCAGCCAGGACCACCAGCAGCGCAACGCTGACACCGAGTTTGTTCGGTCCACTTCGACTCGGGCCTTTCAGGGCACTGGGTGACCTCTGCTGCGTGGTCTGAAATTGACTGACCGGCCGGAGCGCGTCCGCAAACTGCGAAACCGGATTGAACCGATCGGCCGGATTCTTTGCCAGCGACCGTGCCAATGCGCCCGCCACTTCCGGCGAAACGGTGGGACGCAAGTTGGTGATCGGGGCCGCCTCATTCAGGATGTGCTGCCGGATGACACTCTCCATCGTCGGCCCGGTGAATGGAGGCTGACCACCCAGCATCTCATACAGCACACAGCCGAGGGAATAAAGGTCGCTGCGACCGTCAATGTCGGGATCGCCCGCGGCTTGCTCGGGACTCATGTAGAGCGGCGTTCCCACGGACATGCCCGTTGCCGTGAGCTTGTCCGTACCGGCGCTGCTCGCGGCGCGCGCGATTCCGAAATCGGCGACTACGGCGTGACCGCCTTCGAGCAGGATATTCTCCGGCTTGATATCGCGATGAATGATGCCACGCTGATGCGCATACCCGAGCGCGTCGGCGACTTCACGCGAGATGCTGAGCGCCTCCTCGATGGAAAGTTGTTTCTGGCGATCGAGCCGTTCGCGCAGCGACTCGCCTTCGACGAGCGGCATGACGTAGAAGAGCAATCCATCGGCGTCGCCGGAGTCGTACAACGGCAGGATGTGCGGATGCCGCAAGTTCGCCGTGGTGGCAATTTCACGGAGAAAGCGATCAGCGCCCAACGCCAGTGCGAGCTCTGGTCGAAGCACCTTGATCGCCACCTTGCGATGATGCTTGAGATCCTCGGCGAGATAGACGGTCGCCATTCCGCCCTGCCCAAGCTCGCGCTCGACGCGATAGCGGTCGGCCAAGGCGGTGGTGAGCCGAGCGATATCGGTCACGTGAGAATGCGCGGGCGGAGCAGGGTCACGTGAAAACCTTCGAGGCGAATTTCAGGGCTGGGATTGGAACGATGAATCTGTCACGGGTTGCGGCGCGCGGAAAGGCGGCGCCACTTTTGTCGCAGTCGAGGAAGGTTTGGATGCAACATTCTGCAGGCGCGATACGTTACTCTCGTGTTCAACGGAGCACCACGCTCGCATCGAATTGACCCGACTCGATTTCGCGTTCGATGCACGCACAGTAAGTGCAATCGTACGCGCACTCCCAGCCTTCGCACCAAATCCCATGAGCACAAACAATCGGGACATCGTTGTTCGTCGGTCGTTTCTGGCGCGGTTGGCCGCGGTGGGAAGCGCGCTGGTCGGTGTTGTCGCGCTGCCCTCGACCTCGGCGGCGCAGCCATCGCGTCCGGACACCCATCCGGCGGACGCGTGGCTTGACGAGCTCAAGGGCGTGCACAAGAACATTTACGATTGCACCAGCGTCGAGAACGCGTCCATGGGTTGGGGGTTTGCGCGCAACTTTCTCACGGCCAACACGGGGCCCATTTATGGGTTCAAGGACGCCGACATCAATGCCATTGTGTGCGTGCGCCACAACGCAACCGTGTTCGGATTTAACGATAGGGTGTGGGAGAAATACAAACTGGGCGAATCGCAAAAGGTGAGTGAAGGCGGCGCGCCGGCCACGAAGAATCCACAGGCGAACACGGCGACCACACTTGCCCAGCGCGGCGTGATTGTCGCGCTTTGCGGCTTGTCGACAGGGCGCATAGCGCGTATCGTGGCCGGCGAGTTGAAACTGAACGTGGCCGAAGTTGAGGCTGATTTGCGTGCGAATCTCGTGACGCCAACTGCGCGCGTGGTGGCGGCCGGCGTCGTGGTTACCAACCGCGCGCAGGAGAGGGGGTTTACGTACACGTACGTGGGATAGACCGGTTGGCAGTTTCATCTCAGAACTCGCCAATAAACCCGATCTCCGTCTGCAAATCATGGCCCGTCGCGTGCAGCACCGTGTCGTGCGCATGCGCGATCAATGCGCGCACATCCGCAGCCGTCGCGTGCCCGAGATTCACCAGAATATTCGCGTGAATGTGCGAAATCTGTGCATCACCGACGCGATACCCTTTCAGGCCGCATTGATCAATCAAACGCCCGGCACCAACCCCCTCAATTTTCTGAAAGATTGAACCCGCGCACGGGTGCACCTGCAACCACGGGTGCCGCGATCCGCGCCAACTGAGGTTCTCCTGCAGAATGCGATGCAACACCGCCGGGTCGCCCGGCGTGAGCTGGAACGTCGCGCTTAACACCACATCGCGCCGGTGATGAAACACCGTGTCGTCGTACCCGAAGTTGATGTACGACGCGTCGACAACTTTGCGCTCATTTTCTTCGGAAAGAATTTCGCACGACTTGAACACGTCGGCGATAAACATGGTCTTCTCACGTTCCGGCGCCGGTGACAGAAAATGCAGGTTCTGCCACAACGCCCCACCAATCGTGCTGGGAATGCCAATGTAATGTTCCAGCCCCGACCAGCCGCGCCGCACCGTTTCCAGCACCAGGTCCTGCACGATGGCCCCGCTTTCCGACCACAGGGTCCCATCCTCACGAATTTCGTGCGCCCGCGCGACGTTCCGGATGACCAGGCCGCGAAAGCCACGGTCACCGATGAGCACATTGGCGCCCAGCCCTAACACAAACCATGGGGTGCCAGTCTCACGTGCAGCCGAAATGGCGCTGGCGAGGTCGCTGGCCGAAGTGGCATCGTACAGAAGGTCGGCCGGACCCCCAATTTGGAAGGTGGTGTACGGAGCCAACGGCACACCGTCTCTCAGGTGCGCGGGGTCAAGCTTCGCGCGCAGAGGCTGGTACGTCATACCAGGCTGGGTTCAGTTCCAGAATCGGCCATCGCTATCGCAGTGTCTGCTGTGTTCGGGCGGTGAGCTGTCATCGCCGTAAGTTCCTCGATCCCCTCTTCGAATGCCAGCGTTGTTCTCAGATCGGCTGCTCGCGCGCCCCCTGCCCCGCCGCACCGTGTTCAGTCGCCTCGCACTCGGCGTCACGCTCCTGCTGGCGGTGCCGCAATTTGCACCAGTGGCTGCGCAGTCGCGCGCCGAGCTGGAAAAAGTCATCCGGCGGAAGGTGCTGGCCAACGGGATGGAAATTATCGTCGTGGAAAATCACGGCGTGCCTATCGCGACCCTGGAGATTGACGTCAAGAACGGCTCGTTCACACAGCCGCCCGACTATGCGGGACTGGCGCACATGTACGAGCACATGTTCTTCAAAGCCAACAAAGCCCTGCCCGAACCCGAAGAGTTTACCGATCGTGCGGCCGAGCTGGGCGCTCTGTTTAACGGGACCACGCAGGAAGAACGAGTCAACTATTTTCTTACGCTGCCCGCCGACTCGCTGGAAGGCGGCGTGGGATTTCTCGCGAACGCATTACGATATCCGCTGTTTCGTGCGGACGAACTGGCGCGCGAGAAAGAAGTGGTCATCGGCGAATACGATCGCAACGAAGCGCAGCCGGGTTTTGACTTTCAGCAGAAAACCACGGCAGCGTTGTATCCCGGGCAGTTCAGCCGAAAGAACACCATTGGCGATCGCATCATTCTGCAGAAAGTCACGCCCGAGCAAATGCGCGTCATTCAGAAGAAGTACTATGTGCCAAACAACAGCGCGCTTATCGTGACCGGCGATGTCAATCCGGAAAAGGTGTTTGCGTTTGCGGAGAAATATTTTGGCGATTGGGCCAAAGGCCCCGATCCGTTTGTCGTCGATCCTGTTCCCGCCATTCCGCCACTCAGTGGCAACAAGGCGTTGATTGTTGAAGAGAACATCAACGCCGTGGTGGTGCAAATTCAGTGGCAGGGCCCCAGCGTAGGAAAAGACGCCGCCGCGACGTATGCGGCCGACGTGTTCAGCGATGCGCTGAACACACCGGGTTCGACGTTCCAGAAAAATCTGGTCGATTCGGGATTGTGGCAGGGTGTCGGGGTGAACTACTACACGCTGAACCAGGTGGGACCGATTACGGTAAGCGGTCAAACCACGCCGGAAAAACTGCGGCCCGCGTTGGCGGCGCTGGAAAAGGAAATCGCGCGGTTCACCGATCCCACGTACATCACGCCCCCCGAACTGGAGGCCGTGAAAGCGCAGCGGCAGGTGTCGAGCGCGTTTGGCATTGAGAAGGCGTCGGAAATTGCACACACCATTGGGTTCTGGTGGAGCGTGGCCAGCCTTGACTACTTCATGAACTACACCGACCAGATGGGGCAACAACGTATTACCGATCTCATGCGCTACACCAAAACCTATGTCGAAGGCAAGCCGCGTGTGATCAGCGTGCTGCTGTCACCGGCCGCGAAAAAGGCGCTGGGATTGACGGAAGCAGAATTGCTGACCGGAAAAAAGCCGGTGGTGACGCCGTGACTGCAGGCCACACCATTCCCCATCGCGTGATGCACACTGTGAACGTATTCACCGCGGCCCTCGCAATCGTCCTGGCTCCTGCTATCCCTCACGGGGTGTCGGCGCAGGCCACCACCACCCGCCCGCCCGCCGCACGCCCACCAGTGACGGCACCGGCCAAAGTTGGCGAAGACACCCTCACCAGCAAATTTGAAGTGGCGGGTATTCCCGTCATTCTGCGTCAGGTCACCGCGAACAATGTGGTCGCGGCCAACTTGTATTTGCTGGGAGGCGTTCGGCAGCTCACGCCGGACAACGAAGGCATTGAAACGCTCATGCTGGAAGCGACGGAATACGGCACGCGCAAATATCCCAAAAACCTGCTGCGCCAGAAGATGGCGCGTCTGGGAAGCGCCGTTGCCGTGAGTCCCGGCATTGACTGGACGACCATTGGTCTGCGCGCGACAACGACAGGGTTTGACAGCACGTGGGTTATCATGGCCGATCGCCTCATGGCGCCGTTGTTGCTGCAGGCCGACGTCGCACTGGTCAAGGAACAACTGCTGGAGGCCATCAAGGGGCGCACCGACAGTCCTGATGCCTTGCTCGATCATCTCGCCGACAGCGTCACGTACGCGGGAAGTCCGTACGCCCTCGATCCCGTAGGTACCGAGCGTTCGCTGACGAAAATGACCGCCGCCGATCTCAAGAAGTATCAAGCCGAACAGATTGTGACGTCGCGCATGATGCTGGTGGTGGTGGGCAACGTGTCACGCACGCGCGTTGAGAAGTTGGTGCGCGAAACGCTGGGCCGTTTGCCAAAGGGGACGTATGCGTGGACAGCCCCCTCTGATTTGCCCTCAGCGCCCTATGCACCGGCGATTGTCAAACGTGTATTGCCCACGAACTACCTGCAGGGATCGTTCCGCGGTCCGCGCGCGAATACCAGAGAGTACGCGGCACTGCGGTTGGCTTGTGCGGTATTGTCGGGCCGCCTGTTTACCGAAGCGCGGGCTCGGCAAAATCTCACGTACTCAATCAACGCCCCATTTGTGGAACGTGCGCAAAGCATGGGCGGATTGTACGTCACCACCACCGCGCCGGACGCGGTGCTCAACATCATGCAGAAGGAAATCAGCGCGCTCAAGGACGGCACGATCAGCGACGATGGGCTGGAACGTCTTGTGCAACAGTTCATCGTGACGTATTTCCTGGACAACGAAACCAACGCCGACCAGGCGAACCTGCTGGCGCGCGCCGAGTTGTATCAGGGGGACTACAAACGGGCATCGCGGTTTGTGGACGAGTTACGCGAGGTGACAGCCAAGGACATTCAACGCGCCGCCGGCCGGTACATGTCGGACATTCGGTGGGCCTATGTTGGCGATCCGTCAAAGGTGTCACTTGCCCTGCTCAATCGGTTCTAGGCGGTTGCGCCCGGTGTTGCGCTCGCTGTTGCACCCAGTGTTGCCATCACTGTTGCACCCAGTGTTGCCATCGCCGTTGCGCGCGGGGTTCCTCACGCGCATCTCCAACACACGTACGAGTTGTGACCTGTGAGTGAAGCTGGGCATCGTCCCTGGCGTGTTGCCGAACGTACGTGGCCCGAGGTGAAAGCGGCGAATTACACCATCGCGCTGCTGCCGTGGGGTGCGACCGAAGCGCATAACACACATCTGCCGTACGGAACGGATACCATGCTGGCCGAAGCCGCCGCCGATGCCGCAGCGGCCGAAGCGTGGCAGCGTGGCACACACGTGGCGGTGCTGCCGTCACTCGCGTACGGGGTGCAGGCGGGACAGCTTGACATTCCGTTCTGTATGAACATGTCGCCCACTACCCAACTGCATACGTTGCGTGATCTGGCCACGTCATTGGTGCCGCACAATATTCGCGCGCTGGTCATCATCAACGCACACGGCGGCAATGATTTCAAGCCAACCATTCGCGAGCTGCAGCCGTCAACACCACTGTTTCTCGCGACGGTTGACTGGTGGAAAGCGGGCGACATGAAAGCGACGTTTATCGAACCGGGCGATCACGCCGGCGAATTGGAAACGAGTGCCATGCAGCATGTGGCACCGCATCTGGTGCGTCCGCTGCATGAGGCGGGCGATGGTCACTCCCGCAACTGGCGCTTCACCGCCATGCAGCAGGGATGGGCGTGGGCGCCACGCCAGTGGACGCGCATCAGCGACGACACCGGCGTTGGCAACCCGGCGGCCAGTACGGCCGAAAAGGGGGAAGTGTACGTGCGGACATGTGGTGAGCGCATTGGCGCCTTTCTGGCTGAGCTCAACCTCGCGTTGCCCGGCGATTTGTACGAATCCTGAAACGCGCATAGTATTCCGAGTTGGCCGACCGGCCTATTCCCGCGTCCGGGGCGACAGCGCTTCGTACCGGCTTTCCACCACACCTCCCCTGCCATGTCGACACCGCGACGCAAATTCCTGAGCTGGCTGGGCGCGAGTTCTGCGCTGGCCGCTTCCGCCTCCGTGTTCAAGTCGGAATCGTTGGAAGCGCAGCCTGCACAGCCGGCCCAGGCCAACAAGTGGGACGTCAGCTGGACCGATCGGCTCAAGGGCAAATACAAAGCAGTCTTCGATTGCCCCGAAACCGGTGAAGGCGCCGCGATGTTTCGCGCGTGCATCTGGCGCGATCAGCACAAAGAGGTGTACGGCACGCCGCAGGCGGAAACCAGTCCGGTGCTTGTGGTCCGTCACGCAGCCATGGCACTCATCATGGACGATGAATACTGGCGCCGCTTTGGCATTGGTGATGCCGAGAAGATGATCGACCCTGCGACAGACAATGGGTACGCGAAGAATCCCATTCGCGCGGGCGATCCGAAGGCGACCGGTGCGTTTGCGCGCTACAATCTCACTGATTTCATGGCGGACGGCGGCATCGTACTCGCCTGCAACCTGGCGTTTCGCAGTGTCGTGTCGAAATATCAGCGCACCGACAAGTTGTCCGCGGCCGACGCACGCAAGGTGGCGCTGGAACATATGGTGCCCGGCGTCATCATGCAGCCGTCCGGCATATTCGCCGTGCTGCGCGCGCAGGAAGTGGGGTGTAATTACGTGGTGGCCAGCTGAACGAAGTACGCACGGGCCAACGCGAAGCTGGCAGGCCACACACAGGGCGGTTGTTCCTGCGCGTTGCACGGCTCGAACACCACCGTCTTGGCGGCGTCAATTTCGTTCTGCGACAGGTACGGGCTGGGCGTAAGTTCGTGCACGTCCATACCGCGGGTTTCGTCGGACGACACCATGAGGCCGTTGGAATAATACGTTGACCAGTAGCCGCCACCGGGGCCGCGATCGAAGAACGCGATTTCGATAGGGTTTGCCCGATCGGTCCAATCAAATACGGTCGCACCACCCTGATCGAACGCCTGCACCACAATAGCGCGTCCCGGCACGGGGATGAGATTGCCAGTGTGCACCGTGCAGGTTTCTTCACTGGTTTGCGGCGGCATTTTGTAGTAGCTCTCGAACGTCATCTTCGTGCCTTCGAGCGTGAAGATGGCGTTGGCGCCCCATTCAAGTTTGTCGGTGGCGCGGCAACGGGGCTGACTGCCGCCGCCCCATTCATCCGAGACCAGCAACTGGCTGCCGTCGTTACTGAACGTGGCCGAGTGCCAGAACGACATGTTGGAGTCGGCTACGGAGGCCAGACGCTTTGGATTTTTCGCGCCGCGAATGTCGAATAACAATCCGTAGCCCACGCCTGCGCCGCTCGCCAAGCCAATGGCTGGATACGCGGTGATGTTGTGACAACCGCTTTGCCCAACACCGTTTCCACGTCCACCACCGCCGCCGCCGCGACCGGCTTGTGCGGCACCGCGCGCTGCAGCCCCTCTGGCAGCACGGCGACCACCGGCAGCTCCGCCTGTGGCAACCGCGCCTGCACCTGCGGCGGCTCATGCACGGTGCGTCCGCTCAAATCGGCGAACAGGTGTGGAGAGTTCACCACCTTGGCGCGTTCCGGATGCACGAGTGGCACCTGTATGACTTCAATGCGGAATTGCGCACTGGACGAAGGGCGCCCGCTGGCCAACCTCATTGCCACGTGCTGCCCTTACGGCACCACCACCGCCTTCCGCGGAAACAACCCCGCCCGGTTCGCCGCATGAATCGCAAACGCCGCCAACACCGCCGAGTTGAGCTTCATGTCCTCGGCCTGTACGCGTTCGTACGTGTCCATGCTGGAGTGATGCGTCCGCGTTCCGTATTCAATGCCGTCCTGAATAAACTGGAATCCCGGTAGCCCCACGCCATCAAACGCCTGGTGATCGGTGCCACCCGTGTTACTCGGCGTCAACGTCTTGATGCCCTTGTCGGCAAACGGTTTCATCCACTCGCGAAACACTGGCGCGGCGTCGGCATTGCCCTGCTGATACACCCCTCGAATGGCGCCCGTCCCGTTGTCGAGATTGAGATACACCGAGAACTTCGCCGCTTCGGGTTTCACACTGTCGCGCGTGCCGAAGTGATCGCGCACGTACGCGCGTGAACCAATCAACCCCTGTTCTTCGCCGGTCCACAGGCCAATACGAATGGTGCGTTTGTTGTTGGCGCCAATTGCCTTCAGAATACGCATGGCTTCCATCATCGTCGCGCTGCCTGCTGCATTGTCGGTGGCACCCGTGCCTGCATGCCACGAGTCGAAGTGCGCACCCAGCATCACCACTTCATCTTTCAACTTTGGATCGGTTCCCGGAATTTCCGCAATGATGTTAAACGAGTTGAGATCGTTGTCGTAGAACGTGTTCTTGATCTCCAGTTCCATCGGCACCGGAATGCCCTTTTCCAGCACGCGGAAAATGCGACCATAGTGTTCAATGGCCATGGCGACGAGCGGAATCTTGTACGGCGTTTTTGGATCGCGTGACTGTCCATTGTTCGTGAAGACCGTACCGCCGTCGCCGCGCCCCGGTTCGAGAATGGCGGCCACCCCTTCATCCAGAATGAACGCCTGACGTCGTGTGGCAATGGCAGCCAACGCTTGTTGCGCCTGCTGCTGGCGCACGCGCGCGCTGTCGGCCGCAGTGACTGGTGCTGGCGGCGGCACAACGCGAACACCTCCCGCACCACCTCGTCCGCCCGCACCGGGTGCTCCAGGCATGGGCGCCTGCGCCATGCGCTCCAGCGCTTCGTCAGACAACCGGGTGCCAAGTGCGGTGAATTGCGCGGCGACTTCACGCATGGGGGACAGCATGACAATCTTGCCCTGCAACTTTCCCTTGTACGTCGCGAAGTCGGCTTCCGCGTTGATCTTCACGTAAATCACTTCACTCTTCACCAGGCCGTTCGTACCGGGCGTCCACGCCTGTGGATATCCGATAACCGGAAACGGCACCGGCCCAGTCACTTGCGCGTAGAACTTGTCGTTGGTCCAGCCGCGACCGAACGGTCCCCAACTTTCCAGACGCGGATTCGTGAGCCCCCACTTCTTCATCTCGGCCATACTCCACTCGGCCGCTTTGCGGGTGTTGGGCGATCCCGTCAAACGCGGTCCGCTTACGTCGGTGAGGTACGACATCACGTTCATTACCTGCGAACGCGTAAACGCTTCCTCGCGGATTTTCGCGACGATGGCGTTGTCGACGGGTTCGGTGGGCTGGGCGGAGAGCGTCAGCGGAGCAAGTGCAATGGTTGCAATGGCGCCGAGAATTGCGTGACGCAGGTGACGATGCATACGTGGGGGCGCAGCAGACATGAATTGAGTGGTGGGGGGTAATTGAAGCCGCGCGGAATTCAGTCCTTGTTCGGGTCCGGCGGTTGGGGCCTCGCGCTCGCCAGCAGTCGAATGATCGCGTCTGTAAGTACTGCCTTTACGGATTGGCCGTTGAGCGCAGCGTGCGCTTTGAGCTGGCGATAGAGCGCGTCGTCGAGGTCGAGCGTCGTCTTCATATTTGCATAATAACATATTTATGGTTTTATGGCCATTTCGCAAATTGCATATGCACCAATTGTCAGCAAGTCGCCCTTGCGCCTCTCTGCCCCACAGAAAAATTCAACCCACGCCACACCAATGTCGCTCGCTCACCTCATCAACCCGCCACCCATGAGCTCTGCCATTGCCGGACAGGTTGCGCAATTCATGCATGAGGTGGCAACACGCAATCCCAACGAGCCAGAGTTCCAGCAAGCCGTGCATGAAGTGGTCGAGAGCGTGTTGCCCTTTGTGTTGGACCACCAACAGTACCGGGACGCGCGCATTCTTGAGCGCATGACCGAACCAGACCGCGTGCTCAGCTTTCGCGTTTGCTGGGTAGACGATGCAGGCGCTGTCCAAATGCATCGCGCGTGGCGCGTGCAATTCAACAATGCCATCGGGCCGTACAAGGGGGGCATGCGCTTTCACCCCACCGTTACCCAAAGTGTGCTCAAGTTTCTCGGCTTCGAGCAGACGTTCAAGAACAGTCTGACCGGTTTGCCAATGGGCGGGGGAAAGGGCGGCTCCAATTTCGATCCCAAAGGCAAAAGCGACGCAGAAGTCATGCGCTTCTGTCAGTCGTTGATGAGCGAATTGTTTCGCCACATTGGAGAACGCACCGACGTGCCGGCGGGCGACATTGGAGTAGGCGCCCGCGAAATTGGCTACATGTTCGGGCAGTACAAACGCCTCGAGAATCGGTTTACCGGCGTATTCACCGGCAAGGCGCTCGCGTACGGTGGAAGTTTTGTCCGCCCCGAGGCAACGGGATATGGCGCCGTGTATTTCACCGAGAACATGCTGGCGCACGCGGGGGGAGGCATTCGCGGCCTGACCGCCGTCGTCTCCGGTTCTGGCAACGTTGCCACCTATACGATTGAAAAACTTACGCAACTGGGCGCGCGCGTAGTCACCGCCTCCGATTCCGGCGGTTTTATTCACGATCCGGATGGAATCGGCCCGGAGAAACTGACGTGGATCAAGAATCTCAAGGACGTGCGGCGCGGTCGTATTGCCGAATATGTGGAGCAGTTCAAAGGCTCGACCTATCACGCCGGCCGGAGTCCGTGGCACGTGCCGTGTGATATGGCGTTTCCGGGCGCCACGCAAAACGAATTGTGTGAAGACGACGCAAGAGCCCTCGTCAAGAACGGCGTCCGCACCGTGGCCGAAGGGGCCAACATGCCCAGCACGCTTGGAGCAACGCGTGTGTTTCTGGATGCAAAGGTGATGTTTGGTCCGGGAAAAGCCGCCAACGCCGGCGGGGTTGCGGTGTCTGGGCTGGAACAGGCACAGAATTCAATGCGCTTGAGCTGGACGCATGAAGAGGTGGACCAGCGGCTGCAGGAAATCATGCGCAACATTCACCAGCAGTGCGTGAAGTACGGCACGGATCAGTCGGGGTATGTCAACTGTGTAAAAGGGGCAAACATTGGGGGATTCGTGAAGGTGGCCGAGGCCATGCTGGCGTACGGTATCATGTAACTCCGAGCGTCGCACTGGTATTATTCGGTGATATGACACGCCCCATCCGCTCACAGTACGAAGATTTCATGCGGCACGTCGACACCCACGGCGTGCTCAAGAGTGACCGCACCGGTATCGGCACCAAGAGTGTATTCGGTTACCAGATGCGGTTTGACCTGAACGATGGGTTTCCGCTGGTCACCACAAAGAAGGTGCATCTGCGTTCCATCATTCAGGAATTGCTCTGGTTTCTCACCGGCTCCAGCGACAACAATTGGTTGACCGAACGGGGTGTGACCATCTGGAACGAATGGGCGCGTGGAGATGGCGATCTGGGACCCGTGTACGGCGTGCAATGGCGCAGTTGGCCCACACCCGACGGCGGACATATCGATCAGATAGCCGAAGTCATGAAGACGCTCAAGAGCAATCCCGATTCGCGTCGCATGATTGTCAGCGCGTGGAACGTCGGCGAGTTGTCGAAGATGGCGCTGCTGCCGTGCCACGCATTTTTTCAGTTCTATGTGGCGCCCGCCCAGCGCGACGGTGGTCGCGGAAAGTTGAGTTGCCAGTTGTACCAACGCAGTGCCGACATCTTCCTCGGTGTGCCCTTCAATATTGCGAGTTACGCGCTGCTGACACACATGGTCGCACAGCAGTGTGAGCTGGATGTTGGCGAGTTTATCTGGACGGGTGGGGATTGCCACATCTACAGCAATCACGCGGAACAAGTGGCCCGGCAGTTGGAACGTGCGCCATACGCGTACCCCACTCTCGCAATCAAGCGCAAACCCGCGTCAATTCTCGACTATCAATTCGAGGACTTCGAAGTGGTCGGTTACGAACATCACGCCGCGATCAAAGCGCCCGTCGCAGTTTGATGACTCGCATCAATCTGATTTTTGCGCGCGCCAGCAACGGCGTGATTGGTAAAGACAACGCGCTGCCGTGGCATCTGCCTGAAGATTTGTCGCACTTTCGCCGGCAGACAACAGGCGCGCCCGTCATCATGGGAAGAAAGACGTGGGATTCGTTGCCGGAACGATTTCGGCCATTGCCGGGACGGATCAATATTGTCATAACGCGTCAACCCACTTGGCAGGCAAACGGTGCGGTTGCTGTCGCCAGTGTCAGCGAAGCCATTGCCACATGTGAAGAACGCAGCGCTCCCGATGCCTGGGTAATCGGCGGCGAACAGATTTTCTCAGAAACAATGCCGCTTGCCCAACGCGCCATCGTCACGGAAATTGATCAGGCATTCGAGGGTGATGCGTTTGCACCAATGTTCGGTGCAGATTGGCGCGAGATACACCGTGCATCCCACACGTCGGGAAACGGGCTGCCGTTCAGCTTCGTTACAATGAAGCGATTCTAGTTTCTCCCAACACAGCAACGCCTTCTCCGCAGTTCGTCCGCCGTTATCCGCTGTGAGTCCTGCACAAGCAGTCACTCCCGCGCCTCCATTGACGAGTGCCGACCAGGTACGCATGTTTCCCTGAGACTCTCCCCCAAGACTCTCCCCCTAATGCCTCCCACCCTCCCGCTCGTCAAAGGCACCCTCGACGTCCTCGTCCTCAAGACCCTCTCCTGGGGACCGATGCATGGCTTCGAGATTATCAGTTGGCTCGAACAGCGTTCCTCTGGGTCGCTGGAAGTGGAGGACAGCGCGCTGTACCAGGCGCTGCACCGCATGGAAGAACGCGGCCTCGTCTCGGCTGAGTGGGGCAAAACCGACAACAATCGCAAGGCGCGTTACTACAGCGCAACCGCCGCCGGTATGTCGTACCTCAAAGCCGAAGCCAGGCAGTGGACGCGGTACGCGGAGACTGTCACGGACATCCTCGCCGCGCGGTCCAAGGCTGGAGCGACCTAATGGCTGACCAAAATATTCGCCCAGGAGTCGCACGACTATTCCGCCTCGCGCTCGGGCGACGCGAAAGCGCAGAGTCAGATGCCAACTGTGAAATAGCCTTTCACTTCGAAGAGCGCGAACGTCAACTGGTGGCGCGTGGTCTAAGCGCGGCCGACGCTCGACTGGAAGCACGGCGCCGTTTCGGCGATATCGAGACCGTGCGCAACTCCTTTATCACGTCATCCACGCGCGTGCAAAAACGCACGGCGTTGCGTGAGCGATGGATGGAGGTCTGGCAGGATATCCGATTCGCCTTTCGATCACTGCGACGCTCACCATCTTTTGTCGCGGTCGCTATTGCGTGCCTGACATTGGGCATCGGCGCCAATGTGGCCATCTTCGCGGTGGTCGATGGCGTGCTGATCAAGCCTTTGCCGTATCGCAGTCCGGAGCAGCTTGTCCGCGTCTGGAGTAATGGCATGGTGCCGCCGGGCATTTTCGAAATTGTCAAACGTGAGAGCCAATCGTTCTCTCAGTTGGAGGGCGCCGAGGGTGGGCGACAAGCGAGTCTCACCGACAACCGAACTCCGGCGCGTGTTGTCGTCTCCCATGTCACCGCCGGATTGTTCGACCTGCTTGGCACACGACCCCTGCTGGGCCGTGCGTTCGACGCCAACGAGAATGAGGCGTCGACTGCCAGAACAGCGTTGATTTCGTATGCACTGTGGCAATCGCGTTTTGGTGGCGACTCGTCGGTCGTTGGCCGGTCGGTGCGTCTCGATGGCGTGGCCACCACCATTGTTGGAGTCATGCCCGGTGAGTTTGCGTTTCCGGCAGCGAGTGTGCAGGTGTGGGTGCCGGCCAAATTTGTGAGGACCAGCCCGAGTTATTGGTGGTCAACATACTTTGCGCTGGTTGGGCGGCTCAAGCCGGGCGTATCTGCAGAGCAGGCGCGTGCCGAGGCCGCAACTGTATTTCCAAATGCGCGCACGGGGTTTCCCATGCGGATGCCTGACGGATGGGGGCGCGGGGCCGATGTCGCACCGCTTGACGAATCCATGGTGAAATCCGCGAAGCCGACCATTGTGCTGCTCTATGCGGCGGTGGCGTTGGTGCTGCTGGTTGCGTGCGTGAATGTGGCTGGATTGTATCTGGGCCGCGCGCTCAAGCGTGAGCGCGAAATTGCCGTGCGAACGGCGTTGGGCGCAGGTCGGGCACGTATTGCGCGCCTGCTGTTCACCGAGAGTGCACTGGTTGCCGCGGCCGGCGCCACTGCCGGTCTGGTGTTCGCGTGGTTTTTGTTGCGGGCGCTGGTCACGCTGCTGCCCGCGGACACGCCGCGCGTCTCCGAGATAACGCTGGGCGGACGTGCGCTGATTCTGACGGTGCTGCTGTCCGTTGGTACCGCTCTCCTGTTCGGATTGCTGCCGGTACTTCGTGCGGGGCGCGCGAGTGGAATGGCGGTGCTGCGCTCGGACGTACGCGCTGGTTCGTCGAAGTTGGCCGGCAAGGCGTCGTACCTGCTGGCCGTTGCGCAGGTTTCGTTGGCGGTAACACTGGTAACTTGTGCAGGATTGCTGATCAAGAATTTGTGGCAACTGCAGCAGGTATCGCTGGGATTCAACACCACAAACGTCGTCGCCACCACCATACCTCTGCCGTCGTTTCCCAACGACACCGCCAGTCGGGCACCGCAGTTCTACGACGCCGTACTCCAGCAGGCGCGCCAGATGCCCGGTGTGTTATCTGTCGCCATCGCCTCGTCATTGCCGTTTGGTGACGGCATTCAGAGCGCCGCGATGGAAGTGGAAGCACATCCCACGCCGCCAGGCGGCGCTCCGTCAATGCCGCAACTCAGTGCGGTGTCGGTCGACTTCTTTCGCACGCTGAGCATTCCGCTGGTCGCTGGACGATTACTGACCGACGCTGATCGCGAAGGCAGTACGCGGGTAGGAGTAATTGATGAAGCGGCAGCGCGTTCGTTGTGGCCAAACGGCAACGCCGTCGGTCAGCGCATTCGGTTTGTCTGGAATAAGGATTGGATTACGGTGGTCGGCGTGGTTGGAAACGTCAAGCGCGATAGTTTGAGCAGCGCGTTCGCTCCGTCGTTGTATGTGCCCGCGCGTCAGGGATTTCCGCGTGATATGCGGCTCATTGTCAAATCCGCCGCGCCGTTGCAGGCCAACGCGGTCGCCATCCGCGCGGCGGTCGCGAACGTGGATGGCACGGTGCCAATTGGCGAGGTGCGTTTGTTGTCCAGCATTGTGAATGGATCGGCGGCGCGCGAACGTTTTGTAGCACTGCTGCTCGCGTCGTTTGGCGCGGTCGCGCTGTTACTCGGAGCGGTTGGCATTTATGGTGTGGTCAGCGCGTCGGTCGCGAGACGAACACGCGAAATCGGCGTGCGCATGGCACTGGGCGCGAGCAAGGCTCGCGTGCTTCGCAATGTGCTCCAACAAAGTCTCGCGATGTCCGCGGTCGGCGTGGTGCTGGGTATTGCGGGCGCATTGGCGGGGCTCACTCTGCTTCGCAACATACTGGTCGGCGTGAGCGTGTTGGATACCTGGGTAGTGGCGGGTGTGGTACTTTTGCTGACGGCCGTCTCACTCAGCGCGGCGTTGGCGCCAGCCTTACGCGCGTCACGCGTCGATCCGCTGTCAGCTATCCGCGCGAATGACTAACGACAATTCAACGGGTCCTGGAATTGCGCAGGCAGCACGTACCCCAGCCACATACACTGGCCAACACGTGCGTGACGCATACGCAGATAAAGAGGACTGATACCGGGCGGAATACGGCGTGAGTTTCAGGTGGCGTTTTCCAAACGGGCACAACCCGTCTGGTTTCGCATTGTCAAATGGATTGTGATTGTTACGGCGGTCATTCTGCTGCGAAAGAAACCGTACTTCTGGACACTGGTCGGCGTAACCGCGTTGCTGGGCTTTGGTCTGCACTTTTTCTACCGCTGGAAGACACGCGGTTGGACTGAGCCGTGGGGCGGATGGAACGATGTCGAGCGGCCGACCTGGCGCAGTTTGTTCGCTCGGTGAACGGGACGCTGCACTAAAGTCGGCACCGTCATGATGGCGACAGGCACAAAGATGCAATATCCAAGTGTCAACAATGCGGCGGAAAACGTCAGCCCGCCGCGCACCAGGTCCCCGTACCCCAACAGCAGAACTCCGGCCGCAATGGAAATCGCGACGGCCGGCCGCGCCCATTGTCTGGCGGGCGCTTTTGTTTTGGTTGTTTCAGTCATGAATGGCGCGGCAACTCAGATTGAATCCATTCGGCCAACGGACATCGCGATCGAATCGACACTCATGCGCTGGAGCGCTGGCGCACCAACCCACTGATCGCCATCTACCACAAACGCATAACGCTCGGCACCGCGCGGCAAGGCAAGACGTGCAATCCACATGCCCGTTTTCTCGTCCTGCGTCAGCCAGTTGGCGGTCTTGCTCCATGCATTGAACTGACCAACCAAGGCAATACGTGTCGCACCGGGCGCGTTGATGACAAATCGCACAATGCGCAGCGTGTCCGTAATCGCCGACGCAATGCGCCCAGTCACTTTGCCGGACACCACCGTATCCTTGATCACCGTGGCTTCAGCCCAGAACGCGGCCGAGGTATTGCCTGTCGATTGCGGCATGCCGAAAAACGTGACCATCGCGGTAAACGCCGCTGCAATGGCGGCGCCAGACGGCGACAGCAACCCACGACGGAACCAGCGCGGCTGATACGCGGCGGTCGTGCGGCGGCGCGGACGTTCGGCTGAACGCACCAGTTCCATGATGCGCTGTCGCTGTTCGGGGGTGCCTTTGACAGGGCGCTGCAGTTCACCAACGGCCCATTCAGGCAGCGAGGTGTTTTCCAGTTCAGACATGCGAATCCTCCGTGAGCAATGTGCGCAGTCGCCGGCAGGCGCGCTGGACGCGCATCTTGAGAGCAGAAACACCAACGCCCGTCACTGCGGCCATTTCTTCGAACGTGAGTTCGTCGCTGAAGCGAAGTACCACCGCCTCGCGTTGATCGGGGGCGAGTTGCTGCATGGCTTTTGCGAGTTCCTCACGCGTCGCGTCCTGATCGACCGTGGAGTGTGTGACGGTCGGCAGCGCGAGCACATCGTCGTCGTGCAGGGGCATCACAATGCCCTGTCGTTTGGCGCGCGTGACACTGGTGCGGCATTGGTTGACCACAATGCGCAACAACCAGGCGCTGAACTTGTCGCGCTCCTGATAGGAACCGAGAAACCGGTACGCGCGCAGGAACGATTCCTGCACTGCGTCTTCGGCATCCTCGGCATTGCCCACAATGTGCGTGGCCAATCGCAGGCAGCGGTCATGATACCGTTGCACGAGATGGCTGAAGGCCTCGGTGTCGCCGCCGAGGACCTGTCGCACGATTGTCGCGTCAGGAAGCGTCATGCCCGAAATAACTCAGGGGTTGGGGAGAGTGTCACAATCGCTGGTGCGACATATGACACTCCTCCGGGCGCAGAATGTTGCCGGCTTGAATTGGGGTCATGAATTGGGGTCAGAGCAGACAAAATGACCTGACTTGGAGGGACGAAATGACTCATGAAATGTGGTCAAAGCGGGCAAAATGACCGATTACAGCTGCAGGGGACATTCGCGTAGGATCAGGCCGGCCTCATCTCCCCCATTCAACCCTATAGTTCGCAGTACATGAGCAGGGCTGGACCGTCCGGTGTCACGATCTGCCCGTGAGCCCGAAAGCCAGCCTTTTCATAGGCGCGAATGGCGCGTCCATTGGTGGGGTCTGGGTCGGCCTGTATTCGCGTAACCGACGGGTCTTTGAACAGTTTGGCGACAAACGCGCGCATCATTGACGACCCCAGACCCTGGCCAAGCTGGTTGGCGTTCGCGAGGTACTGGTCGATACCGCGAACCGACGGGTCGTGTTCGTCCAGCCACCAGCCGTCGTCGTGGAAAGCGGAGGGCGTGTATGACTGGATGAAGCCGGTCTTGACACCGTCCAATTCGGCGATGTAGCACCAGAAGGCCACACTCTCCGAAATGGACGACGCGCACCAGCATGCTCGTGCAGTTCCCGCTCGGTATTGCGGTGTATCGCGTCGTGACGGAAAACGCGACACGTGCGGGCCGGTTCCTCTGGATCTCCGATCTCGCGCGCCCTGATTTCTTCATCACGTCATTGGCCGCGACCGCTGCGTCGCTCGCCATCCTGCTGGCACCGTCCAACAACGCGGGAAACAAAACCATGGCCGCCATCACTGCGGTGTTCACGGTCGTGATGGTGTGGAAATTGGCAGCGGGCGTTGGATTGTACTGGGTAGGGTCGAGCACAGTAGGCGTGGCACAGTCACTCATTGTGCGTGGCATTGTCGCACGCCATGACGCGTCCCGACGCCGCATGCGGGACACGCGCTGACGCGACATGCGGAGGCGTTGAACCCTCTCGCGAAGAGCCACATGCGCCAGGTGAGCGTGTGATAGGCAATCGTGCGACAGTCAATCGTACGATAGCCAATCGCGCAGAAGGTGAACGGTGCCACGGGTAACGGTTCGGTAGCTAATCGTACGAGAGCCAATCGCGCAGAAGGCAAACGGTGCCGAGGGCAACCGTGCGATCGTCAACCGCGCGGCGAAGCGGATTTATCGCGCAACGCGTTCAACCGTTGATCAACGGTCACCGACGCAAACATGTCGTCCGCAATTTTTGCAATGGCGTCCGCATCTCTCCAACGCTGCTCGAGTTCGTGCAACTCACCTTCCATGGCGCGACGTTCGTCGTCTTCGTGTACGGACATTTCCATGGCAAGCCGGATGTGCGCTGGAAATTTCCGGATGTGCCTCTGCTCCGGCGTGAGCCGAAAACATTTGTTGCCATCTGTTTCAGGAATGGCGCCACCGCGAAGCATGGTGCCAAGGTCGGGGGTGTTACTCATGATGGTGACGGCGTCTGTGACAACGCGGTTGGTGCCTCCTCCGAAATTCAGCACGGGCAACACGGTCGCTAACGCCTGTTCGGCGGCTTTTCCTGTTATCGACACCGGAGCGTACTGATAATCCGACACCTCGGCGTATCCGAGTGCTCGTGACCATGCCCTGGCGCGACTCACGTCTGAATGAGGCACCGTGAGATGCCATCCCAGCCCTTTGCCATCAGGCATGATGGTCGCCGCACGTGCATCACCGGCCGTCAGGCGCAAGAGATTTCCCGAATCGTCGCGTATTCCATGGGCCGGCACATGCCCGTCCCGCCACACCATGAGTCGTGCCTTGGCGGTCAACCCCATAGCGACGGCAGCAACGGCACCCGCGGGAAGTGCAATGGCTCCGACCGCACCAACCACCTGGAGCAGGTTGTATCCCACGAAGAGCACTGGCGCACTGAGTATGCCGTATTGCACCAGCAGTGCCTTCGTTCGGCGACGACCAAACTGATCCCCATATCGCCACGCCGCAAACTCCGGTCGTTCGGGAGCGCCTATGCGTACCAGCTCCAACCCTCCACGCACGCGGGCCAACGCGATATTCTCCGTCGACATACGCAATTTCGTGTCGCGAAACGCACGCTCGGCTTCCTCAATCGCTTCCCAGCGTGTTTCAAGCGGCGAAAGATTCCATTGCTTGCATTGCCCACAGATTACCCACAAGCGGCCCTTCGCCGCATCGAACGCCAGGCGGCGGCCGACCGGAAAATATTCCAACACTTCATTCGTGCCGAGTGCGTTGTTGCAGAACAGGCAGGTGGCGTACATGGGGTAAAGTTAGCCGTGCGAAACGATTGCCGGCGGCCTCACTTTTCAGGAGGCCGCTTGAACTGGCGGCATCGTTCTTCAAGAGGCGACGAACGGCTTGAAAAGAGCCGCCTGAGAACCGCGAGAAAAGCTACGCAAGCCGCCTGACACGCAGGGGCACACCCCACCAACTCGCCCCGCCCCTCACCGCCCCACGCTCGGCCCCCGCACACTGTCGCGCACATCCCGAAACGCACCGCTCGCCGGCACGTATCCCGCCACGCCGCTCGCCAACTCAACACGATAAAAATCGCCAGCCGCGCCCGTTACCTGCATCGTGTCGAGATGCGTCACGACTGCCACCGTATCCGCTTTCGCGACTGGTGAGACCCGCACAGCCAACCTCCCCGTGCGCAACTGCACACGCCACCCCATACGCGACGTGTCCGCACGAATGGGCACGAACGTCGCAGTCACCCGCCGCACGTACGGCCACGGATCAATCGGGCCGCGTCCACGCCGGTATATGCCAAAATGCAAATGCGGCGCGGTTGTTCGCGCATTGCCCGTATTGCCAACAAATCCAATCGTGTCACCTGCAATCACATACTCGCCAGCATCCACATACAACCGATCCAGATGCGCGTAGTACAACGTTTGCGGGCGACGATCGTCCGCCTGCCAGATGACGTTGCCCCCAAGAATGTTGGGCCGCACTGAACTGATGCGGCCGTTGGTGGCCGCAAGTACCGGCGTGCCACGCGGCGCAAATATGTCCACGCCCTGATGAGACCGACGCCCACCATCACGTTGGACACCCCAAAAACTTTGCGCCGCGCTGTTGCCGCGCCCCGCGACGGGAAAGGCGAGCACCGGATCACTTCGAATGGTGAGGGTGTAACGGCCACCTCGCAGCAACTCGGGTTGCACACGCAGCACCAGCGTCCCCGAATCACGCGTTTCGTAGCGCAGGATACTCTGATGTGTGCTGTCCGTAACACCTGACGAAACTGCGTCAAATCTCCGGACACTGTCGGTCGTCGCCACAAAGAGATCGGTGAATATCTGCGCCGGTTGTCCGTCCACCGACACTGCAATGCTGATCTGCTGGCCATCGCGCACATCAAACTGCCAGCCCGCCGCACGCGCCTGACCACGGTCATAATACCCGGCTTCGCTAAAAGGCAGCGTCACCGGATGCGCGTTGGGTAACACCGTATCCGCCGCCACCAACCACTCGCGTCCCATTGCTGATTTCGAAAGGCCGGCATCACGCAAACCCTGGCTGTACCGTTCGTGCGGCGTGAGCGCGCGTCGTTCGCGCACAGAGTCCGCCACGCCACATCCCGCAAGCGCCACAACTATTAACAGGGCGCAAGCTGCAGGCCGAAAACCGAGCAGCGTATCGGCCACGTCGCGCACAGCACGAGAGCGATTCACGCCGCCCGCAACGGCGACGCGCACAAGGGCGTTCGGGCGCATGGCGGTGGTCCCAACAGCGGAAATCCGTAAGGTATATGCCAGCGTGGCATCCGAACGAACGTCGGTAACCCGACTTGAGGGATCGTGCGTCATCGTCTGAATTGTACACCACGAGATGCGATTAGGCCGAGCGCGACTTTTCGGCGGCGAATGCCTCCAGGATCGCTTGGCATTGTGGCCGGCCGCACACCGCGTATCGAATAGCGCGGTTGGGGGCGCCACGCAGCCGTCGCGTTCAACGAAATGGTGGTCATCTGGCGTTCATATGTATACGAACGCGTCTGGGCATTGACGCGGCAACGCAAGGGCACACGGCCCGATCGCCGATCAGGCGGGCCCCGCACCATTTTTCCGGGGGCTGCGTTGCTGCAGACAGACCAACCATCACGTAACGATGAACGCCATTCAGTTGTTCATAGTCGGGCTGCTGCTGTCGATGTCGCCTGCCAGCGCCGCCCGTTCAACGAGCGCACTGGCTCGGACGACGCTGCCCGCGCCAACCGCGCCCGCGGCAGCGCTTGACCCCATCACCCGCCTGCAATTGCAGCTCGACTCGGGACGCGTGACACTCGCGCACGACTCGGCGCATGGATACTTGGCGTCCTTGTTGAAAGCATTGCAGATCCCCGTCTCGTCGCAGGGCCTCGTATTTTCGCGCACCAGCTTGCGCACCGACCTCATCGCTCCGTGGTCGCCACGCGCCTTGTACTTCAACGATGATGTATACGTGGGATGGGTACCGGAAAGTGAGTTCCTCGAAATTGCCAGCGTGAACCCCACCGATGGAGTGGCGTTCTACTCACTGAGCCAGGAGCAGAGAGGCAAACCCACATTCACACGCGAAACGAATCGGTGTCTCATGTGTCACCAATCGGCGGTAACCGGTCGCGTGCCTGGACTGCTCATGAACTCGATGGTGGCCGATCGGTCCGGCTATCCCATTGCGACCGTGCGTTACGGAACCATGACCGATGAGGTACCAGTCAAACATCGGTTTGGCGGATGGTACGTGACGGGTTCCATTGCCAATGGTGTGCACTCGGGCAATGTATTTTCGCAGAAAGATTTCAATCAGATTGATCGAGCACAGAACAAGGTCGATCTCGATTTGACCACACAAAGCGCGCTGACCAACCTGCAGGCGAAGTTTGATACGGCTCGATATCTGTCCGGGCAAAGCGACATTGTCGGCCTCATGGTGCAGGTACATCAAACGGTGGTGCATACACTCATCAGCGCCACGCACGACGCGGCGAATCATGCACTGAGCGAGCAAAAGGGCGTCGATCAGTACAATCGTGACTCGGTGCGCAGTGTACCGCTGGCCGTCTCCAATCCCAGGTTGCGGGGCGCGGTTGAGCGACTGGTGCACACCATGCTGTTTATTGATGAAGCACCGTGGGAAGGGGCGATGCGCGGCAGTACGGGATTTGCCAAAGAATTCGCGGCCCTGGGACCACGCGACAACGAAGGGCGTTCACTGCGCGACTTCAATCTGAAGGATCGATTGTTCAAGTATCCCCTCAGTTTTCTCATTTATTCAGAGGGCTTCAATGCATTGCCCGACGTCGCCAAAAATGGCGTGTATCTCCGCCTGCGCAGCATTCTCAACGGCGAGGAACGCGGCCCCGAATACTTGCGCCTGTCTGAGGCCGACCGAAAGGCAATCCTTGAAATACTCAATGACACGAAGCCCGACTTCGTGAAGGCTGCGTGGCGATAGTTGGCAGTGCTTCCATCGAGACGGCTATGCCGTTCCGTGCGCGACCCGCCCGCCATCACTCCCCCCGCAACGACGCCACCGGATCGACCAACGCCGCTCGGCGCGCCGGCAGCCACGTCGCCAGCGACGCCACACCAACCACGACACTGCCAATACCCGCGCCAACCATCGCCATGTTGATCTCCGGCAACCTGGCCTGCTGGGCCAGCAAACGCACGACGAACATGCTGACGGGTAACCCGAGCACGAGTCCGATCACACTCAGTTTGACTCCCCCCGGTTGCCATGAATCCTCATATCCAAGTTCGACGGGCCGAGTACAACATGTACGCGGCCCGCAACTTGGTTGATTCACGCTGGGGTACTGACCCCAATACCACCCCCCAACCCTACTTCCTGCCAAAGTGCGGGAAGAACTTCACCCCAAGGTTGATGCGTGCCGAGTTGGTGTTGTCAACGTCTGCGCCCAATTCGTCCAGATCAATCTTGATGGCGCCCACTTTCACTTCGGTGAACTTCCCGGTGCTGAATTGCACACCAACATCCAACGCCCACTTCGGAGTGAAGAAGTACATCAACCCCCCACCAAGCGTGACACCTCCACCGCTGATCGACACGTCCTCGTTCAACACCTCGCCCGTCGCTGCACGCGCGGTGAGCGCGGCATTCAAATACGGCGCGAAACCATGCTTCGGGCTGGGGAACGAAAAGCGCGCGCCGATATCTCCGTGAATCAAGGCATAGTCGCCGCCTAGGTCGTCATCATTCACGCCGGTCACGCCTTTGATCTCGACCTTGGCCGCATCAAAGCCGGTGTACAGCATGAACCATTTGGCAAAGCCCCATCCCACCTGAGCTCCAAGCCCCCCGCCCGATTGGCGATCCTTGTCAGAGTTGCCGGCGTTGTCTTCGTCTGCCGATGCGATTGAAGAGCCATTCAAATGCAGACCAAACATCAGTCCTTTCGTTTTCACGATATCGGACGACTGCGCGGTAACCGGCGCAGCCATCAGCAAGGCGCCAACGGTGATGGCCGCCATCGTTGCCATCAATCGAATCTTGTGCATACCATGTGTCCTGATTGGAGTGAGCTGCCGTGTGTTACTCCGAACGCTCCCTCAGTGTTTCAGGGTATACTTAGAGCATCTCACCCACACGATCATGCCAATTTTCGATTTCGTCTGCAAAGGCTGCAACCACGAGTTCGAGGCGCTGGTGCGAGGATCAACTCCACCGGCGTGTCCCAAGTGCAACTCGGCACAGCTTGAGCGCCAGCTCTCCATGCCCTTTGCGCACACCGAAGGCACGCACCGCAATGCCCTGAGCGCTGCCAAGCGGCGCGATGCCAAACAAGGCAACGAACGCGTGCAAACCCAGCTCGAATACGAAAGAAACCACGACGACTGATTGCAGTCCTCGTGGTTTCGGTGTACCCGTTCCCGAATGCAGAGCGCCTGGAGTGTGGTAACGATCCCCGAGCGACCGGTGTCCTGCGTTTCAGCAGTGCGACGTTAGCAGGATTTGCACTTGTTGCTGTTTTTCGAACCAGCCTTCTCAAACCATACGACGGCTTCGTAGAACGGTGGGACGCGTTGCACCGGACCATTGGCCATGTCGGCCACCGTCTGTCCCGAACGACTTACCGCCTTGATGTCGCCGCCCCTGGCCATGAGGTAGGCGGCCAACACGGTATCGCCCCGAGCGGCCGCATGATGCAGGGCGCTGTACCCCTTGTAGTCGCGCGCATTCACATCCTGCTTGAGGTCCTCAATGAGATACTTCACCGACGACACCCACGCGTCGGGCGCGTGCCGATGTGCATTTGCTGCGAACCCTTCGCCGTAGCCCACCCCTGACGCAGCGTGCAACGGAAACACTCCGGGACCGCCGGCCGGAACCTGGGGAAGGCCCGACGGATCGGCCGGACCCACGGCACCCTCTTCCACAACGTTGCCGTCCTGATCGCGCTGCACGCCAGCTGGTTTCTTTGTGGCCGTGGTGATATCGGCGCCGTATTTCACCAGCAACTTCATGGCCTCGACGTCCGTGCCGTACGCCGCCCGCCAGAAGGGCGTGGCCCCCGTGGTGTTTACGCCCAACAGGTCGAAATTGTAGGACATGTACCAGAGGTGCTTGCTCAATCGGGCGTTGACATCGGCGCCGGACTTGATGAGCAGCTCCATCAGTTCGAGGTAGCCCGTTTGCTGCTGATATTGTGCCGTGGGCTGCGGATACAACGACTTCGCCGCCCATTGCACGTTGATAGCCGTGTACAACGGCGTGGCGCCGGCGTCGCTGGCGAGCTTCGGGTCGGCCTTGGCTTCCAGCAACAACACCTTGGCCAGGTCGAACTGGCCGTTTATCGTGGCCATCAGCAGCGGGCTGGTATGATCGCCGCCGCTCACCTGATTTACTTTGGCGCCCGCTTTCAGCAGTGCCCGCATCGCGTCCATGTTGCCCTGCCGCACGGCAAACAGCAGTGGCGTCAGTCCGCCTTTATTGCCAATGAGGTCGCCGTATGACTGACCCGCTCCACGCCCACCGCCTGCAGCCTGCGCGGGTTGCGGTTGCGCTCCGCCGGCCGCCGAGCGTGCACTGGTGTCCGGTGCAGCATTCAACGGCCTCGGCGCGTTCGCGGCCAGCGCGGAGTCCGCAGCAGTCTTGAGCGCCACGTCACCACGCGGAACGCTGATGGATTTCGGCGCGTCCGCGTTTTTCGCGTCCGGCTTCCCAGCCTTGTCCTCGTTTTTCTTCTCGTTCGGCTTGTCTGCTTTCCGGGCGTCTTTCGCAGGTTCGATCGCTGCAACTTTTGTAGCCGGAGCCGCAGATCCAGAAGCGCTCGCTGTAGCCGGCGCAGCTAGGCTCGGCGCTGCCGTTCCGGGCGCTGCCGATCCGGGCGCTGGAACGAACGCACCGGTGCCAGCTCCGGCGGGCGGAGCACCTGGGGGAGCACCTGCGGGAGTACCTGGGGGAGCACCTGCGGGAGCACTACCTGGCGCGCCTGGAGCGCGTGGAGTTCCGGCAGCGGGCAACGCCTGGGGATTCTCCGCTGACTTCAGGGCAGCCACCTTGCGATTGCGAAGCGCGTTCGACGCACGGTCGGCCTTCTCGCGGTCGGACATGTTTTCAACTTTCGACACCGCTTCGATGTTCGCGCCTTTCGCAATCAGTGCCTGAATCGCACCAACACGGTCGTACGTCGCGGCCCACATCAGCGGCGTTTGGGCATACGCGGCCTCGGTCGCGTCAACTTTCGCCTTGAACTCGAGCAGCGCGTTCACCGCTTCGACGTTGCCTTGCTGTGCGGCCAGATGCAGTGGTGCCGCACCGCCAGACGAAGTCACTGCGTTGGCATTGGCACCCGCTTCCAGTAACGCCCGCACCGCCGTGCCACGACCCGCCTGCGCTGCCAGATGCAACGGCGTGAAACTGCCGTTGCGCGTGGTGGTTTCAAGTCGTGCGCCGGCAAACACCAGCATCCTGACCAGCGCCGCCTCGCCGCGCGCTGCGGCCCAATGCAAGGCCGTCAGGCCATCAGCCTGCGCGGCATTGGCATCCGCACCCTGCTTCAGCAACACGCGAAGCTTCGCGCTGTCACCACGCATCGCGGCATCCGCGACTGGGGATTCAGATAGTGGCGCAACAGACAGATGCGTACTACGCGCAACCGTGTTGGGGGCGGCAGCAGACAACACGGCCACCGCCACCAGCGCGGCCGCGGCGATGTAACCAGGTCCGCGCAGCGATCGCGGTAAAGGACGGAAATCAGACATGGAGGCTCAGGGCGTCAGTACTATCGCCAAACTGCTTCACGTCGTTCATACCCAGGGTGTGCATGACCGACAACATGGCGTTGGCCATTGGTGTGCCATCGGGCGCGATGATGTGCTGGTTGCCGGCCAATTTGCCGTTGGCACCACCCAGCAGCATGAACGGCACGCGGCGATGGTTGTGCAAGTTCGAATCGCCCATGGGCGATCCGTACATGATCATGGTCTTGTCCAGCAGGTTCTTGTCGCCCTCGTTCAGGCTCTTCAGCTTGTCGAGGAAATACGGCAACAACGCCACGTGATACTTGTTGATGATCTGGAATTCCTTGACACCGCGATCGTTGCCGCCATGATGCGACGCGGGATGGAACGGCTTGTCCGAACCCGACTCATTAAACACTCGGCTCGACCCATCGCGGCCCATCTTGAACGAGAAGACGCGCGTAACATCCGATGCAAACGCGAGCGCTTGCAAGTCGAACATCAATTTCACATGATCGCTGTAGGAATCCGGCACACCCGCGGGGGCTTCCGGCAACGCGCGCGCTTCGCCACTCGTATTCCGCGCTTCGACCATCTGAATGCGGCGTTCCACTTCGCGAATGTCCGTGAGATACCGATCAAGTCGCGCGCGGTCGTCCGGACCCAGACCCGACTTGAGCGTATTCATTTCGCCCGAGACAAAGTCGAGAATGCTGCGACGCGTCCGGCGTCGTTCCGCGCGTTCGGCGGCGGTGCCGCCAACCCCAAACAACTTTTCAAACGCCACGCGCGGATCACGAATAACCGGCAGCGGTTCGTTGGGCGATTTCCAGCTGATGGAGTCGGTGTACACGCACGCGTACCCGTAGGCGCACCCACCGGCCTGGTCGACGTTCTCTATGCAAAGCTGCATGGATGGGATGGGCGTGTCCTGACCAAACTTGTTCGCGTACAACTGATCGAGCGACGTTCCGACCTTGACGTCCGACCCTTCCGTCTGCTTCGGGTGCATCTGCGTCAGATACACGGCGCTGGACCGGAAGTGATCGCCACCAATTTCAAACGGCGACGTGGGTTCTGCGTTCCGCACGTCGGTGTTGGAAATGATGGTCAGATACTCGCGATACTTCTCCAATGACGTGAGCGCCGTTGGCGACAAATCAAACTTCTTTCCGGCCGCCGCAGGCGACCAGAGATTCATCTTCGCGCCAAGCTCGTTCGAGCCCGCCGCCCCGTGCACCATTTCAATGGCGACCAGACGTGTGGCATCGTTGGCCACACGATAAGCGCCACGTCCCGCAGGAACCATGGCATCGAGGTAGGGCAGGGCAACCGTCGCGCCCATCGTTTTGACGAAACTGCGCCGACCGAGGGTCTTCCCGTTCAGAAATTGCATGACTGGTATGTCTCCGTTAAGCCTGAACAGCCGCGTTATTTGAAATCGCGGCTTGGTGGCGCCGCTTCGGTGGTGGACTGCACTGCCTGAGGTACTGGTTCACGTTTCATCCGGAACGCGTCGCTTTTCACCACGCCCAGAATGAAGTCGTTCATCTTGTACCCGTTCTTCTCCGCCGCGCCCGCAATGCGACGAATTGTGGAATTGTCGTAATACTCCACGCGGCGTCCAATGGCGTAGGCCATCAGGTTGGTCGTGAACGCGCGAATCATCGGCGCGGGACGCTTGAGCAACACCTTTTGCAGCTCCGCAGGCGACGAGATGGGGGTACCATCGTAGAAGTCACCCTTGGTATCAAGCGTGACGCCGTTTTCACGAATGCGCCACTGCCCGATGACATCAAAGTTGTCCAGCGCCAGACCAATGGGGTCCATGAACTGGTGGCACGATTTACACGTTGGCGCCGCCCGGTGAATTTCCATGCGCTCGCGGGTGGTAAAGAACCGGCCATCCTTTGACTCGCTAGTTTTTTCAAGGTCGGGGACATCGGGCGGCGGCGGCGGCGGCGGGGTACCCAACAACACCTCCATGACCCACTTGCCACGAAGCACCGGTGAGGTGCGGTTCGCATGCGACGTCAACGTCAAAATGCTGCCCTGCCCCAACAAACCTCGGCGCCGGTCATCCGGGTACTGCACCTTTCGAAACTGGGTGCCGGAAACACCACTGATGCCATAGTGCTTTGCTAATGATTCGTTCATGTACGAATAATCCGCACTGAACAGCTCAAGTACACTCCGGTTCTCTTTCACCAAATTTGCGAAAAACGTCTCCGTTTCGCGCTTCATGTCGTCCGCGAGCTGCAAATCGTAGCTGGGGTATTGCAGCGCATCTGGCGCAACCTTGTCGACGTCCGACAGGCGCAGCCACTGCGAAGCAAATCGCGTCGCCAGCGCCGATGACCGTGGGTCAGCCAACATACGTTTTGTCTGAGCAACCAAACCGACGGTGTCTGCCAGACCGCCCCGCTTGGCCAGCGCGATGAGCGACGAGTCTGGCGTGGTGCCCCAAACGAAGTACGACAGTCGCGAGGCGAGGTCGAGGCTACCGACCGGGAACCTGTCCCCCGGCTTGGCGCCGGCGCGCGTCTCTTCAACGCGGAAAATGAAGTGCGGGCTGGACAGCATGGCTTCGAGCCCATTCCGAATACCCGTTTCAAAGCCGCCCTGTTTCGCCCCCGCGTCGTAAAAGCCCATCAGCGCTTTCAGGTCGACGGGTGCGACCGGACGACGGTAGGCCTCGGTGGCCAGGCGGTTGATAATCCGTTCGGCGCACGGGCGGGCCTCGACCGGCGCCGTTGGGCGGCAAGTGAAAATGCGTCGCCGTGTTTCGGTCTCCGAAACGCCGGTGGGGTTGTACGGCCCCGACACCGCAAACGTCTGCAGGTGCGAGAAAATCGTGATGCCCGACTGCATGCCAATTTGTGTGTCGGCAATGCTGTGTCCGACCGGCGCGAGGTTGTCGTTGACCGGACCGTCCATCTGTTTCAGAAACGCGGCCGAGAGGCGGTTCGCACCGGCGCGAACCCGGACGGGCTTCGTCTTGATTTCAAGGCCGTTCGGGTCGGCCTGCGACATCCAACGGTCAATCTCCAGCAAAGCCACCCGCTCGCCATTGACGGAAATTTCCACTTTCTCATCAAACGGCGAACCGGCACCGTACAACTGACCGGTGGGTGAACCGTGCAGCAGCACCGAGAACACGTATTCGCCATCGGCCGGGAAGTTGTGCACCACCGACATGCCACCGCGTGTTCCAATGGGTGTGCCTTCCACATGCTCAATCTGCGACGCGAGCCGCGGTAGCTTGTACGTGTTGGTGTTGGTCTTGGCATTGGGGTCGCCCACCGCCATGCGCGCAATTTCGCTGGCCGCGTCCATGTAGGCGTCCAGCAGTGTCGCCGACGGCGTTTGTGCGTCCGCGATGTTGTCAAAGTTGGCGCTCTTGGTGTCGAGCGGCAGCCAGGAACCGGCATCTATGCTCAGGCCAAGCACGTCCTGAATGGACGCCGTGTATTCGGCGAGATTCAATCGCTGAAAGGTGCGACCGCCCGGGTTGGGTGCACTGATGGCTTTCGCATCCATCAACTTTTCCAGTGTTTCCGCCAGCAGGTTGAGCGTATCCCCGGCCGGACGGGCGCGACCCGGCGGCGGCATCATGCCGGCGCGCAGCTTGCCGATCATCTTCTCGGCCGTTTCCGGTGTGGTGGTCGCGGTAATGACGGTGAAGTTCTGCAACGAGAGGTTGCCTGCAGTGCCCTTGCGGGTATCGCTGTGACAACCGGCGCAATTTTTCTTGACAACGGCAGTCAGCGCCTCGGCGTCGGCCAAGGACACGCCAGCGGTGAATGAAGAGCGCCGCATGAGCACAGGGTGCACCCCGATTTTTTTGGCGCCCGCCCCGCCGGTCGCCGCAGGTTTCGGCGTAACCGGGTCGGACAGCGTGGCGCCGGCCAGCAGCTTCGGCTGCGGCACCCGCGCGTCGAGCCGGTCAGAGCCGCTGGTGACGGCAACAGCCGCACACACCAGAAGGGCGCCGGTGGTGGCGGCGAATACAGACTTCATGCCTGAGCCCCTGGGCTATTGGTATTGGGATAATGCAAAGGGAGTGCGTTTGGACGGCGGGAACATCCGGCGCGATCATCGAGGGAAACTGCGGGATTACACGCACCAACCAAGTGGGACGCCCGAAGACGGGTATCGGGCTGGAACCATGAAATACTAGAGCGCCCGGGTCTGGAGGCAAGTACAACTCAGGCAAACCAACGCGCATCGCGTTGGGTGGCGACCGACCGCAGCGGGGGTCCCCACCTTGCTGAGGGGGCGCGCGTTACGAATTATCAACGGCTGATAGCGGCCATACGTTGACCAAAAGTGGTTCCCACCCCTGCGTTAGAAAATCGCCAACCGCCCGCCCTACCTCACTCAACAAGGATGGCCGCTTGAAAGTCCCTGTTCTCATCACGGCTGCGGCCGTCATGGCGCTGCATGTCGTCGCTGCTGAAGCGCAGGCACAGCACCTGAATCCCGTGATCAATCTGCTGGTCGCCAAAAAGCAGGTGTTTGGCCTGTATCAGCCGTCCAACCCCATGGGCGGCCGCGGACGCGGTGGCCCCCCGGGTGCCCCAGTCACGCCCCCGCCCGTCGACACCACCTCGCGCAAGACGCATGCGCAGCTTGCGGGTGAAGCCATCGCGTATCCGCACGCCGATTTCATTTTCAACGGCAACATGGAAGGCAACTTCGACGGGGCGTACACCCCGTTTACCGAGTTCGCGAAGGCCATGGCCACGCAGGAGCCCGCCACGAAAGCAAGACGGGGACATCCGCTCTTCGTGAAGACTCCGGAAGTGGCGCCCAACCCCACGCTGGCCGCCGAGCGAATTGCAAAGCAGCTCAATACCGGTGTGATGGGCATCGTGATGGTTGATGTTATCAATGCCGATGAAGTGAAACAGGCCATCGCAGCAATGCGGTTCAAGTCCAAGGGCGGCACGCGCCCAGACGCCGTCGGTGACGCACCGGCGGCGTGGGGACTGAGCGAAAAGGACTATCAGGAAAAGGCCGATGTGTGGCCGCTTAATCCCAGGGGCGAGCTCGTTGTCATGGTGATCATCGAGAGTAAAGAAGGGCTGAAAAACCTCGATGCGATTGCGGCCGTCCCGGGCATTGGCGTCCTTACGCCGGGCGCTGGCACACTTGGCGGCGTGTTCCAGAAGCTGGACGCGGAAGGAAAACCCATCATGGGCGCGAACGGCCGGCCGCAGCGCGACGAGGTCGCGTGGGAAGCGGCCATTCAGTCGGTCGCCGCCGCGTGCAAGAAGCACAAGGTGCCGTGCGGCTATCCAACGGCCGAAGCCAACATGGACCAGCGCATCAAGGACGGCTTCAGCGTCCACATCATCAACTGGGGCGAGGCCGGATTCAAAACCGTCGACCTCGGCCGTAAAATCGGCGGGCGCTGAGTTGCAATAGACGTTCCGCTTGACACAAGAAAACGCGCGACACATCTCAATCGATGTGTCGCGCTTTTTTTGTCTCAATCAGTTCGTCACGATGGCCAGTCACCTCCGCGTTCGCAGTTTCCGCAGTTCGTTCGCATTTATCCGCAGTTCGTCCGGTACCAGCAGTTCGCAGTTCGTCCTGGACAAGCAGTTATCAGTCACTCCTGGACAAACAGTTCGCTGTTCCTGATTCAGCTTTATTGAAAACCTGCTGCACACAACCCCGTAGCGTGTTCAGCGAAAACGGCTTCTGCAGAAAGCTGGCCAATCCCTTGCCCGTGAAGCGCGCCACAGCCTCCAATTGATTGAAGCCGCTCATCAACACTACGCGCACCTGCGGGTCGATACTCCGCAATTCCGCGAACGTCTGCTCGCCATCCAGACGCGGCATGGTCAAATCGAGCATCACCAGCGCAATGCCCGATGTTTTTTCCTTGAACAGCGCGATACCCTCAGCACCATCCGCGGCCTGCAGGGTGGTGAAACCCATAAGTTCAAGCATGCGCGATACCGTCCGCCGCACGGCCGGCTCGTCGTCCACCACCAGAATGGCGCCGGACCCTTTCCATGCTACTTCTCGCGCTGGTGCTGCCGCATCGGCCATTACGCCTCACAATGATGGAAACAACAATTTGAATGTAGAACCGCGCGGCCGTTCCGAGTAGACCTTGAGCCACCCACGATGTGTGCGTCCTCGTAGCTCGTTCTGTGACTTTTCCCCCAAAGCAGGAACAAGCCCACGAACAGCGTTTAGGATGGTCACACGAATGCGATATCTGGCGCCACTGCGCACACATGCGCGCTGCGCGACGGACCTTCTTCGTCGCAACGGCAACGGAGCCCTGTGAGTGGGGCTTGCTCGCAACGCCGTTGTTTTCATTCACGAAAAACCCGGGGACTTTATGAAGCGAATCACACGGTTGGTAGGCATCGCAGCGTTGGTATTCTCGCCAGCAATGGCATCGGCACAGAACGCGACACCAAAAACTCTGTCGTTCGGAGTCAGTGGCGGTGCATCCCTTCCGATGGGTGATGTCGGAGATTTCTACAACACGGGCTACAATGTGACGGGACATCTGCTGCTTTCACCCACCAGCCTGCCACGGCTTGGTTTCCGGGCCGACGTCTCGTTTGACAGCTGGAAGGCGAAAGAGGTACTCGGCGTCGATCCAGACGTTTCGCTCAGAAACCTCGGCGTGTCCGCGAACGCGATATTCAAGTCGGCGGCCCCAATGAGCATCAAACCGTATGTGCTCGGCGGTGTCGGTTTCTATAACGCGAAGGCGTCGGGCAGCTTCGGCGGCACCGGCTCGGGTTCGACGGAAAGCAACAGCAGTGTGGGCGTGCAGGTGGGCGGTGGGCTCGAATTTCAGCTCTCCGGCTTCACCACGTTCCTTGAAGCGAAGTTCGTGAATGCATTTACCGAAGGAAGCTCCACGAACTGGGTGCCAGTCACCTTCGGTATTCGCTTCTAAACGCCGTGCAGCGATAACGCTTGCTGGTCAAAGCTTAGCCCGGCGCATCGTGATGATGCGCCGGGCTTTTTGCGTCGTGGGCAAAGGCGGCAGAAATTGGGGGCCTGCCTGATGTCATTGATCAGCCTGCGCAGCACCACCAACGTCCGGACGCGCTACGCCACCGTGTCCGTGCCGACCGGCAGGACAAACGAAAACTCCGTCCCACCGCCTTCGCGGGGCCGGTACTGCACATCACCCAACTGCGCACGCGCAAACGTACGGGCAATGGCCAGCCCCATGCCCTCGCCCCCATGCTGCTCTCCTCCGGAACCGCGCTGGCGAGGCTCGAATATCGCCTCGACTTCGTGCGGCAGCACGCCCGGCCCACGGTCGGCCACCACCATGCGCACCTGGTTTCCTTCACGGTGCGCCCATAAGTCGATGGGCGCCGGCGCCTCGGAGTAACGCGCGGCGTTTTGCAGCAGGTTCCCCAACACTTGCAGGGACAAGGTGAGGTCACAGCGCACCAGCAACATTTCCCCGTCGACGCCAGGGTGCACGATCACTTCGCGCCCGCGCAGGACGCCCGCATACGAGGAGAGCGCAATTCCGATCACATCATCCACCACATGCGTTTCCACCGTCATCAATCGCCCCCTCGTGCCGACCGCGCTGAAATGGCGCATGGTCGTGAGGTACCGGTTAATGCGATCCGCTTCGTCGCTGATGCGATGCAACGCCACCTGTGGAGGAATGTCATATTCCGGGTCGGCCAGCATTTTCATCGTGGTGATCGGCGACCGCAGATCGTGCGCGATGGACGCAATCAGCGCGTTTTTCATTTCTTCGGTTTCCCGCAACTCGCGCGTGCGCGCGGCTTCGCGTTCCAATTCCAGTTGTTGCGCCGCCAGCTGTTCAATTTCAGTCGCGCGCGCTTTGGCCAGCCGCACCGCGTTCTGCAGGGTGGACACCAATCCGGTAATCACCACCCCGGTAAACGCAAAACCGATGAGCACGAACAAATCCAGATCGGACGGCCCGCCCAGCGACCCGATGGGTGGAATGAAAAACAAGTCGACGGCAACGTAACACAGCACCACCATCGTAACCGATAACCCACGGCGCGTTTCACGACTGACGCCAATGATGAGCAACAGGTACACCAGCAATCCGTGGGAAATCCGAATGCCTGGTACGGTCGTGATCATGTTGAACAAATAGGAAACGACGGCGAATAATACGAGCCACCGCGACCATACCCACACCGTGCGCGTGTGCGGTCTGCTCACGGCGCGACGAATCGATATCCCAGTCCGGGTTCTGTAACGATCAGTCGCGGCATGGACGGATTCGGCTCGACCTTGCGGCGCAAATGCGTGATGTGCACACGAATGTGTACGGTGGGATCGCCGAACTCCCGCGCCCACACCATGTCCCACAACTGCTTCGTCGAAAGGGGTTTGCCCGCATGCAGCACCAGCACACGCAACAAGGCCCATTCAGTGGGCGTCAGGCGCTGCACTGCTCCGTCGCGCGTCACCCGTTGCGCGACCAGATCAATCTCAATGCCATCCAGCGCAAAACGCGACCACGAACGCGCAGCCGTCGACATCGCCGCCCGGCGCAACTGGCCGCGCACGCGGGCCAGCAGTTCGGCCGGGCTGCACGGCTTGGTGATGAAATCATCTGCGCCCGCATCGAGCAGCAGCACCTTCTCGTCGTCTTCTTCGCGCGCCGACAACACCACTATCGGGACGCTGGTGATTTCGCGCAGGTGAACCAGCAACTGTGATCCATCCCCATCCGGCAACCCGAGGTCGAGCACAATAAGGTCCGGCGTTTCTTTCGAACACTCGGCAATCGCCTCCGCGACGGTGAAGGCCGAGCGAACCCGTGGACAGATGGTGGACAAGGCTTCGACGATGACCGCCGACAGGGTCGGGTCATCCTCCACAACCAGCAGGCAGGCGGGATCGACACTCAACCCCTTCGGTACGACGGTCACTGGCAGAAGCGTGTTCTCAGAATGCAGGTGAGACTTGGTCGTGCCAAGGAATCTTAACGTCGGCTGCCCCGCTTGGCACCAGACGCACACGCAGAACCCATGCCCATTACGCCGCGAATGGTACCGGCTGCCCCTTGGCGACCTGAAGTGTTCGGCCGAATTCGCGGCGCATGAGCCAGAGGCTGGTCAACATCTGCAGAAACACCGTCACCACCGACAGATACCAAAGATGGCGCAGCTGGAACGAGGGGCGGCTGGCCAACCAGAGTGCCGGCAATGCAAACGTGAGAAAACGCGACCCGCTGCTGATCAGCGATGGCAGGGTGTTCCCTAACGCCTGAAACATCCCGGAGCAGGTAAAGATGATCCCGGACGCAATGAAGTTCAGCGAAATGATGCGGAGAAACTCGGCCCCAACGGACAGGACTTCGGGATCATCGCCCGCAAACGGTGCAAGAAACAACTCCGATCGAAATTGGCAGACGACCGTCAGCACCAGCATCACCGCACTGCCCAGAAGCGCCGCTTTCGAAAACGTTTCCCGCGCGCGTTCGGGTTTCCCCGCGCCGACATTTTGCCCCGCCACGGGTGCCGCCGCAAAAGCAATTGCCATGGCCGGAAGGAAAATCGATTGCATGACGCGCGAGCCGACGCTGTAGCCTGCCTGGGCATGGGCGCCGAAATCGCGAATAATGAAATAGTTCAGCGCGATAAACACCGACATGAGCGCAAACTCACCGCCGGCCGGCAATCCAATGCGCAGGATACGTTGCCATTGGTCCATACGGGCGCGGAAATGCGCCGCGTCAAAGGCCACGTACTTTTCACTGCGGATGAAGTACACCAACAACATAAGCACACCCGCCGCGATCGAGATCGAGCTGGCCAGTCCGGCCCCCGCCACGCCCAATGGCTTCCCAGTTCCCCAACCGGCTATGAGCAGTGGGGCCAGCACGGCGTTCAACACCACCGTCAGTACCTGCACGATCATGGTCGGCTTGGTAATGCCCGTGCCGCGCAGGGCCGCGCCCATGGTCACCATGGCAAACTGCAGCGCGAGGCCAGGCAAGTAGTAGCGCAGGTAGGTCGCACCCGCCGCCGCGGTTTCGGCATCGGCCGCGACGGTGCGAATGTACGCCCCCGTGAGCGTGTAACCTCCGATCAGGGTCAGGGCGGCGCACGACGCAGCCAGCAGTACGCTTTGATTGAACACCACAGTGGCGTCGGCCTGATCCCTGCGACCGGCGGCGTGTGAAATGAGCACCATGGTGCCCACATTGAGAATTTGCGTGAGGGCCAGCACGACAAATTGCACATTCGCAGCGGCACCAACCCCGGCAATGGCCGCATCGCCCAGTCTCGTGACGAAATACAGATCGATCAGCACATACAGCGTCTGAAAAATCATCCCGGCCGCCATGGGCGCGGCCAGCCGCACGATGTGTTTGCTGATGGAACCCTGCGTCAAATCTTGCATGGAGCGCGCGTCAGAGAGTAAAGCCGGACCGGGGCAAGATGATCACCCGGCGGCGCCATCGGCGCAACTCAGTTCTTTAGACCGATCGGCCAATGGACGTCCATAGGTCAGCAATGAATCAGGGTGGCGCAATGCGAAACCCAAATCGCTGCTCCACCAATTGGGCCACCGGCCGTCGGCCTATTCGCGCCGGTTGGTATTTCATGCGCGGCAACACGTCGCGCACGGCTTGTGTGAAGTCGGGGTGGGTCGATGCAAGGAGCACGAGACTGTTCATATCGACATGACCGGTGGAGTCGACCACGAACTGCACGACGGTCGCCCCTTCCAGCTTCAGCGCCAGCAACTTGGGCGGATAGGCAGGTCCCGCGCTTTCCGGATCGCGCACCGCCGCCGAATCGACTTCAATTTCCGAAAACGTGCGCGGGGGTTCGGGAACCGCCACCTCCTCCACCGCCATTTGGGTCAGCGGGGGCAACACGGTCTGCACTTCTTGTGCATTGTTGTCCTTGATGACCGATACCGGAACGTCAACCGGAATGATGCCCTGAAGGCCAAGGTACGACACCCGCTCCTGCACCGGCCTTGGCATAGGACGAAACAGCGGGTACAGGAACTGGGCGCTGACCGGAGCCGCTTCTTCAGGCGGAAGCGACGCGAGATGCGACTGGACCATGACCGTCGCGGCAATCAATCCCGCATGCAAGCCAATACTGGCCAGCGTGCCATATCGAGGCCGCAGCAGCAGGGGACGCGAGGACTCAATACCGGTTCCTCTCACCGGAATGCCTCACTGGAAGGGGAGTACCTTGAAACTTGTCTGTCCTTGGTGCCGCAGTCCAGCGGGCCGGGGCTGGCGGCGGTACGGCGACGGCGAGCGGCTCAGTGCAGGGGCGAACGGGTCACTGTGGCTTTTTGAGCCGCATAAGCCCTTCCTGGGCCACCGAGGCCACCAGTTCACCGCTCCGCGCGAAAATCTGCCCGCGGACAAACCCCCGCGCGCCAGTCGCGATTGGACTGTCCACGGAATACAGCAACCATTCGTCCGCGCGAAACGGACGGTGCATCCACAGCGAATGGTCCAGCGACGCCAGTTGCAATCCCGGCGTTCGAAAAGCGATACCATGCGGCTGCAGGGCCGTCACCAGCAACCCGTAGTCGGACGCGTACGCAAGCACCGCTTGATGGGTCAATTGATCGTTTGGCAACGCGCCAAGCGCGCGGAACCACACATGTCGCACCGGCTCGCGTGGTTCGGGCTTGAAAAAGTCGAGCGGAGCCACCGGACGAAAATCAATCGGCCGCTCCTGCAGAATTGCCGCCCGATGATCGGTGGGAATACGCTCGGCCACATCGCGAATGAGCTCAAGCTCCGACTTCAGTTCTTCCGGTCCCGGCACGTCGGGCATGGTGGGCTGGTGCTGCACGCCCGGTTCTTCAACGTGAAACGACGCCGAAAGATTAAAAATCGCCTGTCCGTGCTGAATGGCCGTCACACGACGCGTGGTGAAACTGTTGCCGTCGCGCAGCCGGTCCACGAAGTACACAATGGGCGCCTTGAGATCGCCCGGCAAAATGAAATAGCCATGCGCGGAGTGCGCTTCGCGCGCCGTGTCCACCGTGCGTCGCGCCGCAACCAGCGCCTGCGCGAACACCTGTCCCCCATACACGCGACTCGCGCCCAAATCGCGATTGACGCCGCGATAGATGTTGACTTCCAGCGGCTCGAGATCGAGCAGGCCGAGCAGATCGTCTATCGGTCCGTCCATGCAATTCCTGTAAAGGCGTTTCTCACGAGCGACGGCGCGGCCGCGCGCGTGCAGTTCCATCAAAAACTATGTGGGTTCCCAACATGTTGCCTGGTACGTCAATCCAGGTACGACATCTCATCGTCGTCGCTTCCATTTAGAATCGTTGGGATTCCTCCGCATCCTTCGCGGCTCCGCGTGAAAAAATCCAGACTCTCCACCACAACGATTTGCGGAAATTCACGCAATCCATCGCAAGGCGCGCTGCTGCGCACGGGAAAGCTCCGGATTTCTCACGCGGAGCCGCGGAGAACTGCACTCGAGCGGCGCGCGAAACCGCCCTCGGCACGGTGCTGATAGCCGCCACCGAGCGCGGAGTGTGTTTTGTGCACTTCGGGGACGATGAATCGCAGTGGGTCGAAGT
>Ga0163144_10001448_pt1 | contig 56100 bp, 46 predicted proteins | sample OliLak19BULKMAT1_FD_123175 | JGI IMG/M metagenome (GOLD analysis project Ga0163144, IMG submission 123175) | Freshwater microbial mat bacterial communities from Lake Vanda, McMurdo Dry Valleys, Antarctica - Oligotrophic Lake LV.19.BULKMAT1 | ecosystem: Environmental > Aquatic > Freshwater >... | reverse complement strand
GTTTTATGCCTTGCCAGTTTCAACCGAGGAAGCCCCAGCCACGACGATTGCGCTCTACGAATGGACCAATCCCGAGACCGGTGAACACGCCTATCGGATCGACAAAGAGGCAGGTCCGGGCGGATTCAAACGCAGCGACCGGCCGCTGTGCCGCGTGTGGCGCTATCCGATCTCGCCGCGCGTGCACTTCGACGACTAGCGCCGCTCAGATCAGCTCCGCCAATGGTTGGGCGTTGTCATCGACCAGATATTGCGGCCGGCCGGCCAGGTCGGGCACCGTGACCTGGCTGGCGTCGATGCCCAGGTGGTGATAGAGCGTGGCGAACAGTTCCGGAAAGGTGACGGGCCGGGCGATTGCTTCGCCTCCCAGGCGATCGGTGGCGCCGATCACTTGCCCGGTCTTCAAGCCGCCGCCGGCCAACAAGGCGCAGGCCACGCGCGGCCAGTGGTCGCGGCCGACGTTTTTGTTGATCATCGGCGTGCGGCCAAACTCGCCCCACACCGCGACCAGCACGTCGCGGTCCAGCCCGCGCTCGTGCAGATCTTGAATGAGCGCGGGGAAGGCCCGATCGAGCACGGTCAGGTCCTCGCGGCAGCGATCGAAGCACGAGCCATAGGGTTGCCCGTGCCAGTCCCATTTGCTGTAGTTGAGCGTGACCACGCGCACTCCGGCCTCGACCAGTCGCCGCGCGATCAAGAAACTCTGCGGCACGCGCGGCGCGCCGTTCTCGTCGATGTGGACCTTGTCGTCTCCCGTGCCGTAGCGCTCCACCACGCGGGGGTCTTCCTTGGACAGGTCGAGCGCCGCGGCCAACCGCGACGAGGTCAAAATGCCCATCGCCTGGTCGGTGAATGCGTCCATGCCGTGCATCTGGCCCGAGTGGTCGACGTCGCGGCGAAACCGGTCGAGGCTGGTCAACAGCCGCCGGCGGTCGCCCAACTGATCCTGGGTGATGCCGCTCAGCAGCATGTCGTCACGCGTCGGACCCAGCGGGCGAAAGCCGTCGTGGGCCACGCCCAGGAACCCCGGTCCCGGCTCGTTGTAGGGCGGATGCGTGCAGGTGTAGCAGAGGCTGACAAACGGCGGCGTGCTGCGATTGCGCGGACCCTGCACGCGCGAGACCACCGAGCCTAGCTGCGGCCATGCGCCCGCTGCCGTCGCGCCGCCGGCCGGCGTGCCACCGCGCGGTGGGCGACCGGTGTAGCACTGCGTGGCATCGTGATCGGCCTGGGCGCCGACCACCGAGCGAATCGGCACCAGCTTGTCCATCATCCCGGCCAGCCGCGGCAGGTGCTCGCAGATCTCAATGCCCGGCACGTTGGTCCGGATCGGGAGAAACGGGCCGGCGATCTCGCTTGGGGCCCGGTGCTTGATGTCCAGGATGTCCTGATGCGGCGGCCCGCCCACCAGGTAGATCATGATCACGCTTTTGTTCGACGAACCGCGCGCCGCTTGTTGTTCGGCGGCCAGCAGCCGCGGCAGCGTCAGGCCCGTGAGACCCAGGCTGCCGATCTTCAAGAAGTTGCGCCGTGAAACCTGGTCGCAGAACTGGCTCTGGCGATCGGCCCGACCGAGGATGGTCAGCATGGCGAGGTTCTCGGCAGCGAACAGCGGGCGGGCATGACGTCGAATCGACGCGTGCCGATGCGACCGGCAGCAAGGTACCGCCTGCCCGGTGCATTGTCAATTGAGCTCGCCGACAGCGGCCGGTCGGTCGAGTTCCCGCCGCGCGGTCGTCCGTGCTACGCGCCAAATCCCAGCAGGTTCCAATGATAGAGGAACCAGAGAAAGGCAACTCCCGCGACGAACACCAGCAGGTAGTGCACTCGGCCAGAGATCGTCCAGTAGTGATCCTTCCACGAGAGCACGGCGCACAGGGCCACGCCGACCACCAGTGCCACGACCAGCGGCGTGCTCCAGACCAGCGCGTTCAATAGCGGCGGCACGCCGTAAGCGATCTCTTGTGAATCGGAAAACGGAATCAGTGCCAGGCCGACAATCGCCAGAATGAACAGGCTCGTGACCCAGCCCAGCCAACTGGCGGCCCGCGATCCCGGCGCGTGGCGACCGACCGCGCCGTAACTGCCCCGCGCGATAAACGCGGCCAGCGGCCAGCCGATCACGGCCGAGGCAAACACGCCCACACAGCCCACGAGCAGCAGCAGGTTGAAATTTGGCGTCTCGTACCAGGGCAAACGGACCCAGGCCACGGGCGAACCGCCAAAGTAAACCTGGGTCGCGGCGCCGAGGCCGTCGTCGCGAAAGGCGAGCATCCGCACGCCGTCGGTCTGACGGAACACGTTCGGCTCGACCTCGGTAAATCGCAAGGCCGCGTTGTCATCGCCAGTTGAAAAAATCAGGGCGTCGCCGTCGACCGAGACGTTGGCCACGCTGAACAGCGCGCCGATCTTGGCCAGGTCGTTATAAGAATGACGGATCGCGCCGTATTGACCGGGAAAATGGCTGGCCCGCGCTTTAAAGTCAGCGGTCGGCTGCGGCGGTCCCAGCTTGTTGGGCACGTAATAGCGATCGATCAGCGCCTGCAAGAGCGTATTGCGGGCCGACCCGGCCGTGGTGGTGTTGTACGACACGAAGAAGCCCGCCTTGCGCTCGGGCAGCGCGACGAAGAACGAGTGAAACGCCACGGTGTCGCCGCCGTGCTCCACGATCTGCTCGCCGGCGTAGTTCATCCGCATGAACCCGTAGGCCATGCCCTCCAGGTGCGGATCGTGCGTAAACAACAGCTCGCGCATCTTGCGAGCCGTGTCCTCCTGCAAGATCCGCTTGCCGCCGTAGGCGCCGTTTTGCAGGTGCGCGATCAGAAAGTGCGCCATGTCGCCTGCCGAGGCGCTCATCGATCCGGCTGGCGCCGCAGGCACGTACTCAAATGGGATTTCCTTGTAGCGTCCGCCTGCCCAGCGATAACCCTTGGAGAGGTTGGCCGGCAACTGGTCGAGCGGCGGCTGCCGGACCGTGGTGTGCCGCATGTCGAGCGGCTCCAGGATGTTCTTCTCGATGTAGTCGGCCCAAGGCATGCCCGAGACTTGCTCGACGATGTAACCCGCGATCGCGGTGCCGTGGTTGGAATAACTGGCCAGCTCGCCGGGCCTGCGGACCCGCGTGGGAATCTGTCCGGCCAGCAGCTTGCCCAGCGGAATCTCGGTGGGCCCGCGGCCAAACAGACCGATCACATAATCCTCAAAGCCCGGCGTGTGTGAGAGCAGATGCTTGAGCGTGATCGGTTCCGGGTAAGTTGCGGGGATCTGAAAGTCGACCAGGTACTTGTTGATATCGGCGTCGAGGTCGAGTTTGCCCTGCTCAGACAGTTGCATCACCGCGGTCCAGGTGAACAGCTTGGAGACCGAGCCGATGCGAAACATGGTCTCGTCGGCGCTCACCGGCGTGCCGGCTGCGACGTCGGCGTAGCCATAGCCCTTGGCAAAGAACGGCTGATCGTCGACCACGATCGAAATGGTCGCGCCGGCGATATGCTTGTCGCGCAGGTGGGCCGCCATCACGCCGTCGACGAAGGCCGCCAGTTCGGCACGGTCGATGGGCCCCTTGCCCGGGGCGTTTGACGCATCGTCCTGCGCCGGGGCCGGCGTCGCGATAGGCACCAAGAGCAATGCCGCGACCAGAACGGTGAGCCATCTGCCCCAACCCACGCTCAAGTTGCCCATCGTGGATCTCCGCCACCAGGTTTGACCGCCGCGCACGCTGCCCCACGACCAGCAATTCGTCGCGGCCCCGCAAATCTTGACCGCCAGATTTGTCAGGCCCAGCGGTCGGGCGCCCAATGACCTATTTGGCGGCGGTCGCCAGCTTGTCGCCGATGCAGTACATCCGTTTCGAGGTCCGCAGCAGGAGCCTTCCGCCCACGATCACCGGCGTGGCCATGCCCATGTCGTCGTCGGCCAGGGTGTTGGTGTGCAGGATCTCGAATTGCGGTCCGGTCTTGAAGACGAACGTCACGCCATCCTCGTTCAGGCAGAATAGCTTATCGCCGTAACTGACCGGCGAGCTGGTAAAGGCTTTGCCGTTGGGGATGCGCTTGCGGCCATAAACCTCTTGACCCGTTTTGGCGTCGAAGGCGGCCATCAGCCCGCGGTCGTAGAGGATATAAAGCGTTTCGCCGACGATGAGCGGCGTGGGATGGTAAGGTCCGATCTTCTGCGCCGACCAGACGATGTGGTCGCTGGAGGTCACGTTGTCGTCCAGCGAGATGTCGCCCGTGGCGCCCGGCTTTACGACGTACAGCGGATTGCCCCCCCAGACCACGTGCCCCGAGGTGAGGTACAGGTTGCCGAATTTTTCGAACGGCGTGGGAATGGCCAGGATTGACTTGCCCTTGATCTGCCACAGCAGCTTGCCCTCCAGGTCGTAGCTTCGGGCAAAGCCGATGCCCGAGGTGACCAGCTCCGTGCGCAGGGCGTTCTTCCAGATGAACGGCGTGGCGTAGTTGGTTTTCTCGTCGCGGTCGATCCGCATCACCTCGTCGCCTGTGCGCTTGTCGAGCACGAGCAGATAGGACTTCTCGTCGTTGTCGTTGACGATATACAACCGGTCTTCGTACACGATCGGCGAGATCGAGGTGCCCCAGCCATACTGGGTGTCGGTCGGCGGCAACGGTTTGCTCCACAGCAGTTTGCCGTCGAGGTCGTAGGTGAACAGGCCGACGTTGCCGAAGTAGACATAAACCCGTTCACCGTCGGTGGTCGGCGTTTCCGAGGCCAACGTGTTCTTGATGTGGTGCGGCTTGGCCGGCACGGCGGAGTGCGCGACCTGTTGCCAGAGGATGCTGCCGGTGACGAGGTCCAAGCAATACGTCTTCCACTCGTGTTTGTCGGTGTCCTTGGGATATTTGTTCGCGTCGACGTCTTCCAGATACAGACCCTTGCGCGGTTCGCGGTCGGCGCCGGTGTTGACGCAGGTGGTCAGAAACACGCGGTTGCCCCAGACCACGGGCGACGACCAGCCGAGACCCGGCAGATCGGTCTTCCAGAGCACGTTTTCCGTGGCACTCCAGTGGTCGGGCGGCACGACCTGGGCGTCGGGCGCCGGCATGCGGCCGGCCAGGAACCGCGGAATGGTATCCTGCGTGCGCTCTTGGGCTGTCAAAAGATTGGCAAGTCCCACCAGTGCGACACAAGTCAACAGCACAATGCGCATCATTACAGCACTCCGACAAAGAGACGAGGAAAGCGGAGTCGAAACGCGACGCCAGAACGGTCGACCACTTGGGGGAAAGAAGGGCGAACGCTCGATGCTATCCGGCCCCGCGCGGCAGCGTCAAGGGTACGCGAAAAAAACAACGCCCAGAGGCCGCGCCGGTCAAATGTGGCAAGCGGACCGCCACCACCCGGCAATCAAACGCCGCCCGTACCCCGGCCTTCACACTCAGCCCGTACCCCGGCCATTAGATTCCGCGGTCCGTTCGCCAAGGGCGCCGGTCTTGCGTCGCGCCGTCACGCGGCGTCAGCGCCCCTGGCGAATCGGTCCTCTGCCTCGCGGGCCAGTGCGTCACGCCGATCCCGCGGGACAGTCTCCGCATCAGACTCTCCGCATCAGACTCTCCGCAACACACTCGCCGCAAAGTACGCGCCAGGGGTCCACTTCCCCGGCCCGCAATTTCTCGCGGCGGGAGACGATTGGGCATTTCTCCAAATAGCTGTACACTGGCACCCGGGTGCGGGTTTCAAAAAAAGTCGCGCCTGCCTCATCTCCCCCCGGATTCGGCCGACTCGCACCACAACTTCTCACCGAGGAGCCGCCATGTCGCACGATCCAGTCCCGTCAACCAATTCGCCCCCCGCCCCAGCGACCGCAACATCGCGCCGTTACAGCTTTCTGCTGGTGGCCCTGGGATTAACCGTAGCGGCCATCGCCGGCGTTTGGACCCTGTTGCCCGAGACGGTCGACCAGGGATCGAAATTGATGCTGTCATTCTTGCTTGTTATGGCGCTGCTAGTGGCCGCGGCGGCCTGGTTCTTTTTCCTGGGCAGGTTCGCCGGCACGACGCGGGCGATCGGCGCCGTGCTGATCGCGTTTGTGGTCGTGCCGCTCTTCGGCTCGATTCGCCGGGTGGAGTTCTCCGGCGACATGATTCCCACGTTCGACATGCGCTGGCACGCCGACCGCAACGCGGCGCTCGAAGCGCATCGCGCGCAGCAAGCGGCCGAAGCCAAGACAGGTGTTGCCGAGGTGCAGCCGGCGGGTCAGGTCGCGCATCCGGCAAACTGGGACGTGCTGGAATATCGCGGAGTGAATCGCGACGGCGTGGTCGATGGTCCGCGGCTGGCGCGAGACTGGTCGGCCACTCCTCCAAAACTTGCCTGGCGCCAACCGGTCGGCGGCGGCTATGCCGGGTTCGTCGTCCAGGGACCGCAGGTGATCACGATCGAGCAGCGCCGTGACCGAGAGGCGATCGTGTCGTATGACTTTGACACCGGACGCGAGCGCTGGGTGTACGAGTACCCTGCCCTGTTCCACGAGACCCTGGGAGGCGACGGTCCGCGGGCCACGCCCACGATTGCCGACGGCAAAGTTTATTCCCTGGGCGCCACCGGAGTGCTGGCGTGTTTGGACCTCAACTCCGGCAAGGAGCTGTGGTCGCTGAATGTCTTGCAGCAGAACAGCGCCGGCAATCTGCAATGGGCCATGAGCGGCTCGCCGCTGATCTACGAAAACCGCGTGCTGGTCAACCCCGGCACACAGTTGAGCACGGGCAAGAGCTTTGCGGTCACGGCCTTTGACGCCGCCAACGGTCAGCCGCTGTGGGGCGGCGGCGAGACCCAGGCCGGCTACACCTCGCCAATGTGGGCAACGCTCGGCGGCATGCGACAGATCCTGATCTTCGACGGGGTGGGGCTGGCCGGCTACGATCCGGCCGACGGCCGCGAGCTGTGGCGCACGCCCTGGAAGAGCGACTTCGACATCAACGCCGCGCAGCCAATCGTGGTGGACGACCAGCGCGTGCTGATCACATCGGCGGCCGGAGCGGCGCTGGTGCGCGTGGCCCAGGCCGACGGTCGCTGGACCGCCGAGGAGATCTGGCGCAATCGCAAACTCAAAGGCGGGTACACCTGTCCGATCGCTTTCGAGGGTCATGTCTACGGCATCGACGAGAGCATCCTGGTCTGTCTGGAAATCGAAACAGGCAAGCTCCGCTGGAAGGATCGCGGCGGTCAGTACGGCCACGGTCAGATGCTCCGATCGGGCGACCTGCTGGTCGTGCTGGCCGAGAGCGGCGAGTTGGCGCTGGTGGAGTTGTCGAGCGAGAAGTTTCATGAACTGGGGCGCATCCAGGCGATCGAAGGCAAGACCTGGAACAACCCCACGCTGGTCGGCGGGCGAATTTTTGTGCGCAACCATCTGGAGATGGCCGCCTACGACTTGCCGCTGGCAGAGCCGCCGGTTGAACAGAAGTAACAGTGGCAGATGACTTTCGAGGAGTATCGCGACCGATGAGCATTTTCAAGCGACTCGACCACGTTTCCATCGGCGTTCACGATCTGGACGCCGCGCGGCGGCTGTTCGTCGACGTGTTCGGCGGAGAACCGCTGAAGGACGTGGGCACGAACGAATCGGAGGGTTTCCGCTGGGTTACGTTCAAGCTGGGGGGCAAGAAAGTGGAGCTGGTTTCAGCGACCTCGCCCGGCGAAGGGGGCGTGGGCCGTTACCTGGCCAAACACGGCGAGGGGTTTCATCACCTTTCGATCAGCGTCGGCAACCTGGAAGAGGCGATGCGCCATTTTGAGTCGCACGGCGTGCGCGTGCTGTCTCCCAACACGCAGAACCCAGACTGGAAACACTGCTACCTGCATCCCCAGGATACGCACGGCGCGTTGATCCAGGTGTTTGAAGAAACGCCGCACACTTTGGCGGGCGGCGGCGACGATTGAGCGGGACCGTTGCGGCACGACGCTGCGGGGTGCGACGTTCCGACCTGACATTCCCTTGCGGAGAAAGTGACGATGGACCTGGAGCGGATCTTCTCGCTGGCCAGTTCGCTGGTCATGCCCGGTTGGCTGCTGCTGGTGTTCCTGCCCTGGTGGCGCTGGACCACGGCCGTGATCACGAGCGTGTTGATCCCGGCAATTCTCGGCGTTGCCTACCTGGTGCTGTTCATCAAGTATTTCGGACAAAGTCCGGAAGGCTTCGCCGGCTTCAACACGCTGGCCGGGGTTAAGGCCCTGTTGCAGAACGACGGGATGCTGCTGGCCGGTTGGCTGCACTACCTGGCGTTCGACCTGTTTGTGGGCAGTTGGGAAGTGCGCGACTCACGACGCGGCGGCGTGCATCACCTGCTGGTTATCCCCTGCCTGTTTCTGACCTTGATGATGGGACCGGTCGGGCTCTTGGCCTACCTGGTGCTGCGGTTGGTGATCCGCCGTCAGTGGACCGTCGACGACGCGCCGGCTCAAGCGGCGACTTAACCAAACTTGCAGCCCCTTCGATGAAGCTTCGCACTTTCCTGGGTTTGTTGTTCAGCGGACGCTTGGGCCTGTTGTGGCGGCTGAGTCGCGACGTTGAGCCGGTGTATCGCACGGCCTTTCTGGCGACGGCCGGATCGAACGGCGTGCTGGCTGCTCTGGCCCGCGGACCGCGGTCGCTCGGCTACCTGGCAGCCGAGCTGGGTCTGAGCCCCGACTCGCACGAGGCCCTGGCCGCGTGGTTGGCCGTGGGGGTCGGCGTCGGCGTGCTCAAGCGGCGCGGAGACCACTATCAACTGCGCGGCAAGGTCGCCTACGCCCTGGCCAGCGGCGATCAAGACGCCTTTGTCGCCATGCTCCAACAAACCCTGGGCCTGCACCGGCAATTGATCATGGAAGCGCCCGGTCGGTTGCAGGCCGGGCGACCGTCTACGCTGGCCGACCAAGACGGTCGATTGATCGCGCGGGTCTCGAAGCTTATCGAGCCGTTTGTCGACGAAGCGCTCGATGCCGTGATTCCCCGCTCGGGATCGTATGCGCTATTCGACGTCGGCTGCGGCGAAGGTCGCTATCTGCGTCATGCCTGCGGTCGCAATCCGCAACTGACTGCCCTGGGCCTGGAGCTGCAAGACGACGTGGCCGCGATGTGTCGCGACAACGTGCGCGAGTGGGGGCTCGCGGATCGCGTGCGGGTCGAAGTGGGCGACATTCGCCAGCGACCCGCCCGGCCCGAGTTTGACCTGATCACGCTGCACAGCCTGATCTACTACTTTCCGTGGCAAAGTCGCGTCGAGCTGCTCAAGCACCTGGCCGGGTTTCTCAAGCCGGGTGGTCAACTCATGATCACGACCAGTTGTCAAAGCAATCAGCCCACGCTGGCCGTGCTCAACCTCTGGGCCACCACGACCGCCGGCTGCGGGCGCTTGCCCACCGCCGCCGAAATGACCGAGCAACTGCGTGAGGCCGGCTTCGTGCGTTGCGAGCGCCGCGCGATCATCCCCGGCGAGCACGTCGTGGCCTTCACCGCGCGGCGCGGCTGAGCCAAGCGCCTGGGTCTCAGCTTGTGTTCTAGGGGCATCGGGGGTAAGGTAAGCGCGCCGTTTTGCACACCTGCTGTTGAAGCGAATCGCATGGCCGAGCCTCTGCTTTCGATCCACGACGTCCGCAAGCAGTACGGCGAGACCGCGGCGCTCAACGGCGTGAGCTTCGACGCCTCGGCCGGCGAGTTGTTCGGCCTGCTCGGTCCCAACGGCGCCGGCAAGACCACGCTTTTGTCCATCGTCTCCTGCCTGTTGGAAGCCAGCTCCGGCGAGGTGCGGATCCTGGGGCGAAAGGCCTCCACGCGCGATCGCGAGTTGCGACGAATGATCGGCATCGCGCCGCAGGAGCTGGCGGTCTACGGCGAGCTGACTGCCCGGGAGAACCTGACCTTCTTCGGCAGCCTGTACTCGATACCCAAGCCCGAGCTGGCGAAGCGGGTCGACGAGGTGTTGGCCGCGATCGGCTTGACCGAGCGAGCCAACGACCGGGTCGAACATTTCTCCGGCGGCATGAAGCGGCGGCTCAACCTGGGCGCGGCGATCATTCACGGTCCCAAGCTGTTGTTGTTGGACGAGCCGACCACGGGAGTCGACCCGCAGTCTCGCAACCATATCTTCGAAGAAGTGCGGCGCCTGGCTGGCCAGGGCATGTGCGTGGTGTATACCAGCCACTATATCGAAGAGGTCCAATCGCTCTGCACGCGGATCGGCATCATCGACCACGGCCAGTTGATTGCCTGCGACACCTTGCCGGCCCTGTTGCGGCAGATGGACGGCGTGATTCGCTTTCGCGTCGCCCGCGCGCCGGCCGACCTGCGGCAGCGCTTGGCGGCGATTGCCGATTGCCGGCTGGTGGATCGCGGAAGTGACCCAAACAATGCGGACCCCGACAATCTAGAGCTCGAATGTCGCGACGTGAAGACGGCCCTGATGCGGCTGGTGGCGATATTGAATGAGCTGAACGTCGAGCTGGTGAGCATGGAGATGACCGAGCCGAACCTGGAACGCGTGTTCTTGCACCTGACCGGCCGCGCGCTGCGCGACTGAGGCCCCGCATGATCGAGACTCTCGGATGTTGATCTGGACTTTGGCCAAGAAGGACCTGCGGCTGCTGCTGCGCGACCCGCGCGCGATGGTCGTGTTGTTGGCGATGCCCTTGATCTTCATCATGGTGCTGGGCCTCTCGCTGGGCGAGGGCTTTGGCCAGAAGCCGGACGACCGGCTGCGGATCTCGATTGTCGACATGGATCAGGGTTTTCCGGATCCCGACAACGACGATGGGCCGCGGCTGGAGTGGTCCAAAACGGTCGAGCGCGACCTGGCGCAAACCGCCGGCATTCGCGTGGAGGTCATTCCCACGCTCGCCGAAGCCGAGGAGCTGGTGCGCAACAGCAAGCGGGCGGCCGTTCTGGTGTTTGGTCCCAAGTTCAGCGAGCAAGTCTCGCGGAGCTCGTTTCTGCGCGGCGGGGTTAATCCGCTGTTCCGCGACGGCATCAACCTGGAAGAGCTCGACCTGCGGCTGGTCCGCGATCCCACGCAGTTGACCGCTTCTTCGATCATCGAGCAGGTCGGGCAAGTCACGATGCTGCGCGTGGTGCTCCCCTGGATGATCGGTCGGGCCTTCGAACGGATCGGCGACCGCCTGGGTAACATCATGCAGCGCGCGTTGCAGCAGATGTTTCCCAGCTACGACCTGACGGGCAAGACCTGGGCCGCGCTGACCAGGGCGCCCGAACGCTCGAACGACGGCGCCGAGGTCACGCACTACGAGCCCCCCTCAGGCAGCGGCGCGCTCAATCGCGGCGCCTATCGTTACCAGGTCTTGGTGCCCTCCTACATCGTGATGTTCGCCTACTTCCTGGTGCTCACAGTCGGCTGGTTGTTTGTGGCCGAGCGACGCCAGGGCACGCTCAAGCGGCTGCGCGCCGCGCCCCTTTCGCATACGGAGATCCTTGCCGGCAAGCTGTTGCCCTGTTTTCTGATGTCGCTGGCACAGGGAGTCTTCTTGTTGGTCGCCGGTAAGCTACTGTTTGGCATGAGCTGGGGCGCGCAACCTTGGTGGCTGCTGCCGGTGGTGGTCACGACGTCGCTCTCGGCGATGGGGTTGGCGCTGTTGGTCGCATCGCTGGCCCGGACCGAGGCCCAGGTGGCCATCTACGGCACGCTGTTGGTATTGGTGCTGGCCGGACTGAGCGGCTGCCTGATGGGCGACCGCGAGCTGATGCCCGAGAACATGCAGCGGATCAGTCTGATCACGCCGCACGCCTGGGCCCTCTTGGCCTACAAGCAACTGCTGGCCAATCCCGGCGAGCCCAACGTGGAGCTGATCGCGCAGGCCTGCGGCATGCTCGTCGTGTTCGCCCTGGGCTTCATCCTTCTAGCCTGGTCCTTCTTGCGGTTGGACGATCACGCGTGAGCGCGGCGCGGGTTGAAAGCCGCCGCCTCAAATACCAACCCGACGCGCCAGCGAGGGAGCAGTGGTAATGGACCATCGATCCGCTGGGCTCCCTCGCTGGCGCATCGGGTTAGTGAAAAGCGCACGAGATTATTCCGACAACCGCGTCAGGCAAATCGCAGCGACCGTCACGATGCTCACCGCGACCGTCGCGACCCAGGCCGCCAACCAGCGCTCGGACAAACCGGCCGCGGGCACCCGTTTGCGCTGCATGCGGAACATCTGCGCGGCGCTGGCCAGGGTAGCTGCCGACGCCAATTCGATCGTCGCCGTCGGCGTCAGCCACCAGGCGATCGCCACCGGCGCGAGGAGCGCCGCGCCGACCAGCGCGGTCACTGCCAGGTGGGCAATGGTGTCGATCCGCTGTTCGCCGCGCAGTGTGACCACTGCTACGATCGCCAGTGCAATCCACGGCAAGACGGCGGACAAGGTCACTGCCGCTGCGCCAAAGAGCGGGTCGCCGATCTCAAGCCCCTGAAACAGGCCCGCGCCCCCCAGGCCCAGCAATCCGACGGCCGCGAGGGTTGCCGGCACGATCAAGCTTAGCCGCCGACCGACGGTCGCCTGCGGTTCGCAATCGCAGCGGATGCGATGCTTTGGTGGGCTGAGGATGCGGCGATTGTACGAGACGATCTCGTAGCCGACTTGCAGCAGTTGTCGAATGCCGGGCAGCGCGGCCACGCCGGGCCACCAAGCGCCCGGATGCGTATCGCGCACTAGCCACAACAGGCCGTCCACGCCCGTGCGGGTCGTTCCATTCTGCGGGTCGATGACGACCAGTTGATTGCGGATGCCGGCCGCCTGGGCCAGGTTGAGCAGTTCCGCTTCGAGTTCGTGATTGCTGCGAGTCTGGTTTTCCTTCACCAGTCGCCAGCGGACCAACAGTCCGACGGTCGCGGTGCACATCGGGCAGTCGCCGTCGTAGGTCAGGAATTTTTCGCCCCGCATTACCGGGGTGGTCGTGGTGGCAGACATTGTCTTTCCGTTTGCTCCGTACGTTTACGTCATCTCTCCCTGACATCAACCGACGATCGTGAGGGAATTGTAACAGGCTGCTAAGTGTAAGCCGCGGCCAGTTTTGCGCTCTGCAGTAAAGCCCCCTTGCTGGGCTGCCGCAATCGGGGTGCTGCGATTATGATAAATTCCAGCGTTTCACACCGGCTGCGTCGCGAGACCGCACGCCCATCGTCCCCCGACTCGCGTTGACCCTTTCCATGCCGTTTGACGATCGATCGCACTCGCGCAATTTGCCGCGCATGCTGGCCGGCTACCTGGCAATGATCCTGGCCACGATCGGCCTGTTTTTGCTCGTGCGTGGATACGGCGAAGGTCTGACGGCGCCGGTGCCTTTGGCCGTCCCAGCCGGCGCTGCCGCCGCCGTGCCGGCGGCGGGCGTCGCGCACCCGCTAGTGCACCTGCTGATCGCGCTGGCGGCCGTGATCGTGGTCGGTCGTTTGCTGGCCTGGCTGTTTGCTTACCTGGCACAGCCGCCGGTCATCGGCGAGGTCCTGGCCGGCATCTGCCTGGGGCCGTCGTTGTTGGGCCGCATCTGGCCCGAGGCCAGCGCGTTTCTGTTGCCGCCGTCGCTAACGCCCTCGCTCGCGATCGTGGCCCAATTGGGTGTGATCTTTTATATGTTCCTGGTCGGACTGGAGCTGAACGCCAACCTGCTGCGCAAGCAGGGGCACGTCACGCTCGCTATTTCTCACGCCAGCATCGTCGTGCCGTTCTCGCTGGGCGCACTTTTGGCGATCTGGCTCTATCCGCAGTTATCGAATAGCGAGGTAAAGTTCACGGCGTTTGCCCTGTTTATGAGCGTGGCGATGTCGATCACCGCCTTTCCGGTCCTGGCGCGGATCCTGACCGACCGACAATTGAGCAAGACCGACCTCGGCGTGATGGCTCTGGCCTGCGCCGCCACGGACGATGTCAGCGCCTGGTGCCTCTTGGCATTGGTCGTCGGCGTCGCGCAGTCACAGGTGGCCGAGGCACTGTCGGTGGCGGTGATGACCGTCGCCTATATCGTCGTCGTATTCTTCGTCATCCGTCCGCTGGTGGCCCGCTATCTGGAACGACCGGGGCGGGACGAGCTGAACCCTGCGTCGCTGGCCATTGTGCTGGTCGGCGTGCTGGCCAGCGCCGCCGCGACCGAGGCGATCGGCATTCACGCGATCTTTGGCGCGTTCCTGTTCGGCGCCGTGATCCCGCACGACAGCCGCATTGCCCAGGCGCTTCACGACAAGCTTTCGAGCTTCGTGGTGACATTGCTGCTGCCGGCCTTTTTTGCGTTGACCGGCATGCGCACCGAGATCGGACTGGTCAGCGGCTGGCAGCACTGGCTGATCTGCCTGGCGATCATCGCTGTGGCGACCATCGGAAAATTTGGCGGCACGCTGGCCGCTGCCCGGGTGATGGGGCTCAACTGGCGCGATGCCTCGAGCCTGGGAATCCTGATGAATACCCGCGGGCTGATGGAGCTGATCGTGCTCAACATTGGCCTCGACCTGCAAGTGATCTCGCCGACCTTGTTTGCCATGATGGTGTTGATGGCGATCGTGACCACGATGGCAACCTCGCCGGTGCTGGCAGCGTTGGTGCCCCGCCGCGAGCCATACGCGCTGCCCGAGGGCGCCCAGGTCGCGCCGTAGCGGCGTTGGGGACTGTCCCGATTTTTCGGTGCCCTGGGAGAAAAATGGGACTGTCCCTCTCTGGGGCAGACGTTGCGTCCTGAAACGCTCATTTCGAGGTCGATTGCATGAAGCGGTAGCGGTCGCCGAGCTGATGCCGGGTGAGCGAGACGATCTCTTGCGTGTGACCCCCCAGGTGCACCAGCGTGTGCAAGATCAGGGCCACAAAGCTCCCCTCGACCCGGCCGCGCAGCATCGGGTACTGGCGCGTCTCCAAAAGCCGCTGCGGCGGCAGCTCGGCCAACAGCGTGTCGGTCCGCCGCAAAGTGTCGTCGAACCGGGCCACCAGCTCCGCCTTGGCGATCGGTCCGCGCTCGGCAAATTCCTGGTCGCGGTTTCGGCGATCGGGCTCGCCGCCGATGAGCGACAGGATCCGCTGGTGAATATTGCCCTCGAGGTGCAACAGCAAGTTGGCGATGCTGTTGAACCCCTCGCCCGCGCGATGCCAAATCTGCTCGTCGCTGAGCTGCTCCACGCAGTGCAGCGCCTTGCGATGACAGGCCTGCAACTGGCTGCGGGATTCGGCCAGCAAGGCCGCGCCGATCTGGTGTTCGGTGGTCATGCGAAGGTCCTCGGTCGGAATGCGTTCTACCGAGCTCGCATTTTACCATTGCCCGGCGGGCGTAGTCGCGAGGCAGCGGCCCAAAAAAACACGCCGCGCGGAGACCACGAGGGTTGCTCCGCACGGCGCTCGCGCTGACTTGTGCCTGACTTCTGTTTCCAACCCCACCTAATAGTTGGCGTTTGCCTTCGACGCGGCTCCGCGCACGCCGTGCGAATAGCCGCCGAACGTCCGCATTCTGGCGCGATACGTGCCCGCCGAGGGTTCGTAGGAATAGCTTCGCCGCGCCTGCGGTTGCTGGGCCTGCTGCACCGGCGCCGGCGGCGTTGTTGAATTCGCCGTCGCCGCTCCAGCCGCCGTGCTCGCACTTCCGCAGGGTCCGCCCGCCAGAGCCGATTGAACTGCCAACGCGCTAAGGATTGTGAACGCTCCCAACGTCTTGAGCATGACTCACCCGCCTTTCTTCAAACCGAGTTCAGAAATTTGGACGCGTGCGAATGCCTTACGCTGCCTTGCCTGGCGGCATTCGCACGTGCCCTGCCTGTGGCGAGCTGACCGCGCCAGACCGACATGGTCGGACGTCGCTTCGGCGCGGGCTCGCCACCTCCATTTCTACGTCAGTTCATCGACCGCGATCAACACGAGCCATGATGGCTTGCAGAATTGTAATTCACCGCACGAAAATCGACCGCTGCGGCGGCCGGCTGGCGAAGCCGGGGAGCTTGATCGCGCGAGAAGAACGACTCGCTGGGAGCCCGGCCGGTTGCTGCCGATCTGCTGCGGCAGGCTATCGGACCGCGCCACTGCGGGCCGTGTTGCCACTCGGCGCCGGTGCGCTGATACGCACGATCAACTCTTCCAGCGCCAGCCGCGCTCGGGCCGGTGAAGAGCTGGTGCCTTTGAGCGCCAGGTCGGTCTCGAGCAGCCAGCGATAGAGCCGCGCGGCACGCCCGCGACCGAGCTTGCGCAGTTGCGGCTCGACCTTGTTCAAGACGAACGGTTTGAAGCCTGCGTCGGTCAAGGCCTGGCGCAGCGTGATGCCGCGGCGCTGCCAGTCAGCCTGTTCGATCAGCCGGGTCGCCGCGGCAAAGCGCCTGAGACTCGCTGAGATCTGACCCAATAGCGCGATCGGCACCTCGCCCGACACCAGCAAGTGATCCAATTGCAACATCGCCCGGGCCGTGTCGCCGTCGAGCGCTGCGTCGAGCATTTCCCAGGCGGTCTGTGCGCGCCAGCCGCCGACCGCCGAACGCACCAGCTCGGGCGTAATCGTTCCGCCCGGCCCGGCCAGCGCCGCCAGCTTGGCCAGCTCCTGCTCGTACAGTCCCAGTTCCGACTCGACCGTCTCGGCCAGCAGCTCGGCGGCCATGGGGTCGAGCGCGGCCTGGTGCTGTGACTTCGCCCAGGAGGTCAACCACTTGATCAGTCGGGCTGGCGGCGGAAAGCGGCACTCGATCGCCAGTCCGCCGGTGGCGACGGCCTTCGCCAGCCGGGTCGTGGCCGGCCATAGTTTCACGTCCAGCACCAGCAAGGCGCCCGACCGCGGTTGGGCGACGTATTCTTCCAGCTCCGGCCGATGAGCGCTGACGAAATCGTCGGCCTCTTCCACCAGGACCATTCGCCGTCCCCCGCCAAACAAGGCCCGCGTGGCCAAGGCGTCGTTCACGTCGCGCAGCTGCACGTCGCGCCCTGCGAACATCGCGATCGAAAAGTCGGCGTCATCGCCTTCGAGCACCTGACCTTTGAGCGCGGCGAGGACTTGGCGTTTCAAAAACGGCTCGTCGCCGAAAACGGCGCACACGCCCACGACAGGGTGCTTCTTTGGCTGGGCCAGATAATCCAGGGCGTCGAGCGGCTTGGACATTCTGTCAATGTATCGCAGTCTCGAGCAAACTCCCAGGGGCTCTATAGTGCGCGGCTAGTTGGCCAGGGTCTCGACGATGTCGCCTGCGGCGCGCGAGCAGAGCGCGTAGTACACCAGAAAGTCGGTGGCGTCCTCCAGGAATCGCACGGCGCCGTCGCACATCAGCACCTGCACGCCGCCGGGGTGGTCCGAGAAAAACTCCTCCTCCGCCCAGTTGACCTCGGCCGGCGGATTGATGGCCGAGTAGCCGTCGTCGACCACATTCAGCTCGATCTTGCCGGCGTTGCTAAATGCCGACCAGGACCCGACCAGGTCGTCGAAATCCTCGCCCCCGGGCAGGTCGCCGTTGGAGTCGCGAACGCCGCGGCCCGTCGATTCACCGATGAGAATGGTGTGCGCCGTGCCGTCGGTGATGTCCTTGAACTTGACGACCCGCGCCGAGCACTCCGGTGCTGCGCCCGAGCAGCCCGGCCCACTTTCCAGGCTCAACAGCGTGCCCGCGTGGTTTCCATATTGCTTGCCGGTCGTGGGATGCACGAAATGGCTCTTCGGTCCCGACACGCCGAGGTAGTCAATGCAACCCATCCCCTCGCCGGTGCCGGGCTGGTAGACCCCGTCGCCGTTGAAGTCAGTCAGGCGGCCGTTGGGTCCGCGGACGCGTTGGTGGCGGACGCTGCTGGGACAGAGGTAGGTCGAGATCACGGTGCTCACCGGACCAGAGAGGTCCGGCAGCAGGTTGGGCGGCTGGCGGATGTCGATCTTGAAGTTCAATCGCTGATGGATCGCAGGTTCCTCGATATAGGGCAGGAACCGGCCCGACCAGGCCAGCGCGCCGTTTTTGGCGATTCCGGCCGGTTTGAACTCGCCGGGGGGCAGGTGCTTCATGGCGGACTCAAAGTTGGACATGCCCAGGCCGATCTGCCGCAGATTATTGGCGCAGTGGCTGCGGCGCGAGCTCTCGCGCGCGGCCTGCACGGCCGGCAGCAGCAAACCAACGAGCAGGCCGATGATTGCGATCACAACCAGCAGCTCGATGATCGTGAACCCGCCCGAGAGTGCGCGCCGGCCGGGGATGTTGGGCATGACCATCGTCATTTCGCGCGGCCTTCCGTGCAACTGCGTGTTAAGCGGCGGCCCGTTACCGACTTTGTCGCCGTTTTCGTCGTCGGACCACATAGGCGATACCGACCATCGCCACCGCGCCGGCAGCGCCGACTCCCGGCCAGAAAAAGTTCGCGACAGTTGTCTGCCGCGGCGGAAACTCGATCGCGTCGAAGGCGATGCCGGCCAGGCCCGTGTCGACCGTCGAGCCATCGGCCAAGGTGTGCAACTGCACCGTGATCGAGCTGCCGACCTCGATGCCTTCCAGGCGAAAGGTGTACACGTCCGCAATGCCGTTGTTGGCGGCGGTGAGCTCGTCAAAGGTCGCCCGATCCTTGATGCCTCCCTCGGCGTTGACGTGCGTCAGCCGCATGCGGTCGACCGCTGTCCGGGCTGCCAGCGGCGCATTGTCCAAGACGACATGGACCAGTGCCTTGCTCGGTGCCCCGGCGCCAAACTCCCAGGTCTTGATGAGCGTATTCTGCTTTTTCGACCCTACGCCAGTATCCACCAGTTGCCCCGACAGACCGCGGATGCCGTCAGGCAGCGTCAGCACGTTGTAGTCCGCCTGGCCGCCGGTCGAATACGCGTCGGGCCCGTCATCACCCGGCGTCAACGAAAATGAGTACGGCGGGCGCTCCGGATCGCTGGTGGGCTCAAAGTCGACCAGCACCCACCTAGGCAATGCATTGGCATGATTCGCGTCGGGCGGGGCGCCGACGACCGGCTGACTGACGGCAAAATTCGCGAACCAATATCCGCTGCGGCCGATCTTCAGCCCCGCCGGACCCAGGTCGGTAACGTCGCGGCGGACCTCCACCGCAAACACGCGCGGCACCGCCAGCGCCTCTTCGGCGTGCAGCACATCGGCGAGCAGTGCAGCGCCCAGAGCCGCGCACGACCAGAATCTCACAGCGTTCACCCCACGGCGTGCCCGGTCGTCTGCTATCGCTGGCGCGCCACGCGCTTGCGGAGTACGACACCTGCCATCGCCACTCCGCCCAATATCAGCAGCGCCAGGCTGCTGGGCTCGGGCACAAGGGTCGCATCGAAGGCGAATCCGGCCATGCCTGCCGCGGTGGTATTGCCGGTCGTCGTCAGTTGCAGGGCCAGATAGCCCGTGGCCTGGATGCCATCGAGTCGAAACGTGTAAACGTCAGCAATGCCGTCGAAGTTGTTCAGCGGAATGTCGAACAGCGCGCGGACGATCGTGTTGCCGTCCTGCGGCATGCGGTACGTGGCCCGCACGCGGCTGATTTGCGTGCCGGCACTCAAGGGCACGTTGTCCAGAATGACGCTAAAATACAACCCCGCGGGCGCGTTGGCGTCGAAGGTGATGTCCTTGACCAGCGTGTCGGAACCGTTGGCGGTCATGCGAACGTCGACCACTTGTCCCGAGCCGGTCGGGGTGCCGTCAGGAAGTTTGATCTGATTGGCGCCAGCCAGGCCGCCCTGCGAAACCGCGTAGGGCTTGCCGTCCAGGTTGTCGACCGGGAACGACGAGGGAAAATTGAGCACCGCCCAGCTCGGCAGACCGTTGGCCTGGCTTTGGTTTACGGGAGCATTGGTCACCGGCTCGGTGGCGCCAACATTGGCAAACCAATACCCCTGGGTGCCGATTTGATATCCGCTGGAGCTAAAATCGGTCACGTCATACTTCACCGTGACCGCGGAAATCGTGGCTGCCGACCCACTGGAAACGCACATCAAACAAACGACTCCACACATCGCAAAACGCACGCTGATAACTCCCATGCTTCCGCTTGTCCTTTCGGCCTCGGATTTCTCGCCATTTCAAAACGCCGACTCGCGCCAGCAACCTCGCCTGCTTAGCAACTGACGTGCCGAACCGACGCAGTTGCCATTCCTCGCGATTGACGCACGATTGACAGGGCGACATCGAGGTGCTGGGGAATTAATCGCCACGGCCGGCGAAGACTTAGACAGCGCCGGGGTCCCGCAAACTCGGTTGTCGGACTCGCAGCCAAGGGTCTCGCACAGCAGCTTCCTATTCCACGCACTTTCGCCACCCTGCGAGAAGCGGTCTATCGTCCAAGCCGCCCTATAAGTAAGATGAGGCGAACTGTTTCGGTCGCTCCTCGATTTGGCGCAATCCCCGCCCACTGCGGAAGTTAGCAATGCTGCGTTACTGGACCGCCGGCGAATCGCACGGCAAGGCCATGCTGGCCTTGGTCGATGGTTTTCCGGCCGGCGTCACCATTGAAACCGACTCGATCGACGTCGAGCTCCGCCGTCGCCAGGGTGGCTACGGACGCGGAGGCCGGCAGCGGATCGAGACCGACCGGGTCGACGTCCTCTCGGGCATCTGGCACGGCACGTCGCTGGGCAGCCCGATCGCCCTGCAGGTCATCAACAAAGACGCCAAACTCGAGCGGATGGAAGACCTGGAGCGTCCACGGCCGGGACATGGCGACCTGACCGGCGCGATCAAGTACCTGGGTTCGATTCGCGGCGTGCTGGAGCGCGCCAGCGCTCGCGAGACCACGATGCGGGTCGCGGCCGGCGCCTTGGCCAAACAATTGCTCGCGCCGTTTGGCATCACGGCCTTTGGCTACGTGGTTGAACTGGGCGGAGTCGCCATCGAGCCGCAGTCCGGCACGCTCGCGGAACAACTGGCCCTGCGAGACTCGAGCGAGATCTATAGCCTCAATCCTGCGCAAGACGACGAGTTCAAGCGGCTGATCGACGCCACCGGCAAGGAAGGTGACACGCTGGGCGGCATCTTGGAAGTGCGGGTCGAAGGTTTGCCATTTGGGTTGGGCACGCACGCTCAGTGGGACCGCAAGCTCGACGGCCGATTGGCCCAAGCCGTGATGGCCGTGCAGGCGATCAAGGGGGTCGAGATCGGACTGGGCTTCGAGGCCGCGCGCCGCACAGGATCAAAGGTGCACGATCCGATTCAATACGACGCCGCCGAGCAACGCGGTCCGACCTTGGGTTATGCACGACCCACGAACAACGCCGGCGGGCTCGAAGCGGGCATGACCAACGGTCAACCGCTCGTGATCCGCGCCGCCAAAAAGCCGATCAGCACGCTCCGCCGTGCGCTGGAGTCGATCAACCTCAAGAGCAAAGAGCCCGAGGCGGCGGCCTACGAGCGCAGCGACGTCTGCGCCGTGCCGGCGGCCAGTGTGATTCTGGAAAACGTCGTGGCGTTTGAAATTGCCGCGGCCTTGATCGAGAAGTTCGGCGGCGACAGCCTCGCCGAGATGCAAGCCCGCTGGAAGCTGTTTCACGACATGGCGCAAGCAAGGTAGCGATCGCCGATAGTCTTCGCCGGAAGTGAACTCCGGCGGGGCACAAGTCAATTTCTGAGACCTGGGGAACACGGATGTTCTCGCTGCACGACACCACGCGAACGCAGATCTGCCGAACGCTGTTCGTTGCGCTCTGCCTGCTGCCGACCACGGGCGTGGCCGTGTGGTGCTGGGTCGTGAATTGGCCCAGCTATGCACGTTGGCACGCGCGGGCGGCCGGCGAACGCCTCGGTTGGCGCGTCGCGCTCGATCGTGTCACCTCGCCCCGGCCGGGCGTGTGGACCTACGAAGGTCTGTCGATCTCCGACCCCGACACCGGACACCTGCTGGTCGCGGCGCCGTTTGTCGAAATCGACCAGCGGTTCGACAAGGTCTCGATACGTCTGCCCTACCCAGCCACGATCAACGGTCGCCGGCTGGAGACGTTGCTCCGCGCGGCCCAGCGTCAATTGCGTGCGCCCGGCGATTGGCAGACCCTGGCGCTCGAGGCGCCGAACGTCACGGTGCGGATGCAGCAAGGGGGCGACCACACGCTCTCCGAGGTGAGTGGTCAGATCGAGCATGTGGCCGACGCCTCGCGGCTTGGGCTGCGGTTTAAGCTGGCGACCGCCAATGCCAAGCGGCCGGCCGACCTGGCGCCCGCCGAGCTGACTTGCGTCTGCCCGCGCGACACGATTGACCAGACCGTTCTGCAATTCACCACGGGTGGTCCCCTGCCCTGCCGGCTGGTTGCAGCCTGTTGGCCGGCCGCGTCGCGGCTGGGTGCGGCGGCCACGTTCACTGGCCGGGTTTCGGCGACCGAGGCCGAAGGCCGCTGGCGATTGGAGCTGGCCGGCAACCTGAACGCGGTCGACTTCGAGCGATTGATGGCGCCGTTCCCCCATCGGCTCACCGGCACGGCTGACGTGCAGATCGCACAAGCCGTGGTGCAAGAGGGCCGGGTCGAAACGGTAAAGGGTCAACTCCGCGCGGGTCCGGGCGTAATCAGCCGCTCGTTGATTCAGTCGGCACTGGCACACTTGCGTCTGGAAGCGCCGAAAGAAGTCTTGATCGGTACCGAAAATCGTTTGCCTTACCGCCAACTCGGTCTGACGTTTGAAGTCGGCTCCGCCGGCCTTGTCCTGCAAGGCGCCGTGGCCAAGTCACCCGGCGCGGTGCTCGTTAACGACACGCAGGTACTCGTGCGTCAGACGGCCGCGGCGCGGCTGCCGGTGGTGAACCTGGTCCGCACGCTGGTGCCGCAGTCGACCGTGCAGGTGCCCGCCACGCGCGAGACCCACGAGCTGGCCCAGCTCCTGCCGATTCCGCCGACGACGCCCCCGCCAGGCAGCGAAGGCCCGCTGCCGCGCGCGCGGACGATAAACGTGCCGAAGTGATGAGCAGTGGTTAGTGGCCAGTGGCCAGTGGTCAGTGGTTAGTGGTTAGTGAAGAATAATTGCGCCGTTGCGCGAGAGCTTCCCAACCGCTTGCGGCGTAGCACGCGGCGCCGCAGGACCTTCCAACTCTCACGCCCCTTGCGCCCTGGCGCTCCACCAGGCTCGCTTGGGCAGCATGGCCACGGCGATCAGCAGCAGTTGGGTGGCGATGAAGAGGCCGAGGGCTTTCAGCACGCCCTCGGTGAATCCGTAGCTGTGCAGGCCCACGCCCAGTTCGTTCACGCCGAACCACGACCAACTGGTGACGATGCCGCCGCCGATGGCCAAGGCCGCCAGGCCGCGCTCTTTGACGATCGCGCCCCAGCGGGCGTGCAGCACCAGGGCATTCCAGAGCACGATCATGAGCGCGCCGTTTTCTTTGGGGTCCCACCCCCAGAACCGGCCCCAGGAATCGTCTGCCCAGAGCCCGCCCAGTACGGTGCCGACAAAACTGAAGAACAAGGCGAAGCAGACCGAGCCATAGATCATGCGGCTTAAGTCTTTGCCGGTCTGCAGCGTGAGCGTGGGCGTGAACGCGCCGCGGAGAACGTAGAGCACCGCGAGCAACGCGGCGATAAAAGTCGTGGTATATCCCAAGGTCACGCAGACCACGTGGGTGGCCAGCCAGAACTGCGTGTCGAGCACTGCCTGCAAGACGATGAACGTGTCGCCGCCGGCGGCCAATCCGTGGGCGATCAGCAGGCTGGCAAATCCGCCGACCGCGGCGATCACGGTGCCGATGCCCAGGCGATAGATCCATTCCAGCACGATGCCCAGCAGCACCGCGCCCCAGCCAATGAACACGGCCGACGAATACAGATTGGTCACCGGCGGCCGGCCCGAGATGTAGATCCGCGCGACCACGGCGAAGGTGTGCACCAGGAACGTGAAGATCACCAGCCAGAATGCCGCGCGCCCCAGCGGCGCCGACCAGCCGATCCAGGACAGCGCGACCAGCGCGAAGGCCACGAAGTAAAGCACCAGCGCGCGGTACATCGGATCGAAGGCGTTAAAGAAGGCCTCGAAGTTGACCTTCTCCTGGTCGTAGCCGATCAGCTTCTTCTCGGCCAGCAAGGTCTCGTAGCCGGCCAGCGCCGTGTTGAACTTGTCGGCATTGCCGGCGTGATAGGCCGAGAGCATCTCGTTGAACAGCAGCGTGGCGGGACTTGGCTCTTGCTGCAGGATGTTGGCCTTGGCAAAGGCCTTGGTCCAGGCCACGGTGTAAGGCTCCCACTGGGCGTCGGCCTCGTCGGGCGGAATCGCCAGCGGCGGCTGCATCCGCGCCAGTTGCTGGTGCTTTTGAATCGCGGCGGTGAGGTCTTCCTTGACGTGCTCGGCGCGGACCTGCGGTTGCTCGAAGGCGCCCATCAACAGCGTCAGCAGGCGAATCTGCTTGTCGAGCTCAAGAATCTTTTTCTGATACAGGCTCACCGTGGCCGGGTTTTCCTTCTCGGCCTTGGCGGCCAGCGCGGCCTGCTCTTCAAAGTCGCCGATCTTGCTCTGGAATTCGTCGATGGAATATTGAAATCCCGGCCGGCGGGTCAGACCCAGCGTGTCCAGCACCTCCAGGTTCTCGATGCGAAAGACCTTGTGGGCAAACGCGTTCTTCGATTGCGTGATCACATCCAACAGCCACTTAATCGCGGACTGCGACTTTACCGGCGTCTCCCCCGTCGTGTCTTCAAAGGTCTGCTTGTCGGCAATCTGCCGCAGCATGTTGCGCGCCAGCGTGTCAAACGGTTTGACGCGACCTTCGTACACCAACGGCAAGCGGCCAAACTCGGCCAATTGCAACTCGCTGATCGGCGGGTTCGGCTGCCGCGCGCTCGACAACACCCAGGCCCCGCAAGCCAGCACGACCACGGCGGCAAAGATCAGGCTCGTGCGGTCGCTGGCCGGCGGCGTCACTACGGATTTGCGCTGCACGCGGACCGCGGCGGTCGCCGGCGACGATTCGTCGCGACGACGCAGAAAGCGGACCAAGGTGAGCGAGAACTGCGCGAGCATGCCCGTGCCGACCAGCATGCAGGCGACGTAGGGAATCATCCAGCCGGTGTTGTTCACCACTTGCAGCGTCGTAATCTCGGTGCCACCGTCAACATTGAACCCGCTTTGATAGAACGTCTCGCCGGCGAACCGCAGCGGGTTGTTCATCCAAATGTGCACGTCGCGGTCAACGTTGCGCTCGGGCTCGGTCAGCCGCAGATCGGAGGAATAGTTCTTGGCCAACTGCGTGCCCATGTATTTGTCGAACCGCACGTCCTCGAGCTTCATCGAGTAGGGCTTGTAGGTCCGCTTGAAGCGCAAGCTCAGGTCGTAGGTCTTATCGCCGACAGCCACCTTTTGCGGCAACAACTCGATGCTCGTCAGGAAGGTGCCGATGGGTTCATTGGTCCCCTTCTTGAGCAGTTGCACGTAGGCGGCCGAGGCGTCGACCTTGCCGCCGGCGTCGGCGCCTGCGCCCTTGCGGCGCGGCACGGCCGACCATTGCAGTCCGGCGCCGGCCGTGGCCGGGTTCTTGGCGTCGGGCTTGAGTCGCTCGAGCGCCGAGTTTTGCAGGAAGCCCTCCACGCGAATATCAAACGGCAGCGAATCGTCCTTGATCGTCTTGCCCGCCTCCAACATCGCGCCGGGCACGACCGTGACGTCGTCGGTTTCGGCTGCCGACGGGTCGACCACCGCCAGCTCGATCGCGCGGATGTCATAGACGAAGTTAACGGTCTCGCCCTCCTTGATTTGCATCTGGCCTTCGGCATGCAGCGTGTGCACCACCAGTTCGTTTGCCATGACCAGTGCGATGCCGCTGTGCAGCAGGACGATGCCGGCCCGCTTGCGAAACACGAGGACACACCCGGCCAATAGCACCAGGCCCGCCAGTCCGCCCTTGATCAATTGCCAGAGGATGCGCATCGACGAATCGCCCAGCGTTGCCCCGTCGCCCTGAGCAAATAGCCACAGCACGAGCGCTGCCAGCACAATGCTGCCCGCGCCGAGCAGATAACCTTCCAGCGAGCGGAATCGGTGCAGCCGGGTCATTCCCCAGACCGCGGCGGCCAGAACGGCCACGAGGCTGAGCTTAAACGCGGTCCACAGCGTGTGCCAGGCAATCGGCGCGGCGCCTTCGATCGTGTCTTTGCCCGAACCGCCGGCGACCACGATCCAGACCAGCACGCAGCCCACGGCGATCACGGCCAACCCAGCGGCCAGCCGCGCGCCGCTCGACTGGATCTTGAAACGCAGCGCATGCGCGGCCAATAGGTTGATGCCCATGGCGCCGCCAATCAGCCAGCCGCCGGGAAACCAGATGCCGCCGGGCACCTGCCATTGCTCGCCGGCAAAGAAGGTCCGCGGGAAGAATACCTGAAAGGGAATCCAGGCGAAGAACGTGCGGAAGTATTGCCGCATCACGTCCCAAATGTCGTCGTCCACCTGCGCCAGTGTGCCGGCAAAGACCAAGACGACAGCCAAGGCGAACAGCACCACGGTCAATCGCAGCGACGCCAATGGCAAGAACAGCTTGACCAGCAGCGACTCGCGAGAGATCGTGCGCGCCCGCTCGGCCGCCTCGCGCTCGACCACGGTCGGGTCGTCGGGCTGCTCCAGTTCCAGTTCCGAGATCGTGTTACTTGCCATTGCCCGCCCCAGGAAAGAATGGAGGTGTGCCCATGCCGCCGGGCGCCGCGGTGCCCAACAGGTTGACCAAGGTGGCCGTCGTGCCGCCGACGTCGAGTTGCGTGGATTCTTGCGGCAGGTCCGCCAGCGCGATCGGCGGCAGCCGCAACTGGCCGCGCCAACGATTGATGTTCACCAACGCGTAGTTCTCGTCGTCGCCCGGCGGCTTTGGCAGCGCCGTGACCGACAGCTCCAGCGGTTTGCCCTGGGCCGGGATGACCAGCGTGGCAAAGCGAATGTCCGACCCTGGCCGTGCCTGCCAACCCTCGGGCAAGGTCCACTCGGGCTTGCCCTCGGCATTGAAATGCACGGTCTTCAAGAAGTTCGTGAACGGCTCTCCCTGTGCGCCCACGGAATCTTTGGGACCTGTGAGCTTGAAGAACCAGCCCTGCTCGCCGTGCGAAACGATGGCGGCCAGTGTGCGGTCCTTGGCCTCGGCGGGTGTGGGCTGGGACTCTGCTGCCGCCTCCGCCGGTCGATCGATGGCCGGCGGCTTGCGGACGGTGTAGTGCTGAATGCCTTCAGGCTTGGAGCACCCCACGGCGGTCAGTCCCAGCAGGGCCACGCACGAGCACGCGGCCAGTGAGCGAGGTCGAAAAGAAGTTGCGAGCATAGGCCTCGGAGTAAAAACACCACGAGCCGCAGTTGGCGCGGCAGGGTGTTTTTGAATGGCGGAAAGCGCGTCTGGGTAAATGCCAAAAGCGGGGGGCAGGAAATCGACGCAAGTGCAAGCGCCCCAGGGAGGAAGCGAGGCTGCACGCCCCTTGCTTTGGCCGCCAATTTCCCGGTCACCTGATTATAGTCCGGCCACGGCAAAAAAGTACATATGCCGCGGCAGGGCCGCAAATCAAGCCGCGCCGAATGGCTGCGGGCCACCCGTAAGTCAGGCACGGGGTGCCCGCGGAAGTTGCGTTATAGTGGGGCCGTATTAGTATAACGCTCCGACGGAGTTGTCGGAGGCGGGACTCAATTCAATCAGAGACCATTGACATGTATCGCGATCCACGACACGCGCCGGCGGCTCCGCTCGCAGTCTTGTTGCGCAGCGTCGGCACGGCTTTGATGGTCGGGTTCCTGGCCGTTGGGGTGAGTGGACCGGATCACAATGCTGTCGCAACGCCGCCAGCGGCTGAAGAATCCGATTCCAAAGTTATTCAGGGCGAGTGGAAATGTGTGGAGACAGTAGAAAAGGGCAAATCACACAAAGTCCCTCCGGGGATTATTTGGGTCTTCGCCGGCGATAGTCTAACGGTGCTCCTCGAAGGCAGAAAACAGCACACCGGAACTTTTGTGTTGACGCCGTCAATCACCCCGGCAGCAATTGACATGAGGTTAAAGGGCGAAACGGCCGGCAATTCCGACTCTGACACGATCGGCATTTATAAGCTGGAGAGGGACAAGCTTACTGTCTGTGTCGGAGCGAAGGACGCGAAGGATAAGAGGCCGACGTCATTCGTCTACAACAACGACTTTCCGACGTCGTCAGTCATTCTGGAACGCGTCAACCGGGCTGAGCCAGAGGAGTAAGCTCAACAGGATTGGGGCGCAGGGCGTTGTTGAAAACTCCTGCTCAAAAGCTATTACTCGGCACCCTGTGCTCTATTACTTGCTTGGAATTGCAAGCCATTGAGCCTTCGCTTAGGTCAGGCGCTCCGTGCCTGACAACTCTTACCAGATCGAAGAGCGATTCGGCAAAGCGTCGATGCGGAACGCACCGAACCACGGCTCAATCATGGGCCAGTGGTACTTTGTCAGGCGCGGGGTACCTGACCTACGGAACTTTGGGGTTTACGGAGCTGCGCGGTCGGCCATTGAACTACCGGTAAACCTTCGGTGAGGCGTCGTTCCAGCCGACCATTGGGGTCTCGGGCCCCAGGACGAAGATTTCCACGCGGCGGTTACGCTGGCGGCCGTCGGCCACGTCGTTGGGCGAGACCGGCTGATACTGGCCGTAGCCCATCACACCCATCCGCGATTCAGGGATGCCTGAGGATCGCAGGCGGTCCGCCACGGCCAGCGCCCGGCCGGCGCTCAAGTGCCAATTGGTCGGGTAGCGCTCGCGGAGCTCGCGCCCCTTGATGCCTTGCGCGTCGGCGTGGCCCACGACCATGATCTTTAGCTCGCGCGCTTCGGGCGATTTGAAGACCTCGGCGAGCTCACTGAGCACCGGCGACGCGCCGTTCTTGATCTGGTCGTCGCCCGAGTCAAACATCAGGTCGGTGTCGAATTTGCAGATGCCCGTGGCCGGGTCGTATTGCAGGCTGGGGTAGCGCTGCGCCAGATCGGCCAGGCGACCGCTCATTCCCGGCGGCATCGCGGCGGTGCGCGCCGCGCCGCCCTGCTCGGCGCGAGCCAGGTCTTCCTCGGCGCGGATCAACCGATCCTCGACGTTGCGCGCGTGGATCTTCAGATTGTCGATTTCGGCCAACTGGGCCCGCGACTGCTCGCTGAGCGAGCGGTTCTGCGATTGCAGCGTGGCGACCTGTCCCTTCGAGCAGCCGCCCAGCGCTACAGTACCCAGTGCCAGTGCGCCCACAGCGGCGAACCGCCAAGACAGAGAAAAGCGATGCATGGATTCGACTCCTTTCGAATCGGCCGACCAACTTTTTTTCAGCGTGCCGGAAACTTCCGGCCTGCCATCATTTTGCAGCCTGACGGCGTGCAGGGCGTTCGCCGCTGCGCCATCCCACGATTATTCAAACCAGCTCAAGACCATGTCCATCAGCGAGCTGTTGACCGAGTAGGCTCCGTTCCAACTCCACATGTTCCGCAGCAGGTCGTACATGAACATGCCGCAGAACAACAGCAACACGGCGCACATCACCAGGCTGGCGACGTTCCAGCCCGAGAACGGGACGTCCGGCAGCGCATACGCACCGCCGCCCGCCATGGCCGGCGCCGCTGCCGGCATCCGTCCACCCGCCGCGGCTGGCGCAGCGGCCGGTTCCAGCGCGGAGCTGAGCCCGGCGCCCAAGTCTTCTTCCAGCAGACCACCACCGGCCGGCTCCAGACCGCCGGCATCTTCAAACTCGACGTCGCTCTCCAGCGCGATCACTTGCGATCCGCTGTCCGATTCCTCGCCGGCCGCTTCTTCCAGCGGGGTCAGCAGGAAGTCGTCGTCGGATTGTTCTTCGTCTTCCTCGACTTCAATCGCAGCAGCCGGCTTCTTGGCAGCGGCCGGTTTCTTGGCCGGCGGAGCCTTGGCGGCCGGCTCGTCTTCCATCAACAGTTCGTCTTCACCCAGCTCCAGCGATTCCACGCCCGACCCGCCCAACTGCAGCGGAGCCGATTCCAAAGAGAGTCCGCTGTCGGCCGGGTCTAACAGTGAGATGCCGCTGTCGCCCGCGCGTGACACGTCGCCATGCGAGCTGCCGCCCAGCACCAGGTCGTCGTCGATGTCGCCCATCAGGTCGATGTCTGAGCCGCCGCTCTTGGCATCCTCGAGCTGCAAGCTCCCTTCGTCACCCAGCGACATCGGCTCGTCGTCGCCAAACGACAGTGCCGAGCCTTCCAGTTGCAAGGCGTCGGAACCGAGCGTGATGTCGCTTGAGCCCGGGTCGGCAATCGCGCCCGAGCCGCCCGCGTCCGGCGAAATGATTTTGCTTGAGATGCCGCTGTCGGCGGCGCTGGGCATCTCCAGGTCCAGGTTGTCCAGGTCGTCGAACATCGGGCTCACGCCCGACCCGGCGGCCAACACGTCCGACCCGCCCGCCTTGTCCTCGGTCACCAGCGGCGCGTCCAGGTCGACATTGCTGTCGTGCTTGGGTTGCGCCAGCTGAATGTCGCTGTCCGGCGAGTTGGCCTTGCCACTCTTGCCGCCGATGATGGTGCTCGAGGTGCTCTCGCCGCTGGCGCCCAACTCGACCTCGCTGAGCAGGATCGAGTCGGGGTCTTCGTCCAACTCGGCAAACTCGCCCTCTTCGCGGGCGGCGTCGCGGTCGGCCTTCACGCGCTCGATATCTTCTTGCTTGAACTTCCAGCTCGATCCGTCTCGATAACCGTGGACCTCGCGGCGGTCGCGCATCTCGCTGAGCGTGTCGGGAGTGACACCCAGGATTTGAGCGGCTTCTTCGAGATCGACGAATTTTCGAGCCATCGCACTCTCCGCGAGATCTAACGCTGTTCCAGCATGGCGCGAATCTCGCTGGGCAGCGGACTCTTGCCGTTGAATTCCACCATCTTTAAGTCGTAGTGAATGTTGCGCACGCTCTTGAGCAAGATCTCGCCGGTCGCCTTGTCCACGTGATACACGGCCATCGTCCGCGTATCGGGGTCGACCACGGTCACTTGCTCGCGTTCGTTGCCGGGCGTCACCGCGACCGATACCGGCCCGCCGCCGGCGCTGGCCATCGTCCCCGGACGCTGGGCCAGACCCACGCTGGGGCCAAAAGCCGCGTGCAACCCAACCAACACCAGTCCCACGACGACCCCGACCACCGCGATTCTCATAAGTCACCTTTCAACTTAGGAGTTAGCCAGCGGGTCGAGGCTTCCAAGTCCATTCTAAAAGCCCCGATTCCCAATTCAACACAAATCCTGTCGCTCATAAAGGCCACTTCGGCCGCGCCCTAACCCCTTGGACGGAATACGACATACGACCGAACCGACCTCCCCGCCGTCGTGCTTCCGGTCGACCGCGACCAGGACACAATTTTCTCGGGGAATTTAACTGTCAAAGGGTCGTTCCGCCCGCGCCCTGGCGCTGCCAGCAGGGGTAGTTTCCCGACTCGGCGCACGTCGAACGCGGTTGGCTGCGATGTGTAATGCCGTGACCGTACCCCGGTCCGAACGGACCGATCGAAAGGGTTTTAGGGCCGCGGAGTGTAGTGGGCCGGTGCCTCTCGGGCAAGGGCAACCGGCCGCCAGCAACCCCAAACCACGCCCCAAGAGTTGGGGTGCAGGTCGACGGCTCTCGTCCCCTGCAATCCTAGCCCGTACAATAGCCCCGGCGCGGAGGTCCGCTGAGCACCACGGCCGCCGCTAGCACCATTCCAATCGCGAGTTGATTGATCGTGCAATCCAGCCTGGCGGTTCTCTATAGCGGTGGGCTGGATAGCGCCATCTTGCTGGCGCATCTGGCGCGCCAGCAGCGGCCCCTGCAGCCGATCTACATCGACGGTTCCCTGGCCTGGCAGGCCAGCGAGGAGCGCGCGGCCAGGCGATTCCTTACCGCGCTCGATTCACCTTGGATCGCACCGCTGGTGGTGCTCTCGCTGCCGCTGGCAGACCTTTATGCCGACCACTGGAGCATCACCGGGCGAGGCGTGCCGCGGGCGGACGAAGCCGACGAACAGGTCTATCTGCCCGGCCGTAATCCGTTGCTGTTGGTCAAGGCCGACCTGTGGTGCCGGCTGCACGGCGTGAGCCAATTGGCGATCGGCGCGCTGGCGAGCAACCCTTTTGCCGACGCCACGGACAGGTTCTTCCAGACGTTTAGCACCGCAATGGATCAGGCCGCCGGCGGGCAGGTTGAGCTATTGCGCCCGCTCGGTCAGCTCGACAAGCGCCAGGTCATGCAGCTGGCCGATCACGCTCCGCTGGAGCTGACCTTTTCCTGCCTGGCGCCGGCCGGCGACCTGCACTGCGGCACCTGCAATAAATGCGCGGAACGGCAACACGCCTTTCGCGACGCCGGACTTGCCGACCGAACACCCTATGCCGCCAAGCGCAGCATCACGATCTGACGAGAGAGGACCACCAGACCATGTTTCGAGTGACGCGGGAAATCGATTTTTGTTACGGCCATCGCCTGCTTAACTATGACGGCAAGTGCAGGTATCTGCACGGCCACAACGGCCGGGCCGTCATCACGATTGAGGCTGAAAAGCTCGACCCGCGGGGCATGGTCGTCGATTTCTCGGACATTAAGCACGTGGTCAGCAAGTGGATCGATGAAAACCTCGACCACCGCATGATCCTGCATCGCGACGACCCGGCCCGCACGGCTCTGCAAGCGTTGGGCGAGCCGCTCTATCTGATCGATACAAATCCCACGGCCGAAAACATTGCCAAGCTGATCTTCGACTATGCCCACGGCCAGGGCATTCCGATCGTCGAGACCCTGCTCTGGGAAACGCCGCGCTGCTTTGCGACGTATCGGCAAAAATAGATCGACCGGCGAGTGATAGGTCGTCGTACCACGTCCGACCTTCGTCGTGCGGTTTCCATCAACCCGCCTTTGACCTGTCCACCAATAAAAACAGTCCGGGCGGTCCGCTAGGGACCTGCACCGGACTGTTCGTTCCCCCCTGGGAATGCGGCGAGTGATTCTCGTGTTGCCTGGCCTGCGAGGCGTTGGCTCGGTTGTTTGGTGGTGATGACCGGGCGACGAAATGGTCTATCGTCGCGCGGCCCGCGCACACTTTGGCAAAACTTGCCGGTTGCGTCGTAGTTGCCGATTGAGCGCTGGCGGCGCGCTACGGAGTACGGCTCAGCGTCGCCGATGCAGTACTCGCCCCGCCGGTATCGAAGTGACCTTTCGACCAGGACAATCGAGCGGGCGTTGCGCGACGCCATCAGTGCTGGCGCTGGAGCGGCCACCGGGTCACTTTGGCTTCATAATCTGTAGCGGTTGCGTCGATTCTATGGTCGAGTCGGACGATGCTGCGCCCCGTGCACGCTGCTAGCGTGACGTCTGGTGGCAGAGGTTCGGCGGTCGACACATCGCCCTGGCATTGGACGCCCGCGGCGGGTACTTAATCGTCGGAATGGTCATGAAGAAGCGGCGGCCGGTATTAACCGTCCAGATGTTCTCATTTCTGGACGCCATGGTCTGCACCCTGGGCGCCTTGCTGGTGCTGCTACATGCCTTTGCGCGCCATGGTCAAAACGAGGCGGTGCGCAAGGCCGAAACCCAGGCGACCCAGCAGGCGACCGAGGATCCGGCGGCCGAGCGTGAGATCGTCGAGTGGCGCACCGAGCAGCTCCGCGAGGTCCGCCGCAAGACCGAAGCCCAACTGGCCGACGAGCGACTGCGGCTCAGCCACATCGAGGACCACCAGCGCCGCCTGCAAGACAAGCTCCGCGAGTTGCAGATCGCGGCTGAGGAGCTGGAGCGACTGCAATTGGCCAAAGACGACGAGCAGCAGCGCGACGAGGAGGACCTGGAGGCAGCCCGGTCACGGCTGGCCGAAGCGCGCAAAGCGGTGGACGACGCTCGCCGCCGCAGCCGCCGCGCCGCAACCTACAGCGTCGTGCCCTACGAAGGTCCCAACAGCACGCATCGCCGTCCGGTCTACGTCGAGTGTCGCGAAAACTCCATGGTCCTCCAGCCCGAGGGGGTCGAGCTCACGCCGGCCGACTTTGTCGGAATGCTGGGCCCGGGCAATCCCTTGGCCTCGGCACTGCGCGGCGTGCGCGAGTATTACGCCGGGCAGACGGCGGCGGGCAAGTCGGACGCGGAGCCCTATCCGCTGCTGCTGGTGCGCCCCGACGGCATCAAGACCTATTACGCGGCTCGCAGCGCGCTCGACTCGTGGGGTTCGGAGTTCGGCTATGAGCTGATCGGCGCCGATTGGAAACTGGATTACGCCAGGCCCGACCCCAAGCTTGAACAACTGGTGCGTCAGATCGTGGCCGAATCACGATTGCGGATGCGCGAGCTGGCAGCGGCCACGGCGCAGTTCACCGGCCGACGGCCGAAGCGCACCTTGCACGCCAGCAGCAGCGGCGGGTTCGTGGCCGATCGCGGTAGCGGCGGCGGCGGTCGCGGTGGCCCAGGCCGCGGCGGTTGGGATGCGATGGATTCAGAATGGGCCAACGGCGAAGCGGGGGGCGAAGGCAACGGCGGTGGTGAACCCGGCGGCGATTCGCTCAGCGGCGGCGTCGGCGATGCGTCGCAGGGCGCCGGCGGAGCCTGGTCTAGCACGCCCAACGTCGACGGCACCTCGCTCGGTGGTCGCGGCGGCGCCATGCAAGACCCTGCCAGCGGCGCAGGCGGATATGGCGCACGCGGCAGCAATTCCTACTCCGGCGGAGCCAGCGGACCCGGTGGCGCGTCGCCTTATGCAAATCCCTACGATCAATCGGGCGGGGGCGCGGGCACCGGACAGCAGGGCAGCGCGCAAAGCCAGACCGCCGGCAGCAGCGGCGGCACCGGCAGCCAGGGTCAACGCGGCGAGGCCGGCGAGACGGGCAATGGCAAACTCGGCGGACCCCTGGGCGGGTCCAGTCCCACCGCGTCGCGCGACGCGCGCAGTAAAGTTGCCGGTCCCGGCGGACCCCAAGCCACAGGTTCCGCCGCGCACGGCGCCGGATCAGGCGGCGCGGCCAACGCGAAATCAGGCAGTGCCGCGTCCAGCGCCGCTGGCGGCGCGTCCGGTTCCAGCGGGTCATCCGGAGACAGCTCGCAAAGCTCCAGCATCTCCGTCGGCTCGCCACAGCCCGACGTTGCGCCCGGCGGCCCCAAGAAGACCCACAGCCTGGCCAAAAATCGCGGTAGCGACTGGGGACTGCCCGACGGTGGCGCCGGCATGTCGCCCGCTTCAAGGCCGATTGCCGTCGAGTGTCACAACGACCGGCTGGTGATTCGGCCCGATCGCGCCAACCTGCCGCCGGTCGAAACGAAGCTGGGAGCCGAAGCCCGCGATGACATGGATGAGTTCGTCTCCAACGTCTGGCAGCACATGAAGGGCTGGGGCATCGCCGGCAAGGGACTGTACTGGCGGCCGACCTTGCTGATGACGATCGAACCCGGCGCGGCCGATCGTTATGCCGAGGTCAAAGCCCTGTTGGCAGACAGTGGCCTGGACGTGCGCGAACAAGTGCCGCGCGGCGCGCAACCGCCGCGAGCAGCAAAACAGCCGCTGCAATACCCGTCCGGGTCGACCCGAGGGCTGCGCAAGTAAGCGAGAAACTCTCATGGCCATCGACGGCGAAAACAGTTCGGTCGGAACCGACTCGTTCCTGGACGTGATCACGAACTTCGTGGGTATCCTGATCATTTTGGTGATGGTCGTGGGTCAGCGGGCCCGCAATGCGCCGTTGCCCGCGGTCGACCCGCCAGGAAAGGCCGAGTTGGATGCGGCCCAGCGCGAGGCCGCCACGATCGAAGAGGACGTCAACAAGATCGCCGCCCAAATGTCCACGGTCGAGGCCGAGGTCGCCGCCCGCACTTACGAACGCGACCAGGTCAACACCCTGGTCGCGGCGATCGAGCAGGCCGTGGCCAAGCGCCGCGCGGAGCTCGACGAAAAGGACCAGAAGAAGTACGACCTGGCGCGTGAGCGGGCCCTGACCGCCGACGAAATGGAGCGGCTGGAAAAGGAACGCCGCCAGGCCGACGGCACTGACGCGCCGCAAAGCATCAAGATCGAAAGCTATCCCACCCCGCTGGGCAAAGTGGTCGACGGCAAGGAAGCCCATTTTCAACTGCGCGGCGGCCGACTGACCTATGTGCCCTTCGAGGCCCTGATCGATCGACTGAAGGTCGAAGTGCGCGAGCGGGCGCAGCACATGGATGGCGCGCCGGAAATGGCCGACACTCTGGGACCGATCGGCGGCTTTCGCATGAAGTATCTCGTCGAGCGGTTTGACACGCCGCGCGGCAGCTACCTGCAAGTGGCCCAGGTCGAGCTGCTGCCGACGTCGAACCAACTGGGTGAGACGATGGATGACGCGCTTGCGCCCAACTCGCGGCTCCGCGACAAGCTCAGCATGATGTCGCCGCGGCAGTACACGGTCACGGTCTGGACCTATCCGGATAGCTTCTCCGAGTTTCGCCGCCTGAAGAAAGAACTTTACGAGCTGGGCTATCCGGTCGCCGGCCGGCCTTTGCCCGACGGCATGCCGATCGGCGCTTCGCCCAGCGGCAGCAAGTCATCAGCGCAGTAGGCGGCGCGGCGACTTCTCTGGAGGTCAGGCATTTGCCTGACAGGGAATTGATCAGCAGCGCACTGTCAGGCAAATGCCTGACCTACGGTTCCGAATTCACCCTTCCGTCACCGCGACGATGCCGGCCTCGATCGCGTGCATGATTTGGTCGAGCTCCGCGAGTGAGACGGCCAACGGCGGCATCACGACCAGCACGTTGCCCAGCGGGCGGACCAGCACGCCCTGCTCGCGTGCCGCGTCGCAGACTCGCAGCCCCCATTTTTCGTCCCAGGGATAGGGCTCGGCCGTCGCGCGGTTGCGTACCAGTTCGATCGCGCCCAGCAGTCCGCATTGCCGCACGTCGCCGACGTGCTCGTGTCCGGCGATCCGTGCCAGGTGTTCGGCCAGCCGTGCGATTTTGGGTTTCAGGTTCGCGAGCGTCTGCTCGGCTTCAAACACGTCCAAGCTCGCCAGCGCCACCGCGGCGCCCAGCGGATTGCCGCCGTAGGTGTGGCCGTGATAAAAAGTCTTGGACTCGGTATAGGGCGCCAGAAATGCTTGCCAGATTTTGTCGGTCGCCAGCGTGGCAGCCACCGGCAGGTAGCCGCCGGTCAGGCCCTTGCCCAGGCAGAGCAGGTCGGGCGTGACCCCTTCGTGCTCGCAGGCGAACATCGCGCCGGTGCGGCCGAATCCCACCGCCACTTCGTCGGCGATCAAAAGCACGTCGTGCCGCCGCGCACACTCGGCCAGTCCGCGCAGGTAACCCGTTGGGTGCACCAGCATGCCGGCGGCGGCTTGCACCAGGGGTTCGATGACGACCGCCGCCAAACGCTGGTGATTTTCCTCAATGATTCTCTCCGCCTCGCCCAGGTAGTGGGCCAGCGCGTCCTCGCGGGCAACGCCCGGCGGCAGGCGGTACATGTCTGGAGCCGGGGCGCGGAGCACGTCGAACAGCAATGGGCGGAACATGGCGTGAAACCGCTCGACCCCGCCCACGCTCACGCTGCCCAGCGTGTCGCCGTGATAGGCATTACCCAAGGCCAGGTAGGTATTCTTCTCGGGTCGCGGGTCGGGTCGCTGCCGCCAATATTGCAGCGCCATCTTGATGGCCACCTCGACCGCCGTGGCGCCCGAGTCGGAAAAGAACACGTGACCCAGACCCGGCGGAGCAATGTCCACCAGCCGTTTGGCTAGCTTGATTGTCGTGGGGTTCGAGGCGCCCAGCGACGTGACGTGGGCCACGCGATCGAGCTGCTCGCGGATCGCCGCGTCCAGCGCCGGGTGGCGATGGCCGTGCACGTTGCACCAGACGCTGGCCGTGCCGTCCAGGTACTCGCGGCCATCAATGTCGATGAGCGTGCAACCCTGGGCTCGCTCGATGATGAGCGGTTCATACTCGCTCATCTGCGTGAAGGCGTGCCAAACGATCTCGCGATCCCAGCGAATCAGCTCGGCGCGGGTGGGCTCGGGTCGCACGTTGTCGGCCATCGGGCCGCTGGGATTTGCATCGCCCGGTCGATCATCGCCCAGTGGTTGCTTCGCGCGAGACCTGACCGCCATGGTTCAATATCCCTGAGCGCCCGGCCTGATATTCCGGGCCAATAACTTTTGGCCCGTCACCACTGAATCGTCACGGGGGTGCCGACCCGCACGCCCAGCATCATCGCGGCGCTCTCGCCCACGATCGCCAGCTCCAGGTGGCCGCTGGAACCGACCAGGGCGATCAGGGTCATCTCGGGCTGGTCGGCGTAGGCCGTGAAGATGCCGCGGGTCTCGTGCTCGTCGCAGACGATGGCCGTCTCCTCGCCGCGCGGCACGTTGGCCAGCGCGTCGGCCGGAATGTTCGTTATCAGATTTCCGAACGAGTCGATCGACTGCACGGTTCCTTCGATCTTCGCAGCACTCACGCACGCCTCCGTCCAGTTGAGCAGGACCATCTCGTCTACGCGCCCGCCGAGTTCGCCGGGGTCGAGCCCCAGGCTCAGCCGGGCCGCCACCGGCGCCAGGATGTCGCGACCGTGAAAGGTGGCCGAAACCCGCGGCAGCCAGTGTTCCGGCCGGGTCACGGTAACGATTGTAGAGGGCGGAGTCGAGAGCGCCAAACGGCTGAGTAGCCCGTTGTCGGGGGCCAAAAAAAACTGCTCACCAATCCGCGCGCAGATGACCTTGCGCTCGGTGCCCACGCCCGGGTCGACCACCGCCACGTGGATCGTCTCCGCTGGAAACCAGCGCGACACCTGGTCGAGCACCAGTGCCCCCTGGCGAATGTCCTGGGCCGGTATGCCATGCGTGATGTCCACGATCGTGGCTGCCGGATTGAGCGACAAGATCACGCCCTTCATAGCCGCCACATAAGGGCTGCCGACGCCGAAATCGGTCGTGAGCGTGATGAGGGACATCGAACAGGCTTCAGGCTTCAGGCTACAGGAATAAGAGCCAGCATACGCTGGAAGTCTGCCGACCTGAAGCCTGAGGCCTGTAGCCCGTAGCCTGTAGCCTATCTCCGCCTCACGGTCCCGTGATTGGCGTGAACGAGGGCGGGTCGCTGGCCGGAAACGAATCTTCCGAGGCTTCCTGGACCTCGTCGTACGGTTCCTCCGGCGGCTGCTTCTTGACGGGTTTGGCGGGCGGGTGCTTGGCGCCCTTATCCGCCGTTTGTTTGTCGGTTGGTTCCTTGTCGACGGGTCGTGATTTGCTCATGGCATCCTCGCTTGCTCTCGACCTCGGGGATCCGCTGGCTCGCTACTACCATTGTAGCGTGCTGGGCGCGCGCCAATGCCTCACGAAGAATTAACGCCGGGGAAACGTGCCGCTTGTGATACCGCGGCCGAGCGACGAAAGCTTACATTTTCGCAACCAGCTCGACGATGAGCTCGCGAAAACGACCCGGGTTGACGTTGGGGTTTTTCTTCTTGGCCTGGCCGATCAAATTGCCTGCGGCCTGCGCCTTGCCACCCTTGATATCGGCCACGATCTTGGGATTGGCGGCGATCAGCTCCTGGCACAGCGCGACCAGCTCCGACTCGTCGACCTTTTCAATGCCCTGCGCCTGCATCACCTCGGCGGCCGAGCGATTCGACGCGACCATCTCGATAAACACCTCGCGGGCGCGGCTGGTGTCGAGCTGACCTTCCTGCACGGCCTTGAGCAGCTCGGCGAGCACGCTGGGCCGCAACTTGAATTCGGCCACCTCGACCTTCTGTTCATTGAGCGTGCGCATCACGTCCTGCTGCACCCAATTGCTGGCCAGCTTGCCGTCGCCGACCAGCCCAGCCAGCTCGACGAAGTAATCGACCAGCGGTCGGCCGGCGCTGGTTAGCACGTCGCTGTCGTACGGCTTGATGCCGTAGGTCGTTTCCAAACGGTTGCGCAAGGCGGCCGGCGATTCGCCGAGTGCGGCGTTGGCCGTGGCTAGTTGCTCGGCGCTGACTCGCACCGGCACCAGGTCGGGATCTGGGAAGTAGCGATAGTCGCTTGATTCTTCTTTGTGCCGCTGACCGCGGGTCACGTCGGCCACGTCGTCCCAGCCGCGGGTTTGCTTGGGCACGTCGCCCAAGCGCTGGCCGGTCTCTTGCCAGACCTGCCAGTGCCGCTCGGCCTCGTATTCCATCGCCCGCTCGACCGCGCGGAAGCTGTTCATGTTCTTCACTTCGACGATCGGCGTGGCGATCTTGCCCTCGGGCGTGTCGATGTGCAGGTTGATGTTGGCGTCGACCCTGAGGCTCCCCTCCTGCATGTTGCAGTCGGAGACGCCCAGGTAGGTCAGCAGCAGCTTGAGCTCGGTCAGATAGGCCTTGGCCTCGAGCGGCGACCGCATGTCGGGCTGGCTGACGATCTCCAACAACGGCGTGCCCGCGCGGTTCAGGTCGATCTTGCTGTCGGCCTGGCCCGAGACCTCGTCGTGCATGCTCTTGCCGGCGTCTTCTTCCAGGTGCGCGCGGATGATGCCGATCCGTTTCTTTTCGAAGCGCCCCTTGGGGTCGGAAATCTCCAGCCAACCGTCGTGGCTGAACGGCAGGTCGTACTGGCTGATCTGATAGCCCTTGGGCAGGTCGGGATAGTAGTACTGCTTGCGATCCCACTTGGTGAACGGCGCGATCTGGCAGTTGAGCGCCAGGGCCGTTTGCAGCGAGAGCTCAAAAGCGCGGCGATTCATCACCGGCAACGTGCCGGGCATGCCGATGCAGATCGGGCAGGTCTGCGTGTTGGCCGGCGCGCCAAACTTCGTGCTGCAGCGGCAGAACAGCTTGGTGGCTGTCTGCAAATGCACGTGCACTTCCAGGCCGATGACGGTGGTGTAAGGTTGGGTCATGTTAGTCGCTCTCCGTCAGGAGAGTGCCGGCGTCCTCTCCCTCGCCCGCATCGCGCGAGAGGGACAGCTCGCCGGAGGCGAGCAGGGTGAGGGCGTCGTTGGGTTGCACGTCGGCTCGGTTTTTCGGATTACTGCTTGGGTCGGGAAAACTTGCCCGTCCGGGAATGTCACTTTGTTGTTCGCCCCTCACCCGGCTTGCTAAGGCAAGCCACCCTCTCCCGCGTTGCGGGCGAGGGTCTCCTGTGCGGGCGAGGGTCTCACTTCACCATCGCTGGAAACTTCTGGTGCCAGTCGGTCGCCTGCTGAAACATGTGCGCGGCTCTCAGCAGGCGGTCTTCTTCAAACGGCGGGGCCTGCAACTGCAAACCGATCGGCAAACCGTCGGCGCCGAAGCCACAGGGCAGCGCGATCCCGCCGATGCCGGCCAGGTTGGCGCTGACCGTGTACAGGTCCACCAGGTACATCGATAGCGGATCGTCGACCTTCTCGCCGAGCTTAAAGGCCGTGGTCGTGGTGACCGGGCCCGCGATTACGTCGACGTCCTGAAACGCGGCGTCGTAGTCCTGGCGAATCAACCGCCGGACCTTGAGCGCCTTGAGGTAATAGGCGTCGTAGTAGCCGGCGCTCAGGGCGTAGGTGCCCAGCATGATCCGCCGCTTGACCTCGGGCCCAAAACCCTCGGCGCGACTTTCGCGATAGAGCCTGACCAGCGGGTTGTCGAGTGCGGCGACGGCTGCCGTCTGGCCGGCCGCTGTCAGCTTGGCCCGTTCGGCATCGAGCGTCGCGACCAGCTTCTTCTCGTCGGTCCGATGGCCGTAGTGCACGCCGTCGTAGCGAGCCAGATTGCTCGACGCTTCGCAGGGCGCGATGATGTAATAGGTCGCCACGCCATACTTGCCGTGCGGCAAGGAGACGTCGCGGACCTTGGCGCCAAGCGATTCGTAAACCTTCACGGCCTCGCGCACGGCGCGCTCCACCTCGGCGTCCAAGCCCTGGCCAAAGTGCTCGCGAACCAGGCCGATCTTCAGCCCGGCTAGGGGCTGGCCGACGGTCTCTGAATATTTTGGCGCCGGCATGTCGACCGAAGTCGAGTCCAGTGGGTCGTGACCGGCCAGCACTTCCAAGAGCAACGCGGCATCTTCGGCGGTGCGGGCCAGCGGGCCGATCTGGTCCAGGCTGCTGGCAAAGGCCACGAGTCCGTAGCGGCTCACGCGGCCATAGGTTGGCTTCAGCCCGGTCACGCCGCAGAGGCCTGCCGGTTGACGGATCGATCCGCCCGTGTCGGTGCCGATGGATAGCGGCGCCATGCCCGCGGCGATGCAGGCCGCGGCGCCGCCGCTGGAACCGCCGGGAATGCGGGTCAGATCCCAGGGGTTGGCCGTCTTTTGAAACGCGGAGTTTTCGGTCGAGCCGCCCATGGCGAACTCGTCCATGTTGGTCTTGCCGATCAGCACGGCGTCGGCCGCTTTCAGCCTGGCGATGACCGTGGCGTCGTACGGCGGCTTGAAGTGCTCGAGCATCTTCGAGGCGCAGGTCGTCGTCTCGCCTTGGGTGCACAACAGGTCCTTGATCGCCACGGGCAAGCCGGACAATCGGCCCAACTTTTCGCCCCGGGCGCGGCGGCCGTCGATCTCGGCGGCGCGGTCCAAGGCGCGCTGCGGGTCGACGAGCAGAAACGCCTTGACCTGCGGGTCGTGCTGTTCGATCTGCGCCAGATACGCCTTGGTCAGCTCGACGCTCGTGACCTTGCCGGCGTTGAGTTGGCCCAGCAGTTCGGTGGCAGTGTGGCGAATGAGCGACATGGCGTTACTCACCCAACACGGCGGGCACCAGGTAGAATTCGCGATCGTGGTGCGGCGAGTTGGCCAAAGCGTCCGCGCGCTCCAGGCTGGGTCGGCCGACGTCATCGGCAAACACGTTGGCCACGTCCAGCGCGTGGGCCATCGGCTCCACGTTGTCGGTGTTGAGCTCGGCGAGCGACTCGACGTAGGCCACGATCTGGCCCATCTGCTCGGTCATGCGGTCCAGCTCGGCCGGCGTGAGGCGCAAGCGAGCCAGGAGTGAAACTTTTTCGACGTCCTGACGCGTGAGGCTCATGGCCTGTGCACCCCTCGAAAGGCAAGCAGCAAGAAACTGGCGGAAGCCCGCTGCCCGTGAGTTTGTGCCCGCCCTTAACCTCGGGCAGACAGTTGCCCATTGACCGAAAGTTCCAGCCGACCGAAAGCTATTTAGCTGGCGGCTTTGGCGGCGGGCAACTTGAACGGCGCGTTTCGCACCCGCTTGGTCACCGAGCCCGAGCGAATGCACTGCGTGCAGGCATTGATCGAGGTGTTGGTGCCGTTGGGCGTGGTGATATGAACCCGTTGCAGGTTGGGCTTGAACTGACGCCGGGCAATGCCGGTGACCTTGGTACCAACGCCGCCCAGGTACTTGGCCTTACCGCGCGTCGTCACGCGGTTGCCCAGGACCGGGGTCTTTCCACAGATTTCACAATGCTTGCCCATCGTAATTACGCCTCAATCACAGCCCGGCGGAAATTTTGCAAAACGGTCAGTATACCGACTTTGCGCACGCACGCAAGGCGTGAAATCGCGGTGTTCTGCCCGCGCCGAGCGATGCCCGAGGCCCCGGCGCGTCACCTAAAAACGTGGCCGTGCGCCCGACGGCAAAACAGCCTCGCGCGTTCGCTTTCGAACAGGTCGAGATTACAATGCTCAAGTGCGATTTCGCCCGCGTGTGACCTGCCGGCGCGCGATCGCGCGGCTGCCCTCCCCTGCCCTTCACGATCTAGAGAATCCTGACATGTTCCAGGTGCTTGTTTGCGCGGCGCTGGCGCCGCTGGTGATCGCCGCCGACGCGCCCCTGGGAGTGGGCACGCAATGGACCTACCACGGCACGGTCGAATCTCGCGCCGCCGACAGCGGCCAGGGTGGCAAGTCGTTCGACCTGACGCTGTTGCTCCTGACACACAGCGACGCCGGCGGTGAGTTGTTCTGGCTGGTCGAGGAGCGTGGGCGAGGCGAGTTTCCCTGGAGCGAGCGGTTTGGCCGCGTCGCGGTCGACCGTCGCTGGCACGCCGCGGGCGCGGGTCCGGCCGTGCTCTACGATCGGGGCGAGGGTCGGAGCGTGGTTGCGGTACCGCTGCCGTTTTTTGCCGCCGAGCAGCCCTTGGCCGCCGGCGCGGATTTCAAGGATGGCGCGCTCGAGTGCCACGTCGACCGCGCGGCCAAGTTTCGCGAGCTGCCCGTCTGGCAGGTCGACGTTCGCGACGCATTCGGCCCCAAGCGGACCTTGCTGGTCGACACCTCCGGGCCGCTCGTGCGGAGTGTGACCGAGCGGCTGACAATGGGCCGCGGCGAACCCTATGAACTGAAGCTGGAATTTGCCGGCAGCGAGCAGCTCACTGGCGAGAATCTCTCGGCCACGGTCAAAGCGATCGACCGCCTAACGGTGCTGCGCGGCAAGCTGGGCCTGCCCTCGCAAAGCCAGGAGGTCGCCTGGAAGCCGGAACAACTGGAGCTGCTCGGCGGTCAACTACCTGGCGTGAGCGAGGCGGCCGTCGCCACATCCTTGGAGAAACTGGCCGCGACCGCCGCGCGCGACCTGCAACTGCAGAGCGGCCGCAAAGACGCGCTGGCCGAGTTGGGCATGAAGAGCGTCGGCCGAGAGGTCGATGATTTCACGATGACCGGTTCGGCCGGTGAGTCGCTCCGACGTCAGGATCTGCCCGGGCACGTTACCGTGTTGCACTTCTGGGATTATCGCGACGAGCCGCTCAAGGAGCCCTATGGTCAGGTCGGCTACCTTGATTTCCTGCACCACAAACGCAAGAGCGCCGGCGTGCAGATTTTTGGCGTCGCGGTCGACGGTCGCCTGGCCGACGATAAGACCCGCGCCGCCGCCGAACGGAGCGTCCGCAAGCTGAAGTCGTTCATGAACCTCAGCTATCCGGTGGTGCTGGATACCAGCGGCGTGCTCAAGCAGTTTGGCGATCCGCGGCTGGTCGGCGCCAGCCTGCCGCTGTTCGTGGTCATCGGCTCCGACGGCAAGGTGGCTCACTACCACGCCGGCCACTATGACGTGCACCAGGATCAGGGCTTGAAGGAACTGGACGCCGCGGTCAGCGCTGCACTCGAAAAGAAGTGATCCCGGTCGTCGCCGAGCGAGGATCGATACTCTGCAGCGCGAAATCGCTCAGCCGCGGGTGATCGCCAGCACCTGGTCCAACAAGTGCGAGTTGGTGGCGATCGATTCGCCGGCATAGATGCTGGGGTTTCCCTGCCAATCGGTAAACGTGCCGCCCGCTTCGGTCACGATCGGCTGCACGGCGGCCGCGTCCCAGACGTTGAGCACCGGGTCGACCATGATCTCCACGCGGCCGGTGGCCACCAGCAGATATCCGTAGCAGTCGCCCCAAGTGCGGCTGAAACGCGCCGCGCGGCGCAGGCGGTCAAAGGCCTGCTGCTTGGCTGGGTCGAGCGCGCCGCCGTCGCTAGAGCACACCACCGCGTCAGACAACTTGTCGCGCGAGGAAACGCGCGCTCTGGTGAGCGGGCCTTGGCCGCGCTGGTGCCAGGCGCCCTGCCCGATCGCGGCGTGAATGCACTCGTCGAGACCGGGGATGTAGACCACGCCCAAGAGGGCCTGACCATCCCGTTCTACGGCCACCATCGTGCCATACAAGGGGACGCCGCTGATAAACGACTTGGTGCCGTCGATCGGGTCGAGAATCCAGCGATAGCCGCTGCTGCCGGGGGTCTCGCCGAACTCTTCGCCCAGGATGCCATCGGCGGCAAACCGCTCGGCGATGCGCTGTCGCAGGAGCTCCTCGGCGCCGCGGTCGGCCACGGTCACCGGTGAGTCGTCGGCCTTGCGTTCAACGGCCAGGTTGGCGGTTTGAAAGTAGCGGAGAGTGAGCTGACCGGCCTCGAGCGCGGCGGACCGGGCCAGATCCAGGCGGGCTGTGATCTCGGACGAGGCGGGCGTGGCATTGGGCGTGCTCATGCCCAGAGCCTAACGCCGCACGGCAACCGTGCCAAGTAGCGAGCGCGAGCCCCGTCTGTTGCGAGACCTCGCGATTGGCTCGGCGATCAGCTCGCCCTCACTGCTAACTGGCCTTTACTGCGCGGCTTTTGCCCAACAGGTCCGCCAGTTTGATGGCCTCGAGCTCGCGGCGGAGGCTGTTGGCCACGTTGCCCAGCGCGTCACGCAGCCGGTCTTCGGCCGCTGAGAGCTTGCCGCCGTCGAGCGCTGGTAGCGCAGCGCTGAGCGGACCGTCGATGGCTTCGATGACGTCCAGCAGCGAGATCGCGTCAGCAGAGCGATCCAACGCATAGCCGCCGTCGACACCGCGCGTCGAGCGCAGGATTCCGTGGGTCACCAGGTTGCGAAGGATCTGCAACAGGAATCGCTCCGGCATGTTGCCATCAGCAGCTAACTGGCTACAGGGCACGGGCATGTCCGATTGGGATTGCGCCAACTGCAAGGTTGCCTGCACGGCGTATGAAACGGTCCGCGATAGCTTCATCAACAGCCACCCTTCGCCTTGAGTTAATGCATGTGCGCCGCACCGCACCGACATTTAGCGTTGCGCTTTTTCGTCATTCCGCGCTGCGCTAGAGTGACCCGCTTTAGCGCGGCCTGCGTCCACAGCTTGTCGCCTACACAGCTTAGCCGTCGGGACGATCAGGCCTTGAGCCGGCGCATGGAGGCTCGGTCACAGTCGGCCCTCGTTGCTGACCCCAAAAAAGATGACGCTTCACGCTGATTTACCGGTCGCCCCGACACTTGGGGTGGCTAGCTCGCGCCTCGCTGAGATGGAATCAGGGACGCCGGAAATCGTCTGTCGGACGAAAAACTATCAAGCGGGTTGCAATTTGTCAAAACAATAAAGGTGCAACCGCCGGGTTTTGCATGAATGCGCAAAAATGCGCACCGATCGTCAGCGATTGTGCGCCAGACCAGTTCGCCGCGCATCAGGCCGAGCGGCCGTGCTCGCGGGCCTTGGCTTCGCCCACCAGCGCGTGCCAGACCAACAGCGCCGCGCCGCATACCAAGAGGCTGTCGGCGATGTTGAAGATCGGCCACTGAAACGATTCAACTTGAAAGTGCAGCCAATCGCGCACTGCATATACACGCTCGCCGGGCGCATGCCCACTGTCGGGCCCCCAGATGAGGCCGGGCAGGCCGAGCCGGTCGTAGAGGTTGCCAAAGATGCCGCCGGTCACCAGCGCCAGCGCGATGGTCAAGAGCAGGTCGTGGGCCGCACCGGCCACGAACAGCCAGTAGAGGATCCCCCCGGCAGCGACCAGCGAGAGCGTGCAGAAGATCAAACCTTGCCCTTGGCCGATGCCGAACAGGGCGCCTTCGTTCAAGCTGGTCGTGAAGCCAAAGACCTGACCCACCAGCCAAACGCTTTCGCTCTGGTGCGGCATGCCCAGGCGATCAAAGATCCAGCTCTTGGTGAGCAGGTCGACCGCCGTGCCCACCGCGGCCAGCGCGGCGAATAGAATCAGGCGGCGGCGCAGAATCGCGCGGAGCGTGACCGGGTCAGGGGCGTCAGCGCTTGGGTCAGACACCACAGGTCCCCTGCAATCCATTTGCCCGCCAGCCCTTTGCCGGCTGTTCGAGCGGGTTGCCCAGCGAGCAATTCGCCGTCGACCGATCCAACGCGGCGGCCCAATGATCGACTAGCTGCGCTCGTTCTTCTGGGCGCACTTGATGCACAACGGGGTGTGCGGGATGGCGTTGAGCCGGGCCTTGCTGATCGGTCCGGTGCAGTCCTCGCACACGCCGTAGACGCCGTCCTCGATCTTCTCGATGGCGGCCTCGATCGAGTCCAGCGTCATTTCATCGCTCTGCATCAGGCTGAGCGTAAATTCTTGCTCGTAGTTGTCGCTGCCGATGTCGGCCATGTGGATCGGCATGCTCGACAGGTCGCCGTTGGCTTCCGAGCGGGTCTTTCGCAGGGCGGCGTTGGCCATCGTATTCACGTCGCCGCGCAGCCGCGCACGCAAGGCCAGGAGCTGTTCCTTGTACGTCTTCATCTCGGCCTTCTTCATAATCTCACATCTCCGCGAGCAAAAACTACGGTAGAGCCCCGTTTGGGAGACAACAAAATACCCATTCTAAAACACGCCCCCACGACTGTCAAACTCCCTACAACCACCGCGAGGCGTGGGGGTGCCCGCGGCGTCACCTGCCGTCAGAGCTAGACATATTGGGTTAAGTCGACATAGACTACGAAGTTGAGTCGCTTGCCCACCCCTCTTGCGCGGAACCTTTCCGGAGCCTCCAGCCATTAGCGTCGCGACCCGCACTGACGTGGCCTTTCAGCGCTGTATCTCGCCTGCTTGCGGGGCGACTTATGGTGTCGAAGAAGTGCGCGTGGCCTGCGAGGTCTGCGGCAGCCTGCTGGACGTGATTTACGACTGGAACCGGCTGGAACCGCCGACCTCGTTCGATTTTTTCGAGCGAAAATGGCAACGCCGCTACGACCCGCACGACTTTAGCGGCGTGTGGCGATTTTATGAGCTCTTGCCTTTTACGCCTAAGGCGCAGATCGTCACCATCGGCGAAGGGCAGACCCTCTTGCAGCCCTCGGCCGGAGTGGGCAAATACATCGGCCTGAAGAGCGGCAACCTGTTTCTGCAATACGAGGGCATGAACCCCTCGGGCAGCTTTAAAGACAACGGCATGTCCGCCGCCTTCACCCACGCCCACACCACGGGCGCCAAGCGGGCTGCCTGCGCCTCGACCGGCAATACCAGCGCCTCCTTGGCCCTCTACTGCTCGGTGACCAAGCTGATGAAGGCCGTGATCTTCATCGGCTCGGGCAGGATCTCCTACGGCAAGCTCTCGCAGGCGCTCGATTATGGGGCGCTGACCATGCAGATCGCCGGCGACTTCGACGACGCCATGGCCCGGGTCAAGGAAGTGGCCGCCCAGGAAGGCATTTACCTGGTCAACAGCGTGAATCCTTTCCGGCTGGAAGGTCAAAAGACGATCATGTTCCGCGTGCTCGAAGCGCTCCGTTGGCAGGTGCCCGACTGGATCGTGGTGCCTGGCGGAAACCTGGGAAATTCGAGTGCGTTTGGCAAGGCCTTCGCCGAGCTCAAGGAAATCGGACTGATCGACCGCGTGCCGCGACTGGCCGTGATCAACGCCGCCGGCGCCAACACACTTTATGAGCTGTTCGAAAAGCGGGGTCTGCGCTGGAATGGCGGCCGCCCGCAGCAGGCCATCACCGACACGTTTTACGGCGAGATGGATGCCAGTGATCGCCGCGCCTCGACCATCGCCAGCGCCATCGAAATTAACCGGCCCGTGAACCTCGACAAGTGCTTGCGTGCCTTAGAAGTCATGGACGGCGTGGTGCGCGAGGTAAGCGACCAGGAGATCCTGGACGCCAAGGCCCAGGTGGGTGCGGGCGGGCTGGGCTGCGAACCGGCCAGCGCCGCCAGCGTGGCAGGCGCCAAGCTGCTGGTGTCGCAGGGCGTGATCGGGCCCGAGGATCGCGTGGTTTGCATCCTCACCGGCCATCAGCTCAAGGACCCCACGGCCACGGTCGCCTACCACACAACCGACCAGGAGCAGTTCAACAAAGTGCTGGGCAGCCGCGGCGTAAAGCGCGCGGCGTTTGCCAATCGCGCGGTGGCCGTGCCCAACGAACTGGATGAAATCGTCAAGGCGATCCGGCTGTATAGCTAGTGACCCGATTGTCGGTGGCGGTCACCGCCAGTGAATCAAGGGTGCCACTGGCTCTGCCAGTGCTTCGTATCCATCGGCGTATCCATGACAAACACTGGCGAAGCCAGTGCCACCCAACCCCTAGAACCAGGTTGCGACGTTTCTGCTCGCCGCAACTTTTGCAGATTTGGAGAATCACGGACGATGGCAATTCGCATCGCGATCAATGGCGCTGCCGGCCGCATGGGTCAGCGTCTCCTGGCATTGGCCTCGGCCGACCCGCAGTTGACGGTCGCCGCGGCGCTTGAGCACGCGGCGCATCCGCGGCTGGGCGACGACGCTGGCACGCTTGGCGGCAGCGGTCCGCTGGGAGTCAGGCTTGGCAGCACATTGGCGGAACCGGTCGACGTCGTGATCGACTTCTCAGTGCCCAAGGGCACGGCCGCGATCGTGCCGATGTGCGTCGAAAAGAAAGTGCCGCTGGTGGTCGCCACGACCGGCCTGCCGGCCGACGTGCAGCAGACGATTCGTCAGGCGGCCGCGACCATCCCGGTGCTATGGGCGCCGAGCATGAGCCTGGCGGTGAACGTGGCAATGAAGCTCTCAGAGGTGGCGGCCACGGCGCTCAAGGATCATGCGTCGGGCGCAGACGTTGAGATCATCGAGCGGCACCATCGCTTCAAGGAAGATGCCCCCAGTGGCACGGCCTTGAAGTTTGGCGAGATCATCGCCGGCGTGATGGGGCTGACCGAGGCGCGTCACGGCCGCTCGGGACGGCCGGGCGAACGACCCCATGGCGAGATCGGCTATCACGCGGTCCGCACGGGCGACAACCCCGGCGAGCACACGATCATCTTCGGCCTGCTGGGCGAGACCCTGGAGATCGCGGTCCGCGCGAGCAATCGCGACTGCTACGCCCACGGCGCCCTGGCCGCTGCCAAGTTCCTGGCCGCCCAGCCTCCGGGTCTCTACAACATGCAAGACGTCCTGAGCCTCTAGGACGGTCCGGCTCCAATTCGCCCGGTCTCCGTCGTTCTTCGTCCCGAAGCCCAAAGCCTGTAGCCTAAAGCCTTCCCTCCCATGGCCAAATGCGAAGAGGGCTACCTCTGCAATGTCTGCGGCGGCGACGTCGGCGAGATCGTCGAGAGCGACCTCTACCTACGCTTCGTCATCGGCTTGCTCGATCCCGAGACGCTGCACACCACGCGCGAGCGGCACATTCGCTGCGATCCCGTGCTGGCGCAGTTCATCGTCGACGCCGACTTTCCCGCGGTCGTGGTCGAGGGAGATTTCGACAAGCGGCGGTTGGACGCGGCCTACGTACGCGAGCAAGAGACCCTGGTCACGCGCGGCTTTCGGCGGCTAAAGGAGATTGCCGGCCTGGACCTGCCGATCATCGACTATCCGCTGCCCGAGGTCCGGGCCAAGATCGAGCGCGAAGCGCGGCGACGCTAGGCGGACAACTCGAGCTTGCCGGCTGCTTGGGCGTCGCTGGCGGCCGCCAGCGCTCCCTGAACGACCACGACTTCGCCCAACTCGGCCGGCCGAATCTCGTAGTGGTTGATCAGCGGGGGGAAAACATAGCGTTCGGTCGCGCGGCGCACCGGCGCCAGAAATAGGCTCTCGTCCACGAGCGACACGCCGCCGCCGACGACCACGACCTCCGGCGAAACCAAAGTAATAACCTGGGCGATCCCCCAGCCCAAGGCCTGGCAGGCGCGGGTCATCACCTCGCGGGCGATCTCGTTGCCCTCGCCGGCGGCTTCAGCCACCATCTTGGCCGTGAGGTTTTCGAGCCGGCCGTCGCAGCGCTCCCAGAGGTCGGCCGTGTATTCTTCGCTGGCTTCCTCGGTCTCGATCAATCGCTGACGCACGTCCTCGGGCCGCGCGCCGGCCAGACCCGTGGTTAAAGGCACGAACGGATGCGAGATCGGCTCGCTCAGTCGGGCTTGCGCCGCGGCAGCGATTCCCCAGCCGCTGGCCAACGACTCCACGGTCTGGTCCGCGTGTTCGGCTTGCAGCCCAGGTCTCAAGTGTCCGATCTCGGCGGCGCCGTGACCGCTGCCTCGATAGATCTTGCCGTCCACGACCAGCCCGCCGCCAATGCCGGTGCCGACGGTCACATAGAACACGGCTTGTCGCTGACGGCCCGCACCGAACCGAGCCTCGGCCAGGCAGGCGGCGTCGCAATCGTTTTCGATCACCGCGGGCACGGCCAGGATCCGACGGCACCAGTCGACCAGCGCAATGCCATCCCAGCCGGCGACGTGATGGCTCTTGACCACCGTGCCCGACGCAGCGTCGATTGGTCCGCCAAAACCAAAACCCGCGGCAGTGACACCATGCCGCGCGATCAATGCCCGGCCGGCCTCGGCGATCTGCCCGAGGATGCCCTCGGCGCCCAGCTTCGGCCGCACGTCGAATCGTTCGAGCGCGACCATTTGCCCATCGCCGCGGCCCACGCCGAGCTGGAGTTTTGTGCCGCCGATTTCGATGCCGAGAAACATGGGAGAAGAAAGGTGGTCAGGAGGCAGTGGTCAGGAGACGGCGAGCGGGGTCTGCTCGCGGAAAAATTCGGGCGCGCAGCGAAACGCACGGCGTCGGCTGGCACCAGTCTAACGGCTGGCGTCAATCCAGGAAGGTCGACGCGCCCTTTGCCGGACGATCTTTACCGCGTTTGGCGGCGGCCAGCGGCATCAGTTCAGCGGCAATCCGGGTGAAGACCTCCGCCCAATCGCCCCGCTGCGACTGGCGAAACAGCTTTAGCGATGGGTACCAAGGACTGTCCGCGCGGTCCAGCAGCCAACGCCAGTCGGGGTCGGCCGGCAGCGCCACCCAAGTCGGCACACCCAGGGCCCCGGCCAAGTGCGCGACGGCCGAGTCATTGGTAATCACCAGGTCCACGTTCTGGATCACGGCCGCCGTGTCCACCAGGGCCGCTGCGCCCTCGTCCAACTCTGGTCCTAGGTTTTCCACTGGAAATGGCGCCAAGACGAGTTGCTCCAGCCCGCCGACTTTTTGCACGCTCACGAGCCTGACGCCCTCAATCCCCGCCAGGGGCGCAAACTGATTCAGCGGAATCCAGCGCTGCCGCGCGGCGAGGTTTTCTGGGTTGCCATGCCAGTTAATCGCCACGCGCAGGTCTTTCGCATTGCCCAATCGTTCGCGCCAGCGCTCCACCAGGTCTTGCGGCGCCGACAGGTACGGCACGCGAGCGGGAATCGAGGCCAGGTCGGTTTTGAACACGCAAGGCAGACTTGCCAGGGGCGCGTGGACGTCGAACGGCGGCAACGGCTCGGCCTCGTCGCAAAATTCCACGTTCGCCGCATCGACGCCGGCGCAGCTCCGCAAGATCGGCAGCCAGCGGCGCGGCGCGGCCAGGAGCACTCGCCCGAGGCGACCTTGCACCAGCGGCAAGTAACGGATGAACTGCAGCACGTCGCCCAAGCCTTGCTCGCGGGTCAACAGGATCGTGCGGCCGGCCAATGCTGAGCCATCCCATCGCGGCGCGGCAGGCGGTCGCGGCGCATCAGGCAAGCGCAGCCGCCATTCGTATTCCGACCAGCCGGCATCCAGGTCTCCGGTCAAGAGCAGCGTCAACGCACGGTTGACGTGAATCGAGGCGGCGTGCAATTCCGCTTCGCGAGGCGCCGTCGTCGCGGGCTTTTCGGCGGTCGAGTCGGCCGGCGCGGGCGACGGCTCCGCGATCTTCAGCGCTTGCTCGAAGCAGACGATGGCCTCGCCCGGCTTGCCCAGCGCGCGGAGCACGGAACCCAGGTTGTTGTAGGCCACGAAATAGGTCGGTTGCAGCCGGACCGCCTCGCGAAATTCCGCGAGGGCCTGGTCCAACTTATCCTGTATCTCGAGCGCCGTGCCCAGCGCGTTGTGGGCGGCCGCGTCGTCAGGGGCCAGTCGCAGCGCTTCGCGGCAGCAGGCCTCGGCCTCGGCGGATCGTTGGTGCAACAGGTACAGTAAGCCGAGGTTGATATGCGCTTCGACGCATTCGGGCGAGATTGCCAGGGCCTGGCGATAGTGATCGGCCGCGGCCTTCGAGTTGCCCTGGCTCCGCATCACGTTGCCCAACTGGATGTGGGCCTCGATCGACAACGGATTGTGCACCAGCACCCGTTCGTAGTCGGACACGGCCGCGTCGCGATTGCCCTCGTCCAGATGCAAATGCGCCAGCGCCAGCCGTGCGTCGATGAGCGACGGCTTGAGTTCGATGGCTCGCTCGAGCACGGCGCGGGCCTCGGCCGTGCGTCCCATGGCCTTAAGCGTCGAGCCTAGGAGCGAGTAGACTTCCGCAAAATCGGGCCGCTTGGCCGCGACCTGCTCGAAGCTGGCCAGCGCCTCTGGCAACAGCCCCTGGGCCTTAAACAGGCTGCCGAGGTTGAACCTCGCTTCGACAAAATCGGGCCGGATGCGCAACGCCTCGCGGTAACAGGCGATCGCTTCGTCCGGCTTGCCGGCGTCCTTGAGTGCCAGCGCCAGATTGTAGTGCCCCTCGGCATAGTCAGGTCGGATGCTCAGCGCCTCGCGATATTGGGCAATTGCCTCGTCCACCTGGCCTTGCGCCTTGAGTGCGTTGGCCAGGTTATTGCAGGCCTGCACCAGGTCGGGCTGGGCGGCCAGCGCTCTGCGAAAACATTCGATTGCCTCGGTGAGTTTGCCCTGTTCGTTGAGCACGTTGCCCAGATTGTTGTGGGCCGGGCCGTAGTTCGGCTCCAAGAGGAGCACCTGGCGAAAACAGTCGGCCGCTTCCTCGCCGCGACCTAGGTTGGCCAACAGCACGCCCAGGTCGTTGTGCGTCTTGGCATGGTCGGGCCTCAGTCGCAGGACCTCGCGAAGGCAGCCAACCGCTTCGTCCGGGCGACCCATCGCCAGCTTGACCGCCGCCAGGCTGGCCGGAAAGGCCGGTTCGCTGGGGTCCAGCATGGTGGCCCGGGTCAGGTAGTCGGCCGCGGCCGCGTGCCTTCCGCGCTGATGCGCCAGCGACCCCAGCAGGTGCAGGGCGTGGGTGTTCTGCGGTTCGGCGTCCAGGATTTGACGGCCGATGCGTTCGGCCTCATCGAGCTGACCGGCGCGCTGATAGTCGAGCGCCGCCTTCAACGATTCGGTGATAGTGCTCATCAGAAAATAATAGCTCGCGAAAAAACGAGAACCGACTCGTGAGCGCGTTTTTTAAGGAAGTGTCATCTTGCCACGCGCGGTTCAGACGCACGTCCGAGCGGCGAGGCCAGTCAGGCGGCAGCATGGATCGGAAAATCGCGCAGACACGCGCGGAACTGCCGCCGCCGGACATTGGTTTTTAGTCTCGCAGATTTGTCGTCCGACACAAGCAAGGAGCCGCAAAATTGTCGGGACCGAAAGAAAGTGCTTGCCTCGCGTGTTTTGGTTGGCGCGGTATGGTACCATGTTGCCCCCGCTCAATCTCACCGCGCCCCCGCCGCCGGGCCCCGCGTCGACATCGCGTCGGCGATTCGCTGAAAAACGTCCTCCCAAACGCCCAGTCGAGTCTGGCGAAACAACCGCATCGTCGGATACCACGGGCTGTCGTCACGGTCGCGCAGCCAGCGCCAATCCGCGGCTGTCGACAGCGCCAACCATACCGGCGCGCCCATGGCGCCCGCCAGGTGCGCGACCGCCGTATCGTTTGTGACCACCAGGTCCAGGTTCTTGATCACGGCCGCGGTGTCCAGAAACGCGCCGCCTGTTTCATCCAAACCTGGCAGGATCCTCACGTCGAATGGCAGCTTCGACCGCTGGTGCTGTTCGCTGTCGTATCCCTTCTGCAAGCTGACCAGCCGCACGTCTTCGACTGCGGCCAATGGAGCAAACTGCGACAAGGGCACCGAACGATGGCGGTCTCCCAGATAGTCAGCGTTGCCTTGCCAATGTATGCCGACACGCCGCCCGTCAACCTCGCTCAACATGTCGCGCCACTGGGCCACCCTGCGGGGCTCGGCAAAGAGATAGGGCACGTCGCGCGGAAGGGTGTCCAGCGTGGTCTGGAAAACGTCTGGCAGGCTCAGCATCGAGATTTGCAGGTCGAACTTGGGCAGCGGGCCGTCTGACGGCACAAGATCGTGAACGCCCGAGGACTCCAACAGCGGCATCAACGACCGGGGCACCTCGACCACCAAACTTCCGCCGCCGCTACGGCTGCGGACCATCGGCAGATAGCGGATGAATTGCAGCGTGTCGCCCAATCCCCATTGCGCGTGCACCAGCAGCTTGCGGCCGCCATACAACGCCCCGTCCCACCGCGGCACTTCGAACGAGCGACGCAGCAAATAGTCGGCCTGCAACCGTGACTCAAAATCGCGCCAACCCTCGGGCATCCTTCCCCGGGTCAGCAGCACGGTGCCCCGCACTGTCCGCGCGCTCGCCGAGCCGGGGGAATGGCGCAGGGCCTCGGCGACCGAGCGATCCGCCTCGTCGAGGTCGCCGGCCAGAACCGATAACATCGCCAGGCCGGACCATGCTTCGGCGTGTGACGGATCGCGCGTCACGACGCGGCGGTAGTGTATTACGGCTTCGTCCAGCGAGCGGACCATGTGCAGCGCGCTGGCCAGGTTAAACTCGGCCGTGACGCTTTCCGGATTGAGCGCCAGCGCCCGGCGGTAACATGGCACGGCCTCGGCGGCATTGCCCAGCAGTTGCAGCGCGACGCCCAGTGCGACGTGGGCCTCGATCAGATTGGGGTCGAGTTCCAAGGCTCGGCGATGATGGTCTGCGGCTTCGGGATAGCGTGCGACCTGTTGCAACGCGAGCCCCAGGTGT
>Ga0163144_10001446_pt1 | contig 56181 bp, 54 predicted proteins | sample OliLak19BULKMAT1_FD_123175 | JGI IMG/M metagenome (GOLD analysis project Ga0163144, IMG submission 123175) | Freshwater microbial mat bacterial communities from Lake Vanda, McMurdo Dry Valleys, Antarctica - Oligotrophic Lake LV.19.BULKMAT1 | ecosystem: Environmental > Aquatic > Freshwater >... | reverse complement strand
GAACCCGGCAAAGCTCTTGTAACCGCCGGTCTGGCCGGAATGCCAGCGCAGCGCACCGTCGAGCGCAACGTGCCAGCCGCAAGCGATCGAGCCAGGCGGAACCTTTGTCGGCAAGCGGATCTCCTGACTGGCCGTCATCGCCGCCGCCAGCGGCGTGGTCGCCGCTCAGTTGCGCGGCGAGGACGCCGTCGACGAGGCGGGGATCGCGGCGACGAACCAGGACGCCGTCGCCGAGGTCGGGCCGAGACCCAATAGCCTCGTCGCCACCGGGACGGCCTACACATCGGCGTCGTTGGCCGAGCAGGCGTCGACGCTGGTGAGCACTGTGGCGGCAGGAGGTGCGCGGAATTCGCTCGGGTCGCCGGAGGCGTCCTCCCCGGCGCAGGGCGGGGTTCCGGAGGCGTCCTCCCCGGCGCAGGGCGGGGTTCCGGAGGCGTCCTCCCCGGCGCAGGGCGGGTCGCCTGATGCCGCAGTTGCTGCGCCGAGCGCGGCGGCATTGTCTGCGGGCGCCGCCGATCCATTTGCTAACAACCCGCTGGGCTCGGCGGCGGCCTTCCAGCAGTGCGCCAGCACCCTCGGTGCACCGGAAGGCGTGTTACCGACAGCTGTCGACCTGGCAACCTTCGATGGTGTGGAAGCGGCCATCGTCGTGCTGCCCAACCGGGCGGGCGATGGCTTCGAGGTCATCGTCACCGACAGGTTCTGCAACCCTGACAGCGAGCGAGCGTCGACGACATTCGTCGGTGGCTGAGCATCGGGATCGATCACCGGCGGGAACAACGGCCGGGTGACAGCGGTTGAGGGCCAGAGTGGAGGACGTGATGAGCGAGTCGACGAGCGACGCCGGTGAGGTACGTGAGATCATCATCATCGGGTCGGGCCCGGCCGGTTACACCGCCGGGGTGTACGCGGCCAGGGCCGGGCTGCGGCCGGTGCTGATCGAGGGTGCGGTGACCTCTGGTGGTGCGCTGATGAACACCACCGAGGTCGAGAACTACCCGGGTTTCGCCGAGGGGATTCTCGGACCGGAACTCATGGAGGCGATGCGCGCGCAAGCGGCCCGCTTCGGCGCCGAGATCATCACCGACGATGCGGTATCCGCCGAGTTGAGTGCGGACGTGAAAGTAGTCCGGACAGGCGACGGTGCTGTTTTCCGCGCGCGAGCGGTCATTCTTGCGATGGGTTCTGCGTACCGTGAACTGGGACTCGGCGACGAGAAGCGTTTGAGCGGCAAGGGGGTCTCGTGGTGCGCGACGTGTGACGGCTTCTTCTTCAAGGGCAAGGACATCGTCGTGGTCGGTGGCGGTGATACCGCGATGGAGGAGGCGACGTTTCTCAGCCGCTTCGCAAGTTCCGTCACAGTCATCCATCGGAGGGATTCCTTGCGGGCCTCGAAGGTGATGCAGGAGCGTGCCTTCGGCGATCCGAAGATCTCGTTCCTGTGGAACACGGAAGTGGTCGCCATCCACGGTGAGACGTCGCTGAGCGGGTTGCGGGTGCGGAACGTCACGAGCGGCGTGGAGCAGGATCTCGACGTGGCCGGACTCTTCGTCGCCATCGGGCATGATCCGCGGGTGGAACTGGTCAAGCACCAGGTCAGCCTGGATGAGGAGGGTTACGTCGCGGTCGAGGGGCGCACGACGGCGACGTCCCTGCCCGGAGTCTTCGCTGCAGGCGACGTGGTGGACCACTCCTACCGGCAAGCCGTCACGGCTGCCGGCAGCGGCTGCGCGGCGGCCTTGGACGCCGAGCGCTACCTCGCGGCGCTCGAAGACGTGCTGTCACATCCCGGCATGGCCGCACAGAACCTGGTGGCCTCGGTACCCGCCTGAATCCCGCCGACTACGACGAAGGAGTTGACAACGATTATGCAAGACGTCACCGACGAGGACTTCGACACCGTGGTGTTGCAGTCTGACAAGCCTGTGCTGGTGGATTTCTGGGCGGCCTGGTGCGCACCCTGCCGACAGATCTCGCCGATCGTCGAACAGATCGGCGAGGAATACGCTGACAAACTGCTGGTCGTAAAGATGAACAGTGACGAGAATCCGCGGACCGCCGCCCGGTACGGCATTACCGGCCTCCCCACATTGTCGGTCTATTCCGGCGGCGAAGTGGTTCGTTCGATCATCGGAGCCAAGCCGAAACCGGTACTGCTGCGAGAACTTCAGGAGTTCATAACCTGATCCGCGCCATGCCACACTGACGGCCATGACGGCCACCCGTATCGATCCCTGGCACAACGCGTACGCGCGGCGGGCGGCAGGCATGACGGCCTCGGAGATCCGGGCGTTGTTCGCCGTGGCGAGCCGGCCGGAGGTGGTGAGCCTGGCGGGTGGGATGCCGCCCGTGGACGGTCTGCCCCTCGAACTGGTGTCTGATATCGCCCGGCGTGCCGTTGCAGAGCATGCCGTGACAGCACTGCAGTATGGCGCTGCCCAAGGCGAGGCGTCGCTGCGCGACGCTGTCGTGGAGGTGGCCGCCGCCTCGGGCGTTCGTACGCACGCCGGCGAAGTGGTCATCACGACGGGGTCGCAGCAGGCGCTGGACCTGCTGGCCCGGATCCTGCTGGATCCAGGGGACGTGGTCCTGGTCGAGAGCCCGTCCTACGTGGGAGCGCTGGGTGTGTTCCGCTCCTACGAGGCCGACATCCGCCACCTGCCGTGCGATGCCGAGGGGCTGTTGCCCGAGTCGATAGAAGGGGTGGTCGCGCGCGAGCGCGGACTCGGGCGCGCGGTCAAGCTGCTGTACCTGGTGCCCAATCATCACAATCCTTCCGGGGTGACCACCAGCAGCGCCCGGCGGGTTCAGATCATGCTGGCAGCCTCGCGATGCGGTGTGCTGGTCGTCGAGGACGACCCCTACAGCCTGCTCGGTTTCGATGGTGAGCCGGGGCCGCCGCTGCACGCGCTCGACCCGACGGGTGTGGTCTACCTCGGGTCGTTCTCCAAGACCTTCGCCCCCGGCCTTCGTACCGGCTTCGCGGTGGCACCGCCGGCCATCCGGGACAAGCTGGTGTTGGCCGCGGAGTCCGCGATGCTGTGCCCGAGCGCGCTGTCCCAGCAGGTCATTGCCATGTACCTGCGCGAGTATCCCTGGCGCAACCACGTGAAGGGGCTGCGCGAGCTGTACCGGGAACGATGCGAGGCGATGCTGGCTGCGTTGGCCCACTACTTGCCGGATGCCCACTGGCAAGCGCCACGCGGTGGCTTCTTCGTCTGGGTCGAACTGCCCGGCGATACCGATGCGCGGGCCTTGCTGCCGCGTGCGGTGGCAGCCCGGGTGGCATACGTCCCCGGCACCGCCTTCTTCGCGGACGGTCAAGGCCATAGTCACGCTCGGCTGTCGTTCTGTTTCCCCCCGCCCGTCGACATCACCGAGGGGGTGCGTCGGCTCGCAAGCGTTGTTCGCGAGGAGGAGGCGGTTCGCGGAGCGTTCCGCTCATGAGCGCTGGGTGTGTCCGCAGTGTCGTAGTGCTGGCCGGTGGATTGTCCATAGAACGTGAGGTGTCGCTGCGGTCAGGAACCCGGGTCGCCCATGCACTGGCGGACGCCGGTTACGACGTGGACGTGCTCGATGTCGGAGCTGACGTGATGACGGACCTCCGGTCCCGGGTGCCTGATGCGGTGTGGCCGGTGCTGCATGGTGCCGCCGGTGAGGACGGTTCGCTGGCCGAACTGCTGCGGATGCTCGACCTGGTCACCGTGGGGACGGCACCCGACGGGTGCCGACTGTCCTGGGACAAGTCCGTCGCGGCCGCGATAGCCGCGACTCTGGGCATCGCCGTGCCGACGGCCGTGACGATTCCAGTGGCCATGCTGCGGGACATCGGCACCAGGCACCTGGTGCCCGCCATCGCTGGGGCGGTGGGGCCGGCGGTCGTCGTCAAGCCCAATCGAGGCGGCTCCGGCTTCGGGATCAGCGCCATCGCCGGAGCCGATGACTTGCCCGAGGCCATGATGCTGGCCTTCGGGCACGATTCGGTGTGCCGTGTCGAACGGCTGGTCACCGGCGTCGAGGTAGCCGTCACCGTGATCGACACGGGCCACGGGCCCGGGGCACTGCCCGCGGTGGAGATCGCGCCGTGCGGCGGCGACTACGACTTCCGCGCCCGCTACACCGTGGGGGCCACGGAGTTCAACAGCCCGGCAAGGCTGGAGGCGGCCGTGGCCGACCGTCTCGCAGGCCACGCGGTCGACGTGCACCGCGCAATGGGGCTGGGATCACTGAGCCGCAGCGACTGGATCGTCGACGATGGCGGGGTGCCGTGGTTCCTTGAAGTCAACACGTCACCGGGCATGACTGACACGTCGACCACGCCGCTGGCGATGACCGCCGACGGCACCACGTTGGCGCAGGCGTGCAGCGAGTTGGTGGAAGCGGCGACGGCACTGCCGTGGCGGGCTCCCGCGCTGGCCGACGGCAGCCCGCTCGGCTGAGGCGTCGCGTCAGTTGGGGCCGGCGCCGGTCGCCATCGGCACCCCCGCCGGGTCCATGACTGCAAGAATGCGGTTGAGGTCGTCCACCGAGGCGAACTCCACGGTGAGCTTGCCCTTGGTCTTGCCCAGGCTCACCGTCACCCGGGTATCGAAGCGGTCCGAGAGCCGGCCAGCCATGTCATCGAGCAGTGGCATCCGCCCGCCCGCCCGCGGCGGCGTCCGCCGCTTGCGTTCCCCATCGCTACCCGCGAGGGCCACGATCTCCTCGACCGAACGCACCGACAGTCCTTCGGCGACGATCCGCTGCGACAGCGCGGTCGCCTTGGGAGGCTCCAGCGCCAACAGAGCGCGGGCGTGCCCCGCAGAGATGACCCCGGCGGCCAGGTGCCGCTGGATGGCCGGGGGCAGCCGTAACAGCCGTAGCGTGTTGCTGATCTGCGGGCGCGACCGTCCGATCCGCTGCGACAGCACCTCCTGCGTACAACCGAAGTCGTCCAGCAGTTGCTGGTAGGCCGACGCCTCTTCCAAGGGGTTCAGGTCGGCACGATGGAGGTTCTCCAGCAGCGCGTCGCGCAGCAGCAAGTCGTCCGAGGTATCGCGGACGACTGCAGGAATCGATGGCAGGCCGGCGAGTTTGGAAGCTCTCCAGCGCCGCTCGCCCATCACCAGCTCGTAGCGCGGGCCGGCGCCGTTATCCGTCAGTGGGCGCACCACGATCGGCTGCAGAACGCCGACCTCACGAATGGACTCGACGAGCTCGGCGAGGGAGTCCTCGTCGAACGCCTGCCGCGGCTGTCGAGGGTTCGCTGAAATCCGATCTAGCTCGATGTCGGCCAGTCGAGCACCCGGAACTTCCACGAGGCCATCTCCTTGTGCGCGGTGATCGCCGTTGTCCGGGAAGAACACGTCGACGGATTGCCCGGCGGGCCGTCGGACGTCCGGGGACGGCGGGATGAGTGCCCCGATTCCGCGGCCCAGGCCGCGTCGCTTCTCAACCACGACGAGGGGTCCCCTTTTCGCATATTTCACGGGCGGCTTCCAGGTAGGACAGTGCCCCACTGGATGTCGGGTCATACGTCATGACGGTCTGCAGATGACTTGGCGCCTCGCTGAGGCGCACCGAGCGGGGAATGGCGGCCTTGAGCACGCGGTCGCCGAAGACGTCTCTCACTTGCTGAGCCACATCGGAGGCGAGGCGGGTGCGTCCGTCGTACATGGTCAGCAGCACGGTGGTCACTGCCAGTGGTGGGTTGAGGTTGGCCTTGACGAGATCGACCGTCCGTAGCAGCTGAGCGAGGCCCTCCAGCGCGTAATACTCGCACTGGATGGGGACCATCACCTCGTCGGCGGCGACCAGTGCGTTGAGGGTCAGCAGGCCAAGGCTGGGCGGACAATCGACGAGCACGAAGTCGGGCTTCTTCTCGACATCAGTCAAGTACTTCTTCAGCGCCTTGCGCATTCGGTACTCGCGGGCGACCTCGGGCACCAGCTCGATCTCGGCTCCGGACAGGTCGACGGTGGCGGGCACGCACGTCACGCTCGGGAGGTCGGGACACCTCACGACGACGTCAGAGATGTCCGCCCCGTCGACGAGGACGTCATACGTCCCGGGTACGTCGCCGTGATGCTCCACCCCCAAGGCGGTCGATGCATTGCCTTGCGGATCGGTGTCCACCACCAGGACGTCCAAGCCGCCTTGGGACAGCGCGGCGGCCAAGTTGACGGTCGTGGTCGTCTTACCGACGCCACCCTTCTGGTTGGCCAGCGTCATGATTCGCGGATACGCGGGGGGTGGTAGCGATCTACCCACCAGAGCGATCCGGCGGCGAGCGTCTTCCGCCAGTTGTGAAGCAAGGGGGGTGTCGGCGTCCCCGATCGGCATCGCCCGGGCGATCTCCTGACGGTAACTGTCGTCCCGGAGATCGATGAGTTTCGGGTCGGAGTCCGTTTCACGTGAAACGGCCCAGGCGCGCTCAGGGACGATCCCCTCAGGGACGGTGTCGGCTGGCATGGCCGGTCCTCTCACGTCTGCTTCCTCTCGCCGGCCCGATCTCGGGTCGTCGCTCGTGCAGCTGATCCATGATTCGCGTCGCCATCACTGCCATGGTTGGCGGCGAGACAACTCCTGCTCCGAATCGTGCCACGTGAACGTCGCTCAAGCCCCAATCCGACACGTTGTCCGCGACATTCGCCAGCTCGGCGGCAGCCTGCTCGCCCTTCAGTGCTATGACGTGCCCGCCGCGACGGCACCACCGAGCACACCACGGCAGTAGCTTCTGCAGCGGTGCGACAGCCCGGCTCACGACGACGTCGGCCTCCAGCGGCCGGAGATCCTCGGCCCGGCCCCGGTGGACGGTCACCCTATCGGACAGCCTCAACTCGGTGACGACACCGGTCAACCACGCGGTCCGGCGCATCATGGGTTCGACAAGGTGGACTGTCAGATCGGGCCGAGCCAGGGCGAGGGGGATGCCCGGGAGGCCGGCGCCGCTGCCGATATCCACCACCACCGCACCTCCCGGAATGGCCTCATGAATGACCGCGGAGTTCAGCAGGTGCCTTTCCCATACCCTTGGCCCTTCGTGGGGCCCCACCAGTCCTCGCTCCACCCCGACGGAGGCCAGCAACTCCGCGTAGCGTGTAGCACCGTCGATGCCGGCGGCGCCGAAGAGCACTCTCGCCTCCGGTGGTACCGCATGTTTCACGTGAAACGCAGCATCACTTCATCCGGCGAACACGACGACATGCCGCGAGGGCTCCACGCCCGCCGACTCGCTGCGCAGGCCGGCCTCGGCCACCAGGTCGTGCACGACCTTGCGCTGATAGGCGGGCATCGGGGTCAACTCGACGCTGGCACTTCCGCCTCGTACCTCGGCGATGACACGCTCAGCAGCGACGGCCGCCTCGTGCCGCCGCGCTTCCCGCCAGCCGCCGATGTCCAACACCAGGCGGGTCCGCTCACCGGTGACCGCCTGCACGGCCATCCGTGTCAGCTCCTGCAGGGCTTCGAGCACCCGGCCGTCGCGGCCCACCAGGCGCTGCAGCCGAGCTTTGCCTTCACCCTCACCGAGGATCGCCAGCGATGCACGTCCGTTCTCGACGAAGATGTCGATGTCACCGTCGAGGTCGGCGATGTCGAGCAACTCCTCCAGGTAATCAGCCGCCGCGTCGCCCTCGGCTTCCAGCTGCTTCAGCCGATCCCCGACCTTCTCTGAGTTCGCTCCGCCGACGGTGGCCTCACCCGCCTCGCCGGCCACGACGGGTGTCTCGCCATCATCGGTCACCTCCGCCACATCGTTCACGACGGCCTTGTCCCCTACCTCGATCATTCTCGGCGCTCCTGCCCTTGTTCGATGACATATAGATCCCGCCGTCGCCCCACACTCCCGGCCTGCGCGGCTGCGCGGCTGCCCGCCTGCGCGGCAACCTAGCTGCGTTTGCGCTTCGACCGCGTTGCGCGCTTCGGCTGCTGTCGCTGCCTGGCGACCGGCATGGGGACATCGACGGGCGCCGGTTCCAGGCCGCCTTTGATCAAGTTGGGACGGCCACCGTCCGGTGCTTCCGGTGCCTGCCCACGACGTTCCGCCTTGCGCTGCGCCTTGGCGGCACGGCGCGCCTCCAGTGCTTTCTCCGCAGGGGACCCCGGCGACGGCATGTTGCGGATGACGAGGAACTGCTGTGCTGTGGAGAACAGATTCGTGACGAGCCAGTAGAACAGAACTCCCAGCGGGAACCCGATGCCACTGACCGCGAAGACACCCGGCAGCACATACAGCAAGATCTTCTGCTGCTTGGCGAACGGGCTGTCCAACGCGGCCGGTGGCATGTTCTTCATGAACAACTGACGCTGCGACCAGAACTGGCTCGCGGTCATCAGGACCACCAGCACAATCGCGATGATGCGCGTCTCGATGGTCTCGGCTCGCAAGAACGTGTCCGACAGTTGGGCCCCGAGGATGGTCGCGGCGTTCGCCTGCGCGATGAGCTCGGGCGTGAAAGCGCCGATGGCGCGCTCCCGAGAGATCCCATTGAGGACGTTGAACAGTGCGAAGAAGATGGGCATCTGCAGCAACAGTGGCAAGCAGGACGCGAAGGGGTTGACCTTCTTGGTCTTGTACAGCTCCATCGTCTCTTTGGTGAGCTTCTGACGGGACTCCTGGTCCGTCTTGCCCTTGTACTTGTCCTGGATCTTCTTGATCTCCGGCTGGATCAGCTGCATCTCGCGCGAGGATCTGATCTGCCGGACGAACAACGGAATCAGCAGCGATCGGATGACCAACACCAATCCGACGATCGACAGCACCCAGGTCCAGCCGCCGTCGGCCGGCAGCCCGATGGCCGTGAGCACCCGGTGCCACGCCACGACGATCCACGCGACCGCGACCTCGAGCGGATAAAGGATCGTGTTGAGAAAGTCGATCATCGGTGGAGCGCTCCTCGTCGGCCCCGCAGCGAGGGGTCATCAGCCGGCTGGTCCGTGCGATCGTGGTGAGCGCGCGGTGGTATCGGGTCGTACCCACCAGGATTCCATGGATGGCAGCGGAGCAACCGCCGAGCGGTCAACCAGCTGCCCCGGATCACGCCATGGACCCGATAGGCCTCCACAGCGTACGACGAGCAGGACGGGGCAAACCGGCACACCGGACCCAACATCGGCGAGATCGTCAGCTGGTACACCCGCAGCAGCAGGATCGCCAAGTACCTCGGCGCCAGCTGCAGCAGCCGCACCCCTCGCCGCCACCGGGCGCCACTGTCTCGCGCCGGCCCTGTCACGGTCGTCACGACCTCGGGCCCATCGACTCGGTCGCCCGGATGCGGCTCAATCCGCGTACCAGAGCTCGTCTGGTGTGCTCGCGCAGCTCCGCCGTCGCCATGCCCGAAGCCTCCGGTATCACTCTCACGAGGACCAGTGTCACCCCGGGCGGAGCCTCGACGCACAATTGGGGCAGAAGCGGTCGGAGGATCTCCCGCAACCGACGCCGCAAGCGGTTCCGCACTACTGCAGCCCCCACCGAACGCCCGATCGCGAAACCGACTCGCAATCGTGCATCGCCTTCTACAGCCGACTGTCGGTCGACCGGGCGCTCCGGTGCCGGCCCCCGGTGCAGCTGAACGCTCACCGGCCCGGAGGATTGCCGGACGCGCGTGCCACCAACGGCTGCCCGCAGGTCACCCCGTGACAGCCGCTCACCACGAGGCAGTCCCACGGATGATCGGCCATCACGTCGAGAGTCGACGTCAGGCGGACAGTTCCTCGCGGCCCTTGCGTCGCCGAGCAGACAGAATGGCCCGGCCCGCGCGCGTCGACATCCGAGCCCGGAAACCGTGCGTACGGGCTCGGCGCCGGTTCTTGGGCTGGAACGTTCGCTTGCTCACTGAAACTCCTCATGCGTGGACTGCCTAGGGGACGCAGCGACGGCACCGCTACAGCAGTGGACGCATGGCGATCCGGACGAGGGTATCTCATCTGAGGCAGAAGACCCGGCGGGAGGGGACGTTCCGTCTTCGCACACGTAAAGTGACCTCGCATTACGCTCAATCACCGGGCCATCGAGTCGTCGATCGGACTGCCGCTTGGGCCGCCGAAGCAGTAGGATCCGGCGAACACTGAGGGACGCCATCCCCCTCGCGGGGCTCTGGTTGCGTCGATCGCTCGACGCTGGGATGTTCGGTGCTCGTCGCCGGGTACCTCCACAGGTGTGGACAACCATGTGGACGATCGGCTCGGAGGGGTGAGATGGCCATCGACAACACACCTGACGAGGCTGTCAGCAGCGAATCTTCCGAGCCGTCGTTGGACGTTGCGGCCGCCTGGGCCACGGTGCTCGTAGAACTCGAACCCGTTCTGCCCAAGCTCCAGCTCGGACAACTGCGCACTGTGCGCCCGGTCGGCCTGCTCGACGGCATGGCCGTCCTGGCCGTGCCCTCGGACTACGATCGGCAGACGATCGAGACGCGCCTGCTCGATCCGATCGCGCGTTGCCTCAGCACGGCTGTCGGCCGACCGTTGCGGGTTCGGGTCGTCGTCGACCCGTCAATCGACGCGCTGAGCCCTGACCACACCTTTCCTGGTGTCCCGGGCGCACCCGGGGTGGAGGCGCACCGCACCTCGCTTGCTGAGGACACGGCGCCGACGGAACGCCGGGCGCCGAGCCGCAACGGCCGAGAGCCCGACCCCGGTGCGCGGCTCAACCCCCGCTACACCTTCGAGACGTTCGTCATCGGCGCGTCCAACCGGTTCCCCCACGCCGCGGCCGTCGCTGTCGCCGAAGCCCCCGCCAAGGCGTACAACCCGCTCTTCGTCTACGGCGAGTCAGGCCTGGGCAAGACGCACCTGCTGCACGCCATCGGGCACTATGCCCAGAATCTGTATCCGGGCATCAAGGTCCGGTACGTCAACTCCGAAGAGTTCACCAACGACTTCATCAACTCGATCCGTGACGACCGGGCGCAGGCGTTCCACAGCCGCTACCGCGATGTGGACGTCCTGCTCATCGACGACATCCAGTTCCTGCAGGGCAAGGTGCAGACGCAGGAGGAGTTCTTCCACACCTTCAACGCACTGCACAACTCCAACAAGCAGGTCGTCATCACCTCCGACGTCCCGCCCAAGCAACTGCAGGGATTCGAGGAGCGGATGCGCAGCCGCTTCGAGTGGGGCCTGCTGACCGACGTGCAACCACCGGACCTGGAGACCCGCATCGCCATCCTCCGCAAGAAGGCCATCGGCGACGCACTCCAGGTGCCTGACGACGTCATGGAGTACATCGCCAGCCGGATCTCGACCAATATCCGCGAGCTCGAGGGCGCCCTCATCAGGGTCACCGCGTTCGCCAGCCTGCACCGGCAGCCCATCACGGTGACGCTGGCCGACGTCGTGCTCCGCGACCTCATCCCCAACGAGAACTCGCCCGAGATCTCCGCAGCCCAGATCGTCGCCGAGACGGCCAACTTCTTCGGCGTCACAGTCGAGGACATCCATGGCTCGTCGCGTTCCCGTGTGCTGGTCAATGCCCGACAGATCGCCATGTACCTGTGTCGTGAGCTGACCGACCTGTCCCTGCCGAAGATCGGGCAACAGTTCGGTGGCCGCGACCACACCACCGTGATGCACGCCGAGCGCAAGATCAAATCCTTGATGAGCGAACGCATGGCGGTGTACAACCAGGTCACAGAGCTGACCAACCGGATCAAGCGGCACGCTGCGTCCTGAGATCGCGTGTCGTGTGAAGTCGGGCAACGCTGAGTTGTCCCCAGGGTTTATCCACAGCTGTGGATGACGCGCATCAACTCGCCGAACCAGATGACTCACCGTGCTCGATCCTCTCCGCGCTGTCGACCTTCCCCACAGCCTGTGGACAAACCTGGGGATGAGCCCCGTTCCTGTGCATGAAGGCCCCATCCGCTCGCCCTTGTCCACAACCGCAGCCCGCCGCGCCCGCCCCGTCCACAGGCCGCGTTCGTCGAGCGGGCCGCCGTCCCCAATGCAAGGCGCCCGCCTCCACAGGCACCAACCCTTGCTGCCGCCGGCCGCCGGTCGCCTTCCTGCAGTTCAGCCAACCAATGACGAGCATCCAGCCGTGTCGTCATCCACATGTCCACAGCTGTTACGACGACTACGAACCTCTCTCCATCACCACGACGCACACCCGTACGTGGAGCGCTAGGGTCGAAGGCCGCGCCACATCGGCGCGGGACTGATCCGGAGGTACATCGTGCGCGTCACCATGGATCGCGACGCCCTGGCCGATGCCGTGGCATGGACGACCCGCGTCCTGCCCGGTCGACCCGCGCTGCCTGTCCTCGCTGGTGTGCTGCTTGATGCCGGCGCTGACACCGTGCAACTGTCGTGCTTCGACTACGAGGTCTCCGCTCGATGCGACACGATCGGACAGGTCAGCGAGCCCGGCCAGATCCTGGTGCCGGGCAAGCTGCTGGCCGACATCGCCAGGACCCTGCCCGCGGCCGACGTCTCGCTGGAATCCGACGGTGGGAAGTTGCGAGTGCGGTGCGGCTCGACCAGGTTCGCGCTGCCCGTGATGCCGGTCGAGGACTACCCGCAACTGCCGGCCGCACCAGCCTCGATCGGCACCGTGGCCGCAGACGTGTTCGCCTCAGCTGTCGCCCAGGTGGCGACAGCGGCAGCCAGAGACGAGACGCCCCCGGTGCTGACCTCGATCAAGGTGGACATCGACGGCGACCGGATCACGATGGTGGCCACAGATCGCTACAGGTTGTCACTTCGCGAGTTCACCTGGCGGCCGGACACGGTCAGCCCGCCCAGTTCGTTCCTCGTCCGCGCTCGCACGCTGGCCGACATCGCGAAGGCTGCGGGCGGCGGCGGCGTGGTCACGCTAGGCATGACCGAGGGCGGGACACTCCTCGGCGTGACAGCGGCCGGGCGCCGCACCACAGTTCCCACCATGGACGGTGAGTACCCCCCGGTCCGCAAGCTGTTCCCCACCACGTCGGAGACGACAGTGATCATCTCGACCGCGGCGCTTGTCGAGGGTGTCCGGCGGGTCGCCCTGGTCGGCGACCGTTCGCCGGTCCGGCTGTCCTTCACCAGTGAGGAGGTGACGCTGGAGTCGGGCACCGGCGAGGACGCATCGGCCCGGGACTCGGTGCCCGTGACGCTGGAAGGGCCCGAGCTGTCGATCGCCTTCAACGCGCAGTACCTGCTGGACGGGCTCGCCGTCGCGCACTCGCCCCACGTCAAGCTGGCATTCACCGAACCGTCCAAGCCGGCGCTGCTGACCGGCCACAGCGAGCCCGACGGGTCCGACGACCGGGGCTTCACGTACTTGATCATGCCGATCCGGATTGCCACGTAGAGGACCGCAGATGACCACGCAACTGCACATCGGACTCGTCGGACTGGGCAAGATGGGCGGCAACATGCGCGCCCGGCTGCGCGAGCACGGCATCACCGTGACCGGGTACGCACCCGACCCCAGCACCACCGACGTGGAGACGATCGAGGATCTCGTCGCCGCCGTGCCGGCGCCGCGCATGGTGTGGGTGATGGTGCCCAGCGGGGATCCCACCCGGCAGACCGTGACCCGCCTCGGTGAGCTGCTGGAGCCGGGCGACCTGGTCATCGAGGGCGGCAACAGCCGCTGGCGCGAGGACGTCGACCACGCCGAGCTACTGGCCTCGCGTGACATCGGGTACATGGACTGCGGCGTCTCCGGGGGTATCTGGGGAATCACCGAAGGCTACGGACTGATGGTCGGCGGCGCAGCGGAGCACGTGGAGCGCGCGATGCCGATCTTCGATGCGTTGCGGCCCGACGGCCCACGTGAGGAGGGGTTCAGCCACGCCGGCGACGTCGGCGCGGGTCACTACGCGAAGATGGTTCACAACGGCATCGAGTACGCCGTCATGCAGGCCTACGCCGAGGGCTACGAACTGCTGGCCACCACCGGTGTCGTCAAGGACGTCACGGCGGTGTTCACCGGTTGGCAGCGGGGCACCGTAGTCCGCTCGTGGTTGCTGGAACTGCTGGTCAACGCGCTCCACGAGGATCCCTCACTGGACCGCGTGCGGGGCTATGCGCAGGATTCCGGCGAGGGGCGATGGACCGTGATGGAGGCGATCGAGCACGCGGTTCCGGTGCCGGCGATCAGTGCAGCCCTGTTCGCCCGTTTCGCCAGCCGGCAGCCGGACAGCCCGACGATGAAGGCCATCGCCGCGCTCCGCCAGCAGTTCGGCGGTCACGCGATCCGCGCGGTGGACGGCGGCGTCAACCTGCCCGACCCGCCCGGCCCCACACCGCCCAGCGCGCACGCCGACTGACAGGTCACCAGGTGCACGTCGAGCACCTCAGCGTGGCGGACTATCGCAGCTATCCCGCGGCGGATCTCGCGTTGGCTCCCGGAGTGACGGTGCTGCTGGGCGCCAACGGCCACGGCAAGACCAACTTGCTGGAGGCCGTGCACTACGTCGCGACGCTGGCCAGTCACCGGGTTGCGCTCGACGCACCCCTGGTCCGCCGCGGCGCCGAGCGTGCCGTCATAAGAGCCCGGATCCGCCGCGGCGAACGCTCGGCGACCACGGATGTCGAGATCTCCACGGGTAGCGGCGTCCGGGTACAGATCAACCGGGTTGCGGTGCCCCGGCCGCGGCGCTCACCCGGGTTGTTGCGGGTGGTGACCTTCGCACCGGAGGACCTGGCGGTGGTGCGCGGAGACCCCGAGGGGCGCCGCAGGTTCCTCGACGAGCTTCTCGTCACCCGCTCGCCCCGGTTCGCCGGCGTCCGGCTGGACTACGAGCGGATCGTGCGGCAGCGTTCGGCGCTGCTGAAGTCCGCGCGGGCCGCGTCGTCGGCTGCGAGGCCCGGTGTCACCGCGACGCTGGATGTTTGGGACGCTCACCTGGCGGAATCGGGCGCCGACCTGCTGTGCGGCCGGCTGGAGGTGCTGGCCGCCCTCACCCCGTTCCTCCGTGGTGCATATGCCGAGGTGTCCGGCCAGCCGGGCGCGGCCGACGTCTCCTACGTCGCGCGCGGCCTCGGCGGTGGTGACGGCCCGGACGACGGCGGCGGGGTTGCGGGCCGTGACGAGGACCGAGGGCAGGGACGTCCGGACGAGGTAGCCGTCGGGGCCGCCGCGGCCGAGTCGCCTGATCGGGAGGCGCTGCGCCAGGCATTGTTGGCGGCCGCCGCCGGCCGCCGCCAGGACGAGATCGATCGCGGCAGCAGCCTGGTCGGCCCGCACCGCGACGACGTCCTGCTGCAGATCGGTGGCATGCCCGTTCGGGGCTATGCCTCACACGGCGAGTCCTGGTCGATGGCGCTGTCCCTGCGACTGGGCGCCTTCGACCTGCTGCGCAGCGACGGTGAGATCGACGCCGAACCGGTCCTCATCCTCGACGACGTCTTCGCCGAGTTGGATTCCCAGCGCCGAGGCCACCTGGCGCGCCGGGCCGCGACCGCCGAGCAGGCGCTGATCTCCGCTGCGGTGGCCGCGGACGTGCCCGACCTGCTGACCGGCGCCACGTTCCACGTCAGCCGTGACCCCAAGACAGGGGACTCCGCCATCTCACCCGGGCCACAGTGACGCCGTGACCCCACGCCGATGTCGATGCGCCGCTGTCGCGGCGATGATGTCGTGGTGAGCGAGTCTCGTGCCGAGCCTCCCGTGCCATCGCCCGCGCAACAGCCATTGGTGCCGGCCGGCGACGTCGACGACGCCCCGGACGCCGTCGACCAGGCGTGGCGCCGGGCGGTCGCGGCCGCCGGCGTGCGGGGCGCGTCCCCGGGTGCCAACCAGCGCGGGGCTCGCAAGGCGTGGAAGCCCACCCGCCGCGCCGGTCAGCCGGATTTCGCCGGGGACACCGCGACCAGCGGCGCCGGTCCGGGCGCGCGAGACCCGCTGCTCCTCGGCGAGCTCACCACCTCGTTGATCAATCACGAAGGCTGGCAGCACAAGATCACAGTCGCCGGCGTGATGGGCCGCTGGGCCGAGGTCGTCGGGGAACAGATCGCGCAGAGCTGCCGCCCCGAATCCTTCACTGACGGCGTGCTGGTGGTGCGGGCCACGACGACCGCGTGGGCGACCCAGCTGACATACATGACCGGCGATCTCGCCCGGCGAATGGCCGACGTGGTGGGTGACGGCGTCGTGGACCGGGTCGAGGTGGTCGGCCCCACGGCGCCGTCGTGGCGGCATGGGCGGTTGCGTACGCCCTACGCCCGTGGGGCCCGTGACACCTACGGGTGACGTGGGTCCCTACGCCCGTAGGGGTCAATCCCGCGGACGGCGCCCAGAGATGTCCCCAGCCGCGTGCGACGGCCCGCAGAACCCTGCGAAACGGCTAGACTGTCGTGTCATCCACCTCGAAGGAGCCAATCTCTTGGCTGATCAGCCGCGCGCCGACGCTACCGAGACCAGCAACGGCAACCCCGCACTCGCCCCAGGTGTAGCAGAGTCGGCACTTCCCGCTTCAGCGGTCCCCGAGATACTGGAGGCGATTTTCGACGCCTCACGCGGCGCCGACGGCTACGGCGCAGGCGATATCACCGTGCTGGAGGGACTGGAGGCCGTCCGCAAGCGCCCCGGCATGTACATCGGTTCCACCGGCCCGCGTGGGCTGCACCATCTGGTCTACGAGGTGGTCGACAACTCCGTCGACGAGGCGCTCGCCGGGTACTGCACCGAGATCGACATCACGCTGCAGGCCGATGGTGGGGTGCGGGTTGTCGACGACGGCCGCGGCATCCCCGTCGACATCGTCGAGTCCGAGGGCCGGCCCGCTGTCGAGGTGGTGCTGACGGTGCTGCACGCGGGCGGGAAGTTCGGCGGCGGCGGGTACTCGGTGTCGGGTGGCCTGCACGGCGTCGGCGTCAGTGTCGTCAACGCACTGTCGAGCCAGCTGGACGTCGTGGTCAAGCGGGAGGGGCATGTATGGCGGCAGTCCTACCGTCACGGCGTGCCGACCGGCCCGCTGGAGCGCGGTGAGGAGACCGAGCAGACGGGGACCACCGTCACCTTCTGGCCCAGCGAACAGACGTTCGAGAGCGTCGAGTTCGACGCCGAGACGCTGCGGACCCGGCTCCAGCAGATGGCCTTCCTCAACAAGGGGCTGCGGCTGACGCTGACCGATGCCCGGCCGGTGCACCCGCCGGAGCTATCCGACCCGTCACACGCCGGGATCGAGCACGCTGGCGAGTACCCGGGTCAGGTCACGGGCGAGGTCGGTGAGCAGCCGACGGCCAACGGTGGCCCGGCCGGCAGCGGCGCGGCGCCCGCGGCGCCACGCACCGACAGCCACCGCTACGACGGCGGCCTCGTCGATTACGTCGCACACCTCAACAAGGCCAAGAGCTCTGATGCCATCCACGCCGAGATCATCGCCTTCGAGACCGAGGACACCGATCGCCACCTGGGGCTGGAGGTGGCGATGCAGTGGACCACCTCCTACAGCGAGAGTGTCCACACCTTCGCCAACACCATCAACACCCGCGAGGGCGGCACACACGAGGAGGGCTTCCGGGCGGCGCTGACCGGATTGGTCGGGCGCTACGCCGAGGCCAACAACCTGCTGAAGAAGGACGAGAAGCTGACCGGTGAGGACGTCCGCGAGGGCCTCACGGCGGTGATCTCGGTCAAGTTGGCCGAGCCGCAGTTCGAAGGCCAGACCAAGACCAAGCTCGGCAACACCGAGGTCAAGTCCTACGTGCAGAAGGTCGTCGGCGAGAGTCTGGGAGATTGGTTCGCCAGTCACCCTCGTGATGCACGAGAGGTGATCCGCAAGGCTCAGCAGGCCGCGGCCGCTCGGGTGGCGGCTCGCCGGGCCCGCGAGGCGACGCGGCGAAAGGGGCTGCTGGAGTCCGGTGGCATGCCCGGAAAACTCAAGGACTGCCAGACCACCGACCCGGCCCGCTCGGAGGTCTTCATCGTCGAGGGCGACTCGGCTGGCGGTTCGGCGATCCAGGGCCGCAACCCCGATACTCAGGCGATCCTTCCGATCCGCGGCAAGATCCTCAACGTCGAGAAGGCGCGGCTGGACCGGGCGCTGGGCAACATCGAGGTGCAGAGCCTCATCACCGCGTTCGGCACCGGCATCGGCGAGGACTTCGACATCACGAAGCTCCGCTACCACAAGATCGTCCTGATGGCGGACGCCGACGTCGACGGGCGGCATATCCGGACCCTGCTGCTGACCCTGTTGTTCCGGTACATGCGTGGCCTGGTCGAGGCCGGTCACGTCTACCTCGCGCAACCCCCGCTCTACCGATTGAAGTGGACCAACGCCGCGCACGAGTACGTGTACTCCGACGCCGAGCGGGAGGACTTCACCGAGCGCGGAAAGGCTGCCGGGAGGCGGCTGCCCAAGGAGAACGGGGTGCAGCGTTACAAGGGTCTCGGCGAGATGAACTACACCGAGCTGTGGGACACCACGATGAACCCCGACACCCGCACCCTGCTGCGGGTCACCCTCGACGACGCAGCCGCAGCAGACGCCATGTTCAGCATCCTGATGGGCGACAACGTCGAGTCCCGCCGCAGCTTCATCCAGAACAACGCCAAGGACGTCCGATTCCTCGACATCTGAGCGTCGTCGCGCCAGACACGGCGCAACGACCTGCGCCGAGGCCGGGCTGTACACCAGAGGAGCCACCACGATGACCGAGACGCCGGAGTTCATCGACCGGATCGAGCCGGTGGACATCCAGCAGGAGATGCAGCGCTCCTACCTGGACTATGCGATGAGCGTCATCGTGTCCCGAGCGCTTCCGGACGTCCGTGACGGGCTGAAGCCGGTGCACCGCCGGATCGTCTACGCGATGTTCGACGGCGGATACCGGCCGGACCGGCAGCACTCCAAGTGCACCCGGATCATCGGCGACGTCATGGGGCAGTACCACCCGCACGGTGACTCTGCGATCTACGACACCCTGGTCCGCCTGGTGCAGCCGTGGGCAATGCGGTACCCGCTGATCGACGGTCAGGGCAACTTTGGCTCGCCCGGCAACGAGGGCGCCGCCGCCCCCCGATACACCGAGTGCCGAATGGCGCCCCTGGCGATGGAGCTGGTGCGCGACATCGGTGAGGACACCGTCGACTTCGCCCCCAACTACGACGGCCGCACCAACGAGCCCGTCGTGCTGCCCAGCCGCTTCCCCAACCTGCTGGTCAACGGCTCCGCCGGCATCGCCGTCGGAATGGCCACCAACATCCCGCCGCACAACCTGCGCGAGGTCGCCGACGGGGTGCAGTGGGCGCTGGAGCACCCCGACGCGAGTCCGACGGAGCTGCTCGATGCGCTGCTGGAACGCATCCCGGGACCGGACTTCCCCACCAAGGCCCTCATCATGGGCAAGCGCGGGATCGAGGACGCCTACCGCACCGGCCGCGGCTCGATCACCATGCGCGCGGTGGTGGAGGTCGAGGAGATCCAGAACCGCACCTGCCTCGTCGTCACCGAACTGCCCTACCAGGTGAACCCGGACAATGTGGCGGTAAAGATCGCCGACCTCGCGAAGGACGGCAAGCTGTCGGGGATCGCCGACATCCGCGACGAGACGTCCGGTCGCACCGGGCAGCGGCTGGTCATCGTGCTCAAGCGCGACGCGGTCGCCAAGGTCGTGCTCAACAACCTCTACAAGCACACCCAACTGCAGGACACCTTCGGCGCCAACATGATCGCGCTGGTCGACGGCGTGCCGTTGACGCTGGGGCTCAACGGCTTCGTGAGCCGCTGGATCGACCACCAGTTGGAGGTCATCGTCCGGCGCACCCGCTACCGGCTGCGCCAGGCCACCGAGCGCCAGCACATCCTCATCGGCTACCTCAAGGCACTTGACGCCCTCGACGAGGTGATCGCCCTGATCCGCGCCTCGTCGACGGTCGACGAGGCCCGCGAGGGCCTGATGACCCTGCTCGAGGTCGACGAGATCCAGGCCCGCGCCATCCTCACGATGCAGCTGCGGCAGCTCGCGGCGCTCGAACGGCAGAAGTTGCGGGACGAGTACGACGAGCTGACCGCGCTCATCGCCGACTACAACGCGATCCTGGCCGACCCGGCGCGGCAGCGCCGCATCGTCTCCACCGAGCTCGCCGAGATCGTCGATCGCTACGGCGATGACCGGCGCACCCGGATCATTCCCGGCGACGGCGAGGTGAGCATGACCGACCTCATTCCCGACGAGGAGGTCGTGGTCACCATCACCCGCGGCGGGTACGCCAAGCGCACCCGAACCGACGCCTACCGGGCGCAACGGCGGGGCGGGCGGGGCGTGCGCGGCGCCGCGCTGCGCGCAGACGACCTGGTCGAGCACTTCTTCACGACGTCCAACCATCATTGGCTGCTGTTCTTCACCAACCTGGGGCGGGTGTACCGGGCGAAAGCGTATGAGTTGCCCGAGGGGGCACGAGACGCACGCGGCCAGCACGTAGCCAATCTGCTGGCGTTCGGGCCGGACGAGCGGATAGCCCAGGTGCTCGATATCGATGACTATGCCCAGGCGCCGTACCTCGTGCTGGCGACCCGTAGCGGTCTCGTCAAGAAGACCCGGCTGTCCGACTACGACTCGCCGCGCAGCGGGGGCCTGATCGCGGTGAAGCTGCGCGAGGACGACGAGTTGGTCTCGGCGCGCCTGGTGAGCGAGGGCGACGACCTGCTGCTCGTGTCTCGTCGTGGCCAGTCGATCCGGTTCCCGGCCGACGACCAGACCATGCGTCCGATGGGGCGCGACACCAGCGGCGTCACCGGGATGCGGTTCCGTGTGGGCGACGAGCTGCTGTCCGCCGACGTCGTGCCTGCGCAGGACGCCGACGGTGGCCTGGACGTGCTGATCGTCACCGATGGCGGCTACACGAAGCGGACGCCGGTCGGCGGCTATCGGCGGCAGGGCCGCGGCGGCACCGGCATCAAGGTGGCGCGGCTGAACGACGAGCGCGGCGTTCTGGTGTCCGCGCTGGTCGCCACGGAAGCCGACGAGGTCCTCGTGATCATGACGTCCGGGCGGGTGATGCGGTCGCGGGTCGCTGACATCCGCTCCAGCGGCCGGGACACCATGGGCGTCATCCTGACCAAGCCGGGTGACAATGATGCCGTGCTCGGGGCCACGATCAACCGTGAGGCGGTGGCGTACGCGGAGGCTGATGCGGTTACGGACATCGAGTCGATCAGCGGCGAGCTTGAGGGCGTAACCTCTGCGCAGGAGCGGGACGACACACCTCTGACTGCGTTGCAGGAGGATGAGCCTGACCCGGACGAGGGAGGTAGTGCATGAGCGCCAGCGACCCCAGCATCCGCACCGTGAGCGGTTTCGGTGACACGAGTCTGCGCGATCCCCGCACGGGCACGCTCAACCGCGGCAGCGGAGCCGACGGCGCCGCTCCGACGGGCCCGATACCGGGGTCACGACCCTCCAGTGCCCGGCCGTCAGGGGCCCGACCCGCCGTGATCCGGCCCGCCGGGAGTGGTGTTGCCCGCCAGCCGCGCCAAGGGCGCCCAGCGAGGCCGCCGCAACCGATCGGTGGCACTCGCAAGGCCCGGCTTACTCTGGCCAAACTCGACCCCTGGGGCGTGCTGAAGCTGTCGTTCCTGCTGGCGGTGGCGCTGGGCATCATCAACGTGGTCTCCGTCGCCGTCATGTGGAACGTGGTCGACGGCATCGGTGTCTTCACCGACATCAACAACGTCGTGCGGGGCATCGACAGCACCAACGCCGACTTCGACGTCCTGGAGTTCGTCGGCTTCCAGAAGGTCCTGTCGCTGGCCACGGTGATCAACGTGGCGAACGTGCTGCTGCTTACCGTGCTGGCGACCCTCTTCGCCTTCCTCTACAACGTCGGCTCCGCGCTGGTCGGTGGCATCCGCGTCACCCTCACCGACGACTGATCGGCGCCGGCCCGCACGGCCGGTGCCGCTCCTGTACGCTGTCCCAGCGCACGCGGCGCTTGCCGTGCCCCCCGGGCCTATAGCTCAGTTGGTTAGAGCGCTTCCCTGATAAGGAAGAGGTCACAGGTTCAAATCCTGTTAGGCCCACCCCCCGGCACCTCCTCTGACCAGCAGCAATACCTTTTTGGGTCCGTGGCCGGCGGCGGGCGTCCGAGCGGCTGAGTAACCAACTGAGTAACTACGCACCCGTCGCACCCGCCTTTCCGTCGTGGTTGAACAGGTCGTTCATGGCCGTGGCGCCGGTCTGGATCACGGGTCGCAGTTGCTTGCGGTAGACCAGCTCGGTGACGTGAGTGCCGCTGTGCCCGACCAGCCGCGAGATCTCCTCGATCGGTAGGCCGGACTCGGAGAGCAGGGAGACGAACGAGTGCCGCATCTCGCGCGGCGTCCACTCCGCCGGGTCGATGCCCGGCACGAGGGTCAGTGCGCGGCGGAAGTCACGACGGACGTTAGCCGCATCCATCGCGGTGCCGTGGGCAGTGGGGAACACCAATCCGGTGTCGTGCCAGTCATGCCCCGTCCGAAGCCGGCGCCTTCTTGAGCCTCTGGCGGCCGCCTTCGTCATCGGGGCGGCCGATGCGGTCCCACCGGCTGAGCCACGTCGGATCGTCGCGTGACCTTCCGCTGAGTGATGCGGCTCTCGATCGCGGTGGCCACTTCGTCAGGATCGAGATGGGTCGTATCGATGACGTCGAAGGCTCCGCTCGACGCATGCCTGACCCGTTCGCTCTCGGCGATCTTTGCCCGTCGCCACTCCCGCACCCTCTCGCTGCGCTCGGCATCGTCGGGAAACTCGGCGCTCGCCGCGATGCGACGCTCCAGCTCAGTCCGTTCGACGTCCAACACGAAATGGCGGAACGACACGCCGTCGGAGGCAAGTGCAGCGAAAATCTGCTCGGCGTAAGCTGCCGACGAGAACGTCATCGGAATGACGATGGGTCCCGATACTTCACGGCTGATGATGCCGACTGCGCTGGCGACAAGCAACCGCCAAGCGGGCCAGTCCTGGAAGTTATGCATGGGCTCGTGGGTCATGACGTGCCTGAGCATGAAGCCAACCTCTTCCGGGTCGAAGATTCGACTTCCCAGCATTCGTTCGCTTAGTCGGTTGGCGGCGGTTGTCTTCCCACTTCCGAACGCGCCGCTGATCCACAGTACGCGCGGATTGGCGTTGCTCATCAGTGGCCTCCTGGGTAGGAGGGTCCGGTGCGCGGCTGCGCCCGGGAGGACGCAGACGTCGACCGGTACATCCGGCTCTTTGCAGATGAGGGTGCAGCGCACGGCACAGGGCCCCAGTCTCCGGATGATACGGGCTCTGCGGCAACGTTCGCAGTTGTAGCCAGCTGCGCGTCCAGTGAACGCCCTATCCTGCTCATTGCCTTTCCCTTACCGACGGCAGTGTCGGCGGCAGCCCCACCGACCTCTGCGGGGGCCTGGCTCACCGCAACACCGCCCTGGTCCTGGACGCCATCGCCCCACGGGTGGCACGAACAGGGCCTCACGCACCACACGACGGGCTGGCTGCCCGGTCACCCGGTGGGGGCGGCCCGATGACCGGCACCCGCCGCCCGGCCCCGCTGCTGTGGATAGCGCTGCTCCTCACCGTCGCCGCGCCCGTGGCCATCAACGCAACCTCCCGGATCTTGGCTTGATGCATTGGCGGCGCGGCGTGACCGCCGCCGTGGTCTCAGTGTGCCTCAGGGCGGGCATGTGCCCCCAGGTGAGGACTTTCCTTGCTGACTCAAGGCGGCCCGCTGCGCGGGCCGCGGGGCCACGGGACCCCGCTCTTACGGCCTCCGCTGGCGCTCCACGCGACGCGCACCCCCTGACCCCCCAGCACGACATCACGGGGGCGCCTGAGCAACAGTGGTCAAAGCCCTCAGCGCGGCGAGTCCACTCCACGACGACAACGCTCGAACAGTGCGCCGGCCGTGGCGGCATCCGACACCAACGGCATGACCAGGCCGAGTGCGTCGGCGTGCTGCCCGATCCGTTTCGAGATCACCTTGCGCGACCCTGAACCCTCTGGCACCCGCTGCGGTGGCCCCAGCTCGCATGCGACGAACAGGCAGGAGAGCTGCACCGACCCGAAGGTGTCCTCCAGATCAGTCGATACGCCGCTCTCGTTGTTGTGCTGCCACACCCCGAAGTGCACGTGCAGGCCTGGCCTATGCCACGACAACCCGGCCGCCGTTCGCTCGGGCTTCTCGAACAACCAGCGATCCACCAAGAAGCCGAAGCGATCCGCCGCCTCGTCCCAGACGCTCATCACCATCGGAGCAGTCTTGCGTTCTCCGCGGGGGCTCCGCCCCCACACCCCCGGGGCCTCGCTCCAGAATCACAGGGAAGGTCACCAATGGGTAGCGCTCCCGTCCCTCGGCCGCCGGAGGCCACCACACCAGCGCCGGCCGCATCCAGGCCGAGCCGCTGCGCGGTTGCTGCGCAAGCCTGGACCCGACCGACACCGGTGCGGTAGATCGAAGATCGGCCGAGCGACGGAATCACCACCCCAGCCCGAACAGTGTCGGGCAGGCCGACCGTGGGCGTGAGTAACCAACTGAGTAACGACGCCCCGTCAGACCAGGGCACGGACCTGGACGCACCTGGACTCGTCACACCAGCTCAGGGCGGTGCCGGCGACCAGCTGGGCAGGGCCTGGCCCGCCTGATAAGGAAAGGTCACAGGTTCAAATCCTGTTAGGCCCACCCGAACGCACGCCTGGGACCAGACACGACGGATCTCCGCCCCTGGCGAGCCGGCGAGCGTTTCGGGCGTGAGCGTCGTTTGCTATTGTTGCCCGTTGCTGACGCCCGCCTGAGAGGGAGGGTCACAGGGTTACATCGCCTGCCCAGGCCCCGCGACCACCCCGGAGGAACCACGATGAAGCGCATCATCATCGTCCTGCTCATCGCCGCGGCGAGCTTCGCCGGCTATCGGCAGTGGAGCCAGCGCAAGCGCGAGGCCGCGTTGTGGGCCGAGGCGACCGATCGGGTCTGACAAGCAACACCCTCGCGGCGGCAGCAGCCACCAGGGGACGTGGCGCAATTGGTAGCGCACCTGCTTTGCAAGCAGGGGGTTAGGGGTTCGAGTCCCCTCGTCTCCACGTCATCTTCCGCGGTCTCAAGGCGGCTCACCGGTAGGTGTCGCTGCGGTGAGGCATCCCGGTCGCAAACGTACGTAAATCACCAACTGCGGGCATTACGCTCAACGGATGTCGCGGGGGGGCAAGACAGATCTTGTCTTGTCAGCCGCCATCTCCGTGCTGGCCCTGTCGGCGGTCTTCGGCTCGGTCACCGCGAGGCCGGTGCCGTCCACCAGCACGGCGCGAGTGGCCGACGCCGAGCGGTTGGCGGCGTCGACAGCCGATTCCGCCGACGTCCTGGCGCGGCTCTCCGGGCAGCCGCCGTCGGCCGCCGCCCCCACCGCTGCCGCCACCCCCGCGGCACTCGACCCGGTGGCGGAGCTGGCGCAGCGACGCAACAGGGCAGGGCAGTCCGAGGTGAGGTCGGTGACGATCGCGGTAACCGGTGACATCCTGCTGCACGAGCCCGTCATGGCCGCTGCCGCGACTCCATCCGGGGGCTACGACTTCCGGCCCATGCTGGCGCCGATCGCGACCGAGATCTCGGCCGCCGACATCGCGCTCTGCCACCTGGAGGTGCCGCTGTCACGGGACGGTTCCGGGCTGTCCGGCTATCCCACCTTCAACGCCCCGCCTGAGATCGCCGACGCGATAGCGGCGACCGGGTACCACGGCTGCTCGACGGCCTCGAATCATTCCCTCGACCAGCGCCCCGCGGGGATCGCGGCAACGCTCGACGCGCTGGACAGTGCCGGTCTCGGCCACGCCGGTACCGCGCGCTCCCTGGACGAGGACGCCGCCCCGAGGCTCTATCGAGCGGGTGGTCTGGTCATCGGTCATGTCTCGGCGACCTACGGCCTCAACGGGTTCGTCATGCCCGACGACCAACCCTGGTTGGTCGACCTCATCGACCCGGTCAGCGGCGTGCTGGCCGAAGCGGCCGCGACGAGGGCGGCAGGCGCCGACATCGTCGTCGTCAGTGTCCATTGGGGGGAGGAGTACCAGACCGAACCCTCGCCCTACCAGCGAGCGGTCGCCGACCAACTGCTCGCGTCGCCGGACGTAGACCTGCTCGTCGGCCACCACGCCCACGTCGTGCAGCCCGTCGAGCGCGTCGGTGACAAGGCCGTCATCTTCGGCCTGGGCAACCTGCTTTCCGGCCAGCTGGGCCGGCACACCGCCGGTACCCAGGACGGCGTCATCGTCACCGTCACTCTGGCCGACTCCCCGAACACGACGCCCCGCGTCCCCGGCATCCGCTACATGCCCACCTGGGTCGAACCGGGCACGTACCGCGTGCTGCCCATCCCCGAGACCGTGGCCGACCCGGCACTGCCCGCCGATCGGCGCCGAGCGTTGGAGGCGTCGGCGGCGCGAACCGCTGCCGCGATCGGCCCGGTCGGTCGATAGCTGGGGTCACTCCTCCGGTTCGTCGGCGGCCAGGGCGGTCAGGGTAGCGAGGGCCTCGTCCGCCCACGCGATCGTGGCGCGGGCGCTGTGCTCGCCCGCCGACACGGTGAGCAGCCAGTAGGGCCGGTGCGCGGTGGCCGCCTCGGCCGCTCCCGCCGCTACGGCGTGGGGTTCGGCCTCGGGTTCGGCGCGAATCTCCGCATAGGCGCTCAAGCTTCGTTCGGCGTCCGCTCGGGCCTGCTCGATCAGGACGATGCAGGCCTTTGCACCCAGGGCGTGGCCGAAGAACAAGCGGAGCAGCAAACCGTTGCGGGGCGGCGTGGACGCGACCGGTTGGCGCAGTAGCTCCTGCAGCCGGGCGCGTCCGGCCGGAGTGAGGAAGTAGGTAGAGGAGCCGGCCCGGCCGCCGTCTCGGCGCTCGACGGCGCCGTCGCGGTGCAGCGCCGACAGGGCGGGGTAGATCTGGCCGAAGCTTTCGCTCCAGAAGTGGCCCAGCACGTCCCGGATCGCCTCACGGACGGCGTACCCGCTCATGGGCGCCACCCAGAGCAGTCCACTCGAGAGGGCCATCTGGGTGCCTACGGTGGCGATCCTCGCCGTGTTGTGCGCCGTAGTGGGCCGAGGCAGCCGTGCGGGACGGCCCGCCGCGTCCTCGGCCAGCACCTAAGTCCGGTCGGACTAGTGGACCGTGCCGTTGCGCCGGCGTAGCAGCGACTCGATGTCGGCCAGCTGACCATGGGCCACTGCGAGGTCGGGGGACAGGATGAACGCTGTACCCGCCACGCCCGCCGCAGCCAGTCGGCTCAAGTGCTCCGAAACGTCCTCAGGCGTGCCCACAGCCATCAGCTCGTGCCACCACTCCTGCGGGGCGGTCTCCAGTGCCGCTGCCCCGCCGGTGCCCCAGCGCTCGCGGAGCTCGTCGAAGAACGGCAGCACCGTCATCCCGACCGCGGCCTCCTCGATCCGGGCACCGAGGAAACCGCTCCACATCCGGCGCGCCGCCGCCTGATCGGAGTCGACGCCGAACACGGTGAACACGTGCACCGGGAAGTCCGGGCCAGCCCCGGCGGCCTCGCGCGCCCAGCGGACATACGTCGCGGCGGCCGGCTCGGCCAACAGCACCCCGTCGGCGCACCGGCCGGCCATCGCCATCGACCTCGGCCCCCGCACCCCGGCCAGCACGCGCGGCACGGGCGAGGGCGGCTGGTCGAGCTGGACGTGGTCCAGTTCGACGTAGCGGCCGGTCACGCTGACCCGCTCCCCGGCCAGCAGCCGCCGCACGGCGACCAGCGTCTCCTCCAGCGCGGTCAGCGGCGAGCCCGGGAGCACCCCCAGTTGCGCCATCCACTCCGCGACGCCGTGCCCGATCCCGCCGATCAACCGGCCCGGACCCAGGCCAGCCAGAGTCGCGAACTCCATCGCCGTGACCGCCGCCGCCCGCGACACCGCCGGGACGATGCCGATCCCCACCCGCAGCCGGTCGGTTCGCGTCAGCGCACTGGCGGCCAGCGTGGGCGCCGAGGTGAAGAAGCAATCCTCGATGACCCAGAACTCCGCCGCGCCGGAGCCCTCCAGACGTTGCGCGAACTCAGCCGCACCCGCCGCCGGGAAGGTCCGGCCGTAGACGGCGCCGAGCGGGAGTCCCGGCGTGCTCACCCCCTCAGGAGTCGTTGCGAGTGGTGGCGTCCGGTTGGCCCGGGACATCGGGAAGCAGGCCGTTGCCCAGCGCGGGATCAGAGCTCAGGACGTCCGTCTCGGGCTGCTGCTCGTCCGGCAGGTCGTCACCCCCGGTGACCGGTGGGACCGGCGAAGGGTCACCGATCGGCGGGTACGCCGGGTACGGCTGCGCCCACGGGTCCACCTCGGAGCTGCGCCGGCGCAACACCACGACCACGGCCGCGGCCAGGGCGCCGAGCGCGGACAGCACCAAGAACACCCGTGCCACGCGACGACGGCGAGACGGCTTGCGTACCGCGACCGCCTTGCCTCGCAGTACGTCGCCTGCCCCACCCAGCCGCTCGTCACGGGCATGCTCGGCCTTGGCGACGGCGGTCTGCGCAGCCGCTATCACCTTGGGCAGCACGTCGTCGACGATCTTGTCGCGGGTGGCGTCGACGGCCGGCACCAGCCTGCCTGCAGCCGCCTCGATCCGCGGTGCCGCGATCTCGACACTGCGGTCGCGGGCGTGCTCCAGCCGCGGTCCTGCCCACTCACGTGCCTGGTCGATGCGAGGGCCGGCCCATTCCCTGGCCTGTTCGACGCGTGGTGTGGCGTAGGCGGCGCCCTTGTCCCACCACTCGCGTACTGCGGGCGGCACCGTGACGCCGGCCGCCGCGGCCTCCTTGGCGAGGTGCTCTGCTTGGCGCTTCTTGGTCTTCACCGGGTGTCCTTCCGCGAGGTTTCTCTACCGGGTCGCTCCATCCTGCCCCGTGAAGGGTACGGGCGCGACCGCCATTCACCGATGACACACTCTGTGCTCATGCATGCCACCCACACCGGCACGATTGTCACCACGCTCGGCGAGATCCCGTTCGAGCTCTACGGCGACCACGCCCCCAAGACCGTCAGCTCCTTCGTGGGCCTCGCCACCGGCAGCAAGGAGTGGACCGATCCCAAGTCCCGGGCCAAGCGGACCGAGCCGTTCTACGACGGGCTCACCTTCCACCGGGTCATCCCCGGCTTCATGGTCCAGGGCGGCGACCCGCTGGGCACCGGAACCGGCGGCCCCGGCTTCGAGTTCGACGACGAGATCCACCCCGAGCTCGCCTTCACCTCGCCGTACCTGTTCGCCATGGCCAACGCCGGCAAGCGGAGTGGCCGCGGCACCAACGGCTCGCAATTCTTCATCACGGTCGCGGCAACCACCTGGCTGCAGGGCAAGCACACCATCTTCGGCGCGGTGACCACCGAGGAGGGCAAAGCCGTCGTCGACGCGATCGCCACCACCGCTGCCGGCCGGGACGACCGCCCCCTGACGCCGGTGACCATGGCATCGCTGACGGTGACCCCAGTCTCCCCCGTGACCCCAGTGTGAGCGCCGGGGACGCTGCCCCCGCGGGCACCGGCGCGCCGCCGGTCTGTCCCCGGCACGCGGACCGGGTCAGCTACACCCGTTGCCAGCGATGCGAGCGCCCGGCATGCCCCGAGTGCCAGGTGCCCGCGGCGGTGGGCTTCCAGTGCGTGGACTGCGTACGAGAGCAGCGCCGAACGGTTCCCGCGGCTCGCACCTCGCTGGGGTCGCGACTGGATGGCCGCCGGCCGGTGGTCACCTACGCCGTCCTGGTGACGGTCCTGCTCGTGTTCGTCGCCCAACAGGTCGCTACGGTGACCGACCAGTTGGCCTTCGTCCCGGTGCTGTCCCGGGCCGAGCCGTGGCGCTTCCTGTCCGTCGCCCTGGTGCACGGCTCGGTGCTGCACATCGCACTCAACGGGTTCGTGCTCTGGCAGGTGGGTCGGGAGGCGGAGGCGGTGATGGGACGTTGGCGCTACCTCGCGGTGCTCGCGCTGACCACCGTCGCAGGGTCGGTGGCGATCCTCTGGCTCACCCCCGCAACCGCGGACGGGTCGATCGCCGCAGCCTGGCAGACTCCTACCGTCGGGATCTCCGGTGCGGTCTTCGGACTGTTCGGTGCGCTTCTCGCCATCGAGGCGGCCAACCGCCGCCCGATCGGTCGGCAGTTCGTCACGATCCTGATCTTCGCGCTGCTCGGTGTCGTGATCCCGAACATCTCGTGGCAGGGGCACGTCGGCGGGTTGATCGGCGGTGTGCTGGCCGGCGCGGTGCTGGCCCGGGCGCCGCGTTCGAATCGGACGGCATGGCAGATCGGCGGGCTGGTTGCGGTCACGGTGCTGTTCGCGGCGCTGACCGCGGTGCGGTGGTCGATGGTCGAGGGCTGCCTGGCCGTCACGGCGCCCGGCGGGTTCGTCATCCCCAGCTGTGGATAAACCTGGGGACAGACTTACAGCTGTGTAACTCGGCCGATCAGACGCCTCCGCATCGCGGCAGTCAGCGCCAGCGGGTCACCATGGCGAAGCCGATGATGGCGACACCGAAGCCGGCCGCGATGTTCCACGGGCCGATGCCCGGGACCGGGTACTCCAACTGGGTGATGTAGGCGGCGACGATCCACAACAGCCCGAGCACCATCAGGGACACCATGACCGGTGCCCACCAGCGGGGCATCGGTCGGTCCTGCGATGCCGTCAGGCTCTTTGGCGGGGTGTAGGCGGGCTTCTTACGGGGCTTCGATTCGGGCACGGCACAATGGTAGGCGTGGGCAGACGACCAGGGACCGGTGTCGCCGGTGTCACCGCACTGGCGGGGTTGCTGTTCGTCGCGTCAGCGGGCACCGCGCAGGGGACCGATCTGCGGACCGATATCACCGATCTCGTCTCGCTCGTCGGCTCGGAGCAGGCGCGGGCGACGGCGGTACAGCGCGAGGTCGAGCTGTTGCGCAAGCAGGTCGCCGACGCCAGCACCACGGCCGGCGCCGCTGACGGTCCTGCAGTGATGGCCGCTGCAGCGGCGGCCGAGCTGGCCCCCGCGGCGGGGATGACCGCCGTGAGCGGTCGGGGTCTGGTCGTGACGCTGGACGACGCCCCCAACGACCCGGGCGTTCGCGAACGGGCGAACAGCCTGGACGACCTGGTGGTGCATCAGCAGGACATCCAGGCAGTCGTCAACGCGCTGTGGCAGGGTGGCGCGCAGGCAATGATGCTCATGGACCAGCGGGTGATCTCCACCAGCGCCGTGCGCTGCATCGGCAATACCCTCAGCTTGCACGGCACGCCCTACTCCCCGCCGTACGTCGTCACAGCCATCGGAGATCCCGACTCGATGAGAGCCGCCCTCGACGCCTCCCCGGAGGTCAGCGAGTACCAGGACTATGTTGCCGCGTTCGGCCTCGGCTACGCGGTGGCCACCGAGGACGAGCTGCAGGTCCCCGCCTACACCGGTCCGTCGACGCTGCAGTTCGCCCGGGTCGCCGACGCCACGGCGCCGGCCACGTGAGCGGCCGGATCACAGCGGGGGTCGTCGCGCGGGTCGTCGTGCGGACGATGGGCGAGCTGTCCATCACCCTGGGCGTGGTGACGCTGCTGTTCGTCGTCTGGCAGCTGTGGTGGACCGACATCGAGGCCAATCGCGAGCAGGAGCAGCTGGCACAGGGCCTGGAAGAACAATGGGCGTCCGGTACCGGACCGGCTCCGGTGGACGCCGCGGCCGCACCCTCGGCACCGGCTTCCGGCGCTGCCGCACCCGGCGCCGTGCCGGTGTCCGACGACGGCCTGCTGGCGGCAGCGGGCGAGGCGTTCGCCATCCTGCGGTTGCCCACGCTGGGTGCGGATTATCAAGAGCCCGTCCTCGCTGGTACCGCGACCTCCACGTTGCAACGAGGCATCGGGCATTACGAGGGCACCACCGGCCCCGGCCAGATCGGCAACTTCTCGATTGCCGGCCATCGCACGACCTACGGGGCGCCGTTCAGCCGCATCGCCGAACTGCGCGAGCGCGACCCGGTGATCGTGCAGACCGCCGCGGGGTACTTCGTCTACCGGGTCTCCGCCATCGAGATCGTGTCCCCGCAGGAGGTGGCGGTCATCGCGCCGGTGCCGAACCAGCCGGGAGTGGCTCCGACCACGGCGATGATGACGATGACCACCTGTCATCCGAGGTACAGCGCGCGGCAGCGCTACATCGTGCACAGCACCTTCGTGTCGCAGGTGGCCACGGCCGACGAGGTGCCGACAGTGCTGGCACAGGGCTAGGAGACGGGCGATGTATGAGTTGCTGTGGCGTGTGATCCCCGGAGCATGGGGGGTCAAGGTGGTCCTGCTGATCGTGCTGCTGGTCGCTGTACTGGCAGCACTGTTCCTCTGGGTCTTCCCAGTGATAGCGCCGCTGGTGCCGTTCAACGACCAGACCGTCGAGGAGACTCGCGCGATGTCAGCGGGGCACGTACCGGCGGTGGTGCCATGACCCGGATCCTGGTCGTCGACAACTACGACTCGTTCGTCTACACGCAGGTGAGCTACCTGCTGGAGCTGGGTGCCGAGGTCGACGTGGTGCGCAACGACGCCGTCGAGGTGAGCGCGGTCGACGGCTACGACGGCGTACTGCTGTCCCCCGGTCCGGGCCACCCGCGCGACGCCGGCATCTGCGTCTGCGCCGTGACCCGCTGCGCCCAGCGCCGCATCCCGCTGCTCGGGGTCTGCCTGGGCCATCAGGCCATCGGGCAGGCGTTCGGCGCGGTCGTCAACCACGCGCCGGAGTTGATGCACGGCAAGAGCAGCTTGGTGGTCCACGACGGCCACGGGGTGCTGTCCGGTCTGCCGCAGCCGTTCAGCGGCACCCGCTACCACTCGCTCGCCATCCCGGAGGACAGCCTGCCCGCGGAGCTGGCGGTGACCGGCCGGACACCAGGTGGCGTGGTGATGGCGATCGAGCACGACGCTCTACCGGTCTTCGGTGTGCAGTTCCACCCCGAGTCGGTACTGACCGAGGGCGGCCACCTGCTGCTGGCCAACTGGCTCGCGGTGTGCGGCGACGACGAGGCGGTGACCCGGGCCCACGGCCTGGCCCCGCTGGTCGCAGCCGACGCCGGCCTGCCCACCCCCATCGGCTGACCTGGGCGGGGGCGGACCTTCGGGGGCCAGCAGTCACCCGACCTACCCATGCCGACCGGAGGTGCCGGCGTCACGGCCCGCGCGAGAAACAGTGTCTCCACTTACTAGGGGTACCCCCAGTGTCCCCCCATTGCGGGAGAGCACGTCTTTGGCAGGTCCCGCGCGGCCCCGTGTGGGTCAGGCTTGATCGGCGAGTGCTTGCCTTCGAGTGGAACCGGCCCGGTGTGGGGCCGGGTCAGGTGGGGGTGGTCGTGCTGGGCCGGGTCAGGTTGGGGGAGTGGTGCTGGTCGTGCTCGTGGTGCTCGTTGTCGGAGTCGTCGGTGCCGTGGTCTGCACGCCCGAGGACACCAGGAGGTTGACCGTGCTGCCGATGTCGACGCGCCCGCCGCCGGGGTCCTGTTCCAGCACCGTGCCCTGCGGTTCCGCGGACGGGACGATCTCTTGCGCTGCACGCAGGCCGCGTTCGGTGAGCTGCTGGATCGCGTCGTTGACCGGCTGGTCGACGACGTCGGGAACGTCAACCTGACCACTGGACAGGAAGATGTTGATGGTCGAACCCGACACCTGCGCGCTCCCGATCGCCGGATCGGTCCGGATGACCAGCCCTCGGCCAACGGTGGGGCTGTCCTCCGTGTTGACGTCGCCGACCTCGAACCCTGCTTCGGTCAGGGCGGTGCGGGCCTCGGCCTGGGACCGGTTCGCCACGTCGGGCACCGCAACCTGGCCGGGTTCCTGGGCGACGGTCAGGATGATCGGGGTGTCCAGTGCCACCGGGGCGTTGGGATTGGGCGCTGGTGACTGCTCGACCACATTGCCGACCACCTGGCCTTCGGTGACGTCGGCCAGCTCGTCGGTGATGTTGGTGAAGCCGAGCGCGGCCAGCGCCGCTCTGGCCTGAGCGATCGGCTGGCCCCGGACGTCGACGATGGCGGCGGCGGTGGGGGCGGCCGAGGTGGTCGGTGCTGACGTGGTCGGCGGCGTCAGAACCGGCGCAGGCTCTTCGCCGGAGGTGAGGACGACGGCCAGCGCGATGATGGCGGCCAGCGCCAGAACGCCGAGCACGATCCACAGCCACAGCAGGCCGCGGCGCGGCGGGTCGTCCTCATAGTCGTCATAACGAGCGGGGGCGTAGCGCGGCTCCTCGCGCGGCCACGCAGCGGGCACCGGGGCGACCGCAGGGGCCATCCGCTGCGTGGTCTGCGCCGGTGGTGGCGCGGGCGCCCGCATCGCCTGCGTGGGGGCGGCGACCGCGGCGACGGGCAGCCCGTTGGCGACCCGGTCCAGATCGGCGATGAACTCGTCGGCGGACTGATAGCGCTCGTCGCGGTTCTTCGACAGCCCGCGCATCACCACCCGGTCCATGTCCGGCGGCAGGCCCGCGACCAGGCTGCTCGGCGGCGGTGCCTGCTCGCCGACATGCTGATAGGCCAGCGACACCGGGGAGTCCCCGACGAACGGCGGCCGTCCGGTCAGCAGTTCGTAGAGCAGGCACGCGGTGGAGTACAGGTCGGAGCGGTTGTCGACGGTTTCGCCCTTCGCCTGCTCGGGCGAGAGGTACTGCGCGGTGCCCAGCACGGCGTTGGTGCCGGTCATCGTGGCGCCGGTATCGGCGATCGCCCGGGCGATGCCGAAGTCCATCACCTTGATCTCGCCGGCGTCGGTGACCATGACGTTGGCCGGCTTGATGTCGCGGTGCACGATCCCGTTGGTGTGGCTGTACTGCAACGCGTCGAGCACACCGGCCGTCACCCGTAACGCGTCGTCCGGGGAGAGCTTCTGGTGCTGGGCCAGCACCTCTTTCAGCGTCCTGCCCCGCAGATACTCCATGACGATGAACGGCAGGTGGGTGATCGAGCCGTTGGCCTCGCTGATCTCCTGGTCGCCGGTGTCGTAGACCGCGACGATCGCCGGGTGGTTGAGGCTGGCCGCCGATTGCGCCTCCCGCTTGAAGCGCGACTGGAACGAGGGGTCCCGGGCCAGGTCGGTCTTGAGGACCTTGACCGCGACGGTGCGACCGAGCCGGGTGTCCCGCCCGGCATAGACCTCCGCCATGCCACCGCGGCCGATCTCCTGCGCAAGCTCGTAGCGGTTGCCGAGGAGCCGTGGGACCGACCCGTACGCGGTGTCGGTGTGTCGGGGGCGGTAGCCGCCGGTGCCGTCAGTCATGCGCCCTCTTCGTTCGATCGGTGCACGGGCCCGCAACAGCGTGGCACATGCGAATGGGGTAGGCCGGTCGTGATGGGTCGCGATCCGGTGACGATTCGGGGTCGATTGAAGGGTGCCGTCACGATGCCAGCACCGCCTCGATGACCTGGCGGGCGACCGGCGCGGCGACCCGGCCGCCGCTGGTCTCGTTGCCCAGCACCCCGCCGTTCTCGACCACGACCGCGACCGCCACCGCCGGGTTGTCCGCCGGCGCGAAAGCGGTGAACCAGGCGTGCGGGGCGGAGTCGTTGCCGGTCTGCGCGGTGCCGGTCTTGCCCGCCACCCGCACCCCGCTGATCTGGGCAGCGGTACCCGTGCCATCGTCGACGACCAGCTCCATCATCGCGGTCAACTGCGACGCGGCCTCGGAGGAGATGGCGCGACCGAACTCGTCCGGCGAGAAGTTCTCGATCACCGTGGTATCAGGTGCCTGCACGAGGTCGATCAGCTGCGGCCGCATCACGACGCCGTCGTTGGCGATGCCGGCGGCGACCATCGCCATCTGCAGCGGCGTCACCCGGACGTCGAACTGCCCGATCGCGGCCTGGGCGCTCTGCGGCGGGTTCATCCCCTCGGGCACGTCGCTGGCGGCCACGGACTGCGGGATCTCCAGCTCGGCCCCGAAGCCGAACGCTTGGGCCTGCTCGCGTAGCCGGTCGCCTCCCAGGTCCAGCCCCAACTGTCCGAAGGCCGTGTTGCACGAGATTCGCAGCGCGTCGGCCAGCGAGGTCAGGTCGTTCGGCCCGCAGGCCCGGCGGCTGCTGTTGCGCAGGTTCGTCGAGGTCTGCGGCAGGTCCAGCTCTGCGCCGCCGAACAGCAACGTCTCCGGCTGCGCCAACCCTTCTGACAGCGCCGCCGCCGCCGTCACGAGCTTGAACACCGAACCCGGTGGGTACAGCGTCGCGATGCCCCGGTTGTCCAGCGGGCGTGTCGGGTCGGCGTTCAGCGCGTCCCATGCCCCCTGCACCGCCGCGAGGTCGTGCGAGGCCAGCGTGTTCGGATCGTAGGAGGGCTTGGACACCATCGCCAGGATGCGCCCGGTCGCCGGCTCGACCGCCACTACCGCACCGCGTTGGTCACCAAGGGCGTTCCACGCCGCCTCCTGCACGGCCGGGTCGATGGTCAACTGAACTGACCCGCCCTGCGGTGGCTGGTTGGTCAGCAGGTCCTGGATCCGGCGGTAGAAGAGCTGGTCCGCAGTACCGGACAGGATGTCGTTGGCGCCGTTCTCGACCCCGCTGGACCCGACGAGGATCGAGTAGAAGCCGGTCGCCGGCGCGTACAGCGGACCGTTGGCGTAGGCCCGCTGGAACTGGTACTCATCGGCGACCGGTGTGGAGTCGGCGAGAACGGCGCTGCCCGCGGCGAGGATGGCCCCCCGGTCGCGGCCGTACTCGTCGTAGAGCTGTCGGCTGTTGGCCGGACCGGCCGAGATCGAGTCGGCCGCGAAGAACTGGATCCAGGTGGTGGAGACCAGCAGGCTCGCCAATAGCAGCGCCGTGACCACCGACAACCGGCGCAGCGGGGCGTTCACGGCAGCTTGACCAGTTGCGTCGGGGTCTCGGCAGGGGTCGGCGCGGGCGGCGGGTCGGGCCGCCGAGCCAGGTCCGAGATCCGTAGCAGCAGCGCGATGATGATCCAGTTGCTCAGCAGCGCGGACCCGCCGTAGGCCAGGAACGGCATGGTCAGGCCGGTCAGCGGGATCACCCGGGTGACGCCGCCGGCGACAACGAAGACCTGCAGCGCGATCGAGAACGCCAGCCCCGCGGCCAGCAGTTTGCCGAAGCCGTCGCGCACCCCGATGGCGGTGCGGAGCCCCCGCTGCACCAGGATCGCGTACAACAGGACGACGACGAACAGCCCCGTCAGGCCCAGCTCCTCACCCAGGGCGGCGAAGATGAAGTCGTTGTAGGAGAAAGGCACCAGGTCGGGGCGGCCGCGGCCCAGGCCGGTGCCGATCAGCCCGCCATCGGCCATGCCGTACAAGCCCTGCACCAGCTGGAACGACGGCCCCAGCACGGAGTCCGGGTCGAACGGGTTGAGCCAGTTCTCGACCCGGGTCTGGACGTGGTCGAACAGCCGCCACGCCATCACCGACCCCGCCAGGAACAGCAGCAGGCCCAGCACGATCCACGACACCCGCTCGGTGGCGACGTAGAGCAGCGCCACGAAGATGCCGAAGAAGAGCAGCGAGGTGCCGAGGTCGCGCTCGAAGACCAGCACCCCCACGCTGATCGCCCAGGCCAGCAGGATCGGGCCGAGATCCCGGGGCCGCGGCAGCCGCAGCCCCAGGAAGCGCGGTCCGACCAGGCTGAGGGTGTCCCGGCTGTTGATGAGGTACCCGGCGAAGAAGATCGCCAGGACGACCTTGGCCAGCTCGGCCGGCTGGAACGACGTCACGCCCAGGTTGATCCAGATCCGTGCGCCGTTGATCTCCTGGCCCAGGCCGGGCACCAGCGGCAGAAGCAACAGCACCAGGCCGACGACGAGGGCGGTGTAGGTGCGGCGCCGCAGCAGCCGATGGTCGCGCACGACGATGAGCAGGATCGCGGCAGCCAGAATGCCGACCGCCGTGGTGAGGACCTGGTTGGCAGCGAAGCCCGCCATGGCGTCACGGCCCTCGGCCAGGTCGATCCGGTAGATCATCACCAGTCCGAGGCCGTTGAGCATCAGCGCGATCGGGATCAGCACCGGGTCGGCGTAGGGGGCGCGCCATCTCGTGACCAGGTGCAGCACAAGCCCCGCGACCGCCAGGCCGACCGCGTGAGTGGTGATGCCCGGCGGCACCCGGTCCTGCACGGCCAGTCCCACTGCCGCATAGGCGGCCGTGGTGATGCCGACCACGACGGCGATGAGCAGCAGTTCGTATCCGCGGCGGCTGCCGGAGGCGAATGCGGCGACCGTCGTCGTCACGGGCTCGACCCTCGGTCGGCCTGCGCCCGCATCTCGGCCACGACTGCCTCGGCCCGGGCCCGGTCGTCCACGACGATCCGCTCGGCCAGCCGGTCCTGGGTGAACTGGGGCAGGTCCTCGACCGCGATGTCGGTTCGCTCGCTCACCGAGGAGAGCTGGAACGAGGCGACATCCTGCGGCAGGCCGCGGTAGACCGCGACGAACCCGCTGTCCTCGCCGACGAAGTACTGCCCCTGGCTCCACCGCCAGCCGCCGAAGCCGGCCGCGAGCAGCACCACCACGACAGCCGTGACGAAGAGCCACCAACCCCACCCGGTGCCGCGCCGCGGCAGGCGGCCGCGTTCGGCGTCGTCGGCGCGACTGCGGCCACCACGATCGGCGAGGCCGCCCTCGCGCGTCAGCATCGCGGCGCGGCCGGCGGGGGTGTCCCCGTCGCGCTCGCGGCCGGCGGTCCGGCCCCGGGCCTCGCCGGCGACCGCGGCGGGGACTGCGCGCGTCGGGTCGGTGTTCGCCGCGGCACCGACGATCTGCGGGGTGGTCGAGGGCGGCTGGTCGAGATCGACGACGTCGGCGACGATGACCGTGACGTTGTCCGGGCCGCCCGCCCGCAGCGCGAGCTGTACCAACCGGGTCGCCGCCGCGGCGGGATCGGCGACCTGGGCGAGGGTGTCGGCGATGGTCTCGGCGCTGACCACACCGGAGAGCCCGTCGGAACACAGCAGCCACCGGTCACCCGGGCGCCCCTCGCTGACCGAGAGATCGGGCTCGTCGCCATGCTCGCCGGTGAGCACCCGCATCAGCACCGAGCGCTGCGGGTGGTGCTCGGCCTCCTCGGGCGTCAGCGAACCCTCGGTGACGAGCCGCTGCACGTAGGTGTGGTCACTGGTGACCTGGACGAACTCGCCGTCCCGCAGCCGGTACGCCCGGGAGTCACCGATGTGGGCGACGATCAGCCGGCTGCCGGCGCGCAGGATGGCCGTCACCGTGGTGCCCATGCCAGCGAGCACGGGGTCGGCGACGACGCGGTCCAGCAGCCGGCCGTTGGCACCGCGAAGCGCCTTGGCGAGACGACTCTGGGCCTCCTGGGAGCCGATCGACTCGCCGTCCAGCGCGGCCAGCTCCGCCACCGCCAGCGAGGAGGCGATGTCGCCGCCCGCGTGCCCGCCCATGCCGTCGGCGATCACCAGCAGGTGCGGACCTGCGTAGCCGGAGTCCTGGTTGTTGGCCCGAATCAGCCCGACGTCGCTACGGGCGGCGTAGCGCAGGGCTATGGGCATCGGCGTCTCACCCTCGCATCACCCTCGGTCTGGACAGCCCCACCGTCACGAACGCAACTCGACGACGGTGCGGCCGACCCGGATCGGGGTTCGTGGCGGGATCAGTTTGGCGTCGATGACTTGATCCTTGCCCAGGAAGGTGCCGTTGGTCGAACCCAGGTCCTCGACGATCCAGCCCTGAGGTGTCGGCGACAGGCGCGCATGCCGTCCGGAGGCGTACTCGTCGTCGATGACCAGGGTCGCGTCCGGTGCGCGGCCGATCGTGATCGCCGCCGAGCCGAGGCTGATCGTGGTGCCCCGCAGCGGGCCCTCGGTGACGACGAGCTCGCGGGGCACCCCGCGTGGTGGTGGTGGCGGAGCGGTCTGGGCGGCTCGCTGGGCCCGCGGGTCCTCCTCGCGGGCGCGGCGCTGGGCGCGTGACGGACTGGGCTGGGCGATCCGCGTGCCGTACAGGTCGCCGCGCAGCACCCCGACGACGCCGAGCACGAACAGCCACAGCAGGACCAGCAGGCCGAGCTGCATGACCGTCAAGGTGAGTTCGCTCATCCAGCGTCCCGGACGATGATCTCGGTGCGGCCCACGGTGACCACGCTGCCGACCGAGAGCAGGTAATTGGTGACCCGCTCGCCGTCGACCAACGTGCCGTTGGTGGAGCCGAGGTCGCGGATCGCCAGCCGGACCCGCGGGCCGGTGGTGTCCACGACCAGCTCGCAGTGCCGGCGGGACACGCCCGAGTCGGGCAGCACGATGTCGCACGCCTCGTCGCGGCCGATCGTCGTCACGCTCTGGCTGAGAACGTAGGTGCGGCCCGCCACGTCGACCACCGGGCGGCCGCCGGCGTCGGCGCCGGGGCCGGCCGGGGTGAGCGCGCCGCGGACCGTCTGGCTCTCGACGTCCAGCAGGCCGACCTCGATGCCGTCCTCGGCCGCGAGCGTCACCTGCACCGGGCCGACGAATTCGTACCGGTGCCGGTCGGCGTGGCTGAGTACGGTCTCGGCCAGCTCGTCGGCCAGCGTCTGGGCCCACTCGGCGAAGCGGTCGTAGTCCTCGGTCGACAGCACGACCGTGAAGTGGTTGGGGACGATCGTGCGGCCGCGAGCAAGCACGGCGGCCTTCTCGTCCAGCTCGCGGCGAAGGGCGCTGGCGATCTCTACCGGCTGCACCTCGGACTTGAAGGCGCGGGCGAACGCGCCGCTCACGGCCTTCTCGACACCCTTCTCGAACTTGTCGAGGATTCCCACGTCACCTCCTCCTCGCGACACCCAGGACCTGCAGTCGAGCTGCACTGTTCATCTGAACTGTGGTGACCCCGCAGGGTCCTGGCGGCTGATGGCCGGTCGGGCGGTCACCGGCCGTTGGGCGCAGAGTACCCGCCACCGACCGCCGTTCCCGGCCCTAGGCGGCGTGCGCGTCCAGTGTGGCGTGTATGTTGGAGCGTCTCGCGCGAGTGGCGGAATAGGCAGACGCGCACGGTTCAGGTCCGTGTGTCCGCAAGGACGTGGGGGTTCAACTCCCCCCTCGCGCACGAGGCGGCATCCCTCGACCAAACCCTCTACGCAGCGCCCGGCGTGGCGACGGTGAACCCTGCAGCGGATGCGGCCGCCGCCAACCGGTCGTCGTAGGTCACGACTGCCTCCACCTCGTCGCCGAGGAGGCGAGCGGTGGCCAAGTGGATGGCGTCGCGCGATCTCAGGGCTCGGTCCGGTTCGTTCATGGCTCGGTCGACCACCTCATCGTCGATCCGGATGTAGTCGAACGCCGCCAACAACTCACGAGCCTCCGGAAGCGCGGTGGGTATGGCACGCGTGACTGCTCGCACGACCTCGATCCGCAGTAATGTCGAACTGACCCAGGACGCTGCGGGGTGCTCGTCGTAGAAGGCCGCGAACTGCTCGGAATGGGTCTCGGCGACCAGGAGCTTGAGGGCAGCCGACGTGTCCACGTAGAAGAGGCTCAATAGCGCTCCTCGCCGCGGATGTCCGCGAGTGCGCCGGCGAGGGCGTCAGACCCGTCGCCTGCCCGCATCCGCGGCCGAAAGCCCGGGCGGGTGGCGAGCGTGGCCCGACCCGATTCGACGAGCCGGGTCATGATCGGCGTATGTGCGCGAGCCTCGATCGGCACGATGCGGGCGAGGGCGCGCCCGTACTCGGTCACGTCGAGGGTCTCGCCGTGCTGGACCCGGGCCAGCACCGCTCGGGTGTTCTGCCGGAGTTCCCGGAGACCGACTGTGTGCTCACCGGACACCATGCCCCTTTGTATCACAAAATTGTTCAACCTCGGTGGTGTCCGCGGTCAGACTAGGTGGTGAGCAGGCGGTGCCGGTCCTGGGTGCCGCAGCATGGCCCGATGCGACGAACACTGGGTATTGAGGTTGCGCTGGTCCTGGCCATCGCCGTGGGTGTCTCGGCAGCTCGGGGGATCGTGTCTTTCACGGCGGCGCTCGCGGCGGCGGCGCCGGTCTCGACGCAGGCGGTCCGGCTGAACGTCTCGCGGGCGCCGGACCGGCCGTACGTCGACCTTGCATATCAGCTCATCGCCGCGGTGGCGTTGGTACTGCCGGCGCTGCTCGCGATCCATCTGGCGCGCCGGGACAGCTCCTGGGAACAGATCGGTCTGGCGAGGCGGTGGTGGGGCCGGGCGGTGGCCGCCGGGGTGGCCATCGCAGCGGTGATCGGGGCGGCTGGGCTGGCGCTGTACCTGGGCTCGCGGGCGCTGGGGACCTCGCTGGAGGTGCAGCCGTCGGCGCTGTCGGACGTCTGGTGGCGTGTCCCGGTGCTGGTGCTCGCCGCGGCGGCCAACGCGGTCCTCGAGGAGGTCGTGGTCGTCGGGTATCTGCTGCGGCGGCTGGACCAGCTCGGGGTGCCGAGGGGGTGGGCGGCGGTGATCTCGGCAGTGATCCGCAGCAGCTATCACGTGTACCAGGGGCTGGCGGGCGTCCTGGGCAATCTCGTCATGGGGTGGCTGTTCGCCAGGGTATTCCAGCGGTACTCGACAATCATTCCCCTGATCGTGGCCCATTGGCTGATCGATGTCACCGCCTTTGTGGGGTACGCATTGCTGGCAGATCGAGTGTCGTGGCTCTAGAACTATTCGGGCGTGGGTCTGACGGATTGCTCACGGTGATCAGCCTGCGGCGGGCGTGATGGCCCGCCGGCCTGCACCCGCATTTTCGGCGGCGGCGGCGGCCTCCGCGGCGTCGTCGGTGCGCTCCTGCAGCGCCGAGCGATGCCGCAGCGGGTGTTCCGGCAGGAACGCGATGATCAGCAGTCCGATCAGCATGATGCCGGCGGCGAGCCAGAACACCAGGTCCATCGACTCGCTGAAGCCGACGCGGAACGGCTGCGCCAGGCGTGGGTCGATGACGGAGAGGAACGAGGAGTCGCTGAGCACCGCGGACTGCGAGGCCATGTCCGCGCTGCTGCCGGCACCGCCGCTCACGCCGGCAAGCACGCCGGCGTTCGCGGGATCCGCGATCACCGCCGGGTCGGCTATCGCGGCCTGGAACGACGGGTCGGTCGAGGCCGCCCGGAAAGCCGCCGAGATCCGGTCGCCGACCGTGCTGAACAGCACGGAAAGGAACACCGCGGTGCCCAGAGTGCCGCCCATCTGGCGGAAGAAGGTCACCGACGAGGTGGCCACGCCGATCTCGGTCGGCGGCACGGTGTTCTGCACCGCAAGCACGACCGGCTGCATGTTGCCGCCCAGGCCGAGCCCGAACAGCACCATCGACCCGGCCACCAGCCAGTAGGACGTGTCGGCGCCGATCTGCGCCATCAGCACCAGCGCCACCACCAGCAGGACCGAGCCGATGACGGGGAACGCCTTGTACTTCCCGGTGCGCGAGATCAGCTGCCCCGAGGTCAGCGCACCGATCATGATGCCCAGCGTCAGCGGCAGCAGGGCGAGACCGGCCTGGGTCGGTGTCTGGAGCTTGACGACCTGCAGGTACAGGGGCAGCAACGCCAGCCCGCCGAACATCGCCATGCCGACGACCAGGCTCGCTGCCGACCCGACCGCGAATACCGGCAACCGGAACAGGCGCAGTGGCAGCAGTGCGTCGTCGCCCATCCGGGACTCGACGTAGACGAAGGTGAGCAGCAGTACGACGGACATGACGATCAGGCCGATCACCCCGGGCGAGCTCCAGCCCCACTGCCGTCCCTGCTCGGCCACGATCAGCAGCGGGACCAGCCCGCCGGCCAGCGCCAGCGCGCCCAACACGTCAATGCGGTGCGGGCGCACCACGTGGGGCATCCGCAGCGTGAACCACACGATGACCAGCGCCATGATCCCGATCGGTACATTGACGAGGAAGACCCAGCGCCAGCCGGTGACCCCGAGCACGCTGTCCTGACCGGCGAAGAAGCCGCCGACCAGCGGGCCGAGGACGCTGGACGTACCGAACACGGCTAGGAAGAAGCCCTGGTAGCGGGCGCGTTCCCGGGGCGGTACCAGGTCGCCGACGATCGCCAGCGCCAACGAGAACAGGCCACCGGCCCCCACTCCCTGCAGCGCCCGGAACCCGGCGAGGGAGTACATCGACGTCGCGAACGCGCACAGCGCCGAACCGACGACGAACACGGTGATGGCGATGACGAACAGCGGCTTGCGGCCGTAGATGTCACTGAGTTTGCCGTAGAGCGGGGTGGTGATCGTCGCCGTGATCAGGTAGGCGGTGGTAGCCCAGGCCTGCAGTTCGAGCCCCTGCAGATCGTCCGCGATGGTCCGGATGGACGTCGCGACGATGGTCTGGTCGAGAGCGGCGAGGAAGATGCCGGCGAGCAGGCCCGAGAAGATCGCGTAGATCTGCCGCTGGCTGAGAACGGGCGCCCCGCCCAGCGGGGCGGCAGTGCTTGCGGTGGCCGGCTGGGTCATCGTGCTCCCTCGTGGATTCTCGTGGTGTCGAAGGTGTCGTTGAACCTGTTGAGCAGCGCTGCCAGTGACTCCAGGTCCGCATCGGGCCAGTCGGCGAGCATCCGGTGCATCTCTGTGGTGCGCTGGGCGAGCAATCGGCGGTGCAGCAGTCGGCCCGCTTCGGTCGCCTCCACCAGTTGGGCGCGGCCGTCTGCCGGGTCCGGCACCCGATGGACGAGTTCCCGGCGGACGAGCGTCGAGACGTGGCGCGACATCGTCGACGGATCCAGCCCCAGCGAACGGGCGAGGTCCGTGCCCCGCTGCGGCCCGCCGTGCACGGCCGTGAACAGCACCGACATGGCTGCTGCCTCCAGGTCCAACCCGCTCGCGAGCTGGGCGCGCATCGATTCGCTGGCCTTGCGCAGCCGAACGAGCTCGTTGCCGAGGGCCACGATGGCGCCGTCTCGCAGGGTCACCGCATCAGACTACAAACAGATGCGTGCAGTCTGCAACTGCATTCGCCATGCAACGATGCGGGCCGGCCGTCCTGCTCACGGGGGTGTCCGACCATGGTCGTAACCTGGGGACATGCGATCGGCTACCGCTCGGACCCGTTGTGGCCGGCTCGCGATTCTGGCGGTGCTGACCTGGGCGGGGGTGGCGATGGCGGCCGCACCGGCCTGGGCCCATGACGAGCTGCTGGCCTCGGACCCGGTCCCGGGCGCCGCGCTCGACGTCGCCCCGGAGCAGGCGAGCTTCACCTACAGCGCACCGGTGGCCGCGGAGTTCACGGAGGCCGGCGTGACCCCGCCCGGCGGGCAGCGGATCCCGCTCGGGGTGCAGCAACTCCAGATCGAGGGGGCGGTCGTGACGGTTCCCGTCGGCTCCCTGGCACCCGACGCCCAGCCTGGTGAGTGGACGCTCGTACTGCGGGTCGTCTCCGGCGACGGCCATCCGGTGGAGTCGACGCTCACGTTCACCACGACCACGGCACGGCCGGCCACCACGGCTGCATCGTCGGCCGCTGTCACGGCGCAGCCGACCGCGCGACCCAGCCCCGCGGCCCAGTTGGCCACGGCCCAGCCCCGCACGCAGGACGCCCCCGGTTCCGAGGCGCCGTCCAGCATCTCCGTCGCGCCATCCTCGGCGTCGGATGACGGCTGGTCCACCGGCACCACCGCCGCAGTCGTCATCGGTGTCGCCGTGCTTGCGGGGGGTGCCGGAGCGTTCGCCCTGGCCAGACGCGGATGAAGACCTCCGAGGAGGGCGCCGTCGTGGCGGCATCAGCCGAACCGGCCACAGCGGAAACTATGTCGTCGCGGGCGGTCGGCGTCCGCGTCGTGCAGCCGCTGCTGATGCTCGGCGCCGTCCTCGCCGTGGTCACCACGGCCGCCGTGACGCTGTCGGACCTGACGCCCGGCCTGCTGCTCGATCCCGGCCTTGCCGTCAGGGTGCTGGGACCCGCGGTATCGGGTGTGGGTGATCTGGCCGGCGCGGTCACGGTCGGCAGCCTGGTGTTGGCGACCGTGGCCATCCCCGCCCGCTCGCCCGCCTTCGCGCTGGCGCTGCGGATCGCCGTCGCCGCGTCGACGGTGTGGACCCTGTCGTCACTGGCGGGCCTGGTCACGGCCTACGCCATCGCCTCGGGAGCGGCCCCGGACAGCCAGGGGTTCGGCGCCGGGCTGCAGCTGTTCGCCACGTCCTTCGACGCCGGGCGCTACCTGGTCGCCTCGATCGTCGGCGCCGCCCTGACCGCGGTGCTGGCTGCTGCCGCCACCGGCGCGTCCGGGGCGGCGTACGCGTGCGTGATCTCGCTGGCGGCGCTGGTGCCGGCCGCGCTGTCCGGGCACGCCGGCAGCGCGGCCGACCACGAGACCGCGGTGTCCAGCCTGGGCCTTCACCTGGTGGGGTTGTCCGTCTGGGTCGGCGGCCTGATCACGCTGATCCTGGTGGTCCGCCGTCTCGACTCCGACCTCGCTGCGGTGACCGCTCGATACAGCGGACTCGCCCTGGCCGCGGCAGGGCTGGTGACGCTGTCGGGTGTCGTCAACGCCTCGACCCGGATCGAGACCATCGACCAGCTCGCCACCGGCTACGGCGGGCTGGTCGTCACCAAGGCCGTGTTGACCCTGGCCCTGCTGGTCGCCGGTGCCCTGCACCGCGGCTGGACGCTGCGTCGCCTCACCGACGGTCGACCGGCGGCCTTCACCCGTCTCGTCGTGGCCGAGGCGGTCGTCATGGCGGCCGCGATCGGCGTCGCCGTCGGGCTGTCGACCACCACACCGCCGGTCTCGGACACCGAGGCGCCGGTCGGTCGCAGCGCCGCAGAGGTGGTGGTCGGCTACCCCGTGCCGCCGCCACCGGACCTCGCCCGGTACCTCACGTCGTGGCAGCCCGACCTGTTCTGGCTGGTACTGGTCGCCGCCGGGCTCGCCGGGTACGTGGCCGGTATCCGACGACTGCGGCGGCGCGGCGATACCTGGCCGGCGTGGCGAGCGGTGATGTTCGCGATCGGCGGCGTCCTGCTGGTGTGGGCCACCAGCGGCGGGCCCGCCGTCTACGGCCGCTGGTCGTTCAGTCACCACATGGTGCAGCACATGTTGATCGCCATGATCATTCCGATGCTCCTGGTCACGGGCGCGCCGCTGCTGCTCGCCCTGCGGACCCTGCGCCCGCGCGAGGACGGTTCTCGCGGCGCTCGGGAATGGCTGCTGGCCGTCGTGCACTCCCCCGTCAGCCGCTTGATGACACACCCGGTGGTCGCCGCCGGCCTGTTCGTGGTCGGGATGGTCGCGTTCTACTACTCCCCCGCGTTCTCGCTGGCGCTGCGTACCCACCTGGGCCACGAGCTGATGATCGTCCACTTCCTCGCCACCGGCTATCTCTTCGACTGGGTGCTGATGGGCGCCGACCCCGGCCCGCGCCGGGTGGCGCACCCGTTCCGGCTGCTGATCCTGCTGGCCACGATGGCCTTCCATGCCTTCTTCGGCGTCGCGCTGCTGCAGGGCACGCGGCTGCTGGCGCCGGAGTACTGGATCGTCGTGGCCGAGGGACGGCCGTGGGGGTTGGCGCCGCTGGCCGACCAGCAGTACGGGGCGGCGATCGCCTGGGGTTTCGGCGAGATCCCGACCCTGCTGCTCGCCATCGCGATCGCCATCTGGTGGGCCCGCGACGACGCCCGCGAGGGCCGGCGCAAGGACCGTGCCGCCGACCGCGACGGCGACGCCGATCTGGTGGCCTACAACGCGATGTTGGCAGGACTCGCCCGGCGAGATTGAGTCGGGGGTACCTGAGAGCATGCTCCGCGTGAGCGAGGACCAGCAAGACCAGACGGACGCACCGCGCCCGGCCCCAAGCCAGTTCCACGACCTGAGCGCCTTTGTCGCGTTGCCCCGGCTCGGGGGGCTTCACCTGTCACCGGCGGGCGACCGGCTGGTGACCGAGGTGTCGACCCTCGACGCCGAGGGCACCGGCTACGTCAGCGCGCTGTGGCAGATCGACCCGACCGGGGTGGCACCGGCGAGGCGACTGACCAGGTCCGCCAAGGGCGAGTCGTTCGCGGCGTTCGGTCGCGACGGCACGGTGCTGTTCACGTCCGAGCGCCCCGACCCGGACACCATGCCCGAGGGCGAGGACGTGCCGACCAGCCTGTGGGCGCTGCCGGTCAACGGTGAGGCGTTCGTCCTCGCCAGCCGGCAGGGCGGCTTCGGCCCGGTCACCACCGCCAGGGACGCCGACTCACTGGTGCTCACCACGATGACGATGCCCGGCACCGCCGACGGTGCCGACCAGGCCGCCGACGCGGGGCGCCGCAAGGCCCGCAAGGACGGCAAGATCGCCGCGATCCTGCACGAGAACTACCCGATCCGATTCTGGGCTTCCGACCTCGGCCCTGACGCACCGCGGCTGCTGGCCGGGACGCTCGACACAGCAGCCGGCACGCTGGCGCTGCGTGACCTTGGCGGTCACAGCGGACACGCGCTGCGGGAGGCGCATGTCGAGGTCAGCTGGGACGGTCGGCTCGCGGTCACCACGTGGGAGCGGCACGAGAAGGGCGGCTCGCAGCGGGTCGCCATCGCCCTCGTCGACACCGCCAGCGGCGAACGGCGGATCCTGCTCGACGACCCGGACCACGAGTTCTGGGCACCGACGTTGTCCCCGGACGCCCGCACCCTCGCTGTCATCGTCTCCGATCGGATCAGCCCGCACGATCCAGGCGACCAGCGGATCGCGGTGCTCGACATCCCCGAGACTCGCGCGGCGAACCTGGCGGACCTGCGGTTCGTCACCGTCGGCTGGGACCGCTGGCCCGAGACACTGACGTGGACGCCAGACGGGTCAGCGCTGATCGTCACGGCGGACGAGGCGGGCCGCACGCCGGTGTTCCGGGTGGCGCTGGATGCGACGGGCACCTCCGCATCGGCCGTGACGCGGCTGACGGCCGACGCTGCGGCCTACACCGACGTCGAGGTCTCCCCCGACTCCTCGACGCTGTACGCCCTGCGCGCCGCCGTGGACTGCCCCGCGGCCCCGGTCCGCCTGGACGCGAGCACGCCGGACCAGACACCACAGCGGCTACGCAGCCCGTCGCCGGATCCCGTCGTAGCGGGCCGGGTCGAGGAAGTGAACGCCACCGCCGTCGACGGCACCCCGATCCGGGCCTGGCTGTGCCTGCCGGAATCCGCCCCGGACCGCGGGACTGACGGCGACACTGATGGCGACACTGATGGTGGCCGGGGCGCCGCGCCGCTCGCGCTGTGGATCCACGGTGGCCCGCTGGCGTCGTGGAACTCGTGGTCGTGGCGCTGGAGCCCATGGCTGATGGTCGCCCGTGGCTATGCCGTCCTGCTGCCGGACCCGGCGCTGTCCACAGGCTACGGCCGGGACTTCATAGCCCGCGGTTGGGGCGCCTGGGGCAAGGCGCCCTACACCGACATCATGGCGTTGACCGACGCCGCGGCGGCGCACCCGGCGATCGACGGCGCGCGGGCGGTCGTCATGGGTGGCAGCTTCGGCGGGTACATGACCAACTGGGTGCTGGGGCAGACCGATCGGTTCGTCGCTGCCGTCACGCACGCCAGCCTCTACTCCCTGGAACAGTTCGGTGCCACGACGGACGCATCGTTCTACTGGGCACGGGAGATGACCGAGGAGAGGGCTCGCGAGAACTCTCCCCACCTGCACGTCGACAACTGGCGCACGCCGACTCTGGTCGTCCATGGTGACCTGGACTACCGGGTGCCGATCGGCGAGGCCTTGCGGCTGTGGTGGGACCTCGCCTCGCGTACCGGCGACGACGAGGGCGCGATGCCGCACAAGTTCCTGTACTTCCCCGACGAGGGTCACTGGGTGCTCAAGCCGGGCCACGCGAAGCTCTGGTACGAGACGATCTTCGCGTTCCTCGACCACCACGTCCACGGCAAGGACTTCCACGTCCCGGAGCTGCTGCGATGACGAATCACACGGCAGATCCGGTCCGGTGGGGGTTCGCGGGACCGGGCCGGATCGCGGCGGCGCTGGCCACGGAACTCGTCGAGATCGTGCCCGGCGGGGTGCTGCATGCCGTCGGGTCCCGCTCGGCGGAGCGGGCACAGGCCTTCGCCGACCGGTTCGGGGCGCCACGGGCGCACGGCTCCTACCGCGGGCTGGTCGAGGACCCGGAGGTCGACGTCATCTACGTCGCTACCCCCCACCCGCAGCACCACGCGCTCGCGCTGGCGGCGATCGACGCAGGCAAGCATCTGTTGATCGAGAAGGCGTTCACCGCCACGCTTGCCGGCGCGCAGCAGATCGTCGACGCTGCGACGGCTGCCGGCGTCTTCGTCATGGAGGCGATGTGGACCAGGTTCCAGCCCGCCATGGTCCAGCTGCGCGAGCTCATCGCGGCGGGCGAGATCGGGGAGGTGCGAAGCGTTCGTGCCGACCTCGGACTGGTCAAGCCGTTCGACCCCACCGACCGGCTGTGGGACCCGGCCCAGGGGGGTGGCGCCATGCTCGACCTGGCGGTGTACCCGGTCTCGTTCGTGCAGTCCGTGCTGGGCGACTCCCGATTAGGGGGCCGAGCAGATGTCGTCCACGTCAGCGGCTCGATCGCAAGCAACGGGGTGGATGCCGAATCGAGCATCCTCATCGGGTTCGGCGATCGCCACGGTGTCGCGTCGTCGTCGCTGCTCACCCGGCTGCCCGGTGGTGCCGCGGTCTACGGCACCGATGGCTGGATCGAGGTGCCGCCCCGGTTCCACCATCCTGACCGGGTGATCGTGCACCGCCGGGACGGCGACGGTGAGGCGCCCGCCGAGGAGATCGCCGCTCCCGCCACCGGACGAGGGTATTCACACGAGTTCCACGAGGTTCACCGGTGCCTGGCGGCCGGCCTGCTGGAGAGTCCGGTGATGCCGCTGACCGACACTCTCGCGGTCATGGATATCCTCGAGAAGTCACTGCATGGCCTCGGGATCGACTTGGCCGAGGACACGCGAGCCATGGGTCACTGAAGCTCGACGCGATCGAAGGAGTTCCGATGACGGCAACGGGTCTGTCAGGGCGGGAAGCGGGTGCGCTCGACGTGCTGACCGTCGAGCGCAACGGCATCAACACGATCACGGAACCGGAGCGCAAGGGCAGGCCGCGTAATCTCTTCTGGCCCTGGTTCGCCGCCAACGTCTCGGTATTCGGGGTGAGCTACGGCTCGTTCCTGTTGGGTTTCGGGATCTCGTTCGCGCAGGCCATCATCATCGGCATCATCGGAATCGTCATCTCCTTCTCCTTCGTCGGCGTCATCGCCATCGCCGGCAAGCGTGGCTCGGCCTCGACCCTGGTGATGAGCCGGGCCATGTTCGGGGTCCGGGGAAACCGCGTCCCGGCAGTGCTGTCGTGGATCCTGACGGTCGGTTGGGAGACCGTGCTGGCCTCCCTGGCCGTGCTGGCGACCGCCACCGTCTTCACCGCACTCGGCTGGGGCGGCGGGGTGCTCACCCAGGTGCTCGCCCTGGTCGTCGTCGCCGTGTTGATCATCGGCGCGGGGATCATCGGCTTCGACCTCATCATGCGGCTCCAGAAGTGGATCACGATCGTCACCGGGACGCTGACCGCCCTTTACCTCATCATCGCCGCCCCGCAGATCGACCTGGACGCGGTCGCGGCCTTACCGGCCGGTGAGACCCCCGCGGTGATCGGCGGGCTGGTGTTCATCCTCACCGGCTTCGGCCTGGGCTGGGTCAATGCTGCTGCTGACTACTCCCGCTACCTGCCCCGCAGCGCCAGCGGCCGGGGCGTCGTCGGCTGGACCACCCTGGGCGCCTCGTTGGCACCGGTGCTGCTGCTCGTCTTCGGTCTGATGCTGGCCGGATCGTCCGCCGACCTCAGCGCAGCGATTGGCGCCGATCCGATCGGGGCCCTCGCGGAGCTGCTGCCGGTGTGGTTCCTGGTGCTGTTCGTGCTGGTGGCAGTACTGGGGCTCGTTGGCGGCGCGGTGATGGACATCTACTCCTCAGGGCTGTCGCTGCTCGCCGCCGGAGTCAACATCCCGCGCTGGGCGGCCGCCGCGCTGGACGGGGTGCTGCTGCTGGCCGGGTCCATCTACGTGGTGTTCTTCGCGACTGACTTCATCGGCCCGTTCCAGGGCTTCCTCATCACCCTCGGTGTGCCGATCGCAGCCTGGGCGGGCATCTTCATGGCCGACATCATGATGCGGCGCGCCGATTATGCCGAGGACGAGCTGTACGACCCGGCCGGCCGCTACGGCGATGTCCGGTGGCTACCACTGAGCCTGCTGGCGCTGGGGACCTTCGTCGGCTGGGGAACGGTGACCAACGGGTTCGCCGACTGGCTGAGCTGGCAGGGTTATTTGCTGGAACCGCTCGGCCTCGGCGGGCGGGAGGGGCAATGGGCTTTCGCCAACCTGGGTGTGTTGTTCTCCCTGCTCATCGGATTCCTCGGCACATTCTTGCTGGGTCGTTCCGCTGTCAGGCGGCAGGAATCGCGACACGAATCGCGGCCGCTGGGTCATCGGTAGCCCACGGTGCCGACCGGACAGCCATGGCTGGTCGTCATCGACATGCAAGTGGTGTTCGGGCAGCCCGGCCGGCCCTGGTTCACCCCGGGATACCCGGATATCGAGCCGACCGTGCTGGAGTTGGTCGGAGCGTTCGGTGAGCAGGTCGTCTTCACTCGTTTCGTGGCGCCCGAGCACCCCTCAGGGTCGTGGCAGGAGTACTACCGGCTGTGGCCCTTCGCACTGGTGCCGGCCGACGATCCGCTGTATGACCTGATGCCCGCCTTCTGGCGCACCGACCGGCCGGTGGTGAGCCGTACGACGTTCGGCAAGTGGTGCCCGGAGCTGGTCGGCGTCGTGGGCGAGGCCGCCGACCTTGTCATGGTCGGTGTCTCTACCGATTGCTGCGTGCTGGCTACGGCGCTGGCGGCGGCGGACGCCGGGGCACGGGTGCGGGTGATCGCCGACGCGACAGCGGGGCTGACCGCCGCCGATCACGACCGCGCCTTGGCGGCGATGGCGCTGTGGGCGCCGCAGATCAGCGTGGTGATGGCCGGGGACGTGCTCGATCCCCGATGAGCCTCGCGCGTGATCGCGCCCGCGCCGCGCTGTCCGGGCTCGCCGTGGGTGACGCCCTGGGCATGCCCACCCAGGCCATGTCCCGCGCGGATATCAGTCGGGCATTCGGTCGGCTGGATGGGTTCCGGCCGGCAGCCCCGGATCACCCGATCGCGGCGGGCCTGGCCGCGGGCTCGGTCACCGACGACACCCAGCAGGCCCTGCTACTGGCGCGTCTGCTGATTGCCGGCGGAGGTCATGTCGATCCGCATGACCTGGCTGCCGGGCTGCTGACGTGGGAGGACGAGATGCGTGCCGCCGGGTCGGCGGATCTGCTCGGGCCGTCCACGAAGCGGGCGATCGAGGCCCTCGGGCGGGGTGAGCCGGTGACTGAGGCGGGCCGATTCGGGGTGACCAACGGCGCCTCGATGCGGGTGACCCCGGTCGGGATCGCCGTCTCCGCCCGCGACCTGACCCGGCTGGTCGACCGGGTTGTCGAGTCGTGCCTGGTCAGTCACAACACCGGTGTGGCGATCGCCGGTGCCGCTGCGGTGGCGGCTGCGGTCAGCGCGGGCCTCGACGGTGCCTCGCCCGGTGAGGCGACCGCGGTCGCGATGCGGGCGGCTGCCCTCGGTGCCGACCGCGGCCACTGGGTGGCGGCTGCTGATGTCTCCCTTCGCATCGGCTGGGCGGTTGCGCTGGCGGACCCGGCGCGGCCAGCGGAGAGCCTGACCGACATCACCGCTTTGATCGGTACCAGCCTGGCCACCTCGGAGTCAGTGGCGGCCGCGTTCGGCGTCCTCGCGGTCTTCCCCGACGATGTATGGCAGGCCTGCCTGGCCGCCGCTCGCCTGGGTGGGGACACCGACACCATGGCGGCGATCGTCGGTGCGGTCGGCGGCGCGACCTGCGGCCCGCAGCCGGCCATGGCGCAGGCGAGTCGCATAGTGGAAGCGGTCAATGGTTTGGACCTGTCCGCCGTCGCCGACGCTCTGCTCCGGCTGCGTGACGGTGGTGGAATGTGACACGACTGATCAGCGTCGGCAACGTCATCGTCGACGTCGTGCTGGCCGTCCCCGAGCTGCCGGACCGAGGCGGTGACGTGGTCGCCGACCCGGTGACGACAGAGCCGGGGGGCAGCTACAACACGCTGGTCGCGGCCCGGCGGCAGGGATTGGCCAGTGCCTATGGGGGCGGCCACGGCACGGGTCCGCGCGGCGACCTGGCCCGGGAGGCGTTGCGCCGCGAGGGGATCGTCGTGCTCCGGCCCCGCACCCCGGGCATCGACACCGGATACGACATTGCCCTCGTCGATGGCGGCGGCGAGCGGACCTTCGTCACGGTGTTCGGTGCCGAGGCAGAACTGAGCGGCCGGCACCTGGCCGGGGTCCGACCCGCGGCGGGAGATGTGGTGCACGTCTCCGGCTACGGGCTACTCGCCAGGACCAACGCCGTGGCGCTGTCGCGGTGGTTGCCATCGGTGCCCGCCGGGGTCACCGTGCTGCTCGACCCCGGACCGCTGGTAGGCCAGATCGCCCGGTCGGTGTGGTCGTCGGTGCTGCCCCGGGTGGACTGGCTCAGTTGCAATCTGGCGGAGGCTGTATCGATGAGCGGCGAGCGGGATGCGCTCGCGGCTGCCGGTGCGCTCGGCAGGCCAGGGGCGCGGGTGGTGATCCGAACGGGCGCCGACGGCTGCGTGCTGGCCGTCGACGGCCAGGTCACCGAGGTGCCTGGGTTCGGGGTACGGGCGGTGGACCCCACCGGTGCCGGCGATGCGCACGTGGGCATCTTCCTCGCCGCGCTCGCCCGCGGTGCGGATCCGATTGCCGCGGCCCGGCGGGCCAATGCCGGTGCGGCAGTCGCTGTGACCCGCCCGGGGCCGGCCGGCTCGCCGACCCGCGACGAACTCGAGGCCTTCCTGCGTGGCGACTCACACGAAGACGGCCCCACCACCTCGTGAGGTGGTGGGGCCGTGTGGGTGTCGGGGAGCTGGGGGTTGTCAGGCGTTCTTGATCAGGGAAATGTCGAAGTCGAGCTTGACCTTGTCACTGACCAGCACCCCGCCGGTCTCCAGTGCGACGTTCCAGACCAGGTTCCACTCCTTGCGGTTGACGACCGCGCTGCCCTCGAACCCGGCCCGAGCGTTGCCGTAGTTGTCCTTCGCTGCGCCAGTGAAGGTCAGGTCCAATGTGACCGGCTTGGCCACGCCCTTGATTGTCAGGTCGCCTGTGACCTTGTAGTCCTCACCCTCGACGCGCTCGATCGTCGTTGACCGGAACGTGATCGTCGGGTAGGTCTCGGGGTCGAAGAAGTCCGAGCTGCGCAGGTGGTTGTCGCGGTCGGCCTGGGAGGTGGTGATGCTCTTGACCTGGATCGTGATGTCGACGCTGGAGGACGTGGGGTTGGCCTCGTCGAGCGTGACCGTGCCGGTGAAGTCCTCGAAGTGACCGCGCACGGTGGTAACCATGGCGTGGCGGGCCTGGAAGCCGAACCGGCTATGGGCGGTGTCGAAGGTGTAGCTGCCGGACAGGTCGATGCCGGCGGCGGGGACTGCATCGAAGGTTGTGCTCACGGGGGGGTTCCTCCTGATGTGGATGGCTGGGGTTGGCACTGTATCTCGTTCAATCATCAACTAGCTGAGCTTGTTCCGCAGCCATCGAGCCAGCACCAGGCGCGCCGCCCGGCTGATGCAGGGATGCGGGCGTTCCCACCGCACCAGCCGGCCGGCCCAGTCCAGGTCCGCCACCCACTCCACTCCTCGTAGGGCGTTGAGCAGGAATAAGCCCTCGGCTCGCCAGACGTCGGCGGGGCCCAGCGACGCCAAGGTGACCCGCCAACCGGCGGCCTCCGCCTCGTCGATCAGTTGTTGCCGGGCGGTACCGGGCAGGATCCGGCCGTCCGCCGGCGGAGTGACCAGCTGACCGTCGATGACGGCGAAGACGTTGCTACGTGACCCCTCCAGCAGGTGACCGGCCGTGTCGGTCACTACCAGCCGGGCAGTGGCAGCCGCGCCGCCGGGCAGTCCGGCTTCCAGGTCGTCCCAGACCGATCGGTCGGCGTACTTGTGCCGCTCGTCGCCGTTGGGTGGGGCCAGGGCCGTGAAGACGTGGCGTCCTGGCCGTTCCGCGGGGAGATCCGGACGTCGCCAAGGGACGACCTTGTCGGCGGCGATGTGGTCGCGGTGCTGGTCAGAGGTCGGCACGACGTGCAGCCGGAGACGATGTACACCCGCGGCCGGAGTGGCCCGATGGACGTCACGGGCCGGATCACCTCGCAGTGATCTCCCGTAGACCTCGGCGAAAGACCGTTGCAGCCGGGCGAGATGATCGGCGAGTTCGACCGGGTTTCCGTCGACGACGAGCATGGTCTCGATGAGTCCCTGGCGGGGGTCGGCGAGGCGCTTGCGTGACGCGG
>Ga0163144_10001445_pt1 | contig 56182 bp, 50 predicted proteins | sample OliLak19BULKMAT1_FD_123175 | JGI IMG/M metagenome (GOLD analysis project Ga0163144, IMG submission 123175) | Freshwater microbial mat bacterial communities from Lake Vanda, McMurdo Dry Valleys, Antarctica - Oligotrophic Lake LV.19.BULKMAT1 | ecosystem: Environmental > Aquatic > Freshwater >... | reverse complement strand
GCGTGTGCACCGCGCCGTCCTTGACCATCATGAGGTTCTGCGCGGTCAGCTCCGCCACGTTGCCGATCGGATCGCACATGACCGCATTGTCGAAGCCGCGGCGCTTGGCGTCGGCGATGGCCAAGCCCGCCATCGGATACAGGCAGGCCGCCTTGGCGTGCGTGGGCGCCTGATCGGGGCTGCAGCGGCGGTAGGGCGACAGGCACAGCGAGAACCCGCGCGCCGGATCCGGTAGCGGCGACGTGTGGATCACCAGAGCGAACCGCGTGGAGTCGGGGTCGATCGCCACCAGGCCGGTCTCGGCCCAGAACATCGGCCGGATGTAGAGCGCTGCATCGGCCGGGAACTTCGCGATGCCTTCGCGCGCCAGTGCGAGCACGCGCTCGGCCGAGACCGGCGGCTTCATCAGCAGGCCTTCGGCCGACCGGATCGAACGCTGGCAGTGCAGGTCGAGGTCGGGCGCCACGCCTTCGAACGCGCGGGCCCCGTCGAACACGGAGTTGGCCAGCCAGGCGGCGTTGGTGGCCGACGTCATCAGCGGCACCTCGCCCGTGCCCCAGGTTCCGTTGTAGTAGCAGATGGACGTCACGGTGTCATCGAGCATGCGCAGCCTCCTGAAGGGTTGAATTATAGTGACCTTCTGACCAAACCTACACGTACGCGCCTCGACAAGCGCCTCCGCGCCGATCAACCCGGATTGTCGTGGGCCAAGGTGCGCTCGGCCATCGAGCGCGGTCAGGTCACGGTCAACGAGGTGATCGAGCGCGATCCGGGGGCCGAGGTGCTCTCGTCCGCCGCTGTCGTGCTCGATGTGAACCGCCCAGCGGTACGCCCGGCGCGATCGCGTTTCGGGCGTCTCTACGAAGACACCCACATCCTGGTCGTCGACAAGCCGGCCGGCTTGCTCACGATTCCGGTGGACAGGGAAGACGGCGCCAGCGAGGACACGGTGCTGAGCCGCGTGCGCGAGTACATGGATCGGCGGCGCGGCCCGGGCGGCTACGTGGGCACGTTGCACCGCCTCGATCGCGACACGACCGGTGCGCTGGCGCTGGCCCTCACGCGCGAGGCGCACGACGCCGGCCGCGCGCAGTTCGGCCGGCACGAGTTCGACCGCCAATATGTGGCGCTGGTCGAGGGCGTGCCTGCGCCGGTGATTGGCACCATCGAGGCGGCGATTGCCGAAGGCTATACCGCTGGCCGCCGGCGTCTGGCCGGCCCGGGCGAAACCGGCATTCCCGCCGTGACGCACTACGTGGTGCGCCAGGCCTACGGCACCGGCGCCGCGCTCGTGGAGCTCACGCTCGACACCGGCCGCCAGCACCAGATTCGCCTGCACCTGCAGCACATCGGCCATCCCGTGCTCGGCGACCGTGTCTACGGCTCACCGAGCGGGGCCGAGGCCGCGTCGCGCCAGATGCTGCACGCGTGGACGCTGTCGTTCCCGCATCCGATCACCGGCGTGCGCGTGTCGACCGAAGCGCCGCCGCCCGACGACTTCATCCGCATGCGCGCGCGCATGCGCGGCTGGCGCTAGCGGCGCGCCAGAGGACAGCTACGACTCGTCGTCGGTTAGCGCCGCCACATCCGCGAGGTCCTTCGGTCGAGCGGCGGCCCGCTTGTTCTTCAAGAACTGCGTGCGACCGATGTAGAACACGGAATTCGGCCCCAATGGTCCGATCTCCTTGCCCAGCCACACCTCATCCCAGGTGACGCCGTCCACGGCGCTCATGACATGCAACTGCACGGGCGGCACGCCCATCTCGATCACCGTGCGCGGGCTGACGACCCCTTCGGCCGTCAAGCCGGAGGCCGGGAAGCCGAACTCGGCGATCGCCGCCAGCAGCCGTTTTCCATTCTCAACGGTCGGCCGCACGAGGACATCCAGATCGCCCGTGAACCTCGGCGCGCCGTGAAACGCCAGCGCGTGCGCGCCGACAATCACGAACTCAACGCGATGGGCGCTCAAAAGTTCGCAGAACTCGCTGAAGTCTGGCGCCAGGTCCACTCCACTGCCTCCGGAGGAATTCGACAGCAGCGACGCGTTCGGCCGCGGGACGCGATCGCCAGTAGCGAAGCGCGGTGGCACTGGAGCCATGGTCGGCAAGCGTGAGCGTCTTCGGCGCTGCACTCCGGTCCATGCGAAACTCCATCGCACGAATTGTAGCCCGAATCCCAGGAGGAGCCGATGACCCTGCGACACACGTTCCTGGCCGCGCTCGTCGCGTCCAGCACCATCGCGTCATTCCACGCGCAGTCCGCCCCTGCACTGCCGGGCACGCTGCAGATCACCCTGCTCGGCACCGGCAACCCGCGGCCCAACATGGAGCGCTTCGGGCCGTCGATTCTCGTCGAAGCAGGTACCCAACGTCTGCTCATCGACGCCGGTCGCGGCGCCGCACAGCGCCTGTTCGAGATCGGCCAGCGCGACCTGCTCGTCGGCATCGACACGCTCCTGCTCACGCACCTACACTCCGACCACACGGTCGGCCTCCCGGACGTGTGGCTCACGAGCTGGATCTTCGGCCGAACCAGGGCGCTCTCGCTGTTAGGACCACCAGGCACCGTGGAGATGGCCGGGCATCTCGCACAGGCCTATCAGTGGGACATCACCACGCGGTCGAAGGATGAAGGCTTCCCCGCCGAGGGCGTGCGGCTGGCAGCGGCCAACGTGGCGCCGGGCGTGGTCTACGACGTCGAGGGCCTGCGCGTCACGGCCTTTGCAGTGGACCACGGCGCCTTTGCCGTGCCGGCCTACGGCTATCGGGTGGACTACCGCGGACGCTCGGCGGTGTTCTCGGGCGACATGCGCTTCGACGAGCGCTTCGTCGATTATGCCAAGGGCGTGGATGTGATGGTGATGGAGGTGATCAGCCCCGAGGTGGAAGCCCGCCGCGCGCAGGTGCAAGACCCGAAGGCGCTCGCGCGCATCCTGGCCCGGCACATCAGCCCGGAGCAGGCGGGCACGCTTTTCGCGCGCGCCACGCCGCGTCTCGCCGTGTTCACGCATGTCGTGCCGTCACCGGCCACGGCGGCGGATCTGATCCCGCCCACGCGGCGGACCTATGCTGGTCCACTGGCGGTGGGCTACGACCTCATGACGATGGTGATTGGCGACACGGTGGACGTGTTCCCGCGCAAGACCCTCAGCGACAAGTAGCGAGGCCTCATGATCCCAACACGATCGCTGTTCCTGGTCCTGTGCGCGGCCGCCGTGTCGGCGTGTTCCGCACCCGCTCCCACCCCTCCGCCCGCCGCGCCGTTTTCGGTCGTGGAGGCCAGCATGGCCGACATGCAAACGGCCATGGCCGAGGGCCGCGTCACGTCGCGCCAGCTCGTGGAGCAGTACCTGCAGCGCATCGGGATCTACGAGCACAGCCTCAACGCCACTATCGCGGTGAACCCGAAAGCCCTCGAGGAGGCTGACCAGCTCGACGCGGAACGCAAGGCGGGCAAGCTGCGCGGGCCCCTGCACGGCGTGCCCGTGGCGCTCAAGGACAACATCCACACCACCGACATGCCCACGACCGGCGGCGCGGTGGCCTTCGAGGGCTATGTGCCGCCCTACGAGGCCACGCTCACCAAGAACCTCAAAGAGGCCGGGGCGATCATCCTCGCCAAGACCGTGCTCACCGAACTCGCCAACTTCATCGCGCAAGGCATGCCGGGCAACTACAGCGGGCTCGGCGGCTACGGCATCAACCCCTACGACCCGCGCCGCGATCCGCGCGAGGCCACGGGCGATGGCCGGCCGGTGGCGAGCACCGGCGGCTCCAGTTCCGGCATCGGCACGGCCGCCAACTTCTGGGCCGCAAACGTCGGCAGCGAGACCTCGGGCTCGGTGCTCAGCCCGTCGAATCAGAACATGCTGGCGGGCATCAAGCCCACGGTGGGCCGCATCAGCCGCTACGGCATCATCCCGATCACAGCCGACCAGGACACCGCTGGTCCGATGGCGAAGTACGTGGCCGATGCCGCGCTGCTGCTCGGCGCGATGGAAGGGGCGGCGCCCGATCCGAACGACGCGGCCACGAGCACCTGCACGCCGCCACCCAATCGCGACTACTCGGTGCACCTGAAGCGCGATGGCCTGAAGGGCGCGCGCATCGGCATCCCGCGCGCGTTCTACTTCGACAAGTTCACCGTGCCGGGCGAAAAGGACCCGCGCGGCGGGCTGAGCGACACGCAGGCCAAAGCGATGGCTGACGCGATCGAGATCCTGAAGGCACAGGGCGCGGTGATCGTCGACCCGGCCGACATCCCGAGCATCGTCGACGCCGACGCGACGAACAACTTCCTCACCTGGAATACCTGCTCCGGCAGCGACGGCGCCAAGGGCCAGGACGCCAACTGCTCGGTCGTGTTCAAGTACGGCATGAAGCGCGACTTCAACGCCTGGCTGGCGACGCTCGATGACACGGGCCCAGTGTCGACGCTGACCGAGCTGCGCACCTGGAACCTGGCGCACCAGAGCCGCGGTGCCATCAAGTACGGCCAGGCCAACCTCGATGTGTCCGACGAGATGGACCTCGAGAAGGACAAGCCGCGCTGGGAGGCCGACCGCAAGAAGGACATCCACCTTGGCGCCACGCACGGCATCGACGAGGTGATGAAGGCGCAGAAGCTCGACGCCATCCTCTTCCCCGGTGCGAGTGGCGCAGGCATCGCCGCCAAGCCCGGCTATCCCACGGTGATTGTGCCCTTCGCGCTCGTGGCCAACGCGCCTACGCCGGCCTTCCCCGAAGGGTTCGAGGCCAAGCCCATCCCGTATGGCGTGAGCTTCACGGGCATGGCCTGTAGTGAGCCGCGGCTCATCGAGCTGGCCTATGCGTTCGAGCAGGCCTCGAAGAAGCGCGTGCCGCCGGCGTCTGCCCCGTAGGCACGGGCCCACCGGCTGCCTCCACAAAGCGTGGGTGAGGAGGGCGGATCTGCGCTAGTCTACGCCTGCGCCAAGCCCCATCTCGGGCCGAGCGGCAGGAGGCACCTATGAAGCGAGTGTTGCTGTTGGGCGTCGCGCTCGTCGCTGCGGGCATGGGTATGGGCGTGGGCGCGCAGGACGGGCAGGACCAGGGCGATCGCATCCGATCGCAAAGCCATGCCGTCGACATCGTCGAAGCCTCGATCTGGGATCTGCAGAACGCCCTCACCGACGGCCGCGTCACGTCGCGCGAGTTGGTGCAGATGTACCTCGCCCGCATCGACAGGTACGAGGACCGGTTGAACGCCACGGCCGCCGTCAGCGCGAGCGCGATGACCCAGGCCACCGAACTCGATCGCGAACGCGCGGCCGGCCGCGTGCGCGGCCCGTTGCACGGTATTCCGATCGCCATCAAGGACATCATCAACACGACCAGCATGCCCACGACCGGCGGTGGCCTGGCCTTTGCGGGATTCGCGCCGCCCTACGACGCCACCCTCATCAAGTACCTGCGTGACGCCGGCGCAATCATCCTGGCCAAGACCGTGCTGACCGAGTTCGCCAACTGGGTGGCGGTCGGCATGCCGGGCAACTACAGCGCGCTCTTCCAGTACGGCATGAACCCGTACGACCCGCGCACCGACCCGCGCGCGGCCACGAGCGACGGGCGGCCCGCGATGTTCACGGGCGGGTCCAGCTCCGGCATCGGCACCGCCGCCAGCTTCTGGGCAGCCAGCGTGGGCACCGAGACCTCGGGCTCGATCCTGAGCCCAGCGAACGCGAACATGCTCGTCGGCATCAAGCCCACGGTGGGCCTGATCAGCCGCCACGGCATCGCGCCGATCACGGCCGATCAGGACACGGCGGGCCCGATGACACGCACCGTGGCCGACGCCGCTCTCCTGCTGGGCCCGATGGTGGGTCTCGATCCCAATGATCCCGCCACCAACGCCTGCATCCCTCCGCCAGATCGTGACTACACGCGCTTCCTGCGGCTGGCCGGCCTGAGAGGCGCGCGCATCGGCATCCCGCGCGCGGGCTTCTACCGCCCGGTCGCGCGTCCCGATACTGGCGCGCTCGTCGGCGGCATCAACCCACAGCAACTGGCCGTGATGGAAGAGGCCATCGCGGTCCTGAGGCGCGAGGGCGCGACGATTGTCGACAACGTCGACATCCCGAGCTACGTGGACGGCACCCCGTCCCGCAACTTCAACACGTGGCCCATCTGCGTCGGCCCCACCAACAACAAGGGCAACGACGCCGCCTGCTCGGTGGTGTTCAAGTACGGCATGAAGCGCGACTTCAACCTGTGGCTCGCCTCGCTCGGGCCAGGCGCGCCGGTGAAGACCCTGACCGAACTGCGCGCCTACAACGTGGCCAACCGCAACCGCGGTGCCATCAAGTACGACCAGGCGCACTTCGACGTGTCGGACGAGATGAACGTCGAGGCCGACCGCGCCCGCTACCTGGCCGACCGCGCGAAGGACATCTTCCTGGCGCGCACGCACGGCATCGACGAGGCCATGGCCGTGCACAACCTCGACGCCCTCATCTTCCCCGGCAGCAGCGGCGCTGGCATCTCGGCCAAAGCGGGACACCCCACCGTGATCGTGCCGTTCGGGTTCGTGCCGAATGCGCCAACGCCGGAGTTCCCGGTCGGGTTCAACGCCAAGGATCAGCCGTACGGGGTCAGCTTCGCTGGCACTGCCTGCACCGAGCCCCGGCTCATCGAACTGGCCTACGCCTTCGAGCAGGCGACGAAGCGTCGGGTGCCGCCGCCGAACCTGCCCTGACACGCCACCCCGTCGGAACCCCGTCGCAAGTCGGGGTTCCGGATGGGCGAGGGCCCCGTGGCCTCGCTCCGCGTGCCTTTCCTGTAAGCTCCCACGCAGTGCGTTTCCGTTCCCTGCAGACGACGCTCGTCGTCGCCATCGGCATCCTGGTGGTCGCGCTCACTGGCGCGACGCTGGCGTATGTCGGCCGCCTGGCCAACCAGGCGGTGAGCGAGCGCGTGTCGGGAGACCTGGTGAGCAGCCGCGCCACCATCGTGACCGCCCAGGCCAGCCGCTACGAGCGCCTCACGCTCGTGGCCCGGCTGCTGGCCTCGTTCCCGGATCTGCTCGCGCTCATGGGCACTGACGGCGCCACCATTCGCGACTTCCTGGCCGACTACCGCGAGCGTAACGCGCGTGACGAGCTGCTGCTCGTGCTCGATCCGCAAGGCGCGGTCGTGGCCCGCAGCGACAGCTTTGCGCCGTTTGCCTTGGCCGACGCGCGGGCCACGTGGCTCGAACCGGCGTTGTCGGGGCAGCCGGTGCGCGGCGTGATCGCCGTGGACGGGCGCCCCCACCATCTCGTGCTCGTGCCGGCCGAGGCGGGCGGCACGGTGTTCGGATTCGTGGCCGCGGCCGCGCCGGTAGACGATCGCTGGGCCTCGGCACTGCGCGACGCCAGCGGCAAGGACATCGTGGTGCTGGGCGAGAGTGGCGTCGCCGGCACCACCCTCGTGCCGGGCCGGACGCCGTGGGCCAACACCGCCGCCTATGCCGCACCAGCCGGGGTCAGCACCCTCGACGTGGACCTCGGCGGCGAGCGCTTCGAGTCGATTGGCGTGGCCGATCCGCACGCCCCGCGCATGACGGTGGTGGCGCTGCAGTCGCTCGACCTCGCCCTCGCGCCGTATCGCAACATCCAGTTCGGCCTGGTGCTGCTGGGGCTGGCGGCCACCGTCGTGGGCGTGGGGGCGGGCGCGCTGCTGGCCCGCTCGATCATCGCGCCGATCGGCGTGCTGTCGCGGGCCACGGCCGACGTGGCGCAGGGGCGCTTCGATGTGAAGCTGGCCGTGCAGGGCCACGACGAGCTCGCCCGGCTGGCGGCGTCGTTCAATCACATGACCGAAGGGCTGCGTGAACGCGCCGACATGCAGAAGTTCGTGTCGCAGTCCACGGTGGAGATGATTCAGCGCGGGCCGAGCACCCCCGAGACGCGCGCCGGTACCCGCCAGGTGGTCACGCTGCTCTTCTCGGACATCCGCGGCTTCACGTCGTTCTCCGAACACCGCCCGCCCGAGGAGGCGGTGGCCGTGCTGAACCGCTACCTGCAACTGCAGGCGGATCTCGTGCAGCGCTTCCACGGCGACGTCGACAAGTTCATGGGCGATGCCGTGTTCGCGCACTTCACCGGCCCGGACAAGGCGCTCGACGCCATCCGCTGCGCCGTGGAGATGCACCGCGCCGTGCGTGGCGCCAGCGCCACCGACCCGGCCTTGCCGCCGCTGGCGGTGGGCGTGGGCATCGTGACCGGCGAGGTGATCGTCGGCAGCGTGGGCGGCGCGAATCGGCTCGACTACACCGCGATTGGCGCGCCTGTCAATCTGGCCGCGCGCCTGTGCTCCGCGGCCGAGCCCAACGAGACGCTGCTCAACGACACGACGTTCGAGGCGGTGCGCGGGCTGGTGGCCGCCGAGCCGGCGCCGCCAATCGTGGCCAAGGGCTTCTCCGCGCCGGTCGCGGCCTACCGCATGCGCGGGTAGCCAGGCGCCCGCGGGTCGGTCAAGGCTGCTTGTAGGCCGCCTCGGGATACGGCTTGCCGAACTTGTTCGCGTGCGGCGCCGCCACGAATGCGCTCTCGTCGAGGGCCACCGACGGGGCCGTCGTGGCGCCTGACACCGTCACTTCGATCGACACGGCCGCGGCACGTTCCGACAGTGCCGTCACCGTGTAGCGGCCGGGCGGCAGGTCGAAACGGAAGGCGCCATCGACGCCGGCATTGACGATCCACGGCGTGGGCGCGGCCACGACCAGCGCGGTCATTTGCGGATGGATGTTGCAGAACACACGGACGATACCGGCCGTCGTGAACGTGCGGCTCTTGCTCGCGCCGCTGCGGTAGAGCCCCAGATCGAACGCGTGGCCGGGCGAGAGCGAGAAGACGTTGTGGAACAACCCGTCTTGGTTGGGAAACTGCACGACCGCGCCAACCGGCACGCCGAGCACGCGCGGCATGAACGTCTTGTTGCGCTGGGTGATGGCAAACGGTCCGGTCGCCCGCGCCGGCGCGTTGCCCGACAGCGGCTCCGCATAGACCACCGCCGTCGCCGGCGTGGCCCCCGGCCGCACCCGCGCGACGATCGTGCCCGACAGCACATCGGCAAAGCCGGCAGCGGGACTCGCGAGATGCCACACGAGCAGCAGCATCGTGATTCGTTGCAGTGTGATCGTCGGCACGCCCCAGCCCCCAGCCCCTAGTCCCCGGTCCCCGAGCCCTCGTCCCCAGCCCCTGCACACTAGAACGACACCGCGAACACGGCGTTCACGTGGTGATTCTCGCGATTGCTGCCCGACTGGTAGCGCGTCTGCAGCCACTTGTACTCGACCGACGCCGCCACTTCCGGCGTGAGCCGCACGACTACGTTGCCGAACGCGCTCGTGTTCCGCAGGCGGCCAGCCGTGCCTGCCCCATCCGGCCGCCGGTCGAGCGACACGCCGCCGTTCAGCGACACCCGTGTCGCCGCGCGCAGCCGCGTTTCGACCCATCCGCCTTCGGAGCGGCCAGGCTGCCCCACGCCCGACCCATACGCGTCGAGCTCGTCGGCCGCAAACACCTCACCGGCCACGCCCACGCGACCGCGCCGCACCAGGAAGTCGATCGCCCCAGCCGAGGCGCTACCGAGCGCGCCGGCCTGCTTGATCCAGCTGTAGTGACCCGAGGCGCCAACGTGCGCCTCGCCGGCCGCATCCTCGTTGCCGCGATCGAAGCCGACGTGTCCCTCGAACGCCGGACGCTCCGAGCGCTCGCCGGCACCGGCCGTGGGCGCGAACACATAGCTGCCGGGCGCATCCCCGGCCACCGGCGCCACGATGCCGGCCTTCACGGTCACGCCGCCGCCCACGCGCTGTTCGACCCGCACTTGCGGCGCGCGCAGGTAGAGATTACCCGAGCGGAAGAACTGCGGGAACGAGAAGGCGGCAAGCGACGTGGGATCGCGCGGCGCGAGCAGCACATGGTCTTGCCCGATCTGGATGGCGGTGCCGCCGTGTTCGAGGCGGCCGTAGGCGTAGAGCAGCCGCGGTAAACCCATCACCGTGCCGGTGACGAAGCCGGGCGTGCCGCCGAAGAAGTCGAGGATGAGCGCGCCCTTGGCCTCCCAGCTGCCGACCGGGATGCCGTGCACATCCAGGCCCAGCCGGCTCTGACGCATCGTGGAAGTCATCGATCCGCCCGACGCCGTGCCCACGATGTTCGGGCTCTCGAGCCAGTTGGCGTCGCCCGAGTTCATGACCGTGTTCGACACGATGGTGCCCGACAGCGTGACCGGAAAGCGCGATGCCGCCTCCACCTTCACCTGCGCCAGCTCTTCGACTTGCGCCTGCAACATCTCGGGCGGCAGCTGCGCGGCGGCGGGCTCCTGCCGCCCGGGCGCATGGGCTGGAGCACTCGCGAGCAGCGCACGGCCCGGAGGCGCGCCGCGCAACGCCCGCAGCTCCGACGCCAGATCCTGCAACTGACGCCGCAGCTCGTCGACCTCGTCACGCAGCCGCTCGACGTCTGCGCGGCCGTCGGCGAACTCGCGGCCGGCCGGGGCCACGCGGTCGTCCGGCACGGACACGTCGCCGAGCACAACGCGCTGGCCGGCGCCGGCACCGATGGGCACGGCCAGCAGCGTGACCGCCATCACGAGGGCGCGCAGACCGAGGTCAGTACGTAGAACTAGGCTGGACATGCGGCCATTGTAGTAGCCATGTCCAGCCCGTGTGCGCGAGGAGCGTTGACCGCTCGGTGGTGTCAGCGGCCGCCGGAAAGGGCCGCGGTCAGGCCGGCGAGCCCGCCTTCCTGCGTGGCGTTCCGGTTCATGGGAACTCCTGCTACGCCTTCTCCGGCGCGTCGGCATCGCCGTCGCCGTCGCCGTCGTCTTCGCCGTCATCGGCCAGGTCGGAGAGGTCGTCGCCCCACGGGTTCGCCTGGGGACCGGGAACGATGCCCGCGATGTCGGGGTCGATGCCCGGAGGCGCGTCTGGCGAGTGAGCGCGGCGTTCGCGCGCATCGACACGCTTCTGGGTCTTCTGCTTCTGCCGGTCTTGCCGCGCACGCTCACGATCGCGTTTGCTGCGGGGACGTCCCTGGAACATGCCTGGCTCCGATGCGCGGGCGCACCCGGCTCCGACAATCCCGGAACCAGTCGCACGCGCCGACTCCGCGAATCGCAGAGCCGCGTGGCGATCTTATCAGCCCCGGGGGCCAGCGCGCCCGGAGATCCGGGATTGCCCGGCCAGTGCGGTAGGATCGGGCCGACGTGCCCCAGTTCCCATTCCGGCTGGCAAGACGGCAGTTCCTCAGCAAGACGGCAGCGTTTTTCGGCTTGTCACAGGCGGGATTGTCGCCCGGGGACACGCCGTCGTGGCTCTGGACGGGCGCGGTCACGGCCAACTCGGCGACGGTGCTGTGCGGATTCGAACAACTGCGCGGGCCAGCCCCTCCGCTGCTGCTCAGCGAGCGGCGTGACCTGGGCGACGCCCGCATCGTCGAAGGCCAAGCCGTGCCGGCGCCCTCACGCAGCCGAGCGGGGCGGGTCGTGGTTCAATACGCGCTGACGAGTCTGTCGCCCGACTGCGAGTTCTTCGGGGGTTTCACGCGTGGCAGCGGCACGCAGGTGCGCTTCCGCACGTTCGCAACGGGTCCCTTCAACTTCACGGCGGCCTTTGCGTCATGCGCCGGTGGCACCCGGCTCACGCCCCTGTCGCACGTGTCGAACAGCCGGGTCTTCGACTCAATCGCCGCACTCGACCCACAGGTGTTCATTCACATGGGCGACCTGCACTACTACAACCTGATCGGCGCGGCGCGCCCGATCGAGCCGCTGATGGGGCGGTTTCGTCGGTCGCTCGACCGCGTGCTCTCGCAGGCGCATCAGGCGCTGCTCTACCGCCGCACGCCGATCGTCTACATGTGGGACGACCACGACTACGGCCCCGACGAGGCCGACGGGGGCTCGCCCACGCGCGATGCCGCGCGCGCCTACTACGCCACCGACGTGCCGCACTACCCGCTGCCGCTCGGCGCCAACGCCGATGGGCCGATCACGCAGACGTTCGACATCGGGCGCGTGCGCTTCCTCATGACCGACGCGCGGTCGGAACGGCGGCCGGCCGCGCGCACGCTGCTCGGCCAGCGGCAGTTCGCATGGCTGCTCGAGGAGCTGGGACGGGCCGCCGCCGACCGGGTGCCGCTCGTGGCGTGGGTGAACCCGGTGCCCTGGATCACACGGGATGGCGACTTCGACGGCTGGGGGATGTACGCCGAAGAGCGCAGCGCGATCGGCCGGCGCATCACCTCGCTTGGACTGGGTCCCCGGTTGGTGATGCTGAGCGGCGACGCCCACATGCTCGCCTTCGACGACGGCCGGAACAACGTGAACGGCGGCTTCGTGGTGGCCCAATCGGGGCCGCTCGACCGGTTCGTGCGGCGCAAGGGCGGACCCTACTCCCACGAGCCGCCTGACCAGAAGAACGGCCAGTTCGCCACGCTGCAGGTGGAAGACACGGGCACGGTGCTCACGGCCACGCTGCAGGGCTATCGCCATCTCGGGAACGGCACGGCCAGGCCGGTGCCAGAGACGCGGCTCCAGCTCCGTTGCGCGGGCGGTCGCTGCGAGCTGCAGCCACCGGGGCCGCCGCCGCCGACGCCCGGCGCTGTGAGCAAGCGCGGCGGTTAGACGCGGGCGGCGTTGCGCGCGGCCACCAAGGGCACGATCTCACAGATGCGGTGGATCCGCGGGCAGTCGGCCTGGTCGTAGAGCCGCGCGCTGTCGAACAGCACGGCGTCGGCCAACCCGGCGGCGCGCGCCCCGGCCACGTCGATGTGGAAGAAGTCGCCGACGTGGATGGTGGTGGCAGCCGACGCGTCGCTTTCGGCCAGCGCCAGGTGGAACAAGCGCGGGTCAGGCTTCTCCACGCCCCAGTCATGCGAGTCGAGGATGACGTCGACATGGGGCGTGAGTCCCACGCGATCGAACATGGCGTGCAGACGCCCGTTGGCATTCGACACGACGACCAGGCGCACGTCCAGATCGCGCAGCGCGATGAGCGCCGGCACGACGTCGTCGGGCACGTGCTCCCAGACGTTGTGCGCATCGTGGTAGGTCCGCACGTCGGCGAGCGCGCGCGCGGTGGCGTCGGTGGCCGCCATGCCGGCATGGCGCAGCACCGCGTCGAAGTAGATCCAGCCGCGCTGGCTGTCGTTGGTGCGCGTCATGAGCGCGCCGGCATCCATCTCGTGCTTCGCCCGGGGCTCGGCGGCCGCGAGCACCGCGGCGTCGGCGGCGACACCGTGCGCGCGGAGCGCGGCGGCCACGCGCACCCAGTTCGGGTGCACCAGCACGCCACCAGCATCGAGGAACACCGTTTCGATGGCCCGGCCGCCCGCGGCAACACGCGTCATCGGCGCACCAGCGCGGTGACGTCGCCACGCAGGCCGCTGAGGTCCACGGCCCGATCGTCGGCCGGCAGCGACCGGTGGTACTCGACCAGCGGGCGATCGTCGGTGAGCACGGGCCCGGCGCCGACGAAGCGCCGCAGTGCATCCGGGCCCGCGACGTACCACGACGTCAGTGTCTCGAAGCGGTCGAGGCCGACCTCGTCGAGCGCCGCCCGCGTGTCGGGATGGGCTCGCTTGGCCTCGAACAGGGTCGGCGACAACGTGAGCGGCGCCCGCGATCCCACCATGAGCTGGCCGTCCAGCCAGAGCGTGGTCTCGGGGAACACCTCGAGGAACGTGCGCATGATCAGTTTGTACTGGGTGTCGGGACGATGGCCGATCCACTGCAAAGCCAAGCCGTTGTCGGCGAGCGCATTCCGCACCAGCGTGAAGTACTCGCGCGAGTAGAGGTTGCCGGCGCCGGCATGTATGGGCTGGACCAGGTCGGCGGTCGCCACCTCGAACCGGTCGCGGGTCAGCGACAGGAAGTTGCGCCCGTCCTCCACGCGCAGCCGCACGTTGGGGCGCGACAGCAGGTCGTAGTTCACGTGCTTGAAGAACCCGGCGCCCTTGCGCACGCTGTCCGACAACTCCACGACCAGCACCTCGGTGTCGTGCTGACTCACCGCGCCTGGCGTCGCGCCGCCGCCCAGGCCGACCACGAGCGACCGGCGCGGCGCGGGATGCAGCACCATCGGCAGGTGCCCGATCAGCCGGTGCAACTTCACCATCTCCGGCGCATCCGACGCCTGGTGCAAGCCGTCGAGGTACATCAGCCAGCCGCGGAAGGCGCGGCTGTGGATGCTGACCGACGTCTGCACCCCTTCCTCGCGCCAGAAGATGCGTTCGCCGCGCCCATGCCGCCGCGCGAGCGCGGCCTCGAATGGGTCGGGCACGAGGGGCACGGCGCCAGCAAAGAGGGCCACCAGCACCAGCGCCCCACGCCGCCGGCCCGTGGCCACGAGCATGACGAGGCCGGTCGCAAGATACAGGCCGGCGAGCGCAATCAGCGCGCGCCGGCTGCCGAGCAGCGGCAGCAGCAGGAATCCGCTCGCCACCGCGCCGGCGATGCCGCCGAGGACATTGGCCGAGTAGAGATGGCCCACGGCGCGTGGCACACCGCCACCCGCAACGCCGGCGCGCGTCCAGAGCGTGAGGGCCACGGGGAAGGCATAGCCCATGAGCAGCGACGCCGGCAGAATCGCGGCCGCGGCTCCCTGGGTCAGACCAGAGGTGCGCCAGCCGGCCGCATAAGTGGCGCCGAGGGCCGCCAGCGACAACAACACGACGAGGCTGGTCGCGCCTTGCGTGTAGGCGAGCACGGCACTCCAGTCGCGCGGGCGCGCCAGGCTGCGCGAGGCCGCGGCACTGCCGAGCGCGATGCCGCCGAGTACCGTGGCCAGCATGGTGGTGAAGGCGTACGACGTGGCGGGCAGAAACTGCACGAGCACGCGGAACCAGACGATCTCGAGCGCGAGGGCGGCAAATCCTGACACCGCCATGACCCACATCACGGTGGTGGCAGACACTGCCCTCCCGCCAGTGGTCTCTGTGCCAGGCGCTGCGACCATTGGCGGCGTTTCAACCGCATCAGTGGTGCGGCTGAGGCGCCAGGCGCCGGCAGCCACGAGCAGGTTCACGGCGGCGGCCAGGAAGAACGTGCGCTGGATGCCGAGTCCGCCGATGAACACGTAGCCGGTCAGCAGCGCGCCCGCGAGGGCGCCGGCTGTGTTCACGGCGTAGAGCGTGGCCAGCCGGGTGGCCGAGGCCGATCGCACGAGCGCGGCGTGGCTGAGCACCGGCAAGGTGGCGCCCATGAGCACGGTGGGCACGAGCAGCATGGCTGCGGAGCACACGAAGCGCGCCGCCGTCAGCAGGGCCAGCGAATCAGGCGCGGCCGTCGAGAGCAGACGGTAGGCCGCCGTGGCCAGACCGAGCAGGGCCGGGGTGGCGAGCGCCGACACGGCAATGCCAGCCTCCAACCCCGCGAAGACCTTCAGCGGGTGACCACGCCTGATCAGCCGCTCGGCCAGCACCGCGCCCAAGGCGAGGCCCGCCATGAATGCGGCCAGCACGGTGCTCGCGGCGTGCACGGTCACGCCGAACACGAGCGCGAGCAGCCGCAGCCACAGCACCTGATAGGTGAGCCCGCAGGCGCCCGAGAGCAGGAACAGCACGCAGAGCAGAAGAAAGCGGGAGTCTCGACGCATCACGGCAAGCAGGGGCGCGGGCCCCATCGTGCGTCAATCCGAGCCGTTCCCGCAACCCTCGTTCGCGCGTTCAGTCCTGCCGCAGGGCCGTCATCGGCGCGACCCGCGACGCGCGCAGCGCCGGAATCGCTCCGGCGGCGAAGGCAATCACCGTCAGCAGCGCCACGCTCGAGGCAAGCACCACTGGGTCGTAGCCCTGCAACTCGAAGAGCAGCGAGCGGGCCGCGACTCCGATGCCGATGGCGGCAGCCAGACCGAGCACGCCGCCGATGACCGTCATGCGCGCCACATGCGCGAGCACGATGCCGCGGATCGAGGCGCCGTCGGCGCCGAGCGCCATGCGCAGGCCGAACTCGCGCGTGCGCTGCGCCACGGTGTAGGCCAGCACGCCGTAGAGCCCCACTGCCGCCAGCACCGTAGCCAGGACGGCGAAGCCGGCAGAGAGCGTGCTGATCATGCGGTCGAGAAAGACGTTCTCGCGCACCTGTTGCGTCATCGTCTTCGGGTTCTCGATGGGCAGGTTGGGGTCGAGCGCCTTGACCGCCGCCTGCACCGCGCCGAGCAGCGCCGCGGCGTCGCCCGAGGTGCGCGCGTAGAAGGCGCTCGCGCCGGCCCGCTCGTCCTGTAGATAGGGCGTGAAGAACTGCGCCGGCACGGCGTCCTTCACCTCGCTGTACTTGGCGTCGTGCACCAGACCCACGATCTCGATATCGAGGGCCGTGGCGTTGCGCCCGGCGCTCATGCGTGTGCCCACGGCGTGATCGCCGAGGTTGAACCTGCGAGCGAAGGCCTGGTTGACGATGGCCACTTTCGGGGCGCCCAGGATGTCGGCGCGGGAGAAATCGCGGCCAGCCATGAGCGGCACGCCGAGGGTCTTGAACAGGCCCGGTCCGATGGCGCTGAACGATGCCGTTGTGTTCGTGTCGGGCCCCGCCTCGAAGCCCTGCACGGCCACGCTGTTTGCCCAGTTGCTGCCGCTCAGGAGCGGCACGCGCGAGGCCGCCACCGACGTCACGCCCGGCAACGCCGCCAGCGCGTCCTCGACGCGCGCGAAGAATGCCCGCGACTGCGACGGCGTGTAGCCGTTCAGCTCGGGCGCAACCGCGAACGTCACGAGCTGGTCGGCCTGCAGCCCAAGGTCGACGCGGCTGACGTTGTAGAGGCTCTTGGTGAAGAGCCCGGCGGCGACGAGCAGTGCCATCGAGAGGGCGATCTGGCTGGTGGCGAGGGTGGTGCGAAAGCGCGACGCGTTGCGCGCGCCCGACGGCTGCCCGCCGTGGCCCTTGAGCACGGTGGCGAGGTCAGGCCGGGTGCTGTGCAGCGCCGGGTAGAGGCCGAAGACGAGACCGGTCGTGAGCGCGACGGCGAGCGTGAAGAGCAGCATGGCCGGGTCGGTGGCCGACGGCACGGTGGTGGCGGCCTCGGGCGGCAGCAGCGCGGCGACGGCCGTGAGTGTCCAGCGAGCCACGAGCAGCCCAGCCACGCCGCCAAGCAGCGCCAGCGTGCACGACTCGACCATGAGCTGCCGCACGATCTGCCAGCGGCTGGCGCCGATCGAGAGCCGCACGCCCATCTCGCTGGCGCGGCCGGCCGCGCGCGCCAGCAGCAGGTTGGCGATGTTGGCACACGCAATCACCAGCACGAGCGCGGTGACGCCCAGCAGCAGGAGCAGGGGCGCGCGTGCCTCACCGTGCACCGCGCTCTGGCCGCGCGCGCCCGGGCTCAGCTCGAGCGCCTTGGTCTTGAACCGCGCCATCGTCTGGTCGCTCATGCCGGCCTGCAGCGGCACTTCCACCTGCGTGACGATCGAGCGGTACTGTGTCTCGAGGGCCGCCCGCGCCTGCTCGATCGACACACCGGGCTTCAGCCGTGCGAACAGGTAAGCCCAGTAGGCGCGGCGATCCTCGAAGTCGTTGCGGCCAGGGATCATCACCGAGCGCATGCTGATCGGCACGAACACCTTGGGGAGCACCCCGAGCGTGGTGCCCTCGAAGCCGCGGGCGGCGACGCCGATGACGGTCATGGTCTGGCCGTTGACCGTGACCGCCTCCCCGAGCACCGCGGGGCTGCGGCCGAACTGCGATTCCCAGAACCCGTGCCCGAGCACCACGAGCGGATGGGCGCCGGGCGTGACGTCGTCGGCCGGCGTGAAGAGGCGGCCCAGGGCCGGCGGCACCGACAGCGTCGGGAAGTAGCTGCCCGACACGAGCATCCCATCGGCGTTCATGGTCTGCCCGCGCGTGGCCAGGTTGGCGCTGAAGATCTGGTGCGCGGCGATGCCGGTGAACACGATCTGGGCGCGCTCCAGATCCCGGAACATGGGGTGGCTGAAGACGTTCACGCAGTCGCCGGCCTGACCGCAATTGTTCGACCCGGGTTTCGGCCCCGGGGCCGCCAGGTTCACGAGCGCACTCGCCTCCGGTACCGGCAGAGGACGCAGCAGCATCCGATTGAAGAGCGAGAAGATGGCGGTGTTGGCCCCGATGCCGAGGGCGAGTGACACCACGGCAATCGCCGTCACGAACGGGGTCTTCGAGAGGGCGCGAAAGGCGAGACGCAGGTCGGACAGCATGGCAGCTCCGGTGCCTTGGACGGATGGCCGGCCCGAAAGGTTGCCCGGCGCGTCGCATTCCCGTGGCCGCTTCTGAAACGACCGGGCTCACCGCCCCGGACGCTTGCCCCACGTGGGCGGCGGTGGCTCGGTGGTGCGGCGGTTCGGCGGCGCGGCCTTCAATAGCCGCAAGCCCTCCTGCACGGCGCGCTCGAGCTGCGGGTCACCGCCGGCGATCACGTCCTTCGGCCAGTTCTCCACCTCGATATCGGGCGCCACGCCCTCGTTCTCCACGGCCCAGTGGCCCTCGCGCGTGAAGAAGCCGCCGCGCGGCGCAATCATGGTGCCACCGTCGACGAACGGCGGTGTGTCGGCCGTGTGCACCAGGCCGCCCCAGGTGCGCGTGCCCACCAGCGGCCCGATCTTGCGGCGCCGGAACATGTAGGGCATCAGGTCGCCGCCCGAGCCCGCCATCTCGTTGATGATCATCACCTTCGGGCCCCAGATGCCGGCGCCCGGGCTGGTGAACGGCATCCGCGTGCCGGCGACGTTGTTGAAATAGCCGTCGAAGTCGCGCTGCAGCACGTCGATGATGTAGTCGGCCGCCGATCCGCCGCCGTTGTAGCGCTCGTCGATGACCGCACCGGCCTTGTCCTGCTGAGCGAAGTAGTAGCGGTTGAAGCTCACGTAGCCGGGCTGACCGGTATTGGGCACGTAGACGTAGGCGAGCTGTCCGCCAGACAGCCTGTCGACCAGGCGGCGATTGCCTTCGACCCACGCCCGCGTGCGCAGGGCCTGGTCGTTCGCTACCGGCACGACCGTGACCTGCCGCGCGCCGGCGCGGGTGGGCTGGGCGTTCACGCCGAGCACGGTCTGGCGATTGGCCGTGCCGTCGAGCATGCGGTGCAGATTGTCGCTGGCGGTGAGTTCCACGCCGTTGATGCTCACGAGGTAGTCGCCGACGGCCACGTCCACGCCAGGCGTGGCGAGCGGCGCGCGCAGATCCGGATTCCAGCTCTCGCCGTCGTAGATGCGCGTGATGCGGTGCCGGCCGTTCTCGACCGTGAGATCCGCGCCGAGCAGGCCGCCGGGCGCCGCCGGCACGTCGGGCAGGTCGCCGCCGCGCACGTAGGAGTGGCCGATGGCGATCTCGGCGCCCATCATGTCGAGCAGGTAGTTGAGGTCGGCGCGGTGCCGCACGTGCGGCAGCAGCGCGCCGTAGATCGTCTTCATCGCCGGCCAGTTGGCGCCCTGCTGGTTGGGCACGTAGAGATAGTCGCGCTGATAGCGCCAGCCCTCGTTGAAGATCTGGCGGAACTCGGCCTTCGGGTCGAGCTGCATGCGCAGCGACACGACCAGGCGCCCGGCGCCGCTGTCGGGCACGCGCCCGTCGGCATCCACGAGAAAGAGCACGGCTGGCGCAGGCGGCGGCGCGGCGATGGCGTCACTGGCGGCACGAGCAGGCGTGCGATAGAGCAGCGTCTTGCCGTCGGCGCTCACCGCGTAGTCGGCGACGTTGGCGGCAAACGCGGCGGCCGCGCGTTCGTGCAGGCGGTAGCGGCGAATGGTGCTGCCGGCAACCGGCGCGGCGCCGCCGCGTTCGGCCACCGGTGGCGCCTCGAGCATGAACACCGTGCCCGCCACCCCTGGCGCGAGGCGCGCGTACTGGCGCTCCGGCACGCCCGGCACGGCCACGACGCGCTGCTGGAAGGCGTCGAAGTCGATGGTCTGCAGCGCGCTCGACGCGGTCAGTGCCGCGGGCTCGATCGTCGCGCTCATCCCGGCGTCTTCGTCGCTGCGCGGCTGCACCGGACTCGCGTCGCCCTTGCGCAACACCGCCACGTAGAGGCCGAACGTCTGGAGGCGCTCGTAGGAGGTCATGTCGAGCCACTGCGAGCGCAGGCCGAGATCGGTGGACGCCAGGAACCACAGGTACCTGCCGCTGGCGTCCCACACCGGATACGTCGCATCGGCCAGGCCATCGGTGACCTGGTGCTTCTCGCCCGTGGCGGCATTGGCGATCACGATGGCGCGCGCGAGCGTGTTCAAGCGCGTGGCGTAGGCAACCCACCGGCTGTCGGGGCTCCACGACGGCGCGAGCGTGCGCTGCGGCACCATCCACGGATCGCCGCCGACCACCTTCGCGGTGCCGCTGGCCACATCGAGCACCCACACGTTCAAGTTGGTGTCGCTGTAGAGCAGCTTGGTGCTGTCGGGCGACCACGCCGGCGCGTAGTAGCGCGTGGGCTTCTCGAGGGCGATCTCGCGCGGCGGCGTGAGGCCGTCCTGGGCGGCGACGACCAGGCGATATTCCCCCGATGCGTCGCTGAAGTACGACACGTACCTGCCATCGGGCGACCACGCCGGCTCGCGTTCCGCCGAGGCGCTCGACGCGGTGAGATTGCGCACGTCGCCCTGGTCGGAAGGCAGCGTGAAGATCTCGCCGCGTGCCTCGACCACCGCTCGCTTGCCAGTGGGCGACAGGCCCAGGTTGGTGATGCGGCTGGTCACGTCCTCCCAGTGCGTCATCATCCAGGGGAAGTCTCCCACCGCGCGGATCGGCACCGGCGCCGACTTGCCGGTCTTGACGTCGAGGTCATGCACGGAGCCGGCCTGCTCGAAGACGAGCGCGCCACCGCCGGCGCCGAGCGACTTGACGTCGAAGTCGGTGAAGCGCGTCACCTGCGTGAGCTGGGTCGTGCCCGGCGCGAACGCCCACACGTTGGCCACGCCGTCGCGATCCGAAAGGAAGTACACGGTGTCGCCCAGCCACACCGGATCGATGTCCTTCGATCCCGTCCAGGGCGGCGACACGAGCGCATGGGTCGACAGATCCACAATCCAGATCGGCCGGTTCTGCCCGCCGCGGTAGTTGCGGCGCTCTTCGTCCCACGAGCTGTTCATGCGGTAGGCGATGCGGCGCCCGTCGGGCGAGAGCTTGCCCTGATAGCCGCGTGGCAGCACCAGCGGCGTCTCCGGGCCACCGGCCAGGGCCACGGTCCAGAAGCGCGCGGTGGGCGTGGGCGACGCCGTGGCCCGCGTCGAGGTGAAGAGCACGCGGGCGCCGTCGGGCGTCCAGCCTTGCACCAGGTCGGGACCGGAATGCCACGTGAGACGCGTGGGCTCGCCACCAGCGACCGGCACGGTGTAGACGTCGGCGTTGCCCGCGTACTCGGCGCTGAAGGCCAGCGTGCGGCCATCGGGCGAGAGCTGCGGGTGACTCGCCTGCCCCTGGAAGCTTGTGATGCGGCGGGCAACTCCGCCGCCGCGTTCCACGAGCCAGATGTTGCTGGCGTAGGCAAACGCGATGTGCGTTGTGCTGACGGTGGGTTGACGCAGCATCCGCGTCGTCGTTCCCGGCACAGGGTCGTCACCGGGCGCCGCGCCGCGCAGGCCGGCCGCCGCAGCCACGACCGCCAGGATGGACAACACGACACGCGGGAACACAACACGATGCACGCCCATAGATGGCTCCTCCAACCCGGCCGCTCGACGGCGGGCGGGGGTATGGTTCCACAGGCGCGGGGCGAAGACCAGCCGCGAGGCGCGCTTCGCGCTCACCCTGAATCTGGACCGAGAACAGACCCGAATGTGAAATAATCAGGCCATGTCGACGATCTCCGTTCAGGATCTCAAGGCGCGGCTGTCGAGCGCGGTCGCCGAGGCCGAGGCCGGCGCCACGCTGATCATCACCCGCCACAACGAGCCCGTCGCCCAGCTGACGCCGGTCTCCGCAACGCATACGCACCGAGGCGCCCGGGTCGGCTCGAGCCGGCTGAGGCCCGCCATCAAGGGCGGGCTCCGAGGCCCTAAGGGCCTGCTCATGGCGACGCTGCTCGACGACCGAGGCGACCGGTGAGTTCTGCCCGGAAGCGACGGGTCTACGTCGACACCTCGGCCTATCTGTCGTTGCTGCTCGGCGAACCGAACGCCGGCCGGATTGCCGACGCGACCGATGGGGCGGCGTGTCTCTCGAGCGTTCTGCTCATCCTGGAGGCGCGGCGAAACCTCGTCAGGCTCGCCAGGCAGGGCGCCCTCGACACCAGCAAATACGAGGCGTGTCTGGCGCGCGTCTCGGTCGACGTCGAGGCGTTCGAGCTACGGGATCTCACGCTCGAGCTGTGCACGTCCCTGGCCATGCCAGCGGTGGCGACCCCACGGTCGCTCGACCTCGCACACCTGCAGACCGCCCTCTGGTTTCACACGGCGCAGGCACTCGACGCCTTCCTGACCTCGGACGCCGCGCTGGCCCAGGCCGCACGCGAGCTGGGCCTGCCGGCCTGACGCGGCCGGCCCGGCCGCGCTCGATGCCGGCGTGCAGACGGCTCTACCGGAAGCGCGCCTGCAGCTTGTCCAGCTCCGCGCTGCCCGGGCACAGGCTCTCGAACGGCAGGTTGGTGAGCGGCCCCGGCGCGATCGCGTTCTGCTCGGCCATGTCGCGCGAATCCGGCGAGAGGTAGAGCAGCCCGGTCAGCACTTCGCCCTGGTGCTGCCGCTCGCGGATGTAGTTGTAGGCGGTGTCGCGATTGGTGGCGTCGTAGTGCTCGGCCACGCTGCGGAAGGTGACCCAGCTGCCGTCGTGCATCCTCACGCTCTTGGCCGTGCCGGGCGCCTGCTCCGACGTGATCTCGTCGCGGAACGGCACGAAGTCGGCCTGCACCACTTCCACCTGGTGCTCGCGCGTGTAGGCGTAGCTCTTGGTGGAGCCTTCGTGGTCGTTGAAGGTCACGCACGGCGAGATCACGTCGATGAACGCGAAGCCCTTGTGCGCCAGGCCGGCCTTGATGATCGGCACGAGCTGCGCCTTGTCGCCCGAGAAGCTGCGGGCCACGAAGGTGGCGCCGAGCGTCATCGCCAGCAAGACGCTGTCGATCGCTTCCATGGTGTTCGACTCGCCTTTCTTGCTCGTGGAGCCCGGGTCGGCCGAGGCCGAGAACTGCCCCTTGGTGAGGCCGTAGACGCCGTTGTTCTCGAGCACGTAGAGCATGTTCACGTTGCGGCGAATGGCGTGGCACAACTGGCCGAGGCCAATCGACAGCGAGTCGCCGTCGCCCGACACGCCGATCATGGTGAGCGTCTGGTTGGCGGCGCCGGCGCCGGTGGCGATGGCCGGCATGCGCCCGTGCACGCTGTTGAAGCCGTGCGCTTCCTTCAGGAAATAGGCCGGCGTCTTCGACGAGCAGCCGATGCCCGAGAGCTTCGCCACGGTGTGCGGCGCGATGTCGAGTTCCCAGAACGCCTGGATGATGGCGGCGGTGATCGAGTCGTGGCCGCAGCCGGCGCAGAGCGTGGTGATGGCGCCTTCGTAGTCGCGGCGCGTCAGCCCGATCGCGTTCTTCTTGAGCGACGGGTGGTGCACCTTGGGCTTGGCGATGTAGGTCATGCCGCTTTCTCCATCTTGGCCTTCACGCCGGAAATCACGTGATGGGCGCTCATCGGGAAACCCGCGTAGTAGCGCACCGACTCGAGCTGCGTCAGGGGCACGCCGGTGTTCAGCATGAGCAGGCTGCGCAACTGCGCGTCGCGGTTCTGCTCCACCACGAAGTTGGTCTCGTGCCCGGCCAGGAACGCCCGCACCTCGTCGCCGAAGGGGAAGCCGCGCACGCGCAGGTAGTCGACGGCGATGCCGTCCTTGGCCAGCAGGTCCATCGCCTCGACGCAGGCCGCGTGGCAGCCGCCCACCGTCACCAGGCCGACCTTGGCGCCGGGCGTGCGCGTGATGATCGGCGCGGGCACGGCCCTGGCCGCGTTCTGGATCTTGCGGTCGATGCGATCGAGCACCTCCTGGTACTCGTCCGAGTCCTCGGTGTAGGCGCCGAACTTGTTGTGACCCGAGCCGCGCGTGAAGAACGCCCCCTTCGGGTGCACGCCCGGCAGGGAACGTTGCGGGATGCCGTCGCCGTCCACGTCGAGATAGCGGTAGAAGGTCTTGGCGGCATCGAGCTCGGCGGCCGACAACACCTTGCCGCGATCGGGCCGGTAGGTGTCGTCCCACTGCAGCTTCGGCACCATCCAGTCGTTCATGCCGATGTCGAGGTCGCTCAACACGAACACCGGCGTCTGGAAGCGCTCGGCCAGATCGAACGACGCCACCGCCATCTCGAAGGCTTCTTTCGGGTCAGATGGATACAGGCAGATATGGCGCGTGTCGCCGTGCGAGGCGTAGGCGCACAGCATCAAATCGCCCTGTTGCGTGCGCGTGGGCATGCCGGTGGAGGGGCCCGTACGCTGCACGTCGAAAATCACGGCCGGCACTTCGGCGTAGTAGGCCAGGCCGATGAACTCGTTCATGAGCGAGATGCCCGGGCCGGACGTGGGCGTGAACGCACGCGCGCCAGCCCACGAGGCGCCAATCACGATGCCAATGGCGGCCAGCTCGTCTTCCGCCTGGATGATGGCGTAGCGGTTCTTCTTCGTCTCCTTGTCGACGCGGTATTTCTGGCAGAAACCCTTGAAGCCTTCCATGAGCGACGTGGACGGCGTGATCGGATACCACGCGCCCACAGTGGCGCCGGCAAAGACGCAGCCGAGGCCAGCGGCGGTGTTGCCGTCAATCAGGATCTTGTCGTTCGTGGCGTCCATCCGCTCGAGGCGGATCGGCAACGGACAGGTGAAGTGATCCTTCGCGTAGTTGTAGCCCAGGGCAATCGCCGTGTCGTTGGACGCCAGCAGCGCGGGCTTCTTCGAAAACTTCTCCTGCGTGAGCGCCCGCACCACCTCGGTGTCGATGCCGATGAGCGCCGCCAGCGCGCCCGCGTAGGCGATGTTCTTCATGAGGATGCGCTCGCGCACGCCCTTGAAGGCGGCGTTGCACAGCTCGGCCAGCGGCACGCCAAGGTAGGTGACGTCGGGCCGGTGCAGCTTCTCGTCGAGCGGCCAGCTCGAGTCGAACAGCAGCCAGCCGCCGCTGCGCACCTCGGCCACGTCCACGGCGTAAGTGGCGGCGTTCAGCGCCACCATCAGGTCGAAGTGCGGCGTGCGCGCGGTGTAGCCGTGCTTGTTGACGCGGATCTCGTACCACGTCGGCAGACCCTGGATATTGGACGGGAAGACGTTCTTGCCCGTGACTGGAATGCCCATCCGGAAGATGGCCTGCATGATCAGGCCGTTGGCGCTGGCCGAGCCGGTGCCGTTGGCCGTGGCGATCTTGAATGCGAAGTCGTTGACGCGGTCCATGACCTGAATTCCCCTTGGCCTATCGAGCTGCCGCGACCGATTCGGCTGCGTGCCTGGCTTGCGGCCACTCCAGCACGAACTTGCGCATGTCCCACGCGTAGGTCGGGCAGCGCTCGGCGCACAGCCCGCAGTGCAGGCACACGTTTTCGTCTTTCACCATCACGCGCTTGGTCTGCTTGAGCGGATCCGACACGAACAACGCCTGGTCGAGATTCTCGGCCGGGGCCATCAAGTGCGCGCGCAGCGTGACTTCCTCGGCGGCCGGCACGATGGTGAGGCAGTCGACCGGGCAGATGTCGATGCAGGCGTCGCACTCGATGCACAGGTTGTCGGTGAAGTGCGTCTGCACGTCGCAGTTGAGACAGCGCTGCACTTCCGCCCGCGTCTGTTCCTCGGTGAAGCCCTCTTCCACTTCGGTCGTCATGTTCTCGAAGCGGAGCGGCATCTCCACGTGCTTCATCTTCTGCCGCTTCGAGGCGTCGTAGTTGTTGCTGTAGGCCCACTCGTGCAGGCCCATCTTGGTGCTGGTGAGGTTCATGCCCTGCGGCGGACGGTCGGTGACCGCCTGCCCCTGGCAATGCTGGTGCATCGAGATGGCAGCCTGATGCCCGTGCTCCACCGCCCAGATGATGTTGGCCGGTCCGAAGGCGGCGTCGCCGCCGAAGAACACCCCCGGGCGGGTCGACATGAACGTGGTCTTGTCCACCACCGGCATGTCCCACTTCGGGTCGAACTCGAGGCCGATGTTGCGCTCGATCCACGGGAAGGCGTTGTCCTGGCCGATGGCCAGTACCACCGTGTCGCACGGGATGATCTGGCGGCCGGCGCTATCCTGCACCAGCTTGCCGTTCACCTCGGTGGAGGTGAACTTGTCGAACTCCATGCCCGTGAGCAGGCCATTCTCGATGATGAAGCGCACCGGTTGCAGGTTCTCGAGAATCTCGACCGCTTCTTCTTCGGCGTCTTCGAGTTCCCAGGGCGAGGCCTTGAAGTACTTGCGCGTCTTGCGGGCGATGACCTTCACGTCGGTGGCGCCCATGCGCTTGGCCGAGCGGCAGCAGTCCATGGCGGTGTTGCCCACGCCGATGATGACGACGCGCTTGCCCACCGACTCGATGTGCCCGAAGTGGATCGATTCGAGCCACTCGATGCCGATGAAGATCTGGTCCGACTCGCGCCGGCCAGGGATGTCGAGTTCCTTGCCCTTGGGCGCGCCGCTGCCCACGAACACGGCGTCGTATGCCTTCGAGTCGAGCAGCCTCTCGAGGCTGTCGATCGGCGTGTTGTAGCGCACGTCGACCCCCATGTCGACGATGGCGCCGATTTCCTCGTCGAGCACCTCGGGCGGCAGGCGGAACGACGGGATGTTGACCCGCATCAGGCCGCCCGGCCGATCGAACTTCTCGAACAGCGTCACCTCATAGCCGAGCGGCATCAGGTCGTTGGCCACGGTGAGCGAGGCCGGGCCCGCGCCAATGAGCGCCACCTTCTTGCCGTTCTTGGTATCGGGCGCCACGGGCAGCCGCGCCATCAGGTCGTCGCTCTTGTGGTCGGCGGCCACGCGCTTGAGGCGGCAGATGGCCACCGGCTTGCCGTCGACGCGAGTGCGCCGGCAGGCCGGTTCGCAGGGCCGGTCGCAGGTGCGCCCCAGGATGCCCGGGAACACGTTCGATTCCCGGTTGAGCAGGTAGGCGTCGTCGTAGCGGCCTTGCGCGATGAGCCGGATGTATTCCGGAACGTTGGTGTGCGCCGGGCACCCCCACTGGCAGTCGACCACCTTGTGGTAGTAGGCGGGGTCGTTGGTGTTCGTTCGCTGCATGGAACCTCTCTCGTTGGTGGCCATCACGCGAGACGTCCTGCGCGAATCAGGCGTGCCTGATCGCGGATTATACGTGGTTCGGTCAAACGCCGCGCGGGTGCCGGGCAGCGCTACAGCGCCGTGGTGATGTCGGTCTGCCGGAAGTCGTCGCCCACAAACAGCAGCGCGTCCCCAGCCACCGAGGCGGTGGCGTAGGCGAGACAGTCGCCGAAGTTCAGGGCGGCTTTATGGCGGCCGCGGCCGAAACGATCGAACGCCGTGGACGCTGCCCGCCATTCCGGTTCGCCAAACGGCACGACCGTCAGAGCCAGTTCCTGGACGAGCGCGTCGAGTTCGCGCGCGTCGAGCGTGCCGCGCCGCCCCGCCAACACCATGCCGGTTTCAACCAACGTCGGCGCGCCGACCCGCACGGCGTCCGCCTCGAGAATGCAGTCGATGAGATCCAGAAAACCCGGCTCGGAAAAGAGAATCGCAATCAGGGCCGAGGAGTCGAGGGTCATACGCCGCCTGGCCCGTAGCCCAGAATGTCGTCTTCCTCGGCACGAGTCAGGCGCCGGCCGAGTTGGCCGTCGGGAATGGTGGGCCAGACCTTCGTCTTCAAGAACGCCAGGAGCCGGGCGCGGCGCTCTGGCGCCGGCTTGCCCTTGAGCCGGCCGCGCCGCTCGAGCAACGCGCGGCGAATGGCCTCGGTCTTCGACTCTCCGGTGAGCCGGGAGACCTCGGCAGCAAGTCGCTCTACCTCTGGGTTCTTGACATTCAATGCCATGACTACACCATGGTATACCGCCCTGGGTGTAATGGTGTAGCCGCAACGCACGTCGCGCCCACGGCCCGGCTACAATGCCGCGTGCTCGCCTTTGGGCCCTTCACGCTCGACCTGCGCACCTACGTGCTCTCGAAGGACGGCGCCATGGTACCGCTCTCACCCAAGCTGGTGCAGGTGCTGGCGTGCCTGGCCGAGGCGCGCGGCGAGCTGGTGACGCGCGAGCTGCTGCTCGATCGGTATTGGCCCAGTCTCACGGTCACCGACAACACGCTCACCCGGGCCCTTGCGGATATCCGCAAAGTGCTCGACGACGACCCCGCCACGCCCGACTACATCCAGACGCTGGCGCGCCGCGGCTACCGTTTCGTAGCCCCGGTGCGCAGCGAATCCGCACTGCCCGACGCGGCGCAGGTGGGCATCGTCGCCATCACGCCGGCCTTCTCCGGCCTGGAGCCGTTCATCGCGTGGGAGCGCGGCCGCACCGCGCTCGAGTCGCTCAGCGTCGGCGCCCTGCCGGAGGCGGCGGAAGCGTTCAGCCGCGCCGTCACGGGCGCGCCGCAGTACGCGCCGGCCCACGCTGGACTCGCCAACGCGCACATCTTCAGGTACGAGGCCACACGCGTCGACAACGAGCCCGACCTGGAGGCGCTCACGGCCGCGATCGGCGCGGCCACGCGCGCCACCACGCTCGACCCCACCATGGGCGAGGGCTGGGCGGCCCTCGGACACGCGCTGGCCAACGCGGGCCGCGGCGAAGACGCCCGCGCCGCCCTGCGCCAGGCGCTGGCGCTCGAGCCGCGCAACTGGCGGCACCACTACCGCATGGCCGTGTGCGCCTGGGGCGAGGAGCGGCTGCGCGCGGTGGAGCGCGCCGAAGCCCTGCTGCCTGGTTTCGCTGGCACGCAGATCCTGTCGGCGATGGTGCTCATCGCGCGTCAGGCGTTCGACTTCGCAAGCGACGCCGCGGGGCGCGGCGCCGCCGCGCAGGCGACGCAGCACGACCACACGCTCTATCCCGGGAACGGCCTGTTGTGGCTGCGTGGTCTCACGGCGGCAGCGCGGGGGCAGCGCGCCGCGGCCCTCGACGACTTCCGCGCGGAGGCGATCTTCTCGACCCACGCCACGACTGTCTATGCCCGCGAGGGCCTGGTGCTGTCCCGCGAGGCCGAGGGCTTCACGTTGCTGGGGCTCGGCGATGCAGCCGGAGCACGCGGGGCGTTTGCCGAGGCCAACGCGGCTTCCCCTGGACACGCGCGCGCGCTGTTGGGCCTGGCGGTGGCCGACGGGGCGTCCGGCCAGGCGGTCGAGCGGGTGGCGGCGGCCTGTGCGACCTTGGAGCAGGCCGGCAAGCACGGCGAACACGCGCTGGTCGTGGCGGCGGCCCAGGCCTGGGCTGGCGATGCGGACGCCGGCGTGGCGCACGCGGAAGGCGCCCTGACGGGCGCCTGGGCCGACAGCACCGGGTGGAGCCTGCCGGCCGATCCCATGTTCGCGCCGCTGCGTGGCGCGCCCGGCTACCCGCGGCTGCTGGCCCGGCTGTCGTCGCGCGCCTCGTGACCGTCCGGGCTCCTCACGGGCGGTGGACATCACGCTGCTCACCCAGATACTGTGCGGGCCATGAATCGACGCGAGTTCGTGGCCGGAGTGACGGCGGCAGGACTGGCCGGCCCCCTGCGCGCGACCGCGCAGGTCCCGGCGCCGCCGGTGAAGACCGCGCGCACGAAGGTGCTGGAGATTGGATACCACGAGAGCGGCCCGGCCACTGGCTTCCCCGTGCTGCTGCTGCACGGCTTCCCCGACGACGCGCACGCCTACGACGGCGTGGCGCCCGAACTGGCCAAGGCGGGCTACCGGGCCATCGCCGTGTACCTGCGTGGCTACGGTCCCACCCGCTTCCTGGATCCGGCCGCGCCTCGCACGGCGGAACAGGCGGCCCTCGGACAGGATGTGATCGATCTGGCCGACGCCTTGAACCTGCCGCGGGTTGCCGTGTGCGGGTACGACTGGGGCGGTCGCGCGTCGTGCATCGCGGCGGCACTCCATCCCGACCGGGTGCGCGCGGCGGTTCTGTGCGGCGGCTACTCGATTCAGAACACGATCACGCCGGGCCCGCCGGCCTCGCCCGCCGCCGTCCGCAATTCCTGGTATCAGTGGTACTTCAATACCGAAATGGGCCGTGAGGGCCTCGCGAAGAACCGCACGGCCCTCTGCCGGTTCATGTGGCAGGAATGGTCACCCACCTGGAAGTTCAGCGACGCGCTCTACGACCTGACCGCGGCGTCGTTCGAGAATCCCGACTTCGTGGACTGCGTGGTGCACTCGTATCGCCACCGCAACTTCAACGCGCCAGGTGAGCCGCGCTTCGCGGACGTCGAACGGCGTCTGGCCACGCGGCCGACGGTGGATGTGCCGACCATCGTGCTGCACGGCGGCGACGACGGCTTTGGCCGACCCGCAGCCGAGACCACGACCGCCGAGCGCGCGGTGTTCCCGAAGCTCGTCGCGCGGCGGGTCGTCGCTTCTGCCGGACACTTCGTGCCACACGAGGCGCCCGCGGCCGTCGCGGCGGCGCTGCTCGAGGTGCTGGCGGCGTCGCAATAGCGCCCGCGCCCGCGGTGTGCGTTCAGGCCGGAGCCGGATCGGCGCCAGTCACCGGCGTCATCGGCGCACGCGCCGCCACCAGGTGCCGGCTCCCGGCCTCGCACACCAGCCCGGTCGCGAACTGCTGCTCCGGCAAGCGTGCCTTCACCGTGGGCAGCAGCCACCAATCGGCCTGCAGTCGCTCGCGCGTGATCTCCAGCACGACGTAGCCGCGAGAACGGCCGTCGAGGTACTTCAAGTGCGGCCGTGCCTGCCTGGTCGCCGCGGTGCGCGCCTCGGCATCGGGCCCCTGGAACGGCGTGGGCGACGATACCGCCGGACACACGATCTCGACGCCAAGTGATCCGCGTCCGCTGTCTGGGTCATAACCCTGGTCGGGCCGGCGCGGCAGATCGTAGGCCCACGAGCTGTGCACGTCACCCGTGAGCACCACCAGGTTGGGCACCCGCAGCCGCTCCACCACGTCGAAGACACGCGCTCGTGCGGCGCGGTAGCCGTCCCAGGAATCGGGGTTGCCGGCCGTGGCACCGGTCAGGGACTGCGGAGCGAACATCACCTGCTGTCCAAGGATCTGCCAGCGCGTGTTGGCGCGCACCGACGCGGCGAGCTCGCCGCTCAGCCAGTGCTCCTGCGCAGGCCCCAGCAGGCTGCGCGCCGGGTCGTCGAGCCGCGCCACGTCGCTGCGGTCCACCTGCTGGTCGCGGCCGATGAGCCGCGTGTCGAGCATCACCAGGTCGGCGAGATCGCCGAGGGCGAACGATCGGTAGATGAGCGGCTGTCGCGCCGAGCCGGTGTCGCGCACCGGCAGCCACTCCGTGAACGCCTGATACGCCGCTGCCCGGCGCGCGCCGTAGTCGCCCTCGTTCGCCTGATGGTTCTCGGCCCCGCCCTGCCAGGCGTTGTTGGCGATCTCGTGGTCGTCCCACACGGCGATGAACGCATGCTGCTGGTGCACGGCCTGCAGGTCGGGGTCGGTGCGGTAGCGGGCGTAGCGCCGGCGGTAGTCGTCGAGCACGAGGATCTCGGTTTGTGGGTCGACCGCGCGCGCCTCCGCCAGATCGGGATCGGCGTAGCGGCCCTGCTGGTAGTCGTAGATGTAGTCGCCCAGATGCAGCACCACGTCGATGTCGGTGCGCTCGGCGATCCGCGCATAGGCGTTGAAGTAGCCGTGCGGGTAGTTCGAACACGAGGCCAGCGCCACTCGCACGCGACTGGCGCCAGCCGGTGGCAGCGTGCGCGTGCGGCCCACGGCCGACTGCGCGCCGAGCGACTCGAACCGGTAGTAGTAGGTGGTGCCGGGCGTGAGCCCGGCGACGTCCACCTTCACGGTGAAGTCACGGATTGCTCCGGTGCGGGTCTCGCCGCGCGCCACCACGCGGGTGAGCGCAGGATTCGACGCCAGGGTCCAGCGCACGGGCACCTCGCCCGTGCCGCCGGACACGCGCGTCCACAGCAACACGCCGTCGCCGCGCGGATCGCCGCTGGCCACGCCGTGGCGAAAGGCACCACCCGCGCGTGGCGCCGCTGGTGCGGTCGCGTCCAGTTCGGCGCGGACCAGATCGGCCAGGGGCAGCGCCGCCAGCGAGAGGGCGGACTCGGACAGGAAACGGCGGCGGGTGACGGACATGGGCGGCTCCGAGCCAAGAGCTTACATGCCGCAGGTCACCACCACGTGACGCGCGTGCCGAGGGGCAGCCGAGAGATAGCGTCGGGCCATCACAGCAGCGTGCGCTGTCCTTGCTCGAGAGCGAGCAGCGCGCGCTTGGTGGGCAGTCCGCCGCCGTAGCCAACCAGCGCGCCGCTTGCGCCAATCACCCGGTGGCAGGGAATGATGATCGAGATGGGATTGGCGCCGTTGGCCAGGCCCACGGCCCGTACCGCCTTGGGGTCGCCGATCCGCGTCGCCAGCTCGCCGTAGCTGATGGTGGCGCCGTAGGGGATCGCACGCAGGGCCTGCCATACGCGACTCTGAAACGGCGTGCCGCCAGCCGCCACGGCGATGCTGAACGTCGCGAGACGGCCGGCGAAGTAGGCCTTGAGTTCGCGCGTGACCTCGGCGAAGGCGCGCGCCGATTCAGTCCAGGCCGGGTTGGGCGCCACGCGCTGGCGGCCCTGCAGGAACCATAGCTCTCGCAGCACGGACTCGTCACCCGCCAGCATCAGCGGACCCACGGGGCTGTCGAGGACTGTGTACTTCATCGCCTCGCCCCCGGCGGTCACTGGCCGCGCTGGAACACGAGCGTGGCCGCCGCCCGGCCGCCGCTATCGCGCACGAACACGCGCAACGACGGACCGTCGATCTCGAAGTAGCGCCACTCGCTCATGTCGACCGCGTCGGGCATGAGCCGTTCGCGGCCCACGTCGGCGCGGAGGCCGGCGAATTCGAAGGCTCCGCCCGAGGGCGGCGCCTTGGCCGTGAAGGCCGCGACCACGTTCTGGGGCGGCCGGGCCGCCGGTTCGTCGGCCGCCAGTTCCGCGCGCACCGTCAGGTTGGCGAAGCGGTCGTAGCGGAGGAAGCCGGTCACCTTGCGCGAGCCGCCGTCAGCCATCTGCAGCGACACGAGCTGCCACTCCCCTTCGAGCGCCGCACGCGTGGGATCGGTTGCGGCGGCGGCTGGAGCGTCGGGCGCGCCCATCACCCGTCCACCGGATCCGGCGCACGACCAGGCAGCCAGCGCGAGCACGACCGGCGCCATCAGTGAGAGGAATCGCGCATGCATGCTGCAAGCATGCGCCCGTCAGCGGCCCGGGCGCAACGCCGGGGAGCAGTTGGTTCGCCTCAGTTGCCCGACGCCCGTACGCGCAGGCCGCCGAGCGGCAGCACCAGAAACGCCCCGGGCGGCGGCCGGCGCACGTCGTCCAGGTCGAGAATCTGGGCCAGGCCGTCGAGGCGATCGCTGGCCACGGCCAGCACGTCGTCGGTCGAGCCGCTCAGGATGTCGGGCGTCGAGAAGCGCGAGACCCGTGCCACCTGACCTTTCACGAGGCCCTTCCGCAGATCCTCGCGCAGGTAGAACACGAACGAGCCGACGCCCTCGTCCACGATCCAGACGTGCGCGGGCACGCGGCCAGCGGCGTTGAAATGCGTGGCGAGGCTGCGCGCGGTGAGACCCTCGGCCACAATCGGCCGCACCGACACCGTCAGAGCCACGAGCGCCGCCGCCGTCACGGTCAACAGCCGCCCGGGGCCGCCACGCTCGCCGAACGGGCGCCACGGGGCCAGCGCCGCTACGATCGGCAGCCACACGACGGTGCTGGCAAGGAGTGACGGCACCGCGGGGCCCTGCCACCAGAGGACCGCCACGCCGAGAGCCGGCACGGCGGCGGTGACGACGCTGGCCACCCGCAGCCACGCGCGCCCTGCGGCACCGGCCGGCACGCCGGCCGCGAGTCCGTGCGCGGCCAGCAGCGAGAGCGCCGGCAATGCCGGCAGCACGTACGTGGCGAGCTTCGACCCGGCCAGGCTGAGCAGCACGAGATCGGCCAGGAACCAGCTCACGAGCAGACGCTCGCGATCCGACAGCGCAGCGCGCGCCCGCGGCCAGGCACCGGGCCACCACGGCCACGACCCCGCGAACACGATCGGCAGGTAGTACCAGAACGGCCGTCCGGCGTGCCGCTGCGTGTCGTCGGTGACGCCGGCGACGTGCCGCTCCATGAAGAAATAGTGCAGGTAACCCGGCGATGCCCGCTCCATGGCCGCGTACCAGGGCCACGCGATCATCGCGCCAATGGCGAGGGCCGCGCCGCCCGCCAGAACCATGCGCCACGAGAGGGCACGCGTCCAGAGCAGCCAGGTGGCCATGCCCACGCCCACGAGGCCGACGCCGGTCAGGCCCTTGCCGAGCACCGAGAGGCCGAGCGCCACGCCGGCGACAACCGTCCACCGCGCGAGCGCGCCGGTCGACGCGGCGCCAGACGCCCGCCAGAACGCGCCGATCGCCACGGTTACGAGCGGCACCATCACCAGATCGTGGAGCGGCGCGAGCGACACCGCATACGGCAGCAGCATCGTCGCGTAGCACAGCGCGGCCCACCGGCCGACGGCTGCACCGAACATCATCCAGCCCAGCCAGCCGGTGGCCGCCACGCCCGCCAGTGCCAACACGGTGCCGGGCAGGCGCACCGAGAACTCCGACGGCCCGAAGGCGGCAATCGACGTCGCCTGCATCCAGAAGTAGAGCATCGGCTTGTCGAGAAACGGCTCGGTGAGCAGCCGCGGCACCGTCCAGTCGCCCCGCTCCACGATCTCGACGGCGATGGCCGCATGCAGCCCCTCGTCGTCTTCCATCAGCGGCACGGGTACGGCTAGCGGCAGCACGTACGCCGCGAGCACGAGCGCCAGGGCGATGCGGGGAAAGGGGATCACGATGGACGTCTCGGCGCGGACTCCCCCACTATAATCGGACCTTCCTATGGCAGTGACGCTCGGTTCGACACGTCTGATCGCCTCGGGACGCCTGCGCGGCCTGCGCGTGGGCGTGGTGGCCAATCCCGCCTCCATCGATTCCGACTTCGGGCACGTCGTCGATCGCGTGCGCGCGGCCAACGGCGTGACGCTCGGCGCCATCTTCGGGCCGCAGCACGGCTTCCGGTCCGACCTGCAAGACAACATGATCGAGTCGCCGCACGGGCACGACGACACGCGGCGCGTGCCGGTCTACTCGCTCTACAGCGAGACGCGCGAGCCCACCGCCGAGATGCTTGCCGGGCTCGACGCCCTGGTCGTCGATCTGCAGGACATCGGCGCGCGCATCTACACCTTCGTCTACACCATGGCCAACTGCCTCATCGCCGGCCGCAAGCACGGCGTGCCAGTCATCGTCTGCGATCGGCCGAATCCGATCGGCGGCCTCGAGGTGGAAGGCGCGCTGCTGACGGCTGGTTTCGCGTCGTTCGTCGGGCAGTACGCGATCCCGATGCGCCACGGCATGACGATGGGCGAGCTGGCGCGGCTCTTCAACGAGCACTTCGGCATCGGCGCGGACCTCGAGGTGGTGACGATGGACGGCTGGCGGCGCGCCGACTACGGCGACGAGGCCGGGGCGCCGTGGATCATGCCCTCCCCGAACATGCCCACGCTCGACACCGCCGTGGTCTATCCCGGCACCGTGCTGCTCGAGGGCACACTCGCCTCGGAAGGGCGCGGCACCACGCGGCCCTTCGAAGTCGTGGGCGCGCCGTGGGTGCACGCCGAGGCGTTTGCCGACCGGCTCAACGCGCACGCGCTGCCCGGCGTCGTCTTCCGCCCGGTGGTGTTCGAGCCCACCTTCCAGAAGCACCACGGCGTGACCTGCGGCGGCTGCCAGATACACGTCACCGACCGCCGCGCCTTCCCGTCGGTCGTCGCTGGCGTGGCCGTCATCGAGGAACTGCGCCGGGCCAACCCGACGAGCTTCGCGTGGCGACCGCCGCCCTACGAGTACGAGCATCGCCTGATGCCGATCGACATCCTGGCTGGCCATAGCGCGCTGCGCATCGCCATCGACGCCGGGGCCTCGGCCGAAACCATCGCCGCCACCTGGCGCGCCGACGAAGACGCCTTCCGGGCCGCGCGCGCGCCGTTCCTGCTCTATGGCTAGCGCACCCCTGCCCACCGGGCCGCCGCAGTTCGTGCTCTCGACGGTGATCGACGCACCGGCGGCGCGCGTGATGCAGGCGTTCTTCTCGCATCGCGATCTGGCCTACTGGTGGCAGATCGAGCGGTCGGTCACCGTGGCCCGGCCATCGGGCCCGTTTGCCGTCACCTGGTCGAGTGGCGATGACCGCGACGACCTGCTCGGACAGCTCGGCGGCACGCTGCACGGCACGGTGATGGACTACACGCCCGATCGCGCGGTGCTCGTCGCCGATGTGTTCTGGCAGCCGCCTGCCGGTGAGCCGCTCGGGCCGATGGCGCTCGAGATCACCTGCCTGCCAGAATCCGATCCCGGCAAGACGAGGGTGACGGTACGGCAGAGCGCGTCGGACAACGGGCCGCGCTGGCAGCGCTACTTCGCACTCACCCGCCGCGGCTGGACTGATGCGCTGGCCATGCTCAAGGACTACCTCGAGAACGAGTGGCTCTACGAAGTGAAGACGATCAAGGACACGCGCCCGTGAACGGCGGAGGCGCGGCCGAGGTCGTCGTCATCGGCGGCGGTGTGGTCGGGTCGAGCGCTGCCTGGCGGCTGCGGGAAGACGGCGTCACCGGCCGCATCGTGGTCGTGGAGCGCGATCGCAGCTACGCGCGCGCGTCGTCGTTCCTGGCCATGGGCGGCATCCGTCAGCAGTTCGGCTCGAGCGTGTGCGTGCGCATGGTGCAACACAGCGTGGCGTTGTGGCGCGAGTTCGACGCGCGCATGCGCACGGCCACCCACGCGCCGCGCGCGTGGTTCCGCCAGCGCGGCTACCTCTTCCTCGCCGACGGCACGAACGCCGCGACGCTGGCCGCGCGCGAGGCCGCGCAGGCCGACGCGGGCGCCGTGCAGCAGCGGTTGAGCGTTGACCAGATCCGCGCACTCGTGCCCGGACTCGCGCTCGACGACATCCGCTTCGGGCTCTTCGGCCCCGACGACGGCTACGCGAATCCCCGCGAAGTGCTCTTCGGATTTCGCGCCGCGGCAGAAGCCGCGGGCGTCGAGTACGTGGAGGACGCCGTGGCCGGCGTGCAGACGCGCGGCGGCCGCGTCACCGGCGTTGCGCTGGCCTCGGGCGCGCGGCTCGACGCGCCGGTGGTCGTCAACGCGGCCGGAGCGCTGGCGGGAGACGTGGCGGCGCTGGCCGGATTGTCGGTGCCGGTCGAACCGGTGCGTCAGCTGCTCTTCCGCTGCACCCTGCCGCGCCCGTGGCCCTCGCGCTTCCCGATGGTGATCGATCCGGGCGGCGTGCATTGGCGTCACGACGATGCGCTCGTGCCAGGCGATCCCGACCGCATCATCCTGGCCTTCACGAAGTGGGACGAGCCGGCCGGCGAGAATCTCGCGTGCGACGACGTACGGTGGGAGACCGAGTTCTATCCCGCGCTGGTCCGCCGGCTGCCCGCCGCCGTGGACGTGAGCGACGTGCACGGCTGGGCCGGGCACTACGAGATGACGCCCGATCACCATCCGGTGCTCGGCGAACATCCGTCGCTCGCCGGTTTCATCTTCGCGAGCGGCTTCAGCGGTCACGGGCTGATGATGTCGCCAGCCACCGGCCTGGTCGTCTCGGAGCTCGTGCGACTGGGCGAGAGCCGCACCTTCGAGATCGCGCCATTTGCGGTGGACCGCTTCGAGCGCGGCGCGTTCGTGCGCGACGGAGCCACTATCTAGGCGGAGCTCGGGGGAACAGGGACTGGGAACGAGGGAGAGGAACACCGCGATGCGTCACGTGCCTCGTCGTCATTTCGTCGCCACACTCGGGCTCACTGCGGCCTCATTGGCCACGCGTTCGGTGCGGCTCGGGGCGCGCGCGCCGCGGCGTATCGCCGTCGTCGGCGGCGGCATCATGGGCGCGTCGATCGCGTATCACCTGGCCAAGCGCGGCGCGGAGGTGCACCTGCTCGAGAAGCGCGCGCCGGCTACCGGCGCCACCGCCAACTCGTTCGCGTGGATCAACGCCGGCTCGAAGCGGCCGCGCGGCTACTACGAGCTGAATCACCTCGGCATGGCTGGCTGGCGCCGGCTGCAAGCCGAACTCGGCCCGCGGCTCGTGATGCAGTGGGGTGGCACCCTGCAGTGGCAGGCGGAGGCCGGCCGGGCCGAGGCGTTCCGCCGCGCCGTCGCCGCGCAGCAGACCTGGGGTTACGGCAGCCGGCTCGTGGACGTGCCCGAGATGCGCCGGCTGGTGCCCGCGCTGGAACCCGGCCCGGTGGCCGCGGCCAGCTTCTGCGACGAGGAAGGCACGGTTGATCCCGTGGCGGCCACTCACCTGCTGCTCGACGCCGCCGTGGCGCACGGCGCCGTGGTGCGGCATCCCGCCACCGTGTCGGCGTTCGATCTCGATGGCGTCATGGTGCGCGGCCTGCGCGTGGGCAGCGAGACCCTCGCCGTGGACGCGGTGGTATTGGCCACGGGCGTCGAGCTGCCGATGCTCGGCACGCTGCTCGGCTTCGCGGTGCCGATGGCAGAATCCCCGGGCCTGCTCGCGCACACCCGGCCGCACGCGCGCCTGCTGGAGCGCATCATCGTGGCACCGGGCGTCACCCTGAAGCAGTTGCCCAACGGCGAGATCGTGACCGGCGTGGACTTCGGCGGATCGCCGTCGCGCGACACCAGTGCCGTGATGGGCCACCGGCTGCTCGAAGGCGCCGGCCGGTTCGTGCCGCGCTTGAAGGACGCCACGCTCGATCGCGTGACGCTCGGCTTCCGCGTGCTGCCGGCTGACGGCCAGCCGATCATCGGCCGCGTTGCCGCGCGGCCCAATGTCTACCTGGCGGCGATGCACAGCGGCATCACGCTGGCACCAGCGGTGGGCCAGCTCGCCGCGATGGAACTGCTCGATGGCGTGGAGGTCGACGTGCTGGAGCCGTACCGTCTCGATCGCTTCGCGAAGTAGCGCGAGCTGGATCAGGGAACGACGAGCATCACTTCGTTCGAGGCGCCACTCACGCCAAACGTGTTCTTCGCGCGGACACGCACGTAGTAGGTGCCTGGCGGTAGTGCCGCCGTGAGCTCGAGATCCACGACCCCGGTGTCGACGGCGCCGAGGCTTGCGGCGCCGGGGAAGTTGCCGGCCTCGATCACATACGACTCCACATTGCCCGGACCGAAGCCAGGCGCCCACGCGATCCGCACGACCCCTCCAGTCACGGTCCCAGCAAGCGTCACCGGCGCTGGAGGCACCACGGGATGCGCGGGCACGTAGAAAGCGATGGGTGTCGACGCCATACCGGGCACACCGTCGACCACGGCGCGGACTCGCACGACGGTGATCACGAACGGCAGCGGGGTCAAAGAAAAAGACTAAAGGCGGCCACCTGATTCAGGCCCCCGACGGATTGCGTCGCCACCAGCACGCTGGTGCCAGTGAGGGCCATTGCCGTGGGCATCCCGGCGAGCGGCAGTGGGTCGCCGATGCCGCTGGACGGGAAGCCCGCGATCACCGCAACCGTGGTGCGCAGGAACACATGGATGGGCGTGGCGAGCAGCTGCGTGACGCCACTCACTCCGACATCCCAAGGTAGCGAGTCGCCGGTTGCGATGTTCAGGCGTCGCCCACCGGTCACCTCAATCTGCCACGTGGCTACGATCGAGCCGTCCGCAGCCACCCGCGCAATGGCGCGGATCGGATCGACATCTCCCGGCAGCCTGATCGATCCTGTGACAATCCAACCGCCGGTCGGCACGGACACGACCCGCGACAGTTGACCCGAGACCGCGTTGAGTTGCCGCGCCTCGCCTGTCGCGCAGTCGAAGGCGGCCAGCGGACCGGTGAATGGTCCGACGTAGCGGGGAGTGCCACCGAGATAGAGCGAGTCGCCGGCACGCGCCAGAGCACGAATGTCTCCCGTCGGGCCCCAGGCGTCGAGGGGGACCGGCGCTGGCGCCGGCTGAGCAGCCACCGACGACGCGGCCGCCAGACACAGGAGGGACACGAAGAGCGCCAGCATGGGCGCCAGTGGGGTTGCGACCGCCGCCCGGGCCAACCCTGCATGACGGTGGCCTGGCTCACGCTAGGCGCGTCGAATTCGCACGAAGTTGGCGGCGCCGAGATCCAGATCCGGACTCACGTTGACGATCACCGCCGTGGGCGACTCTGACAACGCGCCGACCGTGCGCAGGTGATCGACGACCCGCGCGGCAACCTGATCGACGTCGCCGTCGAGCGACACCACGAGCGGGCACACGCCCCACCACAGCGCGAGACGACGCGCCACCTCGGGTCGGTCGGTGGCGGCGTAGACAGGCGCGGCCGGACGGCCGCTCGCCAGCATGCGCGCGGTCCGACCTTCGCGCGTGACGGCCACGATGGCGCCGGCGTGGGCGCGCGTGGCCAGGCCGATAGCGGCGTCGGCCAGTGCCGACGAATGCTCCCACGGCCCTTCATGGGTCTGGCGCGGCACCGGCACGGGCACGTGTAGGCCGTCGGATTCGGCATCGCGAATGATGGCGTCGAGCGCCTCGACGGCGCGGACCGGATACTTTCCGACCGCCGTCTCGCCGGACAACATGATCGCGCTGGCGCCCATGTCGACGGCGCCGGCCGCGTCGCTCACCTCCGCCCGCGTCGGCCGCGGCTCCTTGATCATCGAATCGAGCACCTGCGTCGCCACGATTGCCGGCACACCGCGGGCGTTGGCGGTGCGCAGGATGTCCTTCTGCACGCGCGGCACGCTCGAGTACGGCACCTCGAGGCCGAGGTCGCCGCGGGCCACCATCACCGCGTCGGCGTGGTCGAGAATCTCGTCGAGCCGCGCGATCGCCTCGGGGCGCTCGAGCTTCGCGACCAGCGGAATGTCCGGCACGCCGTGGGCGACCGTGAGCGCACGGGCGCTCGTGAGGTCGCCGGCGGATTGCACGAAGCTCAGCGCCACGAGGTCGACGCCGAGCGAGAGTCCGAACGCCAGATCCTCGGCGTCTTTGAGCGTGAGCGCGCCGCTCGGCAGCGAAACCAACGGGGCGTTGATCCCCTTGTGCTCAGCGAGCAGTCCGCCGTGGATGACGCGGGTCGTGATGGCCACGCCGTCGCTGCCTTCTACAGCCAGCTCGATGCGGCCGTCGTCGAGCAGCAGCCGATCGCCGGCCTGCACCGACCTGGCCAGTTCAGCATAGGTCGTCGACACGCGCCCGGGCCCGCCCACGAAGTCGCCGGTGGCCACCACGAGCATGTCGCCTTCGCGCAACTCGAGGGCCAGGCCGCCCTGCAGCAGACCGGTGCGAATCTTCGGACCGCTCAGGTCTTGCATGATGGCCACGTGACGTCCGACCCGCACCGCGGCCGCGCGCGCGCGGTCGTAGGTGAGCTTGTGGGTGGCATGCGTGCCATGCGAGAAGTTGAGCCGGACGACGTCGACGCCGGCGGCGATCAGCGCATCGAGCGCTGCGTCGTCTTTCGTGGCGGGGCCGAGCGTAGCGACGATCTTGGTGTGTCTCACGTGTTCAGCCTAGCTTACAATCGGCCACCGCCATGAGCGCCTTGACGCCGCCGCCAGTCGTCGCGTATCTCACCGGGCTCACGCGGGCGGCGCATCCCGTGCTCGATCGCATCCGCGACGAAGGCCACGCGGCGGGCGTGCCCATCGTCGACACCCTCACCGGCGCGCTGCTGCACGCCCTCACGCGCAGCATCGCGGCCACGCGCGTGCTCGAGATCGGCACGGCCATCGGCTATTCGACCGTGTGGATGGCCACGGCGCTGCCGCCGGCCGGTCTGCTCGTCACCTTGGAGCGCGACCACGCGCGCGCCACCACGGCGCGGCGCTACATCCGCGAAGGCGGCGTGGACGACCGCGTCAACGTGATGATCGGCGATGCCGAGCGCTACCTGCACAAGCTGGCGGGGCCCTTCGATCTGATCTTCCAGGATGGCGACAAGACGCACTACGGACCGATGCTCGACGCGCTGGTGGGGCTGCTCCGGCCGGGTGGCCTGCTCGTCACCGACAACGTGCTCTGGAGCGGCGAGGTGGTGCCCGGCTTCGTGGCCACGCCGCGCGAGGTCGCGGCCGACACGGCGGCGATCGCCGCCTACAACGAACGGCTCGCGGCCGATCCACGATTGAGCACCACGTGGCTCCCGGTGGGCGACGGCGTGGCACTGGCGGTCAAGAATAGGGATTAGGGAATAGGGAATAGGGAATGGGAGCTGGGGCTGGGGCCTGCCACGGCCGCTACGCTCCAGTGTATGGAGATCCAAAGATGACCGTTGAACGATGGCTGGCGGCGGCGGAGGCCGATGCGGACCAGCGCGGCATGCCGGAGCTGAAGCCGCTGCTGCAGGGACTGGCCGCGGCCACGACGGCCTTGCGCGCGGCCGAGTGGAACGAGCGCGCTGACGTCGATCGCCCGGGTGCCGCCGAACCGGCACCATCGGAGCCCGAGGATCCGCGCCCGTGAGCCACTGGCACGGACAGACGATCGACGAGCTGCGCGGCGCGCTGGCCCGGGGCGAGACGACGTCGGTGCGCCTCACCGAGCAGTGCCTCGAGACGATTGCCGCGCTCAACCCGCGGCTGAACGCCTTCATCACGGTCACCGCCGACGCGGCACTGGCGGCTGCCCGAGCTTCTGACGCGCGCCGTGCGGCCGGTGCGCCGATGACCGCACTGGACGGCATCCCGATCTCGCTCAAGGACCTGATCGACGACACCGGCGTGCGCACGACCGCTGGCTCGCAGGTGCGCCGCCACGTGGTGGCGACGGGCGATGCCACGATCACCACACGACTCAAGGTCGCCGGGGCCGTGATCGTCGGCAAGACCAACCTGCACGAGTTCGCCTTCGGCACGACCAACGACGACTCGGGCTTCGGCGGCGCGCGCCATCCCGACGACGACACCAGGTCACCGGGGGGATCGAGCGGCGGGTCCGCGATTGCCGTGCGCACCGGCATGTCGATGGCGTCGATCGGCACCGACACCGGCGGCTCGATCCGCATTCCTGCCGGCGTGTGCGGGGTCGTCGGTCTGAAGCCGGGATGGGGTGAGATTCCGGCCCACGGGGTGGTGCCGCTCAGCCGCCAGCTCGATCATGTGGGTCCGCTGGCCCGCACTGTGACCGACGCGTGGCTCGTGCACGAAACGCTCGCGGGCCGTGCGCCCAGTGCCGCGGCCCAGCTCGAGCCCGCGTCGCTCGCCGGGCTGCGCTTCGGGCTGCTCGCCGGCTACTTCGACACGCGCATCGCTCCCGACGTGCGGGCCGGCGTGGCTGCGGCCGTGGCGCGACTGGCCCGCGCCGGGGCCATCATCGAGCCGGTCGAGATTCCGCACGCCGCCGACATCGGCCCGGTGTATCTGCACCTCGTGCTGGGCGACGCGGCGAGCTACCACGCCGCGACGCTCGAGGCCCAGCCTGGCGACTACACCGTGCCGGTGCGCCGGCGTCTCGAGCTGGGCCGCTACATCCTTGCCGAAGACTACGCCCGCGCCCTGCGCGGACGCGAGGTGATTGCCCTTGCGATCGACCGCGCGCTCGACGGCTGCGCGGCGCTGCTGTGCCCGACGCTGCCGGTCACGGCGCCCCCGATCGGCGCCGCCTCGGTGCCCGTCGGCGAGGGCGAGGAGCCCGTGCGCACCGCCATGCTGCGCCTCACGCAGCCCTTCAACCTGGGCCGCCAGCCGGCCCTGTCACTGCCCTGCGGCGTGTCGCCGGCGGGCTTGCCCGTGGGCCTGCAGATCGTTGGCGCACGCGGCGCCACGGCCGCCCTGCTGCGCACGGCGCTGGCGTGCGAACGGGCCCTTACAGGTATTTGATCAGGCCGACGATGGCGTTGTAGATCACGTTGGCCAGTTCCTCGACGAGCGGTTCGTACTCGCCGCTGTCGACGGCCTCGGCCACTGTGACGGGATCGGTGAGCACGAGCCAGATCGTGGCGCCCGCGACCACGGCCGCGACGAGTCCCACCGCGCCGGCAAGGCTGACGCTTAGACTGCGGATACGGCTGGAACGAGATTGGACGTCGGACATGGCGCTGTCCAGAGGCGGATGATACACCCCGGACTGTAGATCAGACGGCAGAAGGAGCCGCGAGGTTCACTTGTGACGGCGTGATGACGAGTTTGCCGCACACGTCGCCAGCCGCGAGGCGCCGATGCGCGTCGGCCACGGCCGCACACGGCAGCACCGTGTCGACCAGCGGGCGGAAACGCCCGTCGAAGAAGAACCGCGAGGCCCTTGACAACTCGGCCTCGGTGCCCATGCGGGAGCCGAGCAGGCTCAACTGGCGCGAGAAGAGGAAGCGCAGGTCGACGGCGCCCTCCCAGCCGGTGGTGTTGCCGCACGTCACGAGCCGGCCGCCCGGCGCGAGCGACCGCACGCTCTTGGCCCAGGTGGCCTGGCCGACGGCGCGCATCTCACTCCTCCTCGTCGGCCACGATCTCGACGGTGACGCCACGCTCGGCAAACTGCGGACCCACCGCGTCGGGATCGCCGACCACGACCGCGGTGAGAGCGCGCGGCTGCACGTGACGATTCGCGGCCGCGGGCAGCGCGTCGAGCTGCACCGCGTTCAGGCGCGCTCTGAACTGCTCGAAGTGGTCGGCGCCGAGTTCGTGCAGGGCCAACTGGGCGACGGCCCGTGCCACCTGCTGCGCGGTTTCGAAGCCGCGCGGATACCCCAGGCCCACGGCCGCCTTCGCCCGCGCCAGTTCCTCGGCCGTGACCGGGCGCGCGTCGGCCAGCTCGGTGATCTCGCGCAGCACTTCGGACACGGCGTCGGCGGTGGCCGTGGTCTGCACGCTCGTGTGCACGCTGAAGGGCCCGCGGCGGCGGCGGAAGTCGAAGCCCGAGCGCACGCCGTAGGTGTAGCCCTTGGCCTGGCGCAGATTCAGATTCAGCCGGCTCACGAACTGCCCGCCGAGCACCGCGTTCCACAGCAGCAGCGCGTGATAGTCGGGCGTGAGGCGCGACGCCGACACCTGACCGATCCGCAGCTCCGACTGCGGCGCGCCCGGCCGCGGCACGACCAGCACGCAGCCGCGCGCGGCCGGCTCGGTCTGCACCGCGACCGACGCCAGGGCTGACTCGGCGGCTGGTGCGGGGGCCCGCCACGCGCCCAGCGTCTGCTCGGCCAGGGCCTCGGCCCGGCTCGGCGCGATGGCGCCGGCGATGACGAGTGCGGTGGCCTGCGGCGTGCAGGTGGCGCGATGGAACGCGCGGATCTCATCGGCGGTCGTGGCGCGCACGGCCGCCGGATGGCCGATGCCGGGGTGGCCGTACGGATGGCCGCCGTAGATGGCGCGCGTGAACGCGCGATCGGCCAGCGTGGCGGCCTGCGCGCGCATCTGGCGCAGGCGGTCGAGCCGCAGCCCGCGCACACGCTCCACGTCCTGGTCGGCGAAGCGCGGACGCACCAGCAGGTCGGCGAGCAGCTCGAGCGCGCGTTCGGCGTAGCGCGCCATCGTGGTGATGCTCACCACCGTGGCATCGGGCCACACCTCGATGTCGGCCTCGGCGCCGATTCGCGCGAACACGTCGGCCAGACCAGGGCCGTCGAGGCTGCCGGCGCCGTCGTCGAGCAGGTCGGCGGTGAACGCCGCCAGGCCGAAGCGCGTGGCCGGATCGGCCGATGAACCACCCCGCACCAGCGCGGCCATCGACACGACCGGCGCGGCCTCGTGCGCCACCACCCGCAGGTCGAGGCCGTTGCCGAGCGTGGTGCGCGCAATCGACGGAAAGCGAAACGGCCGCGCGGCACCCGACACCGGCAGACGCGAGCGATCCACGGCCATCATGCGGGGAACACCTGCTCTGAACCAGGCAAGGCCAGGACACTCTGGCCGCGTGGCACCACGCTCAACGCCACCCGGGGCGCCTCGCGCAGCCAGCGCTTGACGGCGCTGGCCACCGACTGCGCCGTGGCGCGTGCATAGCGCTCGCGGTCGGCCTGCATGTAGCCCGGCGACCCGGTGAAGACGTTGTAGGCGTTCAGTTGATCGGACTTGCCTCCGAAGCCGCCGATGGTCTGCACGCGGTAGACGAACTGGGCCTCGGCGCGGGCCGTAGCGCGTTCGAGTTCCGCGGTGGTCGGGCCGGTGGCCGCCAGTTCTTCGAGCGCGCGCGTGATCGCGTCATCGAGTGCGGCGAGCGCGCTCCCGGGCACGGCGGTGGCCACCACGTGGAACACGCTCGACATCTCGCGCGAGGCCTGCATCGCCGACACGTCGGCGGCGAGCCGCGCCTCGTAGACGAGCGAGCGGTAGAGCCGCGAGGTCTTGCCGTTGGCCAGCACATCGGCGGCGATGTCCATGGCGGCATCGTCGTCGTGGAACATCTCGGGCGTATGCCACGACAACGACAACCGGGGCAGCTCCACGCGATCCTCGAGCACGAGCCGGGCCTCACGTTCGAGCGTCGTCGTGCGGTGGGGATGTAGCACCGCAGGCCCGGGCGGCAGGTCGCCGAAATAGCGCTCCACCAGGCCCATCGTGTCGGCCGCGTCGACGTCGCCGGCAATCGCAATCGACGCGTTGCCTGGGTGATAGAAGGCGCGGAAGAAGTCGCGGGCGTCGTCTACGCTCGACGCCACCAGGTCGGCCGGCGCGCCAATCGTGACCCACCGGTAGGGATGCCCTTCGGGGAAGAGGGCCTCGGCGAGCGCCACGCTCGACAGCCCGTAGGGACGGTTCTCATAGTTCTGACGACGCTCGTTGAGCACCACTTCCCGCTCGGTCGTGAACTTCGCCTCGCTCAGCGCCGGCAGCAGATGGCCCATGCGGTCGGACTCCATCCACAGCGCCAGTTCGAGCGACTGTGACGGCACCACTTCCCAGTAGTTGGTGCGATCGGTGTTGGTCGAGCCGTTCACGAGGCCGCCGGCTTCCTGCAGCGCCTCGAAGTAGCCGTCGGGGTGGTGTGCCGAGCCCTTGAACATCAAGTGCTCGAAGAGGTGCGCAAAACCCGTGCGGCCGGGCTGCTCGTGCCGCGAGCCCACGTGATACCACACGCTGACCGCCGCCATCGGGATGTGGCGGTCTTCGTGCACGACCACGTCGAGGCCGTTGGCGAGCGTGTGCGTGAAATAGGGAATGTCCACAGCGGGGTGCATCAAGATCCGATCCTATCGTGGAACGCGCGGCGACGTCGCGCGCGGCGCCCGCGGCTATAATCCGACCACTCGCCGTCTGCTGAGACTCGCCCCCGTCACGGAGGATTCATGCCGCACCTCACCCGCCGCGGGTTCGTCGAGACCCTGAGCGCTGTCGCCGGAGTCGGTTGTGTGCCGTATGTGGCCCCCGTCGTGGCCGGAGCACCAGAGACGTCGTCGCGCACGGTGCATCTGTCCGGCGACGGCATCGGCATCACGCCGCGCGAGTACGCGGCGCTCCTCGATCAGGCATGCCGCGGCCGCGAGGTGGCCGAGGACAACTACCTGCTCGGCGGCGAGGTCGAGCAGTTCGAACGCCACTGGGCGCAGCTGCTCGGCAAGGAGCGCGCCGTGTTCATGCCCTCGGGCACGCTGGCCAATCAGCTGGCCCTGCGGGCTCTGGCTGGAGCCAGGCGCCGGGTGATCGTGCCCGACATGAGTCACATCTACAACGACACCGGCGACGCCTGTCAGACGCTTTCGGGCCAGACGTTGCTGCCGCTCGCGCCGGGCCGCGCCACCTTCACCGTGGCCGATGTCGAGGCCGTGCTCGTGCGCACGGCAGGCGGACGCGTGGCCACCGACGTGGGCGCCATCAGTATCGAGAGCCCCATTCGCCGGTTGTCGGGACAGATGTTCGACTGGGACGAGGCCAGGCGCATCGCGGCGCTGGCACGGGCACGCGGCATCGGCATGCACCTCGACGGCGCGCGCCTGTTCATCGCGTCGGCCTACACCGGCATCTCGCCGGCGGACTACGCGGCGCCGTTCGACACCGTCTACGTGTCGCTCTGGAAGTACTTCAACTGCGGCATCGGCGCGATTCTGGCCGGGCCATCGCAGCTTCTCGACACGATGTTCCACACGCGCCGCATGTTCGGCGGCAACCTGGCCGTGGGCTGGAATGCCGCGGTCGTGGCGCGGCCTTTCATGCACGGCTTCGAGGGCCGGTTGAAGAGCGCCGTGGCCGTCTCCGAAGCGTTCTACACCAGCCTCGCCACGCATCCGCGGGTGAAGGTGGAGCGCATCCCCAATGGCACCAACCTCACGCGCGTGACCTTCACCGGCGTGGCGGCGCCGGCCGTGGCCACGCGCCTGGCGGAACGCGGCGTGCTCCTGCCGTCCGCCCCGGCGGGACACGCCACGGTGACGCTCGCCGTGAACGAAACGTGGAACCGCACGACTGCCGCCGAATTGACGCGGGCCTTCGAGTACGCGCTCGCGTGAGAGGCGCGCCTTGACCGCGCCGTCGCCGGCGCTGCAAGACAGCCCGCGGGCGTGGCGCATGCTGGCGGCACTGGCCGTCGCCGAACTGCTGGGCATGTCGCTGTGGTTCTCGGGCACGGCGGTGACCGCGTCTGTGGCCGCAGCATTTGCCCTGTCGCCCGAGCAGAGCGCATGGCTGACCATGGCCGTGCAGGCCGGGTTCGTCGCCGGCACGCTCGTGACCGCCGTGCTGAACCTGGCCGATGCCGTGAATCCGCGGCACTTGATGACGGCCGGATGCCTGCTCGGCGCCGCCGCCAACGCCGCCGCGCTCGTGGTGCACGGGCCGACGGCGCTCCTGGCCTCGCGCGCCGCGACCGGCGCGGCGCTGGCGTGGGTGTATCCGCCCGCCATGAAGATCGCCGCCGGCTGGTTCCGCGTGCGTCGCGGCTTCGCGCTCGGCCTGCTCGTGGGTGCGCTCACGCTCGGCAAGGCCGCGCCGCATCTCGTGACCGCGATCTTCGGCCAGGCATGGCAGACGCCGATCGTCTGGACCTCGGCACTCGCCGTGCTGGGCGCGCTGGTGGCGCTACTCGTGGTGCGCGATGGCCCGCTCGTGCCGGCCACCGCGCCCTTCAGCCTTGGCGCCATCGGCCGGGCCTTCGCGGTGCGCGACGTGCGCGTGGCCACGCTCGGCTACCTGGGCCACATGTGGGAGCTCTACGCGATGTGGGCGTGGATTGGCGCCTTCGCCGCGGCCAGCCTGGCGGCGAGCGGCGTGACGGCCCCCGGCGCGCGCGCGTCGCTCGTGGCGTTCATCGCGATTGCCAGTGGCGCCCTCGGCTGCGCGCTGGCCGGCCGCGCCGCCGATACCTGGGGCAAGGCGCGCGTGGCGCGCGTGGCGCTGCTGACCTCGGGCCTGTGCTGCCTGACCACGGCCGCGGTCTACGGCCGCCATCCCGCGTGGCTCTATGTGCTCGTGATCGTGTGGGGCTTCGCGGTGGTGGCCGACTCGGCGCAGTTCTCGGCGCTCGTGAGCGACCGCGCCCCGGTCGATGCCATCGGCACCGCGCTCACGCTGCAGACCTCGCTCGGCTTCCTGCTCACCATGGTGACGATCGACCTCCTGCCGCGCATCGCCTCGAGCGTGGGATGGCAGTGGGCGGCCTGGCTGCTTGCGCTCGGACCGCTCGCCGGCCTGGCGGCCATGCGCCGGCTCACTGACAGGAGACTCGGAGCCAGGTCTTGGGGCTCGGGTCCCGCCTTCACCGCACCTGAATGAGCGGGATCTTGCCCTTGTGCTTGATCGCGTTCTCGTGCGCCGACACGGCCGCGCGAATTGCAACGCGCTCGGCCAGGTGGAAGAAGCCACGACCCGCAGGCGAGTTGGGTTCGGCCACGACCAACGGAATGCCGCGGTCGCCGCCGATGCGGATTGGCTGGTAGACCGGCAAGCGGCCCAGGAATGGCACGTTCATCTCGGTGGCGAGCTGTTCGCCGCCGCCGTGGCCGAAGATGTCGCTCTCGATGTGGCAGTTGGGGCAGGCGTAGTAGCTCATGTTCTCCACCATGCCGAGCGGCGGGATGCTGAGCTTCTCGTACATCCGCACGGCGCGGCGCGTGTCGGCCAGCGACACCACCTGCGGCGTCGTGATCACGACGGCGCCGGCGACCTGAACTGTCTGGCTGAGTGACAGCGCCACGTCGCCAGTACCGGGCGGCATGTCTATGATCAGGTAGTCGAGATCGCGCCACGCCACCTCGGTGAAGAACTGGCGGATGGCGGTGTGCAGCATCGGCCCGCGCCAGATCAAGGCCTGGTCGTCGCTGGCCATGAAGGCCATCGAGACGATCTGCACGCCGTACTTCTCGGCCGGCGCGATCTTCTGGCCATCGGTGCCGAGCTCGGCGGTGAGGCCGAACATCAGCGGCACGTTCGGGCCGTAGACGTCGCCGTCGAGGACCCCCACCTTGGCGCCCATCTGCGCCAGCGCCAGTGCCAGATTCACCGACACGGTGGTCTTGCCCACGCCGCCCTTGCCCGCGCCGACCGCAATCACGTTCTTCACGCCCGGCAGCGGCGTCTTGCCGTGTTCGGGCTTGGTCACCGATTTCACGTTGGCCGTGACCGTGATGTCCACGCCGGTCACGCCAGGCAGTGCCGCCACGGCCGCCTCGGCCTGTTCCTTGAGGCGCACGCGCGCCGGATGCGCCGGGGTGGGCAGTTCGAGCGTGAAGGCCACGCGGCCCTCGGCAATCGCCACGCCCTTGGCCACGCCGAGCGCCACGATGTCCTGCCGGAACTCGGCATCGACCACGCTCTTGAGCGCGTCGAGCACCTGTCCGGGCTGCAATCCTTCTGACATCACTGTGTCCTCCAAACCATCCGATCAAGCTTACCCCAGCGGTCCGGCTGTGGCGGAAGGGCTGGCCATTGTGTAGACTCCATCGCACGGCCCGCCCCTTCCCCGCGGCCCAGAGAGAGGCTCCGATGGCAGACGCCACCACCCCGCCACCGCTTCCCACGGGCGGCACCCAATCGAGCAACCGCGGCGTGATGATCGTGCTGTCCTACCTGTGGCTGCTGGCGCTCGTGCCGCTGCTCGTGGAGAAGGACGACAAGGAAGTGCAGTGGCACGCCAAGCACGGCATCGTGCTGATGCTGGCGGAGATCGTCTTCTGGATCGCCATCGCCATCGTGCAGATGGTGCTCGGCAGCCTGCTCGGCTGCCTGTTCGCGCTGCTCACGCTGCCGATCGGCCTGGGCGTGATCGTGCTGCACGTCGTCGCCATCATGAAGGGCCTCAACGGCGGACGGCTGATCGTTCCCGGCGTGTCGCAGTACGCCGACAAGCTCTAGCCCCAGACCCGTGCGACGAGTCGTCTTCGGCGTGCTCGTCTCAGTGCTGCTGGCCGGCGCGTGGGATCTCGCCCGCGCGCCGGATCGGCAAGTCGCGTCACGCGCGGTGATTGCCGGCGTGCATGTCTATCAGGCTACGCTGTCGCGCGTGTTCGCCAGCACGGGCGTGAGCTGCCGCTTCGACCCCACCTGCAGTCACTACAGCGAGGCCGTACTCAGGCGCTACGGCCTGGTGCGCGGCGGCTGGCTGGCCGCGTCGCGGGTGCTGCGCTGCGGCCCGTGGACGCCGATGGGCACGCTGGATCCGCCACCCACGGGCGCCTGAGCTCACACGGGTGGCGACGCCGGCGGCGTGGGCAGGAACACGTGGCGGCCGTCGTTGTGCAGCAGCACCCAGCAGGCGTAGGCGCCGAGCGCGGTGCCGAAGGGCAGCAGCGGCAGGTTGCCCACCGCAAGCCCGAGCGCCAGCAGGCGCGCGCGCGGACCGTGTCCACTGAGCGCCCGGCCCACCCAGGTGTGCAGACCGGCCCAGATGAGCGCCAGCACGGCCAGACCGCCCATCACCACGGCGGTGAGGCCCGCTGCCACGTCGGCTCCTGTGGCCACCGGACCTGAGACGCGGGCAATGGCCGCGGCGCCGCCGGCCAGCGCGAGCGCGGCGGCGCCGACGATCATGAACACGGCGCCCCACACGCGGTAGAGCTGCGCCAGGAAATCGACGTGGCGGGTCACAACACCGCGACGCGCACTTCGACGTGCGCGCGATGACCGCGCGGGTGCGCCAGGCTGAACGAGAAGCGCGCGCCGTCGGCGACCCCGGCCGGCACGGTGAGCGTGAGCGGATAACGTTCGATGGCCACGCCCGTGCCTTCGCACGGCGTGCATGCCGCGCTCCACGTCTCGCCGCGCCCGCCGCAGCCGGCGCACGGGCGCGAGAGCGGCACGTCGAGCGGCACCTTGGCCCCCATGAACGCCTGACGGGGTGACAACCTCACGTTGGCCACGAGCGGCGTGGCCTCGATCGTGTCGCCGAAGCTGGCGCGCATGCCAACGACCTGGCCGCGCATCGACGGAAAGTCGATGGCCACTTCATCCGCCAGGGATCGGCGCAGCTCACGCTCGAGCTCAGGTGAGCTCTCGGCCGCCGTCCAGGCCTCGTCGACGCTCCAATATCTGGACATGATCACGAACGCGCGCCCCGAGGCGCGCGTCTCCCGTTACCTTAGGAGCCGGGTGACGGGTTGTCAAGGCAACTGCGGTTCACTACGATGGCGAAATCATGCAGAAGGAATGTCCGCAATGCGCTGAGTTCATGCGACTCAGTCTGCGCGAGGAAATCCGTCACATCCCCGGCTCGTCGCAGGTGCTGAAGACGCCCATCCGGGAATGGATCTGCCCGGAGTGCGACTACTTCGAGGAAGCGGATCGCGAGACCGACGAAGGCTGATCTGCCCGGCACGACAAAAGGGGCCCGAAGGCCCCTTGGGTCGAACACCGGACCGACGCGCGACTAGCGCGCGCCGACGGTCAGCATCACTTCGCGGCGCAACGCAGCGTCGGCCTCGTCGAAGTTCAGCGCGGTTTCACATTCGTCGCAGAGCACCTCGAACACGGCGGGACGGGTCTCGTCGGTGACCTCGACGCGCGAGTCGTCGAGCTTCACCACGTGCATCTGCAGCGTCTTGACCTGGAAGTTCTGGTCATTGCCGCAACTCGGACACGTCAACGCCACGCTTGTGCTCCTCTCGCGCGCCCGGACGTGGGCATCGCATTCCCTAGTCTAGTGAAAAGCTTCCGGCTCGCACAAGAAAGAAAACTCATGAATTCAGGCGAATTATGCGGCCGGACACTATTTTTCCGGGCAACAGGCGTTCCAGGCCGGTCACGTAGTCGGCCAGTTGGCGCTCATCCGCCTCATGCGTGCGGCCGGTTTTGAACTCGACCACCGTGATTCGCCCGTCCCGGTGGCCCACGACGGCGTCGAGCACCGCGCGCACGGTCGTGCCGTCATCGGCCGTCCACGACAACGGCATCTCATGGAGCACATCTGCTTCCGTGATGAGCTCGCGAATGTCGTCGCGCTGCGCCAGGCGGGTGAGCGCGTCGAGCGCCTGAGCACGGAGTGGCGCTGACCCATCCGCGCCCAGCCGGTGCACGAGCGCGCGCCGATGGTCGTCGGTGGCTTCGAGCGCACCAGCCGCCACCGCGCGATGCACCAGAGCGCCGAGCGCGCGGGCTGCGGCACGATCGCCGCGTTCGGGCGACGCCATAGCCGGCGCCGCCAGACGCGCCAGGTCCGATACGTTGCTGGCGCCAGTGCGCGCGACCACGATTGGCGCGAAGTCATCGGCGCCGGCCGGCGCGGCAGCGGCCACCGCCATCAGCGGCGCGGCGGCGACGCTGACCACGCGCAGCTCATGACGCGCGCCCGACGCGGCCACCCACGTAGTCGCCTCGGTGCCAGGGCCGGCCGCACCTGCCTGCGCGAAGGCCGGGGCGAGCGACGGCGGCAGCACGTGGCCGAGCGACGCCGGTCCGGGCGTGAACGTGCCGTTCTTCGCCAGCGTCGTGGCCAGGTACAGGCGATCGCGCGCGCGCGTCAGGGCCACGTAGACCAGGCGCTTGCTCTCTTCCCGCTCGCGCGCCTCGATCTCGTCACCTACCTCATCGGCCAGGCCGTCGAGCGACACGAGATCTTCCACCGTGCCATCGGCCTCCACTCGCGTCACGACCTCCACCGCCCCCCCGCGTCCGCCAGCGCCGCGCGACAGGTTCACCACGAACACCACCGGGAACTCCAGGCCCTTGGCGGCGTGCACGGTCATCAGGTTGACGGCATCGAGCGCGTCGACCATCGCGTTCGACTCATCGCCTGCCATCAACTGCGAGACCCGCTCGGCCACGCGTCCCGTGGTGGCGTAGCCGCGATTCTGCAGCCGGCGGATGAGCGCGCGCAGCTTCTTCAGGTTCTCGCGCGCCTGCGCGTAGCCGCGGCCGCGAATCTCGTAGTAGTAGGCGCTCTCGTGCAGCACGCCGTCGATGAGCTCGGCCGGCGGCAGGCGGTCGGCGCGCGCAATCCAGTCGGCCACCGACCGCCGCGTCTGCGCGAGCACGGCGCGGTCTTCGTCGCTCAATGCCGCCATCTCGGGCGGCGGCTCGGGTGAGCGCAGGGCGCGCGCCAGGCGCGGAGCCAGGGCCTTCAGCGCGGGGTCGGACAAGCGCACGAAGCGGGACCGCAGGAACGCCGCGGCATGCCGGTCGGTGTCGGGCTCGGCCAGGTAGTGGATGAGCGCGATGACGTCCTTCACCTCGTCGGCGTCGAAGAAGCCGAGGCCCTTGTAGACATAGAAGGGCACGCCCACCTGCTCCAGTTCGCGTTCGAACTCGCGGTGGCTGTCTCTCGAGCGGAACAGGATGGCGATGTCGCCCGGCTGCACGTCGCGGGCGATGCCCGTATCGCGGTCGCGCACCGCCTCTTTCGCCGCGATCAGGCGCGCAATCTCGCCGGCCACTGCCTTGGCCACCACCGACGTCTGCACGGCCGCCACCAGGCCCACCGGCCGCGCCCGCGCCTCGTCGTCGGGCACGGGGAAGCGGTCGAGGTCGCTGTAGCGGAACGCATCCACCCGGTCGGTGCGCTTGCCCATCTCGTCGCACAGGTCGTTGACGAAACGCTGCAGCGCCGGCACCGCGCGGAAGCTCTTCACGATGGCGCGCCTGGGCTCGCGGCCCGGACGCAGGCGCCCGATCAGCCGCGCCGCGGCATCGAGCACGCCCACATCGGCATCGCGAAAGCCGTAGATCGACTGCTTGCGATCGCCCACCACGAAGATCGACGGCGGCGTCGGTCCGTCGTGCGACACGCCCGCGCCCGCGCCCCAGGCCTGCACCAGCAGTTCCACCAGCTGCCACTGCGGCCGGCTCGTGTCCTGCAGTTCGTCGACGAGCACGTGCTGGTAGCGCGACTCGAGCCGGTAGCGGCTCTGCGAGAACTCCTCCATCTGCGCCAGCAGCGCCAGCGCCTTCACGAGCGCGTCGGTGAAATCCACCATCACGTGCTCGTCGAGGGTCGTGCGGTACTGCTCGATGGCACGCGCGGTGAGCCAGCGCAGGCTGCGCGCCAGCACCACGTTCACGTCGCGCTTGTGCGCCTGCACCAGGTCGAGCACGCCCCCGCCGAGATCTTCGAGCAGCGCGGCATGGGCGGTGTAGGCGGGCCCCGACGGAAACGTCGCCTTCAAATGCTGGGGCTTCTTGCGCGGCGTGCCACCCTGCGTGCAGAAGTACTCGCGCAGGCGGGCGAGCAGGTCAGCGACCTGCCCAGGATCTGCGGGCGCGCACGGCGTGAGCGCGTCGGTCAGTGCGGCGGACAGGAGCCGGAAGGTGTTGACCTCGGGGCCCGTGGACCTCAGGCGCGCAAGCTGGTCGGGACTCATGAGCGCGCGCAGACGCTCCACGATGCGTGCGGTCGCCACCTCCGCCGACAGGTGACGGGGCGCCCGTGACAGAAAGCGATCGAGCGCGGCCACGGCCACGAGGCGCCGATCGAGCAGCTTCGCCAGCGCGACCCGCAGCCGCCCCTCGCCCATGCGCGCGAAGAGCAGCGCAAGGTCGGGGTCATGCGCGCTCTGGGCCCGACCGATGCGCAGCGTGCGGTCGAGCGCTTCGCCGATCAGCCGCGGCGTCTCGGTTTCATCCGCCACGCCGAAGCCGGGGTCGACATCCGCCTCGAGCGGGAACTCGCCGAGCAGCGACAGGCAGAAGGCGTCGATGGTGCTGATCGAGATCTCGCTGAGGCGCCCGCGCAGCTCCTTCCAGATCTCCGGCGGCATCGAGCCGATCTCGGCCATGCGCGTGAGCTCGGCCACGATGCGCGCGCGCATCTCGGCGGCGGCCTTG
>Ga0163144_10001444_pt1 | contig 56197 bp, 39 predicted proteins | sample OliLak19BULKMAT1_FD_123175 | JGI IMG/M metagenome (GOLD analysis project Ga0163144, IMG submission 123175) | Freshwater microbial mat bacterial communities from Lake Vanda, McMurdo Dry Valleys, Antarctica - Oligotrophic Lake LV.19.BULKMAT1 | ecosystem: Environmental > Aquatic > Freshwater >... | reverse complement strand
TTAAGCGATGCCGATGTTATTGTTTTAAACCAAAATGTACCTAATCCTTTTGCCGAACAAACTACCATTACTTATAACGTACCTGCCCAATATGGCTTTGCGCAAATGATATTTAAAACTTTAGATGGTAAAATTATTAGAACAGTTGATATTACCATCAAAGGCAAAGGGCAATTAAATGTGTATGCTAACGATTTAAGCAACGGTTTATACATGTATAGCCTAATTGTTGATGGCAAAGTAATTGATAGTAAAAAGATGGTGAAACAATAAAATTTTTAAATAATTTAATAAAAAAAACCTCAGTTTACAAACTGGGGTTTTTTATTTCCTAATCTTTACCTAAATTAACACTCTAAAATTTTTATTATGTCAACTACTCCCGAAGGCCGTCAAATTATATTTAGTATGGTTAATGTATCTAAAATTCATCCACCACAAAAACAAGTTTTAAAAGATATTTATATTTCGTTTTACTATGGCGCAAAAATTGGTGTATTGGGTTTAAACGGGTCTGGTAAATCAACATTATTGCGTATAATTGCGGGTATGGATAAGGATTATATTGGCGAAATTCACCAATCGCCAGGTTATAGTATTGGAATGTTAGAGCAAGAACCTCAGTTAGACGAAACAAAAACTGTAATTGAAATTGTACGCGAAGGTGCTCAAAAACATGTTGATATTTTAAACGAATTTGAAGAAGTAAATAATAAATTTGGCGACGACGAAATTTTAAATGATCCCGAAAAAATGGATAAGTTAATTAATCGCCAGGCGCAATTGCAAGAGTTAATTGACCAATATGATTTATGGAATTTAGATAATAGGTTAGAGCGCGCTATGGATGCCTTGCGTTGCCCCGAAAGCGATACGCTAGTTAAGGTATTGAGTGGTGGCGAGCGCCGCCGTGTTGCCCTTTGCCGTTTATTATTACAAGAACCAGATATTTTATTGTTAGATGAGCCAACCAATCACTTAGATGCTGAAAGTGTAGATTGGTTAGAACAGCATTTGCAAGCCTATAAAGGCACTATTATTGCTGTAACCCACGATCGTTACTTTTTAGATAATGTTGCAGGTTGGATTTTAGAATTAGACCGCGGCGAAGGTATTCCTTGGAAAGGTAACTACAGCAGTTGGTTAGAACAAAAAGGCGAACGCTTAAGGCAAGAAGAAAAAACGGAAAGTAAGCGTCAAAAAAACTTAGCGCGCGAATTAGATTGGGTGCGACAAGGCGTTAAAGGACGTGGCGTGAAACAAAAAGCACGTTTAAATAACTACGATAAAATGATGGGCGAAGATGTGAAAACGAAAGAAGAGAACTTAGAAATTTTTATTCCTAACGGACCACGACTTGGCAACGAAGTAATTGAAGCCATGAATGTTTCAAAAGGTTTTGGAGATAGATTATTGTACGAAAATTTAAATTTTAAATTACCGCCTGCCGGTATTGTTGGCATCATTGGACCAAACGGTGCAGGTAAAACTACACTTTTTAAAATGATAATGAATTTAGAAACGCCAATTAATGGTGAATTTAAAGTTGGGCCTACCGTAAAAATTAGTTATGTTGACCAAACACATAAAGATATTGACCCAAATAAAACGGTATTTGATGTTTTAAGTGGAGGCCTAGAAAATTTAGTTTTTGAAGGCAAATCAATTAACGCCCGAGCCTATATTTCTCGCTTTAATTTTAGTGGAAATGATCAAAGCAAAAAATGCAATATACTTTCGGGTGGTGAGCGCAATCGTTTGCATTTGGCCTTAGCTTTAAAAGAAGGCGGTAACGTATTGTTATTAGATGAGCCCACTAACGATTTAGATGTAAACACCTTACGTGCTTTAGAAGAAGGCTTAGAGAACTTTGCTGGTTGCGCTGTAATTATTAGTCACGATAGATGGTTTTTAGACCGTGTATGTACACATATTTTAGCTTTTGAAGGCGATAGCAGCGTTTATTACTTTGAAGGAGGTTATAGCGAGTATGAAGAAAATCGTAAAAAACGCTTAGGCAATGCAGAACCAAAAAGACCACGCTATAAAAAATTAGTAATGTAATTAATTTAAGAGTATGTAAATTGGCAAATAAAATATAAAGAAACTTGCTAAAATAATTTTATGACATTTAGCCCACTTTTAATAGATTTTAAAACGTCGAAAACATTAAATCAATTAGTGGCTGATTACGCTAAAAAAGAAATAAAAATAAAACCATTTTATAAAAATTTTGCTGATACAAATGGCTTTGCTGATATTTTAAAAACGGTTTTAAAGCAAACAATAGATAGAGAAATTTTAGTTAATGCGTTAATTGCACAAAATAAATTAGTAACTAATACTTCTGTAGCAACAAAACAAAATACCGATTTGTTAAGAAATAAAAATTGTTTTACAGTTACAACAGGTCATCAACTGTGTTTGTTTACTGGACCTTTATATTTTATTTATAAAATTTTTAGTACCATAAATTTGGTAGAAGAATTAAAAAAACAATTCCCAGAAAATGATTTTGTGCCAGTATATTGGATGGCTAGCGAAGACCACGATTTTGATGAAGTAAATAATTTTAACGTATTCGGAAAAAATATTAAATGGGAAAGTAAGCAAACTGGAGCTGTTGGAGATTTTAATACAGATGAGTTACAACTTTTATTACCTCAACTTAAAGAAATTTTTGGTGCAACCGAAAACGGAAATTTTATATTAAATTTATTTGAAAAAGCTTATTTGCAAAACACTACTTTAAAAAATGCAACACGTTTTTTAGTTAACGAATTGTTTGGAAGTTACGGATTGGTAATATTAGATGGTAATGCAAAAGATTTAAAAAAACAATTTATACCCCATTTTAAAACCGATATTTTTAAAAACTTAGCTTACACAAAAGTCTCAGAAAGTATTAATGAATTAGAAAAATTAGGTTATAGGGTACAAGTAAATCCGCGTAAAATAAATTGCTTTTTTATGGAAGATGGTTTACGAGCTAGGATTGAAAAACAAGGAAACGAATATGTAGTAATAGGCACTAATAAAAAATTTATTGAACAAGAACTAGAGAAACTAATTGAAAATAATCCCGAAAAGATTAGCCCTAATGTAGTATTGCGACCACTCTATCAACAATTTATTTTACCAAATATTGCTTATGTTGGCGGCCCAGGCGAAATAGCTTATTGGTTGCAATACAAAAGTATGTTTAGCGAATTTAAAATAAACTTTCCAATATTGGTAACACGATCTTTTATTACTGTAATTGAAAAAAACATAAAATCGAAATTAGAAAAATTGCAATTTACAGAAGTAGATGTTTTTAAAGAAGAACAAGATTTAATTAAAGCGTTTCAAGTAAAAGCCAATGCCATTTTTGATTTAGAGTCTGATAAAAAAAGTATTGAATTAGTATTTAATGAAATATTAACTAAAATAAATAACGTTGACAAAACATTAAATGCTGTAGTAAATGCCGAACAGCAAAAAGTACTAACAAGTTTAGATACGCTTACAGCAAAAGCAAACAAAGCTCTAAAACAAAAATTAGATACAGAAATAAATCAAATTAAAACTATAAAGCGAAAGTTATTTCCAAACGGAACACCGCAAGAACGTTACGATAATTTTGCTAATTTTTATTTAAAATATGGTAACATTTTTTTAACTGAAATAAAAAAACAAGCTAACCCATTAAACTTAAAACATTTAGTATTAACTGAAGATTAAAATTTAGTTTATGAATTATTTGGCTTACCATTTTACAGTTTCGCCCCCACAACCTGGATCGGAAATTTTAATGGCGTTAATTAGTCAATACGAATTTGATACTTTTGATATTACCGAAACTGGTTTTACAGGCTATATTAAGGAAGAGCATTCTATCAATTTACAATTTAAAGATTTAGAATTTGATGATTTTAAATATTCATTTACTAAAGAGAAAATAGCGCAAACAAATTGGAATAGCGAATGGGAAAAGAATTTTGAACCGGTAATTATTGGTAATTTATTAAGTATTCGAGCGCCTTTTCACAAAAAAAATTTTAATGTAAAAAACGAAATTATAATTATGCCCAAAATGAGTTTTGGTACAGGGCATCATCAAACTACACGTTTGGTGTGCGAACATTTATTTAAATTAAATTTTATAAATAAACGGGTATTAGATATGGGCTGTGGCACTGGCGTACTAGCTATTTTAGCTGAACAATTAGGTGCAACCGATATTATGGCAGTTGATATTGACAATTGGAGCGTGGAAAATTGTATTGAAAATTGTGCTTCTAACAATACGAAAAATATTTATGTAAAAAAGGGAGATATTGCAGATTTAGAAGCTGAAAATAAATTTAATATTATATTAGCTAACATTAATAAAAATATTTTAAAACATCATTTGCCAAGTTATTCAAAAAAATTAAACCAAAACGGAATATTAATTTTAAGTGGATTTTTTATAACTGATATCGATGAATTAAAAAATGTTGCACAACAAAATAATTTAAAATATCTTTCTGAATCATATAATACAGAGTGGGCAATGTTAGAATTTGAGAAAGAATAAATATAATTTTTAGATGAAAATATGGGGTAAAATATCAAACGTTGGTGTATCTGAGGATATGAGTGACGCTGAAATTAGGGCTGGTCAGTTAATCAATCAGGCTAACTTTTTTTGTGCGTTATTTTCATTTTGTTTTGTACCTTGTTTATTGTTTCTTGGGCTTACATATTATATCCCTTTTCAATTAGCTACGGGGTTATTAACGCTTTTTTCGTTTTATTTAAGTTATCTTAAAAAATTTAACGCATCTACTTTATTTTTAATTTTTGTTCTTACGCTTAATCTTATTTATTTTAGTTTATGCTATCATAACACGGGCATCGAATTTTTTTTAATTCCTTTGGCGGCTATGCCATTTGCAACATCTAAAAAAAGTAACATTACCTATATAATTGTTGCTTGGTGTATACTCGCGTTTTTTTTAACTAAATATTTAGCTTACACATTACCACCGAGGGGCGAAATTAAAGAACCTTATCTTACACTAACTTTTATTTTAATAATAAGCGGGGTGTTTGGAGGGATGTTAAGTACACTTTACAGTTTAAAAAAGGCCAATGACAAATTTGAAGAAAATATATTGAGCAGAAAGAAAGAAGTTGAAGAACAAAAAAATTTGGTTGAAGAAAAACAAAAAGAAATTTTAGACAGCATACATTACGCCAAACGTATACAAACTGCGCTGTTGCCAAATAATAAATACATTGATAAAAATTTAAATAGATTAAAAAAATGAGAAATAAAATTATTTTTAAATAAATGCATATTCTTGATATAATATATTCAGACTCAATTGTTACAACTATATTAATAATGGTAGTAGTATTTCTGTGCGTTGGGCTTTCGTTTACCAACCCCTTTAAAAATAAAAAAATTAACTTGTGTTTTAAAGCCTTTATGTATTTGTTTGCATTTTGCTTTTTGATGTCGTATCCGGCTTTCTATTTTGGTTTTGCTACTAAATTTAATAAAATTTGTATAGGTAAAACAACTATATGTTTATTTGAAGAATATAAGCGAGGCAGCGATGGACCAAGCGAAACGGTTTGCCGTTTACATATAATTGATAAAAAAACAGGAATAAAAAAAGACCGTATTTATATCGGTAACAATAGCGAACTTATTGGCATGCGCGGCGATAGCGTATGTTACAAGTTCAACAAAAAAATCGTAATTTTTAATGCCGCCAAACTTGAAGAAATTTATTCATTAGATGAACAAGATTGGAAAGGTATTTTAGAGGATTTATCAGTAGGTATTGAAAGTATTAACAGTAATCAAAATCGCGATGCAATTGTATCGCCTTATATTGAATTGCATAGCAAAAATGGAAAAACATATTGGTTTGAACCATTTACGAAAAAAATAAATGATACAGAGCCTAAGGATATTTACCTGAATGAATTTTCAAAAAGTCGTTATGAACTTTGTATAAAAAAATCAATTAATGAAAATTTATGTTATTTAAAAACACAATCTATCAACGGCAATTTAGAGAAAATTGTTCCTTACGACGATTCAAAATTATTTTCAAAACCACAAAAACAAAATACCTATATAGAGCCGCTTCTTATTTATATTGATACCACAAAGAAGTTTTTCTTATTTAGTTATTATACTACTACAGATAAAAATGATTATTTTATTGAAGGGCAGGATTTTGCATTTAATACCATTTGGAAAAAAAGTAATTACGAACTGAATGCTTCTGATAAATACAATACCGCACAAATAAATACTTGGAAATACGAAAATGAGATTATTTATTTTAATAATGGTGGATTTATACTCGCTATAAATCCTCAAACTTCAAAAACTATATGGATAACCCGATTATAAAAAATTAATTATAAAAGTTTCTTTAATCAAAAAACAACCAAGTTAATCCAAATCTAAAAGCCCTGTCTGGTTGGTAGTAACTTGGCATTAATGAATAATTTGTTCCTACTAAACCTTGCAATACATTTTCAACCTTTAAAAAAAATTGTACAGGTTTTATACGTGCGTTTAAAAACATATCGGTGTATAAATAGTTACCAGTTTTAACTTTATCTTGTATATAAAATACTTGAGTAGCCGGCATAAAACCACTACCATAAAACGAAGAATATGCTTGGCACTGACCGCCAATTTGCAATTGTAAATTATTTTTAAATAAATTACCCGTGTAAAATAATTTTACAGTAGCTATATTGGAAGGAATATTTATGTAAGATGTATTAGATGTTGTTTGATAAATACTATTAAAGTACAAACCTAAATGTTTAAAAGCAACAATACCGTAACTTGCATTAATAGATAAAGTATGTAAAGTATTATTGTATTGGCGCGGATAACCTATATTGTCGAATACTAAATAATTATAACTGTTTTCATACATAGCACTTACACTTAAATTCTTTTTTAAATTATAACCTAATTTTGCTTGAAATAGTTCTTGAGATTTAAAACCATTATTAAACCATTGAAAATGATTACTAATCCAGTAATTGTAAATATAATCGGCATTGCGTTTTTCGTATAAAATATTAAAATAAATAGTTTCTTTTTTACTGAAGTTTAAGGTTGATTTACTTTCTATCTTATAATTACCAACATTTGCACCATAAAAAATATATGCTGCGCTAAAGTGAGATTCTAAGTTTGAAGTATATGTTTTTAAACTATCTTTTGGTTTAAATTTTTTTTTAAAAACTAAATCTGTTGTAAGCATATCATTATAAAATAAACTATCGGCTTTTTGCCAAACCTTATTTGTTTCGTTTCGGTAACCAACAGTTGCAGCAAAATTTGCATTACTTTTTAAAATAGAATAATTTATATCATTTATAAATTGAAAAACTCTTGTACTATCAAGTGTTTTAGCGGTATCTAAATAAAATAAATTATAGTAATTGTCAACTGCACTATTATCATCCTTATATTTATAAGTATTAAAATTAAATTTAGTTTTAAATTGCAAATAGTGGTTGTAAGTACTAAGAGAATCGGGTATTTTATTTAACTTAAACCAAGGATTAAACATTGCTTTATATTCTTGATTTGTACGCGTTGCTAAATTAATTTTAACTGCATATAATGCTTTGTTTTGTGTAACATCAAATTCATTTAAACTATCTTTTTTTAATCCACCGTTTTCTTGGTTTTTTGTACTGTTAGTTAAAAAATAAGTATAATAACCTGAACGTTTATTTTTAGCAATATAATTACTTGATATATAAAAATTATTTATAAAACTTTGTTGCTTCAAATAAAAACCTTGCGAATTATAACGGTTAAACTTTATATTTAAGTTTAATTTATTTTTAAAGGTAGTTGTAAATTGAAATTTAAAAATTTGCAGTAGTTTACTTCCTGCAATACCCGTTAAGCTTGCTAATGGACCTTTAGTAGTGCAGTATTGAACTTGATTGTCGCTAAATAAATTTAAAGTTTGCGGATTGTTATAAAATTTAAAACCTATATCTTCAGTACCATAATCAAAAATATAACGGGGCGAAGGCAAACCAATATTTCCCATAAAATTGCGTGTAAAAAAATTACTTAACTCTGTTATTGAACTATCGGGGTATGAAGCAACAAATTGTGTATGTAAATTATTTTGCTCGCTTTTTTGTAAAATATAATTAGAATTGGTTGAATAAAATACCTGCGAGACACTACTAATATTTAAAAATAGTATTGTACTAAAAAGTATATATTTTAATAAATTACTTTGGTAAGAATATATATTTGAAATAAATAACAAAAAGTAAAAATAATTAAATTCACCCAAATGTTAATTAAAATTTAAATACTAATTAACACAAATTGGTACAAATTTTAAAACTTAAAATATAATAAAGAAAGACAGTAATTACAACGAATTAACATAAATGATGTAAGTTAGATTAGTGAAATTATTACAAATTCCTGCCTAAAATAAACAAATTTACAATCTATCAAAAAAATGCTCTTCAACATCAAATGTTGATTTTAAACCAACTTCTTTAAAGTCATTTTTTAACCATTTATCTGCAATAGCTCGTCCTTTTTCTTTTAAGTGGAGTAAAAACTCCCAACTGGTATTCATTTTACTGCTATAACTTAACTGACTTAAAGCGTCGTAACCACTAATGGTATGTACAAAAATTTCGCGATTTGCTTTATTATCTACCTTTAAAATACCATTACGAATAAGCTCGTTACGGTAATGTATTAATTTCATTTCGTTAATTAAACTACTATTAAAACTAATTTCGTTTACTCTATCTGCAATATCTCGTGCAGTAGTAGGTACAGAATTTATGTTAATTGAATTGATTTTTATTAAAACAATATCTCTAATATTTGTATTTGTAATTATTGGGAATATTGGTGGATTACCCATATAGCCTCCATCCCAATAATATTCGCCTTCAATTTCAACTGCCTGAAACAAAAAAGGCAAACAGGCACTTGCCATTACACTATCTACTGTAATTTCTTTATTCGTAAATATTTTTGCGCGATTGGTTTTTACATTTGTAGCGCAAATAAATAGTTTCTTTTTATTATAAAGTTGTAGTTCTTTAAAATCGATTAAATTTTCTAAAATATCTTTAAGTGGATTAAAATTAAAGGGATTAAAATTATACGGACTCATTACCTGCGAAATGGCGTTAAACCACATATATCCGGCACTATTATACATATCTCCATTCCCAAAATTTTTGTCGTAAGTGCTAGGCTTAAACATCGTATTGCCAGTATGAGCAACTTTGCGCCATAATTCTTCTAATAATTCTTTTGCTTTTATAGGCCCCCCAATATGCAAACCATAGGCTACAGCCACAGCGTTTACAGCACCTGCACTAGTACCACACATTGCTTCAGCAATAATATTTTCTTCTTCTAATAACCTATCTAAAACCCCCCAAGTAAATGCGCCATGAGCGCCACCACCTTGCAATGCTATTCCTACTTGTTTTTTATCAGTACCCATTAATTACTTTTAGTATATCCTACCAAATATACTGTTTTATTTGTAACTACAATTTTTTTTAGTCGAAGAATTAGAAGGTTTATCTAATATCAAAATATAATAATTTTATGTATTATTAATTTAAAGTACCACTTTAACTATTTAAATTTTTAAGATGTTACTCATATAATGTAATTGCTTAAATTCGATAATTAAATTATTTGTTTTGAAAAAGTTACTTTTTATTGTTTTTATTCTATCTTATTTTGTTTCTTTTTCGCAAATTGAGCCAATAACTGTACTTTCAAATTACATTAAATATAAAAGTATTTCAGGAAACGAAAAACCTGCCGCGCAATACATAGAGGGCGTTTGTAAACAAATGGGCTTTTATATAACTGTTTTTAGTAATAGCGATTCGAGCTATAATTTTTGTGCTTCGTTATTGCCATTGCAAAAAAAATTACCATCCGTTATATTACTAAATCATATTGATGTGGTGCCCGCAGACGATTCGGCTAATTGGCAGAAGCCACCATTTAGCGGCATTATAAGTAACGATACCATTTATGGCCGAGGGGCAATTGATATGAAAGGCTTGGCTGTAATGCAATTAATGGCCTTACAAAAAATAAAAGAAAGAATAAATACCGATTCATTAAAAAACAATATACTTATTTTATTTTTATCTGGAGAAGAAACAGGAGGTAAAAATGGAGCTGGAAAAATAATTGTACCACAAATTTTAAACCAACTAAACCCGCTTATTGTTATAGGTGAAGGCGGTGGCGGACTTACAAATATTATTCCAAATAAACCTAACGAATTGTGTTTTTTTGTTTCGAATGCCGAAAAAAAAAGTATTTGGTTAAAGTTTGAAGCGCAAGTAAAATCTGTTGGACATAGCTCTGTTAAATCTAATAAAACAGCGCATAAAATATTATTAAAAGCTATTAATAAAATTGAAAGTACCGAAGAACGAATATATATAGATAAAAGCACTAAAATAACGTTTAAACAATTAGGTAATATTATGGGTGGTTTTAAGGGTTTTGTAGTAAAACACATTAATTGGTGGATATTTAAACCATTGCGTCGCAAAGTAATAAATAGTAGCGATGGGTTAAAAGTTTTGGTTACAAATTCCTACCAATTAACTCAAATTCTAAATCCCGAAAAGGGTTCTGTTAACCAAGTTGCACAAACAGCTGTTGCTTATTACGATTGCAGATTATTACCAAATAAATCAGAAAAGCCTATATTATTAAAATTAATGTTTCGCATTTTAGACCCCCGTATTAAACTAACAATTTTAGATGAATCGCCAACGGCAGAACCAACAAAACTAAATGTTCATTTTACGAATATCAAAAAAGCGATAATAACTATTTTCCCTAAGGCAAACGTTATCCCAATTTTGTTTCCTGCTACTACTGATAATAGTTATTTTAGAAGTGTAGATGTGCCCGCTTTTGGACTATTACCTTTTCAACTATCAAACGAAATGATAGAAAGTGTGCATGCTACAAACGAAAAATTACCTTTAAAAGCCTTTAATGATGGCGTAAATATTTATTTAGAGTTTTTAAAAAATTATTGCACTATTAAAAAAAGCACTAACTAATTTACTAAAGTTAACTTAAACTCATAACCTTCCATAATTTGGTTACATAATAATTTTTTACAAGCTTCATCTACTTTTATTGTCGCAGCCTCTTCGTTGGTGGCTTCAATTTCTAAAGTAATATGCTTACCAATGCGTACATTTTCAATTTCGGGTAAACCTAAGTTCTTCATCGAACCCGTAACGGCTTTGCCCTGTGGGTCTAACAATGCTTTTAGTGGCATTACATCAATATTTGCTATAAACTTCATTATTATAATTATTTAAATGCTAAATTAATATTTTATACTTTAATTCCAATTACTAAAATATCATCTATTTGTTCTGTATCTGTTGTCCATTCATCCATAAAATCGGCTAAGTATTTATGCTGATTTAACATACTTTTTTCTTGTATTGAAATTAAAATTTCTTTAAATTTTTTTGTCATTAATTTCTTTTTACTTGGTCCACCAAATTGGTCGGCATAGCCATCGCTAAATAAATAAATTGTATCACCCTTGTTTAAAAGCACTGTATGTTGTGCAAATACTTGGCTACCATCGGTATGCCCACCAATGGCTTGTTTGGTGGCTTTAATTTCTTCAACTAAAGTGCTGTATTTCCTAATTATCCAAAGTGGGCGGTTAGCTGCTGCGTAATTAATTTCTATTGTATCTTCGTTAGTTAAAAATGCAGGAAATGTACACAAGCAAATATCCATGCCATCTTTAGTGCCTGCTTCGCCGCCTTGGCGCAAAGCTTGTTTTATACCATTATTTAATTCGCTTAATATTTTTGAAGGCTCTGATGTATTTTCAACAGCATCTTTTAATTTTTCGTTACCAACCATACTCATAAAAGCACCTGGTACGCCATGCCCTGTGCAATCTACTGCTGCAATTAAAACATTGCCCGTTTTATTTTTTTGATTGACGTGACGGTCAGAGAAAAAATAAAAATCGCCACTCACAATATCTTTAGGTTTATAAAGAATAAAATAATTTTTCAAATAAGCATTAATTTCATTGTCGGGTGGTAAAATAGCAAGTTGTATGCGTTTGGCATACTGAATACTTTGTTCGGTTTCTTCGTTTTTTAATTCAATTATTTTACTTTTTTCTTCAATTTCAAAAGCTTGTTTTGCTAAAAGAATATTTGCTTTCTTTTTTTGTTGAATGTTTCGAACCAAAAAAAATGAAAAAATAGCTACAACCCCCAACACTCCAATCATAAAATAAATGTAAAGAAGGTTTTGTTTGTTTTCGTTTTCTTGAATTTTTTTTTCGCGAATAGACATTTCAAGCTCTTGTGATGTTAATTGCGATTGTTTTTTTTGCTCGTCTAACTCATCACTTGCTTTATTTAATTGCGAATCTTTAGTTCGTAATTCCATTTCTTGCATTTTACGAATAAGCGCTATTCTTTCAAAATCTTTACTTTTTTGTTGGGCTTCAATTTCTTGCAGTCGCATTTTTTCTAACTGCTGAGTATATTGCAATTCTTTTATTTGCTTTTCTTTTGCATTAATTTCGGCCTGGTCTTTTGCATCGTTTGCTTTATTTTCGGCTAATGTTTTTTGTGCTACAATTTCGGCTTCTCTACTTTTAATTTCGGCTTCTTTTAATTGTTGCGCCTGCATTAACAACTCAATTTCTTTAGCTTTTTTCTCAGATTCAATCCGTAAATTTTCAATTTCTAACTTTTTATTATCGTCTGCTGCTTTTGCTAGCATTAGTTTTGTTGTTTCACTTATTCCACTTACTTCTTTTTTAAATAAATGTACATAAGACCCATCTGCCACAAACTTTTTTTTACGTTTACTAAAATAAATTTTATCAGAAGGCTTATTTAATAAAAAACCAAATAACTCCGTTGTAGCAGCTGCGGCAATGTTATCGTACATTACCACCTTCCAATCGTTTAATTGATAAATAACAGTATCGTAAATATTATTTGTATACGCATTTATTAAAAGAGATTGCGAGCTAAAGCCCTGCTTTGAAAACTTTAAAATATATTCAAAATTTAAATCTAATTTATAATTAAATTCTCCGTTAGAATTAGTGATTAATTCGGCAATTTCAAAATCATTACGTTCAACAATAACTTTTACACCTTCTACATTTTTACCAAGTGATTTTGTAACATAACCTTTAAAATTTAAGTATCCATTTAGGTTTGCACTTGTTGAACTTTTTTTAATTTTATTACCAGTTTCATCAAAAATATAATAATTACCTACAAAGGCCTTGTTTTCGATATCGCCCTCTAACATAATTTTACCATCGGTATTAAAAAACTTAGCGCTACCTTTTGGTATATCGTTAATGTAGGTTATTTCACTTTTAAGTTTGTTGGTGTGGTGATAGGTTTTCCAAGTTTTAATTTTTTTGTCATTAAAATAAAAACCTTCTTCAACAATTTGTTTACTATTAAATAGGCGATGTGTCCAACCTTTTTTATCTCTACCGTAATAAATCCAACGTCCTTGTTTTAAATCATTTTTATCTACCCTATTAATGGTATCACCTAAATGAATTTCAAAACTTTTGTAAGATGTTTTGCTTATTTGGGCAAAAAAATAAAAATTTATTAAACAAAATAAATATGTAAGAAGTTTTTTTTTCACAAAAGGCTTATGCATCAAAAGTAAAAAAATTAATATTAATTTGGGTTTTTAATCCAAGCACCTGGGTAGTTTGCTAGAAGCTCTGTAAGTTGATCTGCAGCATCTTGCTTTGAAGCAAAATTACCACTGCTAACAATATACAAGCCGCGATTATTTTTAGGTGAGATACTAGCCGCAATGTTATTTTTTTGAAGCGTATTTAATAATCGTTCTGCATTTTGTGCCACACTAAAACAACCTAATACAATTTTAAAAGAAGTGTTATTGGTTGTTTGAGAATAATTTTTTGAAGAATTTAAGTTACTTTTTATAATTATTTTTTTTGTAGAGGCTATTAAATTTACAACATTTATATTTACAAAAAGAGTTTTAGTAGGTTCTAAATTAATGCTTGCAATACCATTAGCATCCGCAACGTATGTTATATTTTGCGCTGTTACGCTTTGAAGTTTTAAATTAGGATATATTATAGTATTATAATTATTTTTAATATTTGTACCAAATAGCGACGCTCTTAAATTACCATTAATTTTTGTGTTTGAAATTACCAAAGCTAATAACGAAAATATAGTTACTGATATTAAACTTGATATAATTAATTTTGAATAATTTTTTTTGTTTTTAGTTTTAACAATAGCTTTCTGTATATTTTTAGGATGTGTTTTATCGCTATAAATAAGTTGCTTTTTTGTAACAGTTTCCGCTTCAATTATTTTAATAGATATAGGTAATAGACCAAAACTATTTGTTAAAAAATTAGTATTGTTTTGAGGTTCAAAACAAATATTATTTTCAAAATCAACATAAAAAAAGCCAATATTTTCAAAAGTAATACGTTTGCTGGTAGTTAAAATACTGATGCAATATTCACAAAAATCACTAAGATAATTAAGTGCTTGGGTAGCCGAACAGTTTAATGAAGATTGTAAACATATTACTAAAACGCCATCGTTTTGCCTTAATTGAGCATTAAAGCTAACTATTTTAGTGGGTGGTGAAATTACAGCACCATTAAAGCTAATTTGCGCCGACATTGTTTTTAAAATAAAACCACCAAAATTAGGAATTACCAAATAGCCATGTAAGTATAACTGATGATAAATATTTTTAATTATGGTTTGATGTATGCTCATTTTTAGGGCAACAAATATATAATCTATTACTTAAATATACGGATTTTTTAGAGAAAAAACCAATTTTTTTATTGAAGTTTTTTCAAAAAATGGCATTATTTGAATTACTTTTACGCAAAATGATTAAAAAACTAATTAATATTGTTCTGATTTGTTCAATTTTTATACTTTGTGGGGCTGGCTTCGTAAAAAAAAGAACGTTATCATGTAAAGAAATTATTGCTAAAAGTTTAAAAAGTATTAGAGATGTTAAAGGCTTAAAATACCATTTAAAAGTTACAGAAAGGGGTAAAAAAGGACTTAATAATTACGAAAGTTCGGTAAAATTTCAAAAAAAACCACGTCAGCTTTATTTATATATTAAGGGTATAGAATTGCTTTGGTTAGAAGGAAAAAATAAAGGTAAGGCTTACGTAAAGCCAAATTCTTTTCCATTTATAAACTTAAGTTTAGACCCTATGGGTAATTTAATGCGACAAGACCAACACCATACCCTTAACGAAATGGGTTATGATTATTTTGCAGATATTATTGAATATAGTATTGTTAAAATTGGTGATGATTTTGAAAACGCATTTAAATTAATTGGAGAGGAGCGCGTAAACAAGCGCCCTTGCTATAAAATAGCAATTGAAAATAAAAATTTTGGATATATGGATTATACCGTAGGCGATAACGAAAGTATAACAACAATAGCTAGAAAATATTTTATAAGCGAATACATGATTTTAGAAAAAAACCCAAAGTTTAACGATTATTTTGATATACTTAAAAAAGGACAAATAATAAAAATACCAACTTGGTATTGTAAATCGTTGGTTATATATATTGACCAGTTTTATTTACTGCCTTTAGGCTTAAAAATTAACGATGATAAAGGCCTGTTTGAAGAATATAATTACTATTTTTTGCAAGTAAACCCCATATTTGAAGCCGATGAGTTTACAAAAAATTATAAAGATTATAAGTTTTAGTTTTTATTAAATAATGATTTGCAAAAAATATTTGTAATAATAATATTATTTTTTACTTAACCAAGCTGCTTTCGTAATAGTAAAATGAATAGAATAGTTTTGAAGATATTGTTCTTTTTAGTAACTCAAAAATTAGTTTATGAATTGTAAAAATAATTTAAAGTAAAATTATAAATTATTTACAACGGTCTTTTAGTCTTGAGCTGAATATTTAACAATATCAATACCAATGCCATTTGGGTCTTGAATAGCAAAATGCCTATCTCCCCAAGTTTCGTCTCTAATTTCAATTTGAATGGTAACGCCTTTCTTCTTTAGTTGGTTATAAATTTTATCAACATCATCAACTTCAATAGTTAAATACATTCCTTGCCCTTGAAAAGCTTTGTGAAAAAAAGGTTGTTGACTTATATGGTTTGGAAGTAGAAAACTAATTTCAGTTTCTTTATTAGGTGTATGCAATAATAAATAAAACTCATTTTCAAATGTTATACCAAAACCCAAAATAGTTGTGTAAAAAGCCTTTGTTTCTGCTAATTTGTTTGTTACGATGCCTGCGTTTAATTTCATTTTGTTTTTAATTTTAGTTGTTGAATTTGTTTGTGAAAATGCATTTGCTGTTAGATAAACTATAGTTATAATTGTAAATAATTTTTTCATTTTATTTATTTAGTTATTGCTGTAAATTTCGCAGTTAAAACGCATACAAAATTGTAAAAATCGGACATTTTACCTTCCAAAGGCTTTATTTGGAGTAACACCGTAAAAATTCTTAAATTCTTTAATGAAATGTGCTTGATCGTAATAACCAACGTTAAAAAATAATTTATTTTTTTTTAAACTTTGCTTTGAAGGTTTAGCTTTTAAAATATTTTGAAACCTAACCACCTTACTAAATGTTTTTGCAGAGTCCCCAATATAAAATTCAAAAAGTCTGCGAAGTTGTCTTGAACTTATTCCAGTGTCCAAATCTTTTTCAATATCAATAACGCCAAATTTTTTTAAAATAATTTCAATTGCTTCATAAAGTCTTTTATCGTTATTAAAAGTTGTATTTGAAACAAGTTGTAGAAAATAGCTATCAAAAATATTTTTTATTTCAGCAACATTAAAATCAGCATTTAAATTATTTTTTATAAAGTTAGAAGTATTTGGAATTACATTTTTTAAATGCTCAAATCTATTACTAAGCTCTTTTGCATTAACTTTAAATAGTTGCGTAAACATTGTAGGTAAAAAACGAACACCAATATAATTAAACGAGTTGTGAAGTGGAAACTCAGTAAACTTTTTACAGAAACCCATAACGTAGCTATCTTTTGGGTTATTTATTTCAAAAAATATATCAATGCAGCCGTCAGCAACTACTCTGTAATTAAATTGTTCAGAAAGTGTTTCAGCTGTTTTTAATTGCCAATAACAATAAATAATATTTTGAAGGCCAATGTTAGGTAATAATTCAATATAAGTAACATTGTTAGCCGACAGTTTAATAGTTGGCTGAATAGGCTGATAAAGAAGTCTTATGTTTGATGATATTCCCAATATTTTTTATTTGCAAATTCACTTTTTTTGCTTTATTAAAAATAGCAACAATATAATATTTAATTCGCTTACTTATCTCTCTTTCTCAACCATTCTGTAACTGCCGGCGCTAATTCTTTTTGCGATTTACTTCCTACAAAAACGCCAATATGGCCTCCTTTAAAACCATATAATTCTTTATCGGTACTTCCAACCAAATCGTTTAAAGGCATAGTTGCAGCTGGAGGTACTAAATGATCTTCGGTAGCATAAATATTTAATAAATTAGCAGTTAAGTTTTTTAGATTTACTTTTTTGCCACCCACTTCTAATTCGCCTTTTACCAATTTGTTTTGTTGGTACAAATCTTTCATAAATTGACGAAAACATTCGCCGGCTTGGGCTGGACTTTCTGCAATCCATTTTTCCATACGCAAAAAACTTATTAGTTTGGTTTCGTCCTCTAAACTATTAGTTAACGCTTGTTGTTTTTGTAATTTCATCATAGGTTTCAACATATCAAACCCTTGATTTAAAAAATCGCCTGGTATTAAGCCGTGGTTAGCTTCTACCAATTTATCAAAATCCATGTTACGGCTCCATTTAAATAAAAGCCCGTCGTTGGTACTAAAATCAATAGGTGTAACATGAGTTACCAAATTTTTTATTTTATTAGGATAAAGCGATGAATAAATAACACTTAATGTTCCACCTTGGCAAATGCTTAAAATATTTATTTTTTCAACTCTATTTTTTTTACGAATAAAATCAACGCAATTATTTATGTAGCCGTTAACATAATCATCAATACTTAAATAACGGTCGCCTGCAGTAGGAAAGCCCCAATCAATTAAATACACATCCAAACCTGAATCTAATAATTTTTTAATATAACTACGATCAGGTTGTATATCTAACATTTTATAGGTGTTAACTAAAGCGTACACAATTAATACGGGTGTTTTATAGGTAGTATCTTTATCACGATTATAGCGGTAAAGAGTTAATTTATCTTCGTTATAAACAGCTGTTTTTGGAGTTGTAGCAATATCAACTTCTTTAATTTTTTGAATTGTTTCGAAGCTTTTTATCACTTTTTGTGTGGTGTTAACTATTTCTTTTAACGCGTCGTTTTCCATATGGTTTTGTTTTAGTAATACTAATATAGGTAATTTTTTAATTAGTTACAAAATTTATAACATAGGCTTTACTTAGCCAATTGGAATGAATTTAATTTTGCTTAGATTTAATTATAATTAATTATTCATAAAAAAACCGCTCAATTGTTGTTGAGCGGTTTTATATTTTATCTAAAAAAATTATTTTTTAGTTGTAGATTTTTTATTTTTTTCTTCGTCAAAAATCTCAACTGATGCAGCGTTATTCATTGCTAATTTAGTTTGTAATTCTTTAACTTGTTTTTTTAAATCGTAAATAGATTTATGTAATTCTTCAGTTTCGGTTTTAAACACTAAAGGGTAGTTTGCATACATTCCTTCAAATTGTTTTTCGAAATGTTTTTTAACATCCATGCTTAAGTTTAAAGCGTCGCCTTTTACTTTGCTAAATTCGTCGGTAGCAAATAATTCGGTAAATAACTGCTCGTTTACCTTTACCCATTCATTGTACATTTCTTGCGCATTTGGCATTTGTGTTAATGCTGCAGGGTTGCTATATTTTTCAGAGTATTCTTTAGCAATTTTCTCAATACCTTTTTGAGTTGTTGCTTGTAATTGCATTTGTAATTCGGCTTGCTTAAAACTGTATTCAGCCATTTTATCCATTAAGGTAATTGTTGCTTCCATTTGTTCTTTTTCTTTACCTGGTGTAGCAATTTTCATTAAAGGCTCAAATGTTTTACCAAATACATTTTCCATTTTACCATAAAATTCTTTCATGGTAGAAGTTGTATCGTTGTTAAACATATTAGGAAACTCGGCACTCATAGTTTTAATTTTTTCAAAGTATTCTTTACTTAAGTTATTTTGATTTGTAAAAAAATCGTGTAATTGTTTCATACCATTATCATACACTTCTTTCATTGGTGCACCATTATGAACGTTACCAAACATTTGTTTAGTTAAATTAGAATAATGCTCAGGCGTAAAATAATTTTTAAATGCATCCATATTAAACTGGCCATTTTTCATAGCATCAGCCATTGGCGCAAAAAATTGTTGCATGTTTGCTAACATTTGGTTGGCTTGAGCCATATTTTTAAATGTATCAGCGTTAAAAGTTCCGTTCATATTTTTTGTCATACTATCGTATGATGAATTTAAAGTACTCATCCAAGTATTATAAATGTTAGTGTAAGCGTTATTCATTTGACCAAAATTTGACATATAATCGGTTGCAGGCTTGCCAAAATTATTATAACTACTGTAAATACTTTGGTTAAAATCAGTAATTTGCTTTGCATAAGCAGATTGTTGGTTAAACCAATTTTTGAAAAATTCTTGTGGGTTTGCACCATTTGCATTGTCAAACATGTGTGTGCTTGATTGTTTCATGTTAGTTAAAATGCCCATTTGCTTATCTAAAAACTCTTTGTAGATAGATTGGCCTTCGTTTGCAACGTTGCCATTACTAAATGCCGCTTGCATTTTTTTTGCTGAATCCATCCAATTATTTAAAAAATTAGATTGTGTTTCTACCATTGTGTCAATAAATGGATTTTGATTTGTTGTTTTCATGTTTTTTTGTTTTTTGTTTTTTTTGTAAATGAATTTAAAGTTAAAGAATTGTTAATATAATATTTACTTTTAATATCCTGATTTTCAAAAAATTACAGCTTTCTTTAAATAATCGAGTACAAATATACAAGTTTAATCGTACGGAATTGGTTGTTTATCGATAAAAAATTGTTAAATATTCTGTAACTTTATGTTAAGTAATTGCTAAAAGGACTTAGAAAAAGCCTAAATTTTACTTGTAAGTTATATTTTGAAATTAAAATAGGTCTGGGTCAACAATTTCCCAAGTATGATCGCTCAATAATTTAACGGTACTAATATATTCTATTGTATTTGGTATGCCCCTACTCCACTCGTTTGGCGAAATTAGCATTAATTTAAAACTTTCGGCTTTTTTATATAAATGGTAAACATTGCCCACAAAAGGTTCAAACGATAAATCGGCTAAATAAATCTTTTCACTAACTTCTATTCGTTTTTGTAATTCGGTAGCTTGCGAGGCTAATAACTCAACCTGCTTATGTATTTGTAATAATTGTTTGTTGGTTTGTTCGCGCATTGCTGATAAAGCACGTGTTTTTAATTTCCCTTCATCTTCGGGTTTAATTGCAATGCTGCCTACGTTGTGCGGATAGGCAATTAAACCTGGATTTTCGGCAACTTTATCTTTATCTATTGGGTTAATAATCATTAAAATTTAAACAAACAATTTATAAAAATGTTTAATCCTTTATAACTCTTTTTAATTCTAATAAATTCATAGGATTGGTTGTTAAACCTTTTATATTTTTATGAACCAACCTAACCGATTCGTCGTAATAAAGCGGAATAATAGGCGCATCATCAATTACTAATTGATCCATTTTTTGATACAATTCGGTTTTAGCACTGCTACTTAATTCGTTTCGGGCTTTTTCGAACAAGGCATCAAATTCAGCATTTTTGTAATGAAAAAAATTAACACCAATTGGAGCAAAATTTTTGCTATAAAAAATACTCATAAAATTTTCTTCATCGGGATAATCGCCCACCCACGATTTTTTAAATAAATTATACTCGCAACTATTTACGGCCTGCCGCAATACCGATGGCTTTTCGATGCTAATTTGAACTTTAATGTTACACTCACCTAATTGCCCTTGTATAAACTCTACTTGTTCTTTAAAATTATCGGTAACGTGCATAGTAATTTCAGGTAAGCCTTTGCCGTTAGGGAAACCTGCTTCTGCTAAAAGTTGTTTTACCTTATCAACATTATAGGTATATCCAATTACTTTAGTTGGATTGTAACTACGCATACCTTTGGGAATAAAACCACTATGAGCCGGGGTGCCAACACTATTACGAATGTATTTAATTAGTTTATCTCTATCAAAAGCATAATTAATAGCTTGGCGAATAGCTTTTAATTTTAAAGGCGAATTTTTTACAATATCAATATTTTCGTCAATTAAAATACCAATGTAATCGGTTTTTAAAAATAATTCTTTTTGTAAATAAAATTTTTTGGAATACACTTCTTGCAAATTTCCATCTTTATCTAATACTTCGTTGGCGTTAAAAGCATCTGCACCACTAACCATATCAAACTTACCGTTTAGCAATTCCATAAACGAGGTTTCTCTATCTTTTACAAACGAAATTGTTACTGCATCTAAATACGGTAATCGTTTATTTTGCTCATCGCGCTCAAAATAATTATTATTTTTAACCAAAATTAATTTGGTTCCTTCTTCCCATAGTTTAAAAGCAAATGGACCAGTACCTACTGGGTTACTTCTAAAATTTTGCTTATACATTTCTAAAGCTTCAAAAGGTAATACGCTAAAATATTTCATAGTTAAAACACTTAAAAAGGCGCTATAAGGACTTACTAAGTTTATGTGCAGAGTACTGTCGTTTTTTGCTTCAAAACCTTTAAATTGTGTTTTTTCCGTTCTATCAATATTGGTTAATAAAGTCATTGCCGAACTAACTCGGCTATCATACAAACGATTAAAACTATATACAAAATCTTTAGCAACTACTTTTCTTCCTTTACCATTTTCGAAACAAGCGTTATCATGAAAAAAAACATCTTTGCGTAAATGAAAAATGTAGGTTAAACCATCTGCACTTATACTAAATTTTGAAGCAATACTGGGTACAATATTTAGCTTAGCATCCATTTGCACTAAGCCATTAAATAATTGGTTAACTGGCCAAATATTTTCAACATTGCCCGCAGTAGCTGGGTCGAGACTGGTTACGCCAGCCATTTCGTTATAGTTAAAAATTTTGCGGGTGTCTTTTTCTACCTCTTTAGGCTTGCAATAATTAAATAAAAAAAGCATAATTGCGGCTAAAACTGTATAAACTTTGTTCATAAAACAAATATGCTTTTTTTAATGAAAGCGTTTTAAAAAACAAAATTTGATTATGCACAGTTAAATGTGTATTATTTTTATTGATGGATAAATAATAATAAATAAATTAGTATTTAAAGCTTTTTTAGATTGATTAAAATGCCTTGTGCTATTCGTTTACTAGCACCCAAGCCACCCAAAAGGTTTTCTAAAATATTGTAATTATTTACTATTTGAGTTCTGTAATTAACATCATTAACTAATTTGTCCAACTCGCTGCAAATGTTTTGTGTGCTTAAGTCATCTTGTACCAATTCCTTAACAATATTTGTACCCATAATAATATTTGGTAATCCAATGTATTTTATATTTTTATTAACTAACATTTTACCAATTTTAAAGGATAAGCCGCCTGCTTTGTAACAAATAACTTGTGGCAATTTAAACAAAGCACTTTCTAAGGTAGAGGTACCTGACTTTATAATGCCAGCGTGGGCGTAAGTCATTAATTCGTAGGTTTGATTGAAGATAACTTTTATGCCTTTTTGCTTTAAGGGTTCGTAGATATGTTGCGGCAAATTAGTTGAACCTGCAACTATTAATTGATGGGTTTTAAATTTTACATCATTAATTACGCCCATCATAATGGCTAACATATAATTTATTTCCTGTAAACGACTACCTGGCAGCACTGCAATTATTGGTTGATTGGTTAAATTATTATCAGAAATAAAATTTTCTTTTGTTCTGAAGGATTTTTTTTGTTGTTCTATCGCATCTAGTAGCGGGTGACCAACAAACTCCACATCAATATTATGTTTTTTATAAAATGCTTTTTCAAACGGAAGAATAACAAATAGTTTAGTAACGTATTTTCTAATAATTTCTACCCTGTCTTCTTTCCAAGCCCAAACTGTTGGCGATATGTAGTAGTAAACTTTTAATTTATTTTCAAAAGCCCATTTTGCCATTCGTAAATTAAAACCTGGATAATCTATTAATACCAGCGCATCGGGTTTGAAATTTAAAATACTTTGTTTAACTGTTTTAAAATTTTTTTTAATAGTACCAATGTTTTTTAATACATCAACAAAGCCCATAAACGCCATTTGTTTTATATGTACGCTTGGCGAAACACCTGTGATTTTTTGCATAAAATCGCCTCCAGTAAAGGCAAAAGCGGCACTTTTATCCAACTCGCAAATTTGTTTAATGCAATTGCCTGCATGTAAATCGCCACTGGCTTCGCCTGCTATAAAGTAATATCGCATTATTAAATATCGGGTTCTAAAAAGTAGGTAACGTAAGCTACTAAACCTACGTATATTACTACACTTACAATTATGCCTTTAGTAAACTTATCTATTTTTTTAGTGAGACCAAAATAAAATAAAATTAAGTTAGCAATACCGCACATTTTAATAATACCGCTTAACAACTGCCCAGTAATTAAAAATTTTATAAATCGTTTTGGAAACGAAATTTGATGATACATAAATAACCAGTATAGCATAAATATAAATATTGGAAAAACAATACCTATTAAAAGCCCTCGCCAAAAATTATCTAATTTTTGTAACCACATATTTATTCTAAAGTTTTTAAGTTACTAAGTTCTAAATGTGCTGTTAAATCTACCATAGTAGGCACTACTGAAATGTAACCGTTTGCCAAGGCCCACTCGTCGGTATCTGTAGCGTTTTTTTCGTAATTAATAAATGAGCCAGTTAACCAAAAATAATCTCTTCCGTAGGGGTCTTTACGCTCTTCAAATTTTTCAACCCACATAGCTTTTGCTTGCCTAACTACTTTAATACCTTTTAATTTGCTTGCTTTTAGTTTGGGAATGTTTACGTTTAAACATACACCATTTGCAAATTTATTTTTTAAAGCATATTTAATTAAATGTTTAATGTATTTTTCAGCTTGCGAAAAATCGGCTGTATCGGCATAATCACAAAGGCTAAAGCCAATGCTATTACTACCCTCTAATGCGCCTTCAACTGCGGCACTCATAGTACCGCTATAAATTACGTTAATACTACTGTTGCTGCCATGATTAATACCACTTAAAATTAAATCGGGTTTTTGTTTTAAAATATGGTTAATTGCCATTTTTACGCAATCTACAGGCGTGCCACTGCAAGAGTATTCTTCAGCAACATTGTGATATTTTGTTTTTTGAAGACGCAACATCGCATTTATAGTTATGGCGTGACCCATACCGCTTTGAGGTTTATCGGGGGCAACTACTACAACTTTACCAAATTGTTTGGCAATTTTTACAAGGTAGGTAACTCCTGGGGCGTAAATTCCATCGTCGTTAGTTACTAATATAAGGGGTTTTTTTGGCATTTTATTTATATAATTTTAATCGTTCTTGTTTTACATTTTCGTTTTCTAAATACTCATCATAAGTCATTTTTTTATCGATGATACCTTTTGGTGTGAGCTCAATAATTCTGTTAGCAACGGTTTGCATTAATTCATGATCGTGACTAGTTAATAAAACGGTTCCTGTAAAATCTTTTAAGGCATCGTTATAAGCAATAATACTTTCTAAATCTAAGTGATTGGTTGGTTCATCTAAAATTAAAAAATTTGGATTTACTTGCATCATTCTACTAGTCATACAACGTACTTTTTCACCTCCAGAAAGTACTGAGCATTTTTTCATTACCTCTTCGCCGGTAAATAACATTTTACCTAAAAATCCACGTACGTAACTTTCATCTTTATTAGTAGAATATTGGCGCAACCAATCCATTAAATTTGCATCGCCTACAAAATATTTAGCATTATCGTTTGGTAAGTAGCCTTTATGAATAGTTGTACCAAATTTATAAGTTCCGCTATCTGCTTTATATTCTTCATTAATAATATCAAATAAAGCTGTAATAGCTAAGTGATTTTTTGCAATAAATGCAATTTTATCACCTTTAACAACATTAATATTTACATTTTTAAACAATACACCATCTGCATTTGATTTACTTAAATTTTCGATATGCAAAAGTTGATCGCCTGCTTCACGTTCTTGTTTAAAAATAATACCAGGGTATTTTCTAGTACTTGGCGGAATTTCATCTACCACCAATTTATCTAATAATTTTTTACGCGATGTTGCTTGGCTCGATTTACTTGCGTTAGCACTAAAACGGCGCACAAATTCCTGTAATTCTAAACGCTTATCTTCTGTTTTTTTATTTTGATCTGAGCGCTGTTTTAAAGCTAACTGACTCATTTGATACCAGAAACTGTAGTTACCAGTATAAGTTTTTAGTTTGCCATAATCAATATCGCAGGTATGTGTACAAACAGCATCTAAAAAGTGCCTATCATGACTTATTACTATAACTGTATTTTCAAAATCGGCTAAAAAATTTTCGAGCCAACTAATTGTTTCAACATCTAAATCGTTGGTTGGCTCATCTAACAATAAAATATCGGGGTTACCAAAAATAGCCTGTGTTAAAAGTATTTTTACTTTGTCTTTCCCTGTCAAATCTTTCATTACTTTATAATGAGCATCAACTCCAATACCAACATTAGTTAGCAACGTGGCGGCATCACTTTCGGCATTCCAGCCATTCATTTCTGCAAATTCGGCTTCTAATTCGGCTGCTTTTAATCCATCAGCTTCACTAAAATCAGGTCGTGCATAAACGGCATCTTTTTCTTTTATCAAGGCATAAAGGCGTTTATTGCCCATCATTACAGTATCTAACACTGTAAACTCATCAAATTCAAAGTGATTTTGCTTCAGTACACTCATGCGCATACCTGGCAAAATACTAACAATGCCTTTTGTAGGGTCAATTTCGCTGCTTAAAATTTTCATAAAGGTACTTTTACCTGCGCCATTGGCTCCAATTAAACCGTAACAATTGCCGGGGGTAAATTTTACGTTTACTTCATCAAACAAAACACGTTTGCCATATTGTAAACTAACATTAGAAACTGAAATCATAATTATTAAAAAACGTGTAAAGATACGATTTGATTGTTAACTTAAAGCTATAAAACAAATGATAAATTGTGCAAAAAATGAATATTAAATAAAACAAAACTTAATACTAACAGTTACATTTACAATTATTAAAAATAAATTTATGTCAACTACCATACAACATACTGCATGTTTAATTATAGGTTCTGGTCCTGCAGGTTACACAGCAGCAATTTACGCCGCTCGAGCAGATTTAAAACCAATTTTATTTACTGGTTTAACGCCAGGCGGACAATTAACCGAAACTACAGAGGTAGATAATTTTCCAGGTTACCCTAAAGGTATTACCGGACCTGAGATGATGGAAGATTTAAAAGTACAAGCTGAGCGATTTGGAACAGAAGTACGATTAGGAATGGTTACCAAGGCTGATTTAAATGCTACGCCAAAACGTGTTTGGGTTGACGAAACTACAGAATTAACAGCAGATACAATAATTATAAGCACTGGCGCAAGCGCAAAATGGACTGGTTTAGAAAATGAAACCCGTTTACGTATGAATGCCGGTGGAGTGAGCGCTTGTGCGGTTTGTGACGGTTTCTTTTTTAAAGGACAAGATGTAGCAATTGTTGGTGCAGGCGATACAGCCGCTGAAGAGGCTACTTATTTAAGCAAATTGTGTAAAAAAGTTTATATGATTGTGCGCAGAGATGAAATGCGTGCGAGTAAAGCAATGCAAAACCGGGTAAAAAATACTGCTAATATTGAAATATTGTGGAACAATGAAACAGAAGACATATTAGGAAAAGACGCTGTGGAAGGAGTAGTTGTTAAAAATAATAAAACAAATGAATTACGCACACTTAACGTTACAGGTTTTTTTGTAGCCATAGGCCATAAACCAAATACTGCTATTTTTAAAGGACAATTAGAAATGGACGAATTGGGTTATTTGCAAATAATACCAGGAAGTAGCAAAACTAATATTGAAGGCGTATTTGCAGTAGGTGATTGTGCTGATAAAGTATATCGCCAAGCAGTAACAGCTGCTGGAAGTGGCTGTATAGGGGCTTTAGATGCTGAGAGGTATTTGGCAGCCAGCGGAGTGCATTAGTTATTGCCAATTTTTACAGAACCCAAAAACTTGCGAGTATCAACAAAAAATGTTATCTTTACAATAATAGATTGGCTGAAATAAAAACGACATATTATTTACAAAAATATTTAGTAATGAAAACCAAAAAAAGTACTAATTTTTTTTTAAATACTGTCTTTATATTATAAAATACTAAAAAAATTAATCTCTGTTGAAATCTTAATGCCAAACCAACTTCAAACTTTAAAAGGTAGAAAAATTACAATTGTATACGTAAAAGTTTAAGCAAACTTCCTAATAAATAAACGTTTACACAAAAAATGATTCGAAATTTAAAATTATTAATATCTCAACTCTTATCTATTACAAATACTTTTATAAGCACAATACTCGCAAATATCAATATTATCAGTTTGTAAAAAAGGTAATTTAGTATCAAAAATATTTTGTATAAATTGTTTTAAGTGTATTTCAAATTCATTTAAAAATTCAACAGATAAAATTAAGGGCTGATTTTTATCTTTTAAAATATATTTGGGTTCGGCTAAAAATTCTTTAAAGGGAATAATACCTGGTTGCATTTTTTCAGGAGGGCAGAAGTTATTTTTATGTAACAACCAAGCATAAATAATTAATTGCAATTGTTTGTTATAGTTAACATCTAAAAATAAAGTTTCAAAATCGGTAAAAATAAATTTATCGCTAAAATGAATAGAGTTTTTGTAATCTAAAATCCTAACGAAACCACCCGAGCTATCTATTCTATCAATTTTCCCTTTTATGTAAACTATTTCGGGTTTATAATTTCCTCCAACGCCGTTCAGGTTAAGAGTAATTGATGCAGAGAATTCTTGTTCTAAGTTACTTATGGTTAAAAATTGATTTTTGTTTTTTAAATTTGCAACTAAATTTATATCACTTTTTATTAATTTTTCAACGTACACATTTATAACTTCTTCTTGCAAAAGGCTTTTACCAGTAAGCTCAGCACCCTCAAAAAAAGTAACAAAACTTTGCTGAACAATTAATTTTTTATTTTTTAAAGCATTTTTTAAATCACTTTCGTTAATTACTTTGCCAGTAAACTCTTTATATAAATTTTCTAAACTTAAATGTAAAATACTTCCAAAGGTATTGGCCTCAGCACTTTCTTCTACTTCTGTAGTTTCTTTTAAACCTGCGCCATATCTAAAATAAAAACGCAAACTACATTCTTTAAATGTAATTAAAGATGAGGGCGATAAAGCTCGGTAATCATCATTAGCTGTTGCTTTTTTTAAGATTTTATTTAGAGTATCCTCATTTTTTAAAATACTTATTATATTTTCTGTTTTATCTGGAAATTCAGCATTAACGGCAACCTCTTCGGTAATTTGTATATCAGAATTGTATTGCTTCATTTCTAGTTGAAGCTGCGTAACAAATCTACTTTTTTCTCCTTTACCAAAGGTATCGGTAACACTATCATAAGTTATAATTACTTCGGAGGCACGTTGCAACAATCTATAAAAATGGTAGGCATAAATGGCGTCCTTTTCAAGATACAATGGTAACCCAAAAGCACGTTTTAAATCGTTAGGTAGAAAAGAATTAATGGTTTTACCAGATGGCAATACACCTTCGTTTACATTTACAAGAATTAAATATTCAAAATCGAGAGTACGCGTTTCTAAAACGCCCATTATTTGTAAACCTTGCAAAGGCTCGCCAATAAAAGGCGCGGTGCTATTACCAACTACTTGATTAAATAATTGTTTAAAGGCTTTTATATCGTTAAAATAGAAATATTTTAGAATAATATCATTTAACCGATTAAAATTTTTCGTAAGAATTTGTAAATATTCTAATTCTAAAATAGTTTGATTATTTACTTTTTGCAATGAAAAATTAGTTATTAATGTATTTAATAAATTTACAATTAATTCACATAAATTTAAAATCGTTGCTGTTGGTTGAAGCAAATACCTAATTTCTGAGTATCCATCGCCAAATAATTGTTGTAAATTTTTATTAGTAATAAACGAAATATTTCTTGAATTTATTTCATTAATTATTTTAGTAATACTAACGCCTTGCGACTTTATATTTATATAATTTAAAAATAATGGCTGACGAATAAGCGACACTAAATCTTTGTGATAAATAGTTTTTTGTGTTTTAGTTTGTTTTGCAAAATTTAAATGAAGTTGTAACAGTTGTTCAATTAAACTGTATGCGGCTGTGTAACGCAGCGGATACTCCATAGTAATATTTACATACTGAACGCCGCTTGGTAACTGCTGTAATACAGGCCATAAAAGTTTTTCGTTTGCTAAAACTACTGCTACCTTGTCTAATGGAATATTTCTATCAATATAAGATTGAATAGTTTGTTTTACAACTTGCGCTTGCCCAATTTGTTTTGGGACAGAAATAATTTTAATTTCTTTAGCTTGTAAAAAATTATTTTGAACAAAGTGTTTTTCTCCCGATAGCAATTGGGATTGTTTAAATAAATTAAAATTATTTCTTAAAAATAAGCCTGCTTCTTGGTTTGTATTATTAAGATAATAATCGTCGGCATCCCATAATATTTCTGCTTTTTTTTGTTGGAATAAATAATTAAATATATATAATTCCGAAGCATTTAAAGCATTAAAACCGCAAAATAAAAACTTAGAAAATTTGTTAGGATAAATACTTGTTTTAATAGTAGCAACTGCTTGTTTATAGGCCAAACCTTGATATGCCCAATTATGAGCTAATAAAAAAGCGCTGTAATGCTTATAAATAGTACCAATACTATTCATAAATTTTAAATAATTTATTTGGTATTCGCTTAAATTATTTTCTCCTAAACTCCAATTTTCAATTACTTTTATATCTTTTAAATTTTCGTAAAGTTGTTCACTATCTGCCAAGTAACGGTCAACCTCATTAAAATCTTGCAAAATTAATTGCCCCCATTTTATAAAACTGTCAAAGGGTTCTGCATCGCTGCCGTAACAAAATTTGTAACTTTCATAAAGATGACAAATTAAATCTATTTCTTCTAAAGTTTTTAATTCGCTTAGTTCGGTAATAAATTCTTCGGCACTAATTATTGTTGGTAACCAAATTGTTTTCCTGTAAGTTTGCGCTAAATGGTGTTTTAAAAATAAAGCGCCACGTTTGTTGGGGAGCACAATACATAGGTTTTCTAAACTATCTTTGTAGTTTAAATGAATATGTTCAGCTATTAATTTTAGGAATGGAGTCACAATGAAAAATGAAGATATACAATTTCCGCAATACCGAAAGTATAAAAATAATATGAGTTATTTTAAAATTGTGAGTTTTAAATTGTTTGAAGAAATACAACTAATTGGAAGTAAAAAAATTATTAGACAAGTTGACGCAATTCAATATCCTGAACAACTTTTTATCAGAGATTTAATTTTTAATTATGCTGAAATGGCTGATGTTATCAACGAAAATGATTATCTACAATTAAAAGGTGTTTAAGAATTTATTTTTTACATAATTAAATAAAAATAATTAATTTTAAGTGGCTTAACTTTTTAAAATGGACTTTAATAAACGTAAAGATTTAGTTTTTATAATTTTAGCAGGTTTTTTTGTTACTAATACAATTGTTGCCGAATTAATTGGCGGAAAACTTGTTCAGTTTTTTGGTTTATTTACCCAAAGTATTGGTATTATATTATGGCCATTTGTTTTTTTATTAACCGATATTATTAATGAGCATTACGGCAAACAAGGTGTTCGCAAACTAACATATATTACTGTAGGTTTAATTATTTATACTTTTATTTTACTATCAATTGCATTAAACATAAATGCAGTATCGTTTAGCCCCGTTAGTAACGAAGGTTTTAAAATGGTTTTTGGGCAAAGCCAATGGATAATTGTAGGGAGTATAATTGCTTTTTTATTGTCACAATTAGTTGATGTTTATATATTTTGGTTGTTTCGCAACAAAACAGGTGGTAAATTAATTTGGTTACGTGCTACAGGCAGCACAGCAGTTAGCCAATTAATTGATACATTTGTTATACAATTTATTGCATTTGTGTTGCCAGGTAAATGGGCTTTTAACGAATATTTAAAAAATGCAAGTTGGGGTTATTTATTTAAATTATTGATAGCGTTATGTTTAATTCCTTTAATATATTTAGGTCATAATTTAATAACTAAATTTATTGGTAAAAAAGATGAAAATAATACTTAAAATTATTAAACAATTTTAAGAAATAACTGGTGGGGGTTCCATTACAGTTCCACAATTTTTACAAGTACGTAATTCTTTATTTTCATAAAAACGCTTAAACTCTACTTGAAATTGTGTAGCAATATTTGTTAGCATAAAGTAGGCTTCGTGTAAAGGATGGTTGCAACTTTCACAAAACCATAATAAACCATCTTTTTCGGTATCTTTTCTTCGACGTTCAATTACTAAACCAATAGTATTTATAAAACGTTGCGGGTTATGCGGTACTTTTGGAGGTAACAAAAAAACATCTCCTTCTTTAATTTGAACTTCTACAGCTTTTCCATTTTCTTGTATTTGAACTATAATATCGCCTTCTAACTGATAAAAAAATTCTTCGCTTTCGTTATAATGATAATCTTTACGAGAGTTTGGTCCACCAACAACCATTACAATAAACTCAGCATCCTTATACACAACTTTATTATTAACGGGGGGTTTTAATAAATGACGGTTTTCATCAATCCATTTTTTTAAATTAAAGGGGCGTGCTACCATAATGTAAATTTACAATACAAATTTAATTTTTTAATAACCCAAAGGTATATTAATATCAACAACAACCAAATTATTTACTTCGTTGATAAAAATTTTTCCGTTAACACCATATAGTAAATCTAATCGTTGAATAGAATTTTTAAAACCTACACCTGTTAAAGGTTTATCTGTATTTATTTTACCAGTATTACTAATTTTTAATTTTAAAAAATTACCTAGTTTAAAGGCTTCAATACAAATATTTCCGTTACCAGGTAATTTAGAAATGCCATGTTTTATAGCATTTTCAACCTGCGTCTGAATTATAAATGGTGGAATTTGATAATTTATTACTTCGTTATCAATTTTTAATTCATAACTTAAACGTTCTTCGTACCTAATTTTTTCAAGGCTTAAATATTCTTTAACTAAATCTATTTCATCTTTTAATAAAATTAATTTGCTTTTATTCATTAACAAAGTACTACGCAAAATATTTGAAAGTTGAGTAACTGCAATTTTAGCTTTCGAAGGATTTTCATCAATTAACGCCCTTATACTATTCATACTATTGAACATAAAATGCGGATTTAACTGCGCTTTTAAATTATTTAATTCGCTTTCTTTACTTGCAGCTAGGTAAAGGAGGGAATTGATTTCTGTACGCTTATAATTTTGAAAATGTTTAAATACGTAATAGATAATGTTCCATAAAAAAAATATAACTGAAAAATTTATAATTGAAGAAATAATAAATACAAAACTTAGTTCGGTTTGAATAAGCCCTAATAGTTTAAATAAACCCAAAGTAATAAGAAAGAAAACATTTGCTTTTTGAATACTAAAAAAAATAATTATGCCAATTTGTGTTGGAATTTTTAAACTAATTACATTATATTTTAAAATAAAAAAGCGGTAAATATGTGTAATACCAATACCTACAGGTAAAGATATAAAGTACATTAAATAATCTTTAAGGGTAGATTTATTACTTAATCCAAAAAATATAGAATTTATAATAATATAAAAACTCCAACCAAAAAATTGACAGTACCAATAAATATTTATTTTTTTAGGCAGAGATTTTTTATTAAGAACTTATGTTATTCTTTAATAAATTTAAAAAACGACGTTTTGTTTGCTTCAGTTACTTTTACAACAAATAATCCGGTTTCAAGTTTAGTTACATCTATAAAATTTAACTCGTTTACTATTTCTTTTAAAATTAATTGTCCTGTTATGCTAAATAATTCAATTGTAGTAGTATTTTTTAAAGTGGAGTTAAAATATAATTTATCTTTTACAGGATTGGGATATAGTTGCATTGCACTAATGTCTTTTTCTTCACTCACACTAGTTAAAACTTGATAATTATCTCTGTAACGCACTTGAGTAGGCGTAAAATTTGAACCTAATAAATTTCCATTCACCTCTAAATATGGAATTTTAGAAGCGGAGGTTAACCATTGGTAACTGCGTTGGTAATTTAAAAAACCAATAGAAAACGTAAAAGGCGAAGTAATTTTAACGGTATCTTTTGAATATTGTGTGGTTACAAGGCGTAAGCAATTAGCGGTACCATATGGCGTAGTAATACTACCCCACCCATCTACTTTTGTAACACGATAGCCACTTTTTGAATAAATAATAGGAATTAAACTTGAACTGGGTGTTGAAAATTTAAAAGTAGTGCTATCGTATTTTGGATAAGTCATAGGAAAATTATATAATTCATCTTTATCAGTGTAATAACTAGGAACTGGAACGTTAGTTAAAGTCATACCAGCGCCATCAATAATATAAGAATTAGTAGGTGTAGTTTGTTTTTTGTAAAAATTATAATAATTGGTGATAGTTACAGGACCTAAATTTAATGTATCAGCAATTTTTTCTCCAAATCCAGTAAATCCAAAAAAGAAAAGCGCATATGGAGTTAATAAAGATGCTTTATAACTTCGCACACCTTGGCTAGTAGGCACCAAGCCATTGTAATTCCAAATATAATTTGTACCAGTTTGGGTATAATTTGCTAAAGATAAAAGTTGCCCATTGCTGTAACGCAAGGTGTCATTATTTCCGGGAAAATTGGCACTTGTTAATGAAATTGGCGATTGTGAAAACGCACTATTTAAAATTACTGTAAAAACTGTTACTAATTTTAATCTATTCATTTGTTTAAATTTGTATTGTTAAGCTAATGTAATAAATTATTTTGATTTGCCGTTATATTATTGTGATAAAATTAATATTATACTTTTTACTGTTTTTTTGCTGTTTTTTAAGACTAAATAGTCAAACTATTTTTTTAAAAATTAATTCCACATCAAAAAAAAGTATTGTTACTAAACTTAACTATCAAAAAAAATTTATAAATAAACAATTAGCTTTAAAAGAAATTGATAATATAATTTCAAGCCTTCATTTTAAAGGATATTTATTAGCAAATATCGATACAATTTTTAGCGATTCAACTAGCATTACAGCTAAAATAAATGAAAATAATTTTTATAAATGGACTTATTTAAAATTAGGAAATTTAAACCCAACCTTAGCTTCAAAAATTGGAATAAGCGAAAAATTATATTTTAATAAAGTTTTTAAATATCGCGAAGTTGCAAAAAGTATTGATAAAATAATTTCGTTTTACGAAAACAATGGCTATCCTTTTGCATCGGTAAACCTTGATAGTATTGAAATTACTGAAAATAAGTTAAATGCAATTTTAAACGTTCAAAAAAATAAATTGTTTAAAATAGATTCTATAATTATTATGGGTAGCGCAAAAGTAAATAAACAATTTTTATTTAAGTATTTATCTATTAAACCTAATATGCCATTTAACGAAGAAATAATAAAATCTATTTCAACCAAAGTAAAACAACTGCCTTTTATTACCGAAAAACAACCCCAAAGAGTGCAATTAACAAACAAAATAAATAAATTAATTTTATTTTTAGATAAAAAAAACGCCTCGCAATTTGATGGGATTATAGGCTTATTGCCCGATGCAACAAGTAAAAAAACTATTGTAACTGGCGATATTAAACTAAAAGTTGTAAACGGAATTTTTAAAAATGGCGAAACGTTTGATTTACAATGGCGGCGTTTACAAACTCAAACACAAGATTTTAAAGGACGGATTATTTATCCTTATCTTTTTGGAACACCGGTTGGTACTGACTATTCGCTAAAAATTTATAAACGCGATACTACTTTTATTGATATTAATAATAACATTGGTTTACAATATTATTTTAGCGGTTTAAATAATTTTAAAGTATTTTATAAACAGCGTAATACAAATTTAATTAGTACAAGTGGTTATAGCTTAGTTACTTCTTTACCCGAATATGCAGATATTGCTACACAATCATATGGCGTAGGTTTTACGTATGAAAAATTAAACTACCGTTTTAACCCCCAAAAAGGCGTTGCTTTTAATGTAAATGCACAAACGGGTAATAGAGTTATTAAAAAAAATCCAAAAGTAAATGAATTAGCTTATAACAGTTTATTGCTGCGCTCAACCCAATATCAATTTGAAAGTGATTTAAATATTTTTATTCAATTAATTCGCAATAATGTGTTGCATTTAGGTGTTCAAGCAGCTTCTATTTTTGGCAACTCAGCTATTTTTAAAAACGAGTTATTCCGCATAGGTGGTTTAAAAACTTTGCGGGGTTTTGATGAGGAAAGTATCTATGCGTCAAGTTATGTTATTCCAACAATTGAATACCGGTTTTTATTTGCGCAAAACTCTAACTTATTGCTTTTCGCCGAAGGTGCTTGGTACGAAAACAATAGTAATGCAATTTATTTAAAAGATACTCCTGTAAGTATTGGTGCTGGCATTAATTTTGAAACCAAAGCTGGAATTTTATCTTTAAATTATGCAATAGGCAATCAGTTTGGCAATGGCTTCGATCCTCGTAGCGGAAAAATTCATTTTGGTTTAACTGCTCTATTTTAAAAACACAGGTGCTTAATTCACAATTCTTAATGCATTTCCATCGTAACTCGTAGCGTAAATACGTAATGCCCACGTAGATGGCCCTTGTATAACAGCACCGTCAACAATTTGCCATTTACTGTTACTAACTGTGTCTTTTAAAGTAAAATTATCTATTTGCACTTTTGCACTTGCACCAGCATTAGTTGGTAAGTAACTCGATGTCCGCTCAATCACAACAAACTCTTGGGTTGATTTGCGATAAATAATAATACCATTTATTCCGCCAGGATAATATATCCAACCACCTATGGCTTGTATTTTAAAGTTTGTTGGGTCGTTTGGATAAACCACAATGTTAATAGGCGCGTAGGGCACTGGATGATTTTGAATATTTTGATTTTGTTGCGATTTTTTTTTACACGTAATAAGTGTTAATACAAAAACAATTACTAAACAAAATTGTATTAAATAATTAACTTTGCATTTCATAATCCAAATTTACAAAATATACTGTGATAAATCCTATTGATGATAATTTTAATTCGCATCCTAAAAAAAAATATAATCCCTTTATGCCCCTGTACTTTGCAGCACTTTTATCCCTTGGGGTGGGTGTTGGCTATTATTTAACGTTTGATGGCAGTAATTCTTTTTCTACAAATAAATTTCATCAACAAACATCTTCTAACAGTAAAATAAATAATTTGTTAGATTACATCGAATTACAATATGTTGATACAGTTAATCGCCAGCAGCTAGAAAATAAAACTATTACTTCGTTAATGAAAAGTTTAGATCCTCATAGCGATTATATTCCAGCTGCAGATTTTGACGCAGTAAACGAACCATTAGAAGGTAATTTTGATGGCATTGGCGTTGAGTTTAATATTATAAACGATACCATGCGTGTACTCAATCCTATTATTGGCGGACCTTCAGAAAAGTTGGGTATTAAAACCGGTGACAAAGTAATTAAAGTAAATAATAAAATTATTACTGGAAAAACAATTACAACAAAACAAATTTTTAATTTAATTCGCGGTAAAAGTGGTACAAAAGTAAACATTAGCGTTTTGCGTTCGGGCATTAAAAAACCTTTAGAATTTGATATCGAAAGGGGACAAATACCTTTGTTTAGTATAGATGTAGCTTATATTGTTAGTCCACAAATTGGTTATATAAAAATTAGCCGTTTTGCCGAAACTACTTACAACGAATATATAAAAGCATTTAACGACCTATCAGCAAAAGGTATGAAAAAATTAATTTTAGATTTGCGTGGCAACGGCGGTGGCTTTTTAAAAATAGCAGTTGATTTAGCCGATGAGTTTTTAATTAATGGTCTACAAATAGTTTACACGCAAGGACGAACTCATCCAAAAAAATCTTACAACGCTACTAGTAAAGGTGGTTTTGAAAATAATGGATTAGTTGTATTAATTGACGAAGGCAGTGCCAGTGCAAGCGAAATTGTTGCAGGTGCTTTGCAAGATAACGATAGAGCTACAATTATTGGGCGCCGAAGTTTTGGAAAAGGATTAGTACAAGATCAAATAGATTTACCTGATGGGTCGGCAGTAAGATTAACAATTGCACGTTATTACACACCCACAGGGCGATGTATTCAAAAACCATATACTAAAGATTTAGAAGAATATTATAACGAAGAATATGGTCGCTATAAAAGTGGCGAATTGTATAATGCAGATAGTATTAAATTTGATAAATCAAAAAAATACACTACACCTGCAGGTAAAATTGTATATGGCGGTGGCGGAATAGTACCAGATGTTTTTATACCATTAGATACTATGAAATATAGCGCTGTAGTAAACAGATTGTACTTTAGCGGCCTACTTGCAACTTTTGCTTTTGAATATGTAGATAATAACCGTTCTAAATTTTTAAACGATTTTAAATCTGCCATTTCATTTATAAGCAACTATAATATTACCTCAAAAGAAATAGAGGCATTAAAAAATTATTTAATCATAAAAAAGGTAACTACTCTAAATTTATCTTTAAACGAAAAAGGCTTTGCCGAAATTTTAAAAGCTTTAATAGGTCGTAATATTTTTGATAAAGATGCTTACTTTCCTATTTTAAACAAAAGCGATAATGCCATAAATAAAGCAATTGAAGTTTTAAATAAAAAATAATTTAGTCGTTAAAAAAATGATTACATCAAAAAACTACTGTAACAGCCTTACCCAATACTCTCGTTTTTTAACGCGGGAAGTAACAATTGGCAATTTAAAAATGGGTGCATTAAATCCTATTCGCGTGCAAAGTATGACTACTACCGACACTATGAATACCCTTGCTACGGTTGAACAAAGTATACGTATGATTGAAGCTGGTTGTGAGTTGGTTCGCATTACAGCACCAAGCATTAATGAAGCAAAAAATTTAGAAGAAATAAAAAAACAATTAATGGCAAAAGGTTACAATACACCTATTTGTGCCGATATACATTTTACCCCCAATGCCGCTGAATTTGCAGCTAGGGTTATTGAAAAAGTTCGAGTAAATCCCGGAAACTACGCCGATAAAAAAAAGTTTGAAACCATCGATTATACTGATAAAGGATATGAAGCCGAATTAGAACGTATCCGCAATCGCTTTACACCACTCGTAAAAATTTGTAAAGAATATGGAACCGCCATGCGCATAGGCACCAACCACGGTAGTTTAAGCGATCGTATTTTAAGTCGTTATGGCGATACTCCGCTAGGTATGGTAGAAAGTGCCTTAGAGTTTTTACGTATTTGCGAGGATAATAATTACTACAACATCGTTATCTCCATGAAAGCAAGTAACACACAAGTAATGGTGCAAGCCTACCGACTGTTAGTAGCTAAAATGATAGAAACAAACCGTAATTACCCTCTACATTTGGGGGTTACCGAGGCTGGAGATGGCGAAGATGGACGCATAAAATCGGCTGTTGGCATTGGTACTCTTTTAGAAGATGGCTTGGGCGATACTATTCGGGTGAGTTTAACCGAAGAGCCAGAATTTGAAATGCCTATAGCACGCCAACTTGCAGACCGTTATACTGAACGAAAAAATCACTCCTTAATTAAAGAACTTAATTTTGAACTACCTTACAATCCTTTTGAATATAACCGACATAAAACACAAGAAATAATTAATATTGGCAATCACAATGTACCTCGCGTTATTGCCGATTACAGTATGAAAACCGAAGTAACGGTCGCAAGTTTATTTGGCGTGGGCTTAAACTATTCGGTGCCTTTAGATAAATGGAATTTAACCGACATGGCAGTTGACTACATATTTTTAGGTGATAATATTGTGAATTTCGAAATTCCTGGTACTTTAGGATTAATTTATAATTCACAAACTTGGGTAAAAAATAAAACACAGAAACGTGCATATCCAATATTTTGTGGAGAAGAATATTTTAAAGCCGAAGAAAAATCAAATCTTTTAAATTTTGTTGCTGTTGATATAAATGTTTTGACAAACGATTTTATCGAAAAATTAAATTCAGAAAAAAATGTGTGTTTGGTTTTAGATTCATTTAATCAGCACACCATGCCCGAACTGCGTCGAATGGCAATAGATTTGCAACGAAATAATGCTCATACTCCATTTATTATAAAATGTAATTATAAAAATTTAACTGAAGAGCAATTTCAATTATACAGTAGCACTGATATGGGAGGTTTATTGCTGGATGGTTTTGGTGATGGTGTGTGGATAAAGCAAAAGGATTGCGTTAGTACGCAAATTTGTAATTCGACAGCCTTTGGTATTTTACAAGCTACCCGCACCCGTATTAGTAAAACAGAGTATATTAGTTGCCCAAGTTGTGGACGAACCTTATTTGATTTACAAGAAACAACTCAAAAAATTAGAGAACGTACCCACCATTTAAAGGGTATAAAAATAGGTATTATGGGTTGTATTGTAAATGGTCCTGGCGAAATGGCTGATGCACATTATGGCTATGTTGGTACAGGTGTAGATAAAATTAGTTTATACAAGGGTAAAGAGGTAGTTAAGAAAAATATTACGGCTTTAACTGCCGTTGACGAGCTTATTAATTTAATAAAAGAACACGGAGATTGGGTTGAACTGAATTAAATTGTTTTATTGTGCATTACCAATTAGTAATTATTTGCTAAATTTTGTTTATCTAAAATTAACATTAGTTTCACCTAATTTTTCTCAACTTTATCGTAACAAAATTGTTTTTATTTCATGTTAGGTTATCGTTTTAAAGATTTTATCGCCGATCCAAAATCAAAGTTTGAAGAGTTATTTAAAATCTTTAAACAACTTATTACGCATACTAGCGGTGATGTTGATGAAGCTATGGACTGGTTTAAAGAATTAGATAAAGAATACCAACTAACCAACCCCGATTATACTTTGGATGATTTTATTGCCGAATTAAAAAAACGTGGCTATTTGCGAGATAAAAAAGATAGTAAAGGCGGGATGATAATCACCCCTAAAACCGAGCAAGCCATTAGAAACAATGCATTAGAACATATTTTTGGGAAATTAAAAAAAGGAGCCGCTGGCAACCACAAAACAAAATTTACTGGTAAAAATGGCGACGAAGTAAGTAGCGATTTACGTGCGTATGAGTTTGGCGATTCGCCTCAAAGCATTGCCATGATTGATTCTATAAAGCAAGCACAAATTAATCATGGTTTTGAAGATTTTAAATTAACCGAAAACGATTTGTTAGTAGGAGAACAAGAATTTAAAACGCAAACCGCAACTGTGTTAATGATTGACATTAGCCACAGTATGATTTTGTATGGCGAAGACCGCATAACTCCTGCAAAAATGGTAGCTATGGCTATGGCTGAAATGATAAAACGAAACTATTCAAAAGATAGTTTAGACATTATAGTATTTGGAGATGACGCTTGGCCTATTCAATTAAAAGATTTGCCATACCTAACTGTTGGGCCTTATCATACCAACACTGTTGCGGGTTTAGAATTAGCAATGTCTATTCTTCGAAAAAAGAAAGCGAGCAACAAACAAATTTTTATGATTACAGATGGAAAGCCGTCGTGCTTAAAAGAAAATGGACAATACTATAAAAATAGCAACGGGTTAGACAGACGTATTGTAAATAAATGCCTAACACTAGCCGCCGCTTGTAAACGTAGTAAAATTGACGTTACAACTTTTATGGTAGCAAATGATAGATATTTGCAAAATTTTATTGATGAATTTACCGAAGCCAACCAAGGTAAAGCATACTTTACAGGTTTAAAAGGACTAGGCGAAATGATTTTTAGAGATTACACTAATAAAAAAAGAAAAAAAATTTAATAATATGAGTCAACCAACTATTAAAACCTTAGGCGAATTAAAAAAATTGGGTTATAAATTTTTAACTATTAAAGATGAATTAAGAAATAATTTAATCTTAAAATTAAAAAACAAAGAAGAAATTTTTGAAGGTATTTATGGGTACGAAGAAACTGTAATTCCTGAAATTGAACGGGCAATTTTAAGCCGACATAATATTTTATTTTTAGGTTTACGAGGGCAAGCCAAAACAAAAATGGCTCGCCAATTGGTAAATTTATTAGACGAATATATCCCAGTTGTAGCAGATAGTCCTTTAAACGACGACCCTTTGCAACCAATTTCTAATTTCGCAAAAAAACTAATCTCCGAAAAAGGAGATGCTACACCCATTAATTGGATACATCGAGATGAGCGTTTTGCTGAAAAATTAGCTACTCCAGATGTAAGTGTAGCTGATCTAATCGGCGATTTAGACCCAATAAAAGCTGCGAATTTAAAATTGTCCTTTGCTGATGAAAACGTTATTCATTACGGGTTAATTCCACGAAGTAATCGTTTTATATTTGTAATAAACGAATTGCCTGATTTACAGGCACGTTTGCAAGTTGCATTATTTAATATTTTGCAAGAAGGCGATGTTCAAATTCGTGGTTTTAACATTCGTATTCCTTTAGATTTACAGTTTGTATTTACAGCCAATCCCGAAGATTACACTAATCGTGGAAGCATTGTTACGCCATTAAAAGATAGAATTGGCTCGCAAATATTAACTCACTATCCGAAATCAATCGAACATTCAAAACAAATTACACAAAATCAGGCAAAATTAAATGCAGAACAAAAGCAAATTGAAATTCCTGAAATATTAAAAAATTTAGTCGAACAAATTGCTGTTGAAGCTCGCATTAGTGAGTTTGTTGATAGTAAAAGTGGGGTAAGTGCTCGTTTAACTATTAGCGCTTACGAAAGTTTAGTAAGTGCAGCTGAATTAAGATTTCTTAAAATTAAACAGCCTTATTCGTATGCTCGCATTAGCGATTTATATTGCGCTGTGCCTTCTATAAATGGTAAAATAGAATTAGTTTATGAAGGCGAACAAGAAGGTCCGACAGTAATTGCGCAAAATTTAATTAGTTTGGCAATTCGTAATTTATTTGTAGAGCTTTTTCCTGACCCAGCAAAATTAAAACGCAAAAAAGAATCGTCTGAATATAACACAATAATCAATTGGTTCTCAGCAAACAATATTTTAGATTTATTAGATCACGAAAACGATAAGGTATATTCTTCTGCTTTAAGCGTTGTAGAAGGTTTAGAAGAGCTGGTTACAAAATATCATCCCAAAGCAAAAGGTGCCGAAAAAATTGTGTTAATGGAATTTGCACTTCATGGCTTAGCCGAACATTCCTTACTAAGTAAAAATAAACTAATACAAGGTGTAAGTTTTAAAGATTTATTTGGTTCGCTTTTAAATCAAAATATGAGCTTTGAGTAATTTTTAATTATAACTTGTTCAAATTCATCTACAATAAAAAATAATTAATTTTTATTATAATCCACTTGTGTATTTGAATTTATCTGTAGTATCAATTGAAAATAATATTCTTAAAAATTGTGAATTAAATAATGCAACCTTCTGTTGTATTTTTTCGTATATTAGTGTGCAAGTTGGTCTATCGCTGCAAGTTTATTTTTGCAGAGGAAAGTCCGGGCAACAAAGGGCAACTCGCCACTTGAAAAAGTGGGTGCATAGCACAAAATGCAATGCAACAGATAGTGCCACAGAGACAAGGTAGCCTTTAGTAATAAAGGTGATAGTGAAAATGTGAGGTAAGAGCTCACAAGTTTAATTAGTAATAATTAAATTTGGTAAACCTCGGGTGTTGAAAGGCCAAATAGGTTGTAGTAATTAAGGCGGCTCGTCTTACCTTAGCAATAAGGGCTACAATGGGTAGGTCGCATAGATAAATGATAGATATATTTGTTGAAAAACAAATGAAACAGAACCCGGCTTACAAACTTGCTTAATAAATATGAAAATTAAATAATGTGGATTGATGATTTAACTTAAAACTATTCGCAATGAGAACTTACTACTTTAAAATAACAAAACGGATACTGATATTTATAATTTTTCTTTGTCCTCTTATTCAAAAAGCGCAATGCCCACTAGTATTTGATTATTTAGGGAATTTATCACCCAAACCGTACTGGATTAGCTGCACAGGAGGGGCTTTTCTTTTAAACTTTCAATCGAATTCAAGTTGGGGAGCCTATACATTAAGTTGGGGCGATGGCACGCTAAACCAAACTGGTGTGAGTTATGCAGCTAGTACAATTATTACTCACAATTACGTTGCAACTGTAGATACGCATGTAGTTACCCTAACTATTCCTAGTTTAAATTGTACATTAACAGGCGTTGTTGTTCAAGAAAAACCTGTTAACGCCTCTATTCAAATACCTTTAGGTGGGGTTACGCAAGTGTGTGCACCAAATGCTATTTCATTTATAAATTCAAGTACCGATGTTAGTCAAACTACCTATTTTTCGTGGGATTTTGGAGATGGCTCGCCTTTAGCTTTTTATAATTTTACAAATGCTGGTGCAACTATTACACACACCTATAATAAAGGTACTGTAAATTGCCAAACACAGGTAACTTTAAAAGCTTGGAATTATTGCAGCCAAGGCAATACTACAACTGCTTCATACAATCCTGTTCAAATTTACGATCTTGACATGGCAGCTATTACACCAGATCAACTAATAAAATGTTGGCCCGATAATGTATTTACATTTACTAATACTACTGCCAGAAATTGTGTGCCACAAGGTAATACTTTTCAGCGGCAAGAATGGTGGAATTTTGGAAATTACTGGGGTTTTGGGCACGATTCTATTTATAATTGGAAACCTTGGCCACCTACAACCCCTATTTCTATTGCCTACCCCGCAGTTGGTAGCTATACAGTGCAGTTGCGGGATAGTAATTTGTGCGGTGTAGATACGACTGTTATAACTATTAGTATCGTAAATCCTCCTGTTGCTGGAGTAATAGCTCCCGCAGGACCATTATGTCAAAATGTCCCCCTAACTTTTACTAATAGCAGTGCCCCTGGTTATTTATATTTATGGAATTGGGGTACAGGCGGTGGCTTTGTAAACTTTGGTAACGGACCTAAAACTAATACTTTCCCATCATCTGGAACTTTTACAGTGCAGGTTGCAGCATTTATTCCTGGAGCAGGGGCCGCTTGCACCAGCACGGCGCAGGTTGTCGTCACAATTCTACCATCACCAACAGCTAATTTTACAAATAATCCCTCCTCGGGTTGTAATGTTTTAAACAATGTGGTTTTTAACGAATCGTCGACAGGAGCAATAGCGTGGAACTGGAATTTTGGAAATAGTAACACAAGTACTTTACAATTTCCACCAAATCAAAATTATGTTTTGCCAGGTGCTTATACTATATCATTAACAGTAACTAGCGTAAATACATGTGTAAATACTAAAACTGCAAGTATAATTGTATATCCAAATCCAGTTGCTAACTTTGCACCTATTTCAAGCTGCGTAGGCTCGGTGGCTAATTTTACAAACACATCAACTGTAACAGGTACAAACGCAATTACAAATTATACTTGGTCGTTTGGCGATGTTAGTGCTAATTCTAATTTAAATAATCCTGCACACACGTACACTGCTGCAGGCAGTTATTCGGTAAATTTAACCGTTGGTACCGCTTTTTGTACTAACTCAGTTACTCAAATAGTGGTAGCAAACGTAAAACCAACTGCTAATTTTGCAATTACACCCACAGTTGCTTGCCCACCATTTAGTCCGACATTTACGAACACAAGTTTAAATGGTATAAATTATTTATGGAATTTTGGTGTATCGCCCACAAGTACATCTAATATTACAAACCCCTCATTTACTTACACTAATTCTACTGGTTTAAACTTAAATTATACAGTTAGTTTATTTGTAAGTACGGGTGCTGGTTGTAACGATATTATTACAAAGCCTGTTTCTGTATATCCTTTGCCAGTTGCTAATTTTACAGCTAATTTATCTGGTGGTTGCTCACCTTTGCCATTAACCTTTACTAATACAACTATTGGTGGAAGCATTTATAATTGGGATTTTGGCGATGCAAATGGCTCAACCAATTTTAATCCTACGCATACTTATACTAATGTTTCGTTTTCGTTAATTACAAATACAATTACATTGGTTGCAACCAATTCGGTAGGATGTGTTGATTCAATTAAAAAAACAATACAAATTTTTCCTGAAGTATTTGCAAACTTTACAATGTTACCGCCACAAGGTTGCACACCTTTAACTATTAATTTTCCATCAGTACCTGGTGTAGTATCTTATACTTGGAGTTATGGTGATGGTTCGCCAGCCTTAACTACATCTACAACTCCCACTACGCATATATTTACAAACACAACTACTGCTACTAAAACATTTACTGTAAAGTTAATTGCTTCAAACGCGTTTGGTTGTGTAGATTCTAGTTTTGGAAGTCCGATAGTTTTTCCAAAACCAATTCCTAATTTTAGTGCAACGCCAATTACGGGATGCTCGCCAATGGCGGTAAGTTTTACAAATACAAGTACCGGCAATAATAGTAGTAGTTGGTTATTTAATAACGGACAAGCTTCAATATTTACAAATCCAACAATTACTTTTACAAATGCTTCAGGCAATTCTGCAATAACCTTTAGTGTAAAATTATTAGTGGGCACTGCAAATAATTGTTTCGATTCAATAAGTAAGCCAATTAATTTATTTCCGCGCCCAAAAGCAGCATTTAATTTAGATACTCCCGCTTGTTCACCAAAAATTATAACATTTACAAATACTTCAACTGGGGCAAACGCATATTTATGGAATTTTGGAAACATTCCAACAACGTCTACAGTTACATCACCTACAAATCAATATATAAATTCTTTATTTACTAACCAGCAATTTACAGTTAGTTTAGTTGCAACAAATAGTAATAACTGTAAAGATACTTTAAGAGTGCCTTTGGTAGTGTATCCAAAGGCTAACTTTTTTATATCAGCAATGCCCGATAGTGGTTGCACGCCTTTAAAAGTATTTTTTCCACCAATTGTAGGAGTACAAAATTATCAATGGAGTTATGGCGACGGAAGTTCGGCAAATACAGGTAGTGTTAGTAATACTTTTGTAAATAATACCCCAAGTTTTAAAAATTACACAGTACAATTAATAGCAAGAGATGTTTATGGTTGCGCAGATACACCAGTTAAAGTAATTAAAGTATTCCCTAGGCCAATAGCGGTTTTTCAGGCAAACCCATTAACAGTTTTTGTTCCTAATCAAGCAACACAATGTATAAATTTATCAAGCGGAGCCGTGCAATATAATTGGAAATTTGGCGACGGAGGAACATCAATCGAATTTTCGCCACAGCATACTTATGCAAATGCAGGCGAATACCAAATAACCTTAATTTGCACTAGTAATAGGGGCTGCAAAGACACTTTTGACCTTCCCCAAAAAATTATAGCCTTAGAAGAAACATTTGTACAAGTGCCCAATGCGTTTACTCCTAATGCAAATGGATCGCCAGGAAGTATTTATGGTGCAACGGATTTAAGTAATGATGTTTTCCATCCACAAATTAGAGGTACCGATAAATACGAAATGAGTGTTTATTCGCGTTGGGGAGAGTTATTGTTTGTAACCAAAAACCCTGATGAAGGTTGGGATGGGTACTATAAAGGAAAAATATGTACACAGGATGTGTATGTTTGGAAAATTTCTGCTACATTTATTGACGGAAAAACGTTTAACAAAGCTGGAGACGTTTTGTTGATGCGATAAATTTATGTTCATAAAAAAAAATACAACATTTTTAATTTTATTTATTTTTTCGGTTTTTTTAAGTTTTTCTCAAACTAAAAAATCGGTAAAAGTTTTAATAAAAGAAGCGCAGTTATACTTTGATACAGATGATTTTTATAAAGCTTATAATTTATACAAGCAAGCATTAGTTGTAGAAGAAAAAAATGAAACCGCAGGTATAAATGCGTGTATTTGTAGTTTTAAATTAAATTATCCGAGTGATAGTGTTTTATTTTTAAGTTCAAACCTCTCAGCATCAAAATTAATTGATGCTAAATATTATTTAGCAAAAGTAAAACATCAACAAAAATTATTTGATGAAGCAATTGTTTTACTAGAAACATATAATAACGAGAATCCTAAAAAAAGATTAATTGGACTTGATGAAACTAATTATTTTATTAATGTTTGTAAAAATGGTAAAGACCTAATTAGTAAACCACACCGATCGGTAATAAAAAATATGGGTGCAGAAATAAATTCGCCCTTTGCCGATTATGTGCCTATTTTAACTCCTGAAGAAAACACTTTGTTTTTTACTTCGAGAAGAGAAGGCAGTTCAAATAATAAAAAAGACGTTTATGGAAATTGTTTAGAAGACGTTTATACTTCAATTAAAGAAAACGGTAAATGGAAAAAAGCTGTAAGTATTGGTGCACCAATAAATAGCGAAACAAACGATGCGTGTGTGGCTGTTAGTCCTGATGGGCAACGTATGATTGTTTTTAGAACAAGTGCTGATGGTGTAACTGGCGATTTATACATTACCAAATTAGGTAACGATAATAAATGGGAAAACTTAGTAAAAATGGGTAAAGAAATTAATTCGCAATTTATAGAATCGAGTGCTTGTTTTAGTAATGATACCAGTGAAATATATTTTAGCAGCACTCGCCCTGGTGGTTATGGTGGTAAAGATATTTACAGAATTAAACGATTACCTAACGGTAGATGGGCTATGCCTTATAATTTAGGCGCAATAGTTAATACAGCTTACGATGAAGATTCTCCGTACCTGCACCCCGATGGTGTAACGCTTTATTTTAGTAGTAAAGGACATAATACAATGGGCGATTACGATGTGTTTAAAACCTCATTGGATAAAGAAAGCAATCAATTTACTAAACCCGAAAACTTAGGATATCCAATAAATAATGTAGGTAACGATATATTTTTTGTTTTGAGTGTTGATGGACAGAGAGGTTTTTATTCCTCAACCAAAGAAGATACCTATGGCAATATTGATATTTACCAAATTGATACGCGTTTTGGCGATAACGATTTAAAGGTAAAAAATGGCATAGCTTATAAAGGTGTTGAATTTGGAAAAGTAAAAATTACTTTGTTAGATAATGAGAGTAGCTTGATTAATGGAACATATTATTCAAACCCCAAAACAGGTAAATTTATTTTGGTAATGAATCCTTTAAAATCGTATAAAGCAATTATTGAATGCGAAGGGTTTAAAACATTGGTTGTAGATATTGACCCTATTGCTTTTGAAAAAAACTCAAAAGATTTTGAATTTAAGTTAGAAAAATAGAATTTATTTGGTTTTTTATTTCTTATAACTTAGACGTAAAAATACCTTTACGCTCTAAATTTTCGACATAAATTCGTTTGCCCTCAAAGTAAATAGTAACAAAAGCATCGGTTTGACCAGCCTTTACAACTTTTTTATTAAATTCAAAAGCGTCGTTTAAGGTTTTAAAAGAACCGCCAATTAACATCCGTACGCCACCTTCTTCACTTTTCTCGGTTTCTATTTTACCTAAGGCTTTTAAGTTTGGGAAAGCATATGATGTACGGTATTTAAAAACGGCTATTTGTACTTTAAATTCAAGTCCATCAGCAGCTATGGCTCCATATTTTTGTGCATAAAATACTGTCTTTTTTTGAATATTTGTACGTGGTATAAAATCGATGTTTACATTTAAGTTTGTATCAATTGTAGTTGAAGATGAAATTATATTTTTAGTAATTGTTGTGTCAATTACAGTATTATTTTTTTCGTTTTCAGTTACAAAAAATTTATATTCGGTTAAGTTTGATGCGTTAATGGTAAGTTTTGTTTCAGATACTTTATCAGTTACAACCTGGGTTTTTACAAGCACACCGCTGCGTCTCAAATTTTCAATACCAATACGCTTACCTTTATAGTAAACCGAAACAAAGGCATCGCCTTGGCCAGCAGAAATAATTTTTTTGTTATGAATAAAGGCTTCTCGTAAAGTTTTGTAACTTCCTCCCATTGTCATTCGGGTACTGCCATCGTTTAAACTTTCGTTTGTAACTTTACCAAGTCCTTTTAATTTAGGAAAATTATAAGTGGCACGTTTTTTATAAACACCAACTTGTACTTTAAATTCTAAATCAGTAACTTCAATATCGCCAAATTCTTTTAAATACTCTTCGTTTAATTTTTGAATATCGTTTAAATCTATACTTTTTATAATTTTTGTAGAACTTATTAAATTAGAGTTTGAATTGTTACTTGCGTTAATATTTTTACTTTTATTATTATCTTTACTGGCATTTTCAAGTGTATTATAAACTGTGTTATCGCTTTTAGAGTTTATATTTTGTTTTTTGTTTTTTACAATTTGAGAGCTATCTTTTTTAATTTTAATGGCTTCAAAAAATAAATCGGTAATGTTTATTGCTTGATTACCAATTATTTTATTTTTATCGTAAGCAATTACTACTGCACTTTTTACACCTGCATTTTTTGCTTTATTATATAACTTTTCAATATCTTTTATTTTTTTTTCGTTACCGTAAGTGTAATGGTATTCGTTATTAACCATCGTTTCTGTAATACCATTTATACCGTTTCTATTTAAAATAGTTGTATCAACTTCGGTTTTACTTTTACCTAAATTAATTTTAAATGTAATGCCAACACCTTCCTTTATATCCATTAAAGTATCAACTACTGGCGTAAGATATTTTGAATTTGGTGAAGCAGAAGTAGTAACTTCGATTACATCAATTTCTTTGGTCACATTGTTTTTATTATTAAAAGTTTTATTGCTTAAATTTTCACTTACAATTTTTTTCAATTCATTACTTAACAAATTACCGTTTAAACCTTTTGTGTTAAACTTAATAGCCTCATCCTCAAAATTCATATTTGTTAATAAACTCGAGTCGGAAACTAAATTTTTAAATGCAAAATCATTTACAATGTCTTTTATTTTTCTTTGTTCAACGCCCAACCAAGTGGTAGAATCTACACACACAATTTCTTTTAGTGAACACACTAACTCTTTTTGATTTGTTTTTATATTCATTGTCACAACACCTAATAGTACTTTATGTCTGCCTTTATCTTTAAAGGTTACATCATGCGATTTTCCTCGTAATTTCCTCCCATCAACTTCAAAATAATAATCTTTAATCTTATTAAAAGGCAAATATGTCCAATCAGTATTTAAATTAAATTTTTTATTTTGTAAAACGGTATCTAAGCTATTTATTTTAAGTTGAATTACTGAATCAACTTTTAAATCGAAACTGGCTTGACTCATAAAAACCGCACGGGTAACCGAATCAATAATATTTAAGTTAATGGAGTAGCTTCCAGGTCCTGGAAAACAATGTCTTACAGTTAATCCTTTTTCTTTGGTACCATCTCCAAACGACCATTGATAGTAATAGCCTTTTGCCGAGTCGGTATTTAAAGTGCTTTCTTCAGTTAAGTTATAACAATAATCTTCAACAACTGGATCGGTACAATTTTTAAAAGAGGGCCAGGTTTGTTTAAAAAAGTAAATGTCATCTTGATTTTTTTTTATATTACTCGAAAAATAGCCACTTTCTTGCGTACTATCTATATAAATACTAAAGTCGTCAAACCTACTATTAATTGGGCTTCCAAGGTTTTGAATAGAGGAGCTTGTATCAATTTTTGTGCATTTATATATGTCCAAATTTCCATAACCGCCTAGTCGGTTACTTGTAAAATAAATTTCGGTTTCGCTTAAAATAAATGGAAAATATTCGTTTTCGGGCGAATTTAAAAAAGTGCAATTTTTAATATTTGTCCATTGATTATCTATTTTTTCGGCACAATAAATATCTGTTTTTCCTTTTCCATTAGGTAAATTTGCCGAAAAATAAAGGTTGCCTTTATACAAATAAGGATGCGCAGCCTGAAAAGTATCGGGTAATTGCAATTCTATTTTTGGTTGACCAAAATCGTTATTTTTAAATTCACTCGAAAAAATGGCTAATTTATATTTTTTTATTTTGTTGTTTATTTGCACATCGCCGCTATAATACAAACGTTTAGTTTCTTTATCAAAAAAACACGAGCCTTGATTTACATTCGTATTAATTTTTTTAGTTAAGGCATTAATATGTTTTATGGTAGCCGAATCAAAAACATGACCTTTAAAAATATCTAAAAATTGATGTTCAGTTTCTTTATCCATGTGGGTTACTGCTATTTTACGTTCTTTAGATGAAGTAAAATAAAAATCGTTTCCAATTTTAAAAGGACTAAATTCCGATTCGGAAGTATTAATATTTAAGGGTTTTACATCAATAGTTGATGAATCAAAAAGAAAAATAGTTTGAGAGAACATTTTTAAATTAATGAAAATGAACAATAAAAAACACCAACATTTAATCTTAAAAATCATTAGAAAAAGCGAGGTGATGGTGCATGAGAAAGTTTACCGAAAAAATAATTCAACATAATTTCATGCGAACCTGAATTAAATCTTTTAATAGTACCAATATTATAATCGTAAGCATAACCTATTTTAAATTTTTTATTTATTACCCAATCAAAATAAGCCACAAAGGCATCTCTATTTCTGTATGCTAAACCAACTCCTAAATCTTCGTTAAAATAAGCTGTTGCATTTATATCGAATTGTGTGGGTGAATTTTTTATTGCTCTCAACAAAACGCTTGGTTTTAAAACTACTTGGTCGCTTAACTTAATTATATAACCAGCAATTAAATTTAATTCATCTGATGGATTATTCCCATTTATATTTAATATTTCAGGTGATGAAATCCCCACATACATTTTTTTAGAATAATAAAAAATACCTGCGCTCGATATAATTGAATTTATAACTGGTGTATTTATATCAAATGTTGCATCGCCAGATGTAGTTGTTTTTAGCTTGCGATAATCATAAAACATTCTTCTATAACCTGGCATAATACCAAAAGCAATTTTACGTTTTCTGTCAATTTTTATACGGTAACTAAAAGCTATTTTTATGCTTTGGGTTGTTGTAAATCCAATAACATCGTTGTCATATTGTAAACCGATTGAAAAGTTTTTAGGTTTAACCTCCATACTTCCCATAATACCAGCGGTTTGAGGGGTTCCGTTAGCACCCAGCCATTGTTTACGGTAAAATAAAGTTACGTCTAAGGCACGACGCTGGCCAGCGTAGGCAGGATTTATTGAAAAAATATTAAGTAAATAGTTAGATGTAAGCGTAGAATGTTGCGCCCAAAAACTAATTGAGAACAACATTATAATAAATATGACAATTACTTTTTTCATTTGTATTTTATTATCGTTTAATAGTTATATAACCAGTTTTAATAGTGCCATCTAAATTTATAACATAAAAATAAGTGTCCTCAGCTAATGGGCTTCCGTTTTGGTTTAAGCCATTCCAATTATTATTGTATTGCCCATTTTCATAAACTAAATTACCCCAACGGTTTATTATTTTAACTTCAACTTTTGAATAGGAATCAATAAACGGAATTTCAAAATTATCATTTATACCATCACCATTTGGAGATATACCATTTGGTAGTGCAATATCTGTTAATTTAATAATTATTTGGTCAGTGGTTGTACCGCATACATCAGTAATACTCCATTGTAAAGTATTAATTCCAGGTTTTATATCACTAACTAAAGAGTTAAAAGTAGTTGGACTTGTAATATTTCCGGCACCGTTTACAAATGTCCACAAGCCTACACCAGGTGTTGGATTATTACCATACAAAGTAATTTCATTTATATTAATGATTGTATCATTACCAGCATTAGCTGGTATTGTAGGTGGCAATACCGTAATTACAACTGTATCTGTGCTTACAGGGCATATTCCATTTGCAACCGTCCAAACTAAAGTATTTGTAGAAAGGGATAAGCCATTAATATTAGAATTATTTAGATTTATATTAGTAATTGATGAAGCACCAGTAATAACAGACCAAGTACCTGTACCTATTAATGGATTTGTAGCATTTAAAGTCGCAGAAGTTAAACAATTTATTTGGTCAGATCCAGCATTAGCAGTTGAAGGTAATGCATCAATAATTATATTTACTGTACTTGTCGAAGCAGAGCAAAAGCCATTTGTAACATTCCATTGAAATATATTATTACCAATTGTTAAACCTGATAACGAAGAGTTGAAAACACTCGGAGTAACAATACTAGCTCCACCAAATAATACTGACCAAATACCGTTACCTAAAGTTGGAAGGGTAGCATTTAGATTAGAAGTGCTTACTGCGCAATAATTTTGATTGATTCCTGCATTGGCTGTGCTTGGCAACTGGTCAACATTTACTAAAACTGTAGCTGTTGAAGAGGAACAATTATTACTTATTGTCCAAGCAAAAATATTTATGCCAAAACCCAAATTTGTAATACTCGTATTTCCAGATGTTGGTGTTGTTATAATGCCACTCCCCGAAACTAGCGACCAACTTCCAGAACCAATAGCGGGAGCGTTTGCCGACATTATAACTGAACCACTTATACAAATACTTTGATTAGAACCAGCCAATGCTGCCGTCGGTAAAGGGTCTACCGTTATTTGAAGCGTAGAATTAGTTAAAGCGCAAACGCCATTTATAATATTCCATTGCAATACATTTATGCCTACACCTAAATTTGTAAGTGTAGTTGTGGTAGATGCGACAGATGTAATAGTTCCACTACCAGAAATTAAACTCCAACTGCCACTTCCTACTATTGGCACATTTCCACTAACAGTTGTAGTAGGATTTAAAACACATATTGTTTGGTTAGCGCTTGCAACTGCAACACTCGGAACCTGGTCAACCGTTATTGTTACGTTAGACGTCGATGAACCGCAACCGCCAAAAATTGACCATGCAAACACATTAGTTCCTAATCCTAAATTTGTAATGCTTGTTGTTTCTAAATTAATACTTGTGATAGTGCCGCTTCCACTTACTACACTCCACGAACCTGTTCCGATAGCTGCCGTATTAGCCGCCATTGTAACAATTGGGCTGGTAATACAAACGGTTTGGTTTCCGCCCGCATTTGCCATTGTAGCCATTGGTTGCACTGTAATTTGAACCGAAGCGGTTGAGGGTCCACAAACTCCGCTGGTAATTATCCATGCAAATACATTCGTTCCAACACTTAGGTTTGTTATAGCTGTTGTAACTGATGTTGCAGATGTTATAGTTCCACTGCCAGAAGCTAATGTCCATCCACCTATTCCAATTGTTGGGCTGTTTCCGTTAATTGTGGTTGAAGGGCTAGTTATGCACAATGTTTGGTTAGCACTGGTAACAGCTACGGTCGGAAGTTGATCAACTGTTATTGTAACATTTGAAACCGTTGAACCACATCCACCAAAAATCGTCCAGGCAAACACATTATTTCCTAATCCTAAATTTGTAACGGTTGAACTTTCAAAATTAATACTTGTTATAGTTCCAGTCCCACTAACTAAACTCCACAACCCTGTTCCAACCGCGGCAGTATTCGCTCCCATTGTAACCGATGCACTACTAATGCAAACGGTTTGGTTTCCGCCAGCGTTGGCGATAGTTGGGTTAGGATTAACAGTAATACTCACATCTGCAGTTGATAAACAAACCCCATTTGTAATTGCCCATTCAAATACATTTATACCTACGGCTAAACTGGTTACAGTTGTAATAGTTGAAGTGGGAGCTGTAATTGTCCCAGCACCCGAAGTTAAATTCCAACCACCTGTGCCAATAGCAGGTAGATTACTAATTATAGTTGCCGAGCCTGTGCTAACGCAAATTGTTTGATTGGAAATTGCTAATGCTGTTGTTGGAAGTTGGTCAACCTGCACACTCATTGTTGATGTGCTCGCATTGCAAATTCCGTTTGTAATTGTCCATTGTAAAACATTTAAACCTAAACTCAAACCTAAAACCCCACTTGTTGATAAATTTGGTGAAGAGACAAATCCAGTACCACTTGCAAACGTCCAAGTTCCAATACCAACTAAAGGTACATTTCCTGTTAATAAAGTAGTTGGCGAACTAATACACAAAATTTGATTGCTTCCTGCATTTGAAATCGTTGGCGCATCATCAACTTGTATTGTCATGGTTGCCGCTGTTGAGCCACAACCACCACTTGTTATTGTCCATTGTAATGTATTTATACCCACACTTAAGCTTGTAACACTCGAATTTGGTAATAAAGAATTTGTAATAACACCGTTACCTGCTGTTATCGCCCATACCCCCGTTCCAACAGTAGCCGTATTACCTGTTAGAGTAGTTGATGGTGAACTGATACAAACTGTTTGATTTAAGCCCACAGTTGCTAAACTCGGTAAATTATTAACTATAATTGCTACGGTTGAACTACTCGGGCTGCAAAATCCATTACTTATTGTCCACTGTAAAATGTTAGTTCCAGTTCCTAGCCCAAATAATGCACTAGTTTCCAAGGTAGGAGTAATAATACTTCCGATTCCAGTAAATATAGACCAAAAACCTGTACCGACAATGGCGTTATTACCCGCTAAAACTGTAGTTGGCGATAAAACACAAAGTGATTGTGGAGCTCCAGCACTTGCAATAGTTGGAACATTATCTACAGTAATTGCTACAGTTGAGGTACTA
>Ga0163144_10001443_pt1 | contig 56206 bp, 50 predicted proteins | sample OliLak19BULKMAT1_FD_123175 | JGI IMG/M metagenome (GOLD analysis project Ga0163144, IMG submission 123175) | Freshwater microbial mat bacterial communities from Lake Vanda, McMurdo Dry Valleys, Antarctica - Oligotrophic Lake LV.19.BULKMAT1 | ecosystem: Environmental > Aquatic > Freshwater >... | reverse complement strand
TCATGATCGAGTCCGCATCGAGCACGATCATATAGCGGTAACGCCGCCCCCAGCGCCGGAGAAAGTCGGCCACATTGCCCGCCTTCTTATTAATCGAATGACGACGTTTCCGATAAAAGATCTTCCCGAATCCGCCGACTTGCTTGCACAGCTCCACCCACGCCACTTCCTCCTGAATCCACTGGTTCGGCTGGTTCGAATCGCTCAGGACAAAGAAATCAAAGTGCTCCAACCGGCGCGTCTCCTGCACCGAACGAAACACGACGCGCAAGCCCTCAAACACGCGGCTCACATCTTCGTTGAAGACCGGCATCACGATGGCGGTCGACGCCAGAGTCGCGTCATCCAGTGACGGCAGCGTCGCCGTGATGCGCGAGCTGTCGCCTCCGCGGTTGATGACGTAGAGTCCCACCAGCGCGGTGCAAAACCCGGCGGCGACATGCGCAAACAAGATCACGAACAAAACCAGCAGCGCGACCTCGAGGCCGAGCAGCCCATTCGTCCAAAGCAGGTCCGCCATGAACCACGCGGCGATGCTCGTGAATGCAAAGATGGCGGAAAAAAACAGGAATCGCCGCCGGCTTAGCCGACGCGGGTTCATTTTCTCGGTCAGAAAGAGGCGCATGGCTCAGGTCCCGAAGCTCGAAGTTGAATCAGCGCGTCGCATAAAAAATTACCGCCAACGCCCCCGCGAACACGAGCCAGAGCAACAGCGTGCGCAGGATGGGCCAGCGCTCGATTCGCTCCATCGTTTCCCCGGCCGCTTCGGGAATGGGCCCCAAATCAATCGGACGAGGACTCATGTTGGAAACCGCCATGTCCGGTCCCGCTTGGATCACGCCGGCCCGCATCGCCGCCGAGAAATCCGGAGCGGGCTGCGCTCGATCAAGAAACGCGTACGGCCAACGCCGTGGGCCATCACAAAGCAACAGGGCCAGCCGGCCATCCACCGCAATGCGATCATGCGGCTGACCGCTGGCATCGAGCATGTCCGCAAACCACAGGTCCATGGCCTGCTCCGTCTCTTCGGCCGCGAGTCCAATCGGGTTCAAACTGGGATTTGCTTCGTGCCGCCGGGCTGCGCGCTCGAGCACTTGCTGGATGAGCCGACTCTGATGCAGGCGGTTGTGGATGCGGTGCGCCCGGAGATAATCCTCCACTCTTACATAGGCCGCATTCCATTGGTCCATGGTGCCGGTTCGCGGCCGAAACTCCGGCACAGTGGCGGAGCCGACACGCTCCTCCGAAGCTCCCGGATTCGTCTGCTCGACTGACGGCGGTCGACTCATGGTTGCCACAAATACGACCATGTCTCGGTTAGCGTCTCCGGTGGCTTGCGCAAGAAGCAGCGCAACTCCACCGGCCGCCCACTCCCGTCCGGCTTTATCGTGAACGCGACCCGCCAGGTTCCATTGATTGCATTCTTCTGGAGCGAGGAATGATTCAACGTCGCCCCGTCGCCGACTGAAACCTCGTGTTCCACGGGCGCGCCCGCCTGGAACGCCTGCAACTGGCGACCGTCAAAATCGACGACGAACCGCTCCAGCCCGGGCTCATAATACGCCGACTTGCCGTGGCGGGTGGACCGCACCACGCCCGCAGGCGGCCCGATCTGGTCGAGGAACCAATGTAAACGATATTCAAAGTCGACCGACTCACCCGCCGCAGGCGATTTTTCGGGGACCCAGAATGCAACGATGTTATCCTCGAACTCCGTCGCCGTCGGAATCTCGACGAGGCGAACACTCCCTTTTCCCCACGTCCCGACAGGCTCCACCCAAGCGCTGGGCCGGGAATGATACGAGGCTTCCAGATCCTGGTAATTTTCAAAATCCCGGTCGCGTTGAATCAATCCAAACGCCCGGGGATTTTCATCCGCGAAACTCGAAACTCGCACGCCGCGTGGATTGGCCAACGGCCGCCAGATCCACTCGTCCGCTCCGTTGTGAATGAGCAGGCCATCGGAGTCATGCACTTCCGGACGAAAGTCGCGCGTGGGGGAATTGGAGTTTTCGCCGTGCCAATACATGCTCGTGAGCGGCGCGATCCCGAAAACCGTCGCTTCCTTCCGCGCGAACACACTCGCCCGGACTTGCACCATCGTCGCCACTCCTGGTTTCACCGTGAACTGATACGCGCCCGCCACACTCTGGCTTTCCAGCATAGCGTACAGGACCAGAGTCGTGCTCGCCGGCTTCGGCGGCTCCAGCCAGAATGAAGTGAAGCGGGGAAACTCCTCGCCGTCCGGTTCGACTGTGTTCAACGCCAGGCCGCGCGCCGACAAACCATAAGCGGTGTCCGCACTCAAAAACCTGAAATAGCTGGCTCCGACGAACGATCCAATCTCCCGAAACGGCTGATCGCTCCCGCCAAACGGAAACATCAAACGAAACCCGGCGAACCCCATGCTCGCCGGCATCGTCCCTGCCTTGGCCGTCCAATAATTGAAGTACTCGCGAAGGAACGGCAACGGATGCTCCCGCGCTTCCTTCAGCTCATAGAGCCGCACGGTTTGATCGTACAGAAAACCAGGATGCAGAAACTGCACCTGAAACGGCAGTTGCTCCCGTTTCCACAGCGATCGATTACCATCAAACTCGATCTGCCGAAGCTCGTCGTAACTCAGTTGCCGCAGCCATTCAGGCACTTGGCCCTGCGGCGGAGCATACGGTTCCGCCGCGAGCGATTTCGCCCGCGTCCGGAGTTGTTCGAAAAATGTCGGATCGGCCGCACGGACAGTCGTGAAGACCGCCAGCATTCCGATCGACGCCAGCAAACGGACGGCGTATGTCATTGGTCAGAGGAAGAAGCCCAGCTGCTTCTCTGACACCGGCAGAGCGGCACGTTCCATTACCTTCAAAAGATCCTCCCAGATCATGCGTTTTGAGCGGTTTGATGGGTTCCGCAAAATGTAGCTGGGATGATACGTTACCATCAACGGCTTGCCGGCAAACGTGTGCCACTTCCCGCGCACTTCCCCGAGTACTTTGAATGAGCTGGCACCAAGCAAACCGTGCGCTGCCGTCGACCCCAAGGCGACGAGCAGATCCGGATTCACCACGTCGATTTGTGCCTGTAGATAAGGGAGACAATAACGCATCTCGTCCGCCGTGGGAGGCCGGTTTTCCAACTGCTCCTGACCTTCGGGGGTCGGAAGCTGGGGCCTCCAATTTAGGATGCTCGCGAGATAAACGCCCTCACGTTTCAGCCCCATGGCTTGGATCATCCGAGTCAGCAACTGGCCCGAGGGCCCGATAAACGGCTCGCCTTCGATCTCCTCCTCAGGTCCAGGAGCGTCCCCGATAAACATGATCTTCGCGTCCAATGATCCCGCGCCGAACACGGCTTTCCTGCCCGCGCGCAGCTGTGCCTGGCACGTCGCATCGTTCGCGAGTTGCTCGACCAAGGCCTGGCGACGCGTCTCCTTGTCTCCGGGCGGAAGCGTCACGTTCGGCGCCGGCGGCAAGGCCGGTGCCGAGGGCTCGGACTTCGCTTTCCGCGAGACGGGAGCAGCGGGGCGCGCAACCGCGGCGGCCGGTGCGGGAGCTTCCGCTGTGCCAGCCGATTGCTCCACGGATCGCCCCGAATCAGCCCCCGGCGCAGTGGATCGCGACTCCGATGCGCGCAGGGCCGTTTTTTCGGCAACAGGCGACTTAAGCGTCGAGCCAGCAGTGGCGACCTGCGCCGCCATCACCCGGCGGAGCGCCGCGACGGTTTCGCTTGAAACCGCGACGGTTTTCACGCCTGCCGTTTTCAGGCGGCGCAACTCGTCGGTCAAAGCATGAAGGGCTGTGCGCATGTCCGTTAGGTGCTCCGCGTCGAAAGCAATTTCTCAACGTGCTTCCCCAATAAATCGAATTCCAAATTGACCGCATCTCCGGGCTTCTTCTCCGACAGATTTGTGACGGCGCGCGTATGCGGGATAATCCAGACGCCAAACGCGGTGTCCACCACTTCCGAGATGGTGAGCGAAATTCCGTCGATCGCGATGCTCCCCTTGTGGACAATGTAACGCGTGGAGCCTTCCGGCACGCGCACGCGCAGAAAAACGTCCTTTCCCCGCGCTTCCAACACGTCGATTGTGCCCAGCGCGTCGATGTGCCCGGTCACAAAATGCCCCCCGACCTTGCCCCCAAAACGGAGGCTGCGCTCGAGATTGACCTTTGCGCCCGGCACGAGCGCGGAAAAATTGGTCAGCCGGCGCGTCTCTTCCAGCACATCGAACCGCAACGTCGTGGCGTCGAACTGTGCCACCGTCAGGCAGCACCCGTTGACCGCGATGCTATCGCCCGCCGTCAAGTCCACGAGCGCAGCCGCCGCCGAAACGGTCAGGCTCCATGCCTCCGCCTTGGACTCAAATGCGATCACCCGACCGGTCTCCTCGACGATGCCCGTAAACATAGGACCGCAGCAAATCGTGATTCTCCCGGCCGCCAAGCCGCAAACACCCGGTTTACGCGGGCTCTGCCCAAGGGCGCCGCAGCGGATGCAATGAATAGTCACCCCAATTCGGGCGTCTTACCGTATTGCCGTGAAGCTGATTTACGCTTATTCTCCGCCTGTTCATCTGTGTCCAACGACGTCGAAATCCTTTCGCCTGAATCCGAACGCGACCTCATTCAGCGTGCGCAGGCGGGCAATGAAGACGCGTTCGGCACGCTCATGCGGAGTCACTATGAACCGGTGTTTCGCCTCGTGAGTTCCATGCTGCGAGACGAACACAGTGCCCGGGATGTTTGCCAGGAAGTCTGGCTCACCGTCTGGAAGCGTCTTGGGACCTTTCGCGGCGACGCGAAATTCTCCACGTGGATCCATCCCATCGCCGTCCGTCGGGCGATCGATCACATGCGGGCGCGCAAGCGTTGGTTTAACCGGTTCATCCCGTTCCTTTCTGACACGGCCGGGGCCGACGAAGGTGGCACACAAAACACGGTGGCGGCCGCGCCTGAAGCGGTCGAAGCGAGCGATCCGCGCCAGGACCTGGAGCGAGTTGAGCGCACCGAGCGGTTTGAACGTGCGATCGCGGCACTTCCCCCCAAGCATCGCGCCGTACTCGCGTTACGCGAAATTCAAGGACTTTCATACGACGAAATTGCTGCCCACCTCGACATTGCACGAGGCACGGTGATGTCGCGTTTGTTTCACGCGCGCCGGCTATTGGTGCAAAAATTAGGAGACCTGCCATGAACAAAATCCACTTTCTGCTCGTTGCGTTATTCGCCTTGGGTTTCGCGCCCCTGACCGTGCAAGCCGCCGAAAATGCCTCGGCGCGCGCGATCCTGATTCTGGCGTCGCCAGAAAAGAAAGCCTCCGACCCGCGGCTGAGTTCCTACGTCGACAATCTACGCCGCATGATCCCGGGAAACATGGCGAGTTTTCAGGCCACCGGCGAGGGTTCCGCCTCTTTGAGTGTCCCAGGTCGCACCAATCTCTCATTGGACAAGGGCCACCGTCTCGAGATCGAGGCCGAACGCAGCGATAGCAACCGCGTTCGCCTCAACGTCCGATGGTTCAACGGCAACAGCGTCTTGCTCGATCAACCCGTAGCGGCGCAGCGCGGAAAACCCACGGTACTCGGCGGACCGAAGGCGGGGGGGAATGATGTGTGGGCCGTACTGCTCATCGTGAATTGAAGGCGCTTCAAATCGCTCATTTTCAGAGGCATCCTGGCCTCGCAAAGAAGCATTCCCGCTGCCGCCGATTTCAGGCCAGTTCCAGGAATAAAAGTGAATAAACCCGGAACCACTCTCGTCTCCCTGCCAAGCAACTCCGGCAAACTCCATGAACCGATCACCCACAACCGTCTCGTCCGCACCGCCTGCCCGCGTTGCTGCACTCAACAGAGACGCGGTGCGGAGTGAAACCGCCCGGGGCGATTTTCGCCTGAAAGGCACGTCATGAATTGTCACGAATCCCAAACGCTCCTTTTCGCGGAGCGCGACCGGTCGCTGGACCCGAATGAGCACACCGCCGTCGAGGCGCATCTGACCGGCTGCGCCGGATGCCGACGAATACGAGCGGGGCTGCAAGACGGGTTTGCGCTGTGGCGAAAACAACAGACGACCGTAACCGTCCCCAACGCCGAACGCGAATGGCACGCGGTGCGCCGGCGAATCCGGGGCGGCATGTCCCCCGAATCGACTGCGGCTCCCCGCCGTCGTCATTCCACCTTGTTTCCATGGCTCGCGGTTCCACTCAGTGCCGCCGCTGCGATCGCAATCGCGTTATACGTCGATCCTTTCGGCCTCGATAACCCGGAGCCGGTTCAACCGCGGACGCAATCCGTCCGAGTGGACGCCGCCGCCGCGTCCGGCGAGGCCTCGACCATGGTGTTTGTCGATGACAAGAGCGGCTGGCTGGTCGTCTGGGCCAACGACTCAGGATCAAGGCGGCTCTAGCCTACTCAACCGCCATGCAAGTTGGACCGCCGTAAAATCCCGGTTGAGCCGACCGCCGTCCAAGCACACGTTCCGACAGCCTTGAGACTCAGGTGAACGTCTACCGCAGTTTAACCCGGAGCACCGCTGTCTCATTGATCCGGCTCACCAGCATTACGAACTCCGGTTTCGTGTCGTCGCGCTCGATTTCGGTGAGCTTCGCGACGGCATCGGCAAAGGTTTTGATGACCACGCCGTCGATCTCCTGAATCCAGTCATCAAAGCGCAAACCCGCGATCGCGACCGGACTGCTGGGCTTCACGTAATGGACGATCGCTCCGGACGGTTCGGCGGCCTTGACGCGCCTCTCAATGGCGTCGCCGTAAACAAACTCCCGCGCGGTCAGCCCCATCCGGTCGAAATACTTTCGTTCCGCCTCACGAATTAATTTAGGCTCTTCCCCGAGCACTGCCCGCAAATCCAGACGTTCCATCCCGCGGAGTACCGTCAACGTCATCACGTCGCCCGGCGCCCGACGATCAATCTCCCGCTCGATATACCGAACTACAATCGTGTCCGGCTTAAGCTGCGGCAGCGGCGCTCCATCAATCGCGAGAATAATATCCCGCGGCTGCACCCCCGCTTTCTCCGCCGGACTCCCTTCCAGCACTTCACTCACGACCGCGCCCGATTGCGCCGAAAGATTCAAAAACTTCGCCACGTCCCGATCCATCGGTTCGAGCCCAAACGCCCCCAGCCACGCGAGGGGCCGCCCCGAAACCGTCTTCGGCACCCGATTCAGAAAAGGCAAAACTTCGTCCGCCAGCAGGATCGCGCTGCTCTCCTCGACGTTAATCAACAGCACCGCCGTACTGCGTGCGCCCCGCGAGAGCTGCAGAAACGTCTGGCCAAACGACGACAACGCCAGCCCCACGAAATGTCCTTGCCGATTGAATACAGGCAATCCCGGCGCTGCCACTTCCTGTTGCGCAATGCCCGTCCGCTGCGGGAGCGATTGGATAAACGCGATGTGACTCTGCAAAATGTACGGCGTGAAATCCTCGTCCTTCCCCCGTAAACCAATACCCCAGACGAAATCCGCCAGCGCGATTTTCCGCGACTCCACAGGCGCTGCATACGCTGTCACCGGAGTGAGTCGCACCCGGGTCGCCGCGTCCGCCCGGACAAAGTGCCAGCCGGTAAACGCGTCCTGCCCGATGTATTCTCCGGGCGTGCTCGTCGCTTCGCCCGGAAGGTAGACTTTAAAATCCTTCAGCTGCCACGTCGCGGCGCGCGGATCAATCGACCCCGCCGGGATGATAATGGTGCCATTCGCATCAATAACCGTGCCCATGGTCGCAGTCGGCCGCCGGTCGACTTCCGTCTCCGTGACGTACTCCACGGCCACGACGCTTTTCAACCGTTCGGCCCAGAGTACAGGCAAATCGGCCGCGTCGGCTGCGGCAGCGCGCGAAAAAAGCTGCGCCACCGCCAAAAATAAGAGCACACGACGAGTCAGAAGGGGGATCATGGTTGGAGAATGAACAATGACACGCGGCGGTTTCGCTGCGTCTCGAGCAAAGTCGGCGCGGGTTTGGTCTCATAGGCGGCATGCGCCGCTTTCACAATGTCGATCGAGCTGATCGGCAATTGATTCACTTTGGTGATGATATCGCCCCGCGACACCCCGGCCACGGCACCGGGAAAGCCAGGTTGCACGCCAATCACCAGGACGCCCAATTCGTTATCGAGTTGGTTCTCGCGCGCAAAGGTTCGCGACACCTTGCGAACGCTCAACCCCCAACGCTCGAGGGCGACCTCCTCGCCCACGCGGCTTTCGAGCTTCTCGGTCACCACGTCGTAGTCACGCATCTCGCCATTGCGCCTGGCTGACACCTTCAGCGTTGAACCCACGGGGCGGGTCGCGATCAGGTTTTGAATCGGTGGCAATTGCTCGGGAAAGCGACCGTCGACCTTCACGCCATCGATCAATAAAATGATATCGCCGCCGCGCAGCCCGGCTTTGGCCGCGGGCGACCCAGGATCGACGCTATTGACGAGGACGCCGCCGGAACTGAGTTCGAGCGAGTAAAAGTTCTCCAAGTCCTGCAGCGCTCCCGGCACCACGCCAATGTAGCTGCGCACGATCTCACCGTCCTTGGAGAGCCGTGACATGACGGTCTTGGCCGTCGCTGACGGAATCGCGAACCCAAGGTTGTTGGCGCCCATATAACCGCGGGAGGAAATGCCGACGACCTTGCCATCCGAGGTCACGAGGGGACCGCCCGAGTTACCGGGATTGATCGCCGCGTCGGTTTGCAGCCAGGTGTTGAACGCGCCCGTCTCGTAACCATTTACCGCGCGGGAATCTTCAAAGTAGCGATTCTTGTTCGAAACAATTCCGCGCGTCACCGTGCGGGTCAATCCATGCGGCGTGCCCACCGCAAACACCTCCTGCCCGGGAAAAAGTTTCTCGCTCTCGCCAAACGTCGCATAGGCCACCTTCCAACCGCGCCGTTTCACTTCATCCATATCGAGGCGCAGGACCGCCAAATCGGTCCAGTGATCCCAGCCCACGAGGGTCGCGCTGACGCGCTCGAGATTCGCCAGGGTGATATTGATCTCGACCGCGCGCGGGCTGACGACGTGCGCGTTGGTGAGAATCAGGCCATCGGCCGAAAGAATCACGCCTGAGCCGAGGCTCGCCGTGAAGCGCCGCGTGCCGGCTTCAAAGGCGACTTCCCGCACATCGATCCGCACGACAGCATCAAGCAAGCGGTTGAATCCGCGGCTCATGGCCGCGCGGCCGGGCACGTTTAGAAGAATCCCAAGGCAAAAGAGAGTTACGAGGGCGGAGATTGACCGGGCAGGGAAAGATTTCACAGTGGCGGATTTAACACGATGGCAACCAAGAGCACAGACTACAACTTCCATGAGATCGAGCCGCACTGGCAAACGTTCTGGGAGGAAAATCGCTCGTTTCGCGCGGAGAACAGCTCGCCGAAACCGAAGTATTACGTGCTCGACATGTTTCCGTATCCGTCCGGCGCCGGCCTGCACATCGGTCATCCGGAAGGCTACACGGGAACCGATATCATGGCCCGTTACAAACGAGCCAAGGGATTCAATGTCCTCCATCCCATCGGCTGGGACGCCTTCGGACTGCCCGCCGAACAGCATGCGGTTAAAACCGGGACTCATCCCGCGTCCAACACCCAGAACAACATCGTCAATTTCCGACGGCAGATCAAAGCGCTCGGCTTCTCGTACGACTGGGAGCGCGAAATCGACACGACCGATCCCAAGTACTTCCGCTGGACGCAATGGATCTTCCTCCAGCTCTTCCAACGCGGCCTGGCCTACGTCGACGAGCGTCCCGTCTGGTGGTGTCCGGAACTGCGGACCGTGCTGGCAAACGAAGAAGTGGTGGACGGAAAAAGCGAAGTCGGCGGGTTTCCCGTCGAGCGTCGCAACCTTCGCCAATGGGTCCTGCGCATCACCGCCTATGCCGAACGGCTGCTGGCGGACCTGAAGGATGTCGACTGGCCGGAATCCACTAAACGGATGCAGGAAGCCTGGATCGGACGCAGCGAAGGCGCGGAGATCCGCTTTGAGCTCGAAACCCCGAGCCTCGGCCAGCTAAAGGTTTTCACCACGCGGCCCGACACCTTGTTCGGCTGCACCTACATGGTGCTCGCCCCGGAGCATCCGCTCGTCGATGCCCTCACCACGGTGGAGCACAAAGATGCGGTCGAAGCCTACCGCAAGAGGGCCGCGGCCAAGAGCGATCTCGAGCGCACCGACCTTGCCAAGGACAAATCCGGCGTGTTCAGCGGCGCGTATGCGATCAACCCGGTCAACCACGCCCGCGTTCCCATCTGGATCGCCGACTATGTGCTCATGGGCTACGGCACCGGCGCAATCATGGCCGTGCCCGCGCACGATGAGCGCGATTACGAATTCGCCGTGCAGTTCAAGCTGCCAATCGTGCAGGTCATCGCGAAGTCCGACAGCGACGGCGAAACCAAACTGCCGTACGTGGGTGACGGTCACCTCATCAACTCGCCCGGGTACGACGGGCTACCTTGGCCGGATGCGAAACAGAAGATCACCGCTGATCTGGCGAGCCGCGATGTCGCCAAGGCCACGATCAATTACAAGCTGCGCGACTGGCTGTTTTCCCGCCAACGCTACTGGGGCGAACCATTCCCGATCGTCTGGGTCAACGCGACCGACTACGCGCGCGCTCAAACCGTGCGCCAGGATCTGCCGGCCGACACGGTGACATTTGTCCAGGACGGCGAGACGCACTTCGCACTGCCGCTGCCCGCGCAGGCCCTACCGCTCGAGTTGCCCAGTGTGCAGTCGTATCTGCCGAGCGGCACCGGCGAAAGTCCGCTGGCCAATGAAACCCGCTGGATGGATATCTGGCTGAACGTTGAAACCGGCTCGGCGATCCCCTCCTCGGAACCGCAGCCAGCCGCGCCCGGGGTCTGGGTTCATGGTCGCCGGGAAACCAACACCATGCCGCAATGGGCGGGCTCGTGCTGGTATTACCTGCGTTTCGTCGACCCCAGGAACGCGGACGCCCTCGCCTCGCCTGACGCGCTCAAGTACTGGGGCGTGCCCGATCTCTATGTCGGTGGCGCCGAGCACGCGGTGTTGCACCTGCTGTATGCGCGTTTCTGGCACAAGGTGCTCTTCGATCTCGGCATCGTGCCGCAATCCGAGCCCTTCACCAAACTGTTCCACCAAGGTATCATCCTGGGCGAGGACGGCGAAAAGATGTCGAAGAGCCGTGGTAACGTGGTGAATCCCGACACGATCATCGCATCTCACGGCACCGATACGCTCCGTCTGTATTTGATGTTCCTCGGTCCGCTCGAGGCGATGAAGCCGTGGAGTCCCCGCGGCATCGAAGGGGTGCACCGTTTCCTCCATAAAGTCTGGCGCGAGTTGATCGCGCAGGACGGCAGCGTGCACGCGCGCATCACATCGGGCGCGGCCGAACCGGCCGAGCTCACCAAACTGCTGCACGAAACCATCAAAAAAGTCGGCGACGACATCGAGAGCCTGCGACTCAACACCGCGATCTCGCAGATGATGATTTTCTCCAACGCGCTTCAGAAAGCACCGGTGGTTTCACGCGAGACCGCACTGGCTTTCCTGCAGCTGCTCGCCCCGTTCGCACCCCATATCACGGAAGAACTCTGGGAGCGGCTCGGAGGCGTCGGCACCGTCATGATGGCGCCCTGGCCCGCGTACGATCCGGCGAAGCTGGTCACCTCCGAGGTCAAACTCGTGTTTCAGGTGAACGGCAAACACCGGGGCGACCAGTTGGTCCCGGTCGGTATCACGCAAGACGCCGCCCTCGCCCTCGCCCAAGAAAATACCAAGGTCGCCCCGCATCTCGCCGGCAAGGAAGTGAAGCGCGTGATCTACATTCCCAACAAGATTCTCAACATCGTCGTCGCCTAACGTGAAACAGGCATTCCTGCCTGTCCTGTCCCCGGTGACACAGGCATTCCTGCCTGTTCTGTCCCCGGTGACACAGGCATTCCTGCCTGTCCTCAATTCCGACGGACAGGAATGTCCGTGTCACACCCTGTCACATCCTCCCTGCGCCCGTGGCCCTGCCCTCCGCCTATCTTCCCGCTGACTTCGATCGCACGCGTCCGCTCACGCTGATCGCCGGACAAGGCATTTATCCGATGATGATCGCGGCGGCCGTGCGGGCCGCCGGCGTTCCGCTGCGGCTGGTCGCGTTTGAGGAAGAGACGCGCCCGGAGTTGATCGCCTCGTTTTCCTCCGCCGAGCATCGCGTATTCAAAGTGGGACAACTCGGACACATGCTTAATGCCCTCCGCGAATTCGATTCCGGCTCCGCCATCATGGCCGGGCAGATCACGCCGCGGCGATTGTTCAAAGGGCTTCACCCCGATTTCAAGGCCACCCGGATTCTGTTTTCCCTGAAGCGCCGCAATGCCGAAACCATCTTCGGGGCCATTGCCAGCGAGATCGAAGCGTTGGGCGTCGCCCTCCTCGACGCCCGCTCGTTTCTGGATGAACACCTCGCGAGCCCGGGGTGCATGACCGGAAAGAAATTCTCCATCGAGCAGGACTATGTGGATCATGGAGTGCACATCGCGCGGGAATGCGCCCGGCTCGACATCGGCCAGGGCTGCGTGGTGCGCAAAGGCACCGTCCTCGCAGTCGAGGCCTTCGAAGGCACGGACGAAATGCTACGTCGCGCCGGAGGCTTTAAAACCGATGGAACGCTCTTCGTGAAGACCGTGAAACCGCGCCAGGATTGGCGATTCGATGTGCCCTGTTTCGGCCAGAAAACTTTGGAAACCATGCGCGAGGCCCAGCTCACGGCCGCCGCGCTGGAAGCCGGCAAAGTTCTCATTCTCGACAAGCCCGCCGTGCTGAAACAAGCCCGCGCGTGGGGCATCGAGATCCTCGGTTTCGAGTGAACCCGCTCCGCCACCCTGGCCTTGAGGTACCCGATCAATCAGACATTTCCCTCGCCGCTTGCGCGGAACCTGGGATCACTCCACCTTAACTCCGCCATGCAAAAAGACGTCGTCGCCGTCACTATCAAGGGGGTTATGCCCACCGCCAACGGCTGCGCCGTATTCCTCGGCAACGAGGACAAGACGTTCGTGATCTACGTGGATCATTCCGTCGGGAACGCGATCCAGATGACTCTGAGCGGCGTGAAGAAGGACCGACCACTGACCCATGATTTAATCGGCAGCATCCTGCTTGGCCTCGGCGCCGAGCTCGATCACGTGGTGGTGAATGACGCCCGGGACGGGACGTTCTTCGCCCGCATTCTCCTTCGGATGGAGAACGAACTCGGCAAAAAGATCGTCGAGCTCGATGCTCGTCCCAGCGATTCCATCGTGCTGGCACTCCAGCAGAAACGTTCCATCTTCGTCGCCCGCGCGGTATTCGATGGCGTCGAGGATATGACCGAAATTCTCGAGCGCGTGCTGAAACAGCAGTCCGAGGACACCGACGAAGAGAAGACCTGATTAGCCCGCATGCTTCCCTTCAGCACTTCCCTGCCGCCCGGGCAGCAGGCGGGCAGCCCGCTCACCGCGCTGGCCCCGATGCAAGACGTCACGGATCTCGCCTTCATGGGCCTGACCGCGCACTACGGTGCCCCGGACTATTTTTTCACCGAGTTCTTCCGCGTCCACGCGCACTCACGCCCGGAAAAACACATCCTGCGCTCAATCACCGAGAACACGACCGGCCGCCCCGTGTTTGCCCAGCTGATCGGCGAAGAACTGTGCCACCTCCAACGCACCGCAGAGGAGCTGCTCCGCCATAACGTCGCCGGCATCGACCTGAACATGGGCTGCCCGGCCCCGAAGGTTTACAAAAAAAACGTCGGCGGCGGTCTCCTGCGGGAGCCCGCGAAAATCGGGGAAATCCTGCGCCTGCTTCGCGCCACGGTGCCGGGACTTTTCACCGTCAAGATGCGCATCGGGTTTGAGAATACAGCGAACTACGACCGGATTCTCGATCTCATCGGCGAGCACAAGGTCGACCTCCTCAGCGTGCACGGACGCACCGTGAAGGAGATGTATCGGAGCGAAGTGCACTACGACATGATCGCTCATGCCGTCCAACGCGTGCCGTGCCCGGTGCTGGCCAACGGCAACGTCACGTCAGCCCGCCGCGCCGTGGAAATCGTACGCGAGACCGGAGCGGCCGGGGTCATGATCGGCCGCCACGCCATTCGGAATCCGTGGATTTTCCAGCAGTGTCGCGAACACTTCAACGGCGGCGTCGCCAGCCGGCGCACGCTGGCGGACGTACGCGAATACGTGGACCGACTTTATCGCGCGACGCAGACCCCGGAATTCGCCGGCCCGTACCACGTGAACAAGATGAAGAAGTACCTCAACTTCGTCGGACAAAGCGTGGATCCCACAGGTGCGTTTCTTCACGACATGCGGCGCACCCAAACCGAAGCCGAACTGTTCGCCGTCTGCGATCGCCACCTGCTGACCGAGCCCGATCGAGAGTTTCCTCCGGAGCCATTCGCCGGCGTCATCGCCCGTCCGAACTGCGAGACCCCGGGTGCTACGGCGGACGGTTGCTCACTCGAGACGATTACCGCCTGACCGCCGTTCTCGACCTGAGATTGCGAGAGCTGGGATTCGCGATCTGAAACCAAAGGTCGCTCAACGCGGCTCCAGAAACTCCTGAACCAGCGGCACAATTTCTTCGTGGGCGTCATCGAGCACGTAATGGCCCGCATCGGCGATCCGATGCACGCGCGCCCGCGGATAAATTTCCCGCCAACGCGCTAGAAAGGAATCGTTGAAACAGAAATCCCGGCCGCCCCACGCGATCAAAATGGGATGCGACTCAAACTGCGTGAGTCCCTGCTCCACCGCCTGCAACGTTACCCACGTGGGGTGAGACTTTTCGAGCGGGATGTCCTGCACGAAAGCACTCACCGCCACGCGCGTTCCCCAACGGTTATAGGGCAGCAAGTACCCGCGTTTCTCCTCCGCCGTCAGCGTGCGGCGATGCATGGCCATCCACGTCGCCGGCCCCGCAAAGCCATTCGCACCCCGCACGAGGAGCGGTCCCAGCCAGGGCGCTTTGCACAACGCGATTCGCGCCGGGATCCGTTCCGAGGTGAACGCCGCCGTATTCAGAATTACGATGCGACCAACCAGTTCAGGATGACGCGCGGCGAAGCCAAACCCAATCGCCCCGCCCCAATCGTGTACGACCAGATGGACCCGCTTCAGCCCAAGGCTTGAGACCAGCGCCTCCAAGTCCGCGATTCGGGTCTCCAGGGTGTAGGGGTAATTCGCGGGTTTTTCGGAGAGCCCCATGCCGACGTGATCAGGTGCGATGCAACGATGCATCGGACGCAGCGCGCGAACCAAGCCGCGATAATAGTACGACCACGTGGGGTTTCCATGAACCATCAACACCGCCTCCGCCGAGCGCGGGCCCTCATCGAGATAGCTCATCCGCGCCCCGCGCGGCGTGACGAACGTGTACGGCTGAAACGGATACTCCGCGTTGAGCCACTCCGGCAAAACCGCGGCTGTTTGCGCGACGGCGTTCATCACCATTCGAGCGCCAGCATCAGGCAGTTCAGGCCACTGCCGATTCCGAGCAGCCCGACGCGATCACCGGGCCGCACCGCACCCGCCTCGACCGCGGCGGCCAACGTCGCGGGCAAGGCGACTGAGCCCGTGTTACCCAAGGTTTCAAAGGTCGAAAAATCCTTCGCGAGGTCGAGGTCGAGCGCCTCGTACAGCTTCCGGCGATGCGTACTGCCCACCTGGTGACAAATAAAACGATCAAAGCCCCCGCCCTGCTCAGCGGTGAAGTCGGTCCACGTCTCGCGGGCGAGCGCGACGCCGGCCAGCAGCAACTGCTCGGAATCCGTCTGCATCGCGAGCGACTCCGCCCCATCGGTATCGCCCTGACAAAGTTCGCTGTGTTGCGTCGCCGCGCGCGCGACGCCGCCAAGCAGCCGGTGGCCGTGGCTGGGAACAAGGGAACGATGACACACTACTGCGGCCACCGCTCCCGATCCGATCGTGAGATTGGCGAAGTACGGCTTGATCTCGTTCCGCGTGAGCGAGCGCTCGACCAGCATTCGCAACGTTTGATCGACGAGTGGACGGCCGTTTTCTCCGGCGACGACCAAGGCGCAGCGAATGTTGCCCGACTCGATCAGACCGGCGGCCACGGTCAGTGAATTCAGGAAACCGAGACACGCATTCGAGACATCGAAAATCTGTGCGGTCGAGGGCAACCCGATCTTGCGATGCGCAAACGACGCGGTCGCCGGTTCGAGCATGTCGCGACTCACCGCGGAATGAATGAACAATTCAACCTGCTCCGGCTTGAGCTGGCTCCTGGCCAGGACGGCGCGACCCGCCGACGCGCTCGCATCGGAGGGCCGGGTGCCTTCCGGCCACATCCTCCGCTCCCGGATTCCGGTCATGAGCTCGAGCCGGCCGAACGGAAGTTTCAGCCGCTCGTAAAGCGGACGCAGCCGCTCCTCGATCTGCGCGGAGGTCCAGACTTCCTCGGGCAACGCCACCGCGAGCGACTCGATGCAAACGTGATCGAACTTCATGGTTTCGAGCCTTGAGCCGGCGGAGTGAGGCGCATCGCGAGGCGGACGATTTCCTGGTCGAAATAATTCGAGCCGAGCCCCGCGTCCACGACGAGGGTGGTGCCGTTGATTCCGCTGCTGCGACCACTGAGCAGGAAGAGCACCGTGTTCGCGACCTCCTGTGTCTCCAGATTCCTGTTACGGAAGGTGAGTTTCTCCGCGAAGAGATAACTTTCCAGATAGCCCGGGATGCCGGCCGACGCGCTCGTCTTCAGCGGACCGGCGCCCACGACATTGAAACGCACCGCGGTGTCTGCACTGAAGGACTTCGCCAGAAAACGCACGCTGGACTCGAGCGCCGCTTTGATCGGTCCCATGTAACCGTAATTGTCGGGCGTCACGAGCAGTGACGAGATTCCAATCGTCACGACCGATGCATCCGTCGCGAGGTGCGGTTTGAAGGCGCGCGCGATTTCCACGAGGGAAAAAGCGGAGACGGCGGTCGCCTGCAAGAAGTCGGCGCGCTTGGTCTCGTGAAACGGTTTGAAACCCTCGCTGTAATTCGCGAACGCGATCGAGTGCAAGATGCCGTGCAGCGGGGCGTGTCCGGCCGCGGCGATCTCCGCCGCGAGGGAATCGACCGCGCCGGGTTGCTCCACATCGCAAAGGAAAACCGGCTTGCCCGCGAGCAAGGCTTCGAGCGACTTCCGCCGCGCTTCCGAACGCACGCTATAGAGGACGCGGGCGCCCTGCTCTTCCAAGGATTTCGCCACGAACCAAGCCACGCTCTTGCGATTGGCGACGCCAAAGACGAGGAGTGTTTTTCCGGTGAGCTGAAGAAAATCAGGCATGGGTTCGAGACCGAAGGAAGCGAGGTGCGGGTGCGAGGGGCGAGCCTCGGCGACCAAGACTGCCGCTAAGCTCGGTGGGAGTGGCGTTGGGATTCTACTCGCTAGGTTTGGGCGTTTTCCAGGCCACCGCGAAGTCGACGCTCAACACGCGCGTGCCATCCTCTTTCTTGATGGCTCCGCTGAGCATGGTGAACCCACCCAGCGCATCCTTCTGTTTCACTTCGAGCAAAATGGTATCGCCGGGATAAATCGGACTGCGAAAGCGGACGTCGCTGATCTTCGCGATCAGGGGCACGCCTTCACCCGGTTTCTCTACCGCGGCCCGGGCCTTGAGCGCCATGTAACACGCGGCCGTCTGAAACACCGCTTCGCACAGCAGAACGCCCGGCGTGATCGGCGCATTGGGATAATGTCCACGATAGAAATCCTCCTCCGCGCGCCAGGTCCGCTTCGCAACCAACCCTTCGGCGGATGCGCTGACAATTTCATCCACGAAGAGGAACGGCGGACGGTGCGGAATCAGATCAGTGACGGTGTGCATCGAAAAAGTGCGGTGGAGAAAAGCGGGCCGTGGATTCTGAATGTATCCTAAAAATACTTACAGCCTCAGCCGGTGGCAGCGACGCCGGGATTCTCTGTAACGGTGGTTCCGGCCTGCTTCTGCTGAAAGAGATACTTGTCGATCTTGTTCGAGACGATCACCCCGTAGTTGATGGTGCCCAGCCAGCCCGACATGATGATCCCGACCGAACCGGCGTGATGAAGTCCGGGGAGCTTCCCGGGCAGATCCATCGACACCTTGAGCCCTTCGAATTTGGTGCCAAACGACGTGCCCTTGGAATGAGTCGTGTAACGTTCGATCGTTCGCGGCGTCGCTGCTTCCATCCAGTCGATCTTCGCGCGCACGTCAGGAATGAACCGCTCCAGCGCCGTCACTGACTCGTCGATCAGACGCTGTTTTTCCCGGTCGTACGCTTCCTCCGACAACCGCTCCCAATCTCCGTATTGGCCGTTCAAGGACACGACGACCGTGTAGCGATCCGACCCCGGACGGGTATCGGGATAATAGACGGAGAACGTACGACTGGTGGTGTTGAACGCGGTCAGCTCGGTGCTGCTGAAATTCGGATTGGCCGAGGTGAAAACGAGGTCGCCGATGTGAGGAATGCTCTCACCCTTGCGGATCCCAAGATAGACCTGACAGGAGCTCGAGTTGATCCGAACCGCCTGCGCCGCCTCCACGTAGTCAGCGGGAAAGTTTTGCTCCCCCGCCAACCGGAAAATGGTATTTTTAATGTTCGCGTTGGAGAGCACGGCCTTGGCGCGAACGATGCGCCCGTTGGTGGCGACGATGCCGCAAGCCACCTTTTGTCCGTCTCGTTCTTCGACGAGAATGCGGTCGACGAGCACCTTCTTCCGCAATTCGACGCCATTGCGCTTCAGCTCGTCCACCATCTTCGCGATCAGCAGGTCGGAGCCACCGCGAAACGTGAACACGCCCGAACCCATGAAGTTCGAGAAAACGATGCCGTAGGTGATCGCTGGGTCGTCGAGCGTCGAACCGTTGGCGTACGCAATCGGCTCCATCAGCAACCGCTTGACGTCATCGCGGCCGGGGAAAAACCGCTCCAGCATCTCACCGGTGGTCTCCGGGTTGTTGTCGTAAAAATTCATCGACCGGAGGTGGTCGTAGAATTTTTCCACATGCGCCCGGTCGAGTTTGAACTGCTCGACCAGGACGCGCGTGTAATCCTCGCGCGTGAAGGTCGTCCAGACATCCATCTGCGGGTTCACGAACCGGATGCCCTTCAGCTGCACGATCGAATCGGCGATTTCCTTGGTCCAGTATTTGCGGCAGGATTTGATCATCCCCACCGGAAAGCCATGCAGCGAAATGTCGAAGATGTGGCCGCCCTTCCGCGTAAACCACGTCGCCAGGCCGCCGTACTGATAATGGTGTTCGAGCAGCAACACGCGATGCCCCGCCTTCGCGAGCACATTGGCGCCCGTAAGGCCGCCCAAACCGCTGCCGATCACGATCACATCATACTCATCGGCGACACCTTTAAGCCAGTCGTAAGCCATGAAAGAACAAGAGTGAACGCCCGCTCGCGCGAAGCGCAATGCGGATTGTGTTGGAACGTACTATCCGCGCATCTGCCGGTTGGCGGTAGCCGCGGAGGTGTTTTGGAAGAGGCACGGGCAGCCCGCCCGTGGGATTGGGGGAATTTATCAGACATGGGCAAGATGCCCATGCCACCTTGGAAGACCGACAATCCGAAGATGCGCCCAAGCGCCAGTCGGGTCCGCGCCTAACCTTTTTGCAAGATGTGAAAATTCGCCATCGAGATGCCGCTGAGCATCGCACCCACGATTCCGAGAAACCCTTGGTCGGTCCCGCAGAGGTACAGATTGGAAAAGGCCGTCCGCCCATCGCGGACTTTTTGCGGTGCGCCGTAGATCGCCCCGTTCACGTGCCCCGTGAACTTGGTGATCGTGCGCGGCGTAAACATGTCGGTCGCGAGAATTCCGCGCGCCAGGCGTTCATCGTCGACCGCCGGCAGAAAGCGTCGCGCGCTGCGCTGCACTGCATCAAAGACGCGGCGTTTTTCGTTCTGATAGGCTTCTTCCGGCAACGAGAACCAAGGCGGGGGATTCGCGAGGCATGTGACCCGGAACACGCCTTCCGGCAATCTGCGGTCGGGCCCGAAATCGAAGTTATTGGGAAGGCAGATCACACCACTCCGGGTGTCCACCGGCGTTTCCGGGCACGCATAGTCGAAACGCGGCGAGTCGTTGAAAAACACAATCGTGTCGTCACCCCAGCCCAACGCCGCCGGTTGCTCCTGCAGAATCGTGATCGTTTCCACGAACGAGAGGCGCCCGGGAGCCGGACGTCCGGCCGTCGAAAGAGCAAGCGCATCGCCGTCAGCGTTGGGCGAAGGCCCCCCGACCAAAGCCTGGGTTTCCGGCGCGCCGATCGACGAGATGATGTGGTCAGCCGTCACCTCGGAACCGTCATCGAGCAGGAGCGCACTCGCGCGGTTTTCGTGGGTAAAAATCCGCCGCACGCCACATTTCATCCGGCGCTCTCCACCGGCGGCACGATACTTTTCGAGCAGCACGCGAATGACCACGCGCACGCCCTCGAACGGTCGCGCGAAACCTTCGAGAAAGAGCGCCTTGAACATGATTACGAACTGGCCGAACTCCATGTCGTGTTCGGTGGCGCTGCCATAATACATCACGGGACAGAACAGCATGTCCTCGAGGAGCGGATCCGTGACGTAACGCCGTACAATCGCACGCGCCGATTCAGGGGCTGCGGTCAGGGAAACGTCATCGTACGTGCGCACGAGATTGACGAGCTGGCGAAAGCCGTCGATCTGGGCTGGGAAATGCGCTGCGACTTCGCTTTCGAAGACCGCAAAATCGTTCGTGAAGCGCAGGGAGGTTTCGCTGTTCGGGCCAAAGGCGACGCGTGACTGTTTCTGTTCGCAAAGCGCAAACTCATCCCGATCGATGCGCAGCTGCCGGAGCAGCTTGGTGAGCGGCGTTCCCTTCACTCCGGGACGAACAAAATTCGTCATCGCATGCAGCCCGACGTCGTACTTGCGCCCCCCGATGCTATAAAAACTATTGAGCCCACCCGACGCGTTATGGCGCTCAAAAATGCAGACCTTTTTGCCAAAATGAGCCAGTCGAATGCCGGCTGCGAGGCCCGACATGCCGGCGCCGATAATGGCGACGTCGTAATGCGAAATGGAATTCACGCCGGTGAGCCGAAGGTGTGAAGGGTGAAACGGAGCAGGCCGGAGATCGCCGTGCCTGCACGGCGGGGCCAGCGGTCCCGCCCCCACCTGGTGCAATCGCCGCGGTTAATCACGACGCGGCTCGCCGTGTTAACCGCTCAGCCTTTGGCGGCGAGCGCGTTGAACTTCGGCGTCAGATACTCGGCACAGCTGTCGAGGGAGGCGAGCTGGACGTAATCCGCCTCGGGAACCTCGATGCCGTGGCGCTTGCGCAGTTCCATGACAATGTCCAGGAAATCCATGCTATCGAGCTGCATCTGGTCGCGAAGACGGACGTCAGGTTTGACGTTGCCCAGATCCTCATCCGGCGCGATGTCGGCGATGATCTCGAGCACAACCTTTTTGCATTCGTCTTTTGTCATAGTCAATTGAGGCGGAATTAGGGGACAAAACGTCGAACAATCAACGTGGAATTTATCCCCAACATGCCGAAGGAATTATTCAGGATGGTATCCACTTTGGCAACCTTGCGCGGCTGATTCAACACGAGGCCGGGCAACGCGCAGAGCGGGTCGAGGTCGTCGACGTTGATCGTAGGATGCACTGTGAGATCATCAAACGACGGCAGATTGCCCGCCAGCTCGAGGGCACCCGCGGCGCCCATCGCATGGCCGATGTAGCTCTTGGTGTTGTTGATGTGAGTGTCAGGGCAGCCTTCGCCGAAGACCGCCCGGATCGCCTCACACTCCTGGATGTCGCCCAACGGAGTCGCCGTGGCGTGGGTGTTCACAATGTGGATATCGCGCGCTTCCAATCCGTCCCGGCGAAGGGCGGCGCGGACGCACTCGGCCTGACGAACCGGGTTGGGCAGGACGTAATCACTGGCATCGCTGTTCACATGGTAACCGGAAATCTCGCCATAGATCTTCGCTCCGCGCGCCAAAGCATCGTCGAGGCGCTCCAAGGTGTAGAGACAACCGCCTTCGGAAATCACGATGCCGTTGCGCGCCTTGTCGAAGGGCCGCGACGCTTTCTTGGGATCCTCATGCGTCGCCAGCGCATTCTGCGATTTGAAGCCCGCGAAAATACCAAACGTGTGAATGCTTTCGCTGACTCCCCCGCAGAGTGCGAAATCCACCTCGCCGAGTCGGAGCATCTGCGAAGCATGGATCAGTCCCAGATTTCCCGCCGCGCAGGCCGCACCAATGGTGTAGGCCGGACCCGTGATTCCAAGATTGAGGGAAGCCTCGCCCGCGGGGTTATTGGCGACCGTGCGCGGATTGTGATAATGCGACCAGTACTTCGTATCGTAATTAAATTTTGAGATATTGTAGATCTCGTTCTCGGTCTCGACGTTACCGTGCTCGGTACAACCGATATAAATGCCGACCCGGTCTTTGGGGAGCGTCTCGAGGTTGACTCCGCTGTCGGCCATGGCCTCCCGCGCGCAGTAGATCGAAATGCTCCCCGCCCGCGTCCCCACCCTTAACTCCTTTTTCTTTTGATATTTGAGCGGATCATAATGGCAGACACCTGCGAGCTGCGTCCCCATATAGCGAATCTCCATCCGTCCGATGCCGGCCACGCCGTTGAGCAAGTTCTGCCGGAATTCCGGGAGCGAATTGCCATTGGGCGAGGTCAATCCGACCCCTGTGATCACGACGCGAGACTGCTGGGACTGCTTCATCAGGTGTAAACGGAAATCGCTAGCCATCGCCTCGCTGAAAGCAATACAACGCTGCTGTCTCTTGCTTCGCGCACGCTTTGTTCTGGTTGCAAATCATTCGCGGCACCTGACTCGGGTCTTTTCCCAGGATTTTTTTCCCATATGAACGTTCTTGTCGTCGGAGGTGCCGGTTACATCGGCAGTCACTGCGTCCGCCAACTCATCACTGCGGGCCATCGGCCGGTGGTGCTCGACAACCTCGTGTATGGTCATCGCGCCGCCGTCGCTGCCACCGTGCCGCTCCATGAGGGCAATCTCGGCGATGAAGCATTCGTCCGCCGCATCCTGCGCGAGGAGAAGATCGAGATCGTGATGCACTTTGCGGCCTACTGCTACGTCGGCGAGTCGGTCACCGATCCGCTGAAGTATTATTTCAACAACGTGGTGGCGACGCTGCACCTGTTGAACGCGATGTTGGAAGAAGGTGTGACGAAGTTCGTATTTTCCTCGACGTGCGCGACCTTCGGTGTGCCGGAAACGCTGCCGATTCACGAGACCCTGCCACAGGCTCCGATCAACCCGTACGGCCAGACTAAACTCGATATCGAGAACGCGCTGAAGTCGCTCGCCCATGCCAATGGGCTGAGTTTTGCGGCGTTCCGGTACTTCAATGCTGCAGGCGCGTCCGAAGATGGATCCATTGGCGAGGACCATCATCCCGAGACGCACCTAATCCCAGTCGCGATCGATGTCGCGATCGGCAAGCGCCCGCACCTGCAGCTCTTCGGAACCGACTACCCGACGCCGGACGGCACTTGCCTGCGGGATTATGTTCACGTCGACGACCTGAGCCGGGCGCACATTGCGGTGTTCGATCAGCTCGCCACGCCGGGAGCCCAGCTTTTCTACAATCTCGGTACCGGCACCCCCACTTCCAATCGCGAGGTTATCCGAGCGGTGGAGAAGATCGTGGGCAAACCGGTCAAAGTCATCGAAAGCCCACGGCGGCCGGGCGATCCGCCGGCACTCTTCGCTGATTCGAGCAAGGCCCAACGCGAACTGAGTTGGACCGTGAAATTTCCCACCATCGAGGCCACCGTGGCGACGGCATGGAAGTGGCACGCATCGCATCCGAGCGGTTACGACGACCGCTAAAACGCAGCACTTCGACCGAGCGCATTCAGGTTTTAAGGTCCGCGTCAAGTCCCTCGTCTACCGAATATTCGGCAATTTTCATGAGCGTATTCCACAAACGGCTTATTGAAGCTGGCTGCGGAGGGTCGAGCGATGAAGCCGTGGGTCGGATCTAGAAGGGGTTCTGGAGTCCTACAAAACATCCATGTGCTCGGCCCTCCGTTATATTTTTCCCGGGCGCCGGAAGCCCGCCTTGGAGCGCATCGCGGCCACGGTTTGGGAAACACCGCACGGCTCCTCTTTCCTCCCCAACTTTAGCCGGTCGATTAACCGGAATTCAAAGACGCGGCGTGGCCGGCTTATTGGGTGCCGCCCATGCGTGCGCTCCGGTCGTATTGAGTTTTCGTTGGTAGACTTTGTCGCCACACGTGGCGTAGAGCATGTCGAACTTCGGGCCGCCAAAAGCGAGGTTGGAAACCCGACCATTCGGCGTCGGAATGATCGCATTGACGCGACCGGGTTGATCGCAGACCTGAATTCCCAGCTTGGTCGCCACATAGAGCCGTCCGTCCCGATCGACTTTCATACCGTCCGCATTGCTGGCGTCATCCTGATCGGGCTCGTGCAGCCAGTAATAACGCTGTTTGTGCGCAAGCGTGCCGTCCGGCTGGATCTGAAAGCTGTAAACCCAGTGGGACCGATAATCAGCCACGTAGAGCAGCGATTGATCCGCGGAAAGGGCGACGCCATTGGCGAACCGGATCCCGGTATCGACGACCTGCTTCGCGCCGTCCGTTTTGATCAACCAGACTTTGCTGGGTTCGTTGCTCGCACCAGCAGGAGGGTGCGTGACATAGATATTGCCGTTGTTCGCCACGACCAAGTCGTTCCCCGCGATTCCCTCCGCGACCACCGTCGTCGCTCCGCTGGAATCGATCGCCACAATTTGCTGAGAGCCGGTGGCGGCGACAAACAACCGTCCGTCCGGACCAAAAGCCTGGCCGTTGGAACGGTTGGTATTTTCTCGCACGAGGCTGACTGAGCCATCGAGGCCGATCTTGTACGCTTTGGATTGGGGAATGTCGGTGAAGAAGACTTCCCCTTTGGCATTCGTCGCCGCGCCTTCCGTAAATCGGTAGCCTTCTCCGACCAACGTCCAGTCTTCACCCGGGATCAGGATCGTTGAAAGCACCGTGTTCCTGGTCGGGTTGGCGCTTCGCACCGGCTGCGGCCACCCCGACCAAAGCCAGCGAATCGCGTCGGGAAACAAGGACGTGCCGTGACGGCCGTTGTGTCCACCCTCGCCCCACACATACCGTACGTCGTAGCCGGAGAATTCCAGCGCCCGCGCCATCGTCTGATTAGCCATCCACCAGTCACCGGCATAGATATTGTTATCGTTACTTCCTCCCTGCAGGAAGACGCGCAGAGGCTTCGGCTCAAACTTGCGAATCAAGGTCGGATAACCGTCACCGCCGCGCAAACCGACATAGGTGCCCACAGTACTGAATACCCGCGTGAACGCGTCGGGCCGTTCCCACGCCGCCGTGAAAGCCGCAATCGCGCCGCTGCTGGAGCCGCCAATGGCGCGATCATTGCCGGACTTCGACAATCGGATGGCACGCCCATCGCTCGTGGCTTTCGTTTCCACCGCGGGGAGCAGCTCGTTCAGTACAAAGCGCGCATAGCCATCGCCCAGACCATCGTACTCGTAGCTCCGATTGAAACGATCCAGCGCGACGTCACCGTTCTGCGCTTTGACCACGCCCGGGCGGACAAACACGCCGATGATTACCGGCAGTTCGCCGCGAGCGATCAGGTTATCGAAGACAACCGGTACGTTCCACTGCACGCCATCCTGGTTGACGTACACGCATGCGGGTTTGGCCGGGTCGTATTGTTTCGGCACATACACGGTCACTTCGCGAGTCGTACCGGGAAAGATCTTGGACTGCGCAAATTCGAACTTGATCAACTCGCCTATTGGCACGCCGGCCTGACGCACGGAATCGGGATGCGGCGGGTATTGATCCGCCGCGGCCGAAACGGAGAGCGGGGCGAAAGCCAGACAAACGAGCGTCAACGCGCTGCGGAGGGTAAACAGGGAATGGAGCATGGGGAAAAGAAAAGAGAAAGCAGCGGTCACCGTGGGTCGCATGCCCGACGGCGCGGTCTGCTAGTGGCCGCCGAACGCCGTCTCATCGATCAGCAGTTTGTCCGGGTACGTCACGCGCCCGCGCATCAGCACATCGTCATCGAAGATCTGATGGCGCAGGTCCGTCAGACGCACCGCTTGATCAAGCCGCTCCGGCCGCAGCCCGTTGAAAACGGTCTTGGCCTTATCATCCGCGAACAACACGGGCGCATGATAGGCAAAAAGGTAATCGAGCTGCTTCGCCCGCAAAAACTCACTGATCAGGTGCGCCCCGCCCTCGACGAACACCCCTGAAATGCGTGCCTCGACACAGCGCTTCCGAAAATCGGCAAACGACACCCGTTGCGTCGGCGAATCGAACGTCCACACCGTGATTCCCATCTCGCGCAGTTTGCGAACGTAGCCAAGGCCTCCGTGCGGGGTCGTCACCACGATCGTGCGATCGCGGAATTTATCCGTGAAGACGTCCGGCAGATTTTTATCCACCACCGTGCGGAGCAAGCCATCGAACACAAAACGCACCGGCGACCAGTCCTCGTTCTGATACCGCGCCGTGAGGCGCGGATTGTCTTTCAGGACCGTCATCGCCCCCACCGCAATGGCCGGAAAAAGCCGCCGCCAGCGATGTACATCGGCGCGCGACGCTTCGTTCGTGATCCACTTTGATTCTCCGGTGCGGCACGCGATTTTGCCGTCCAGCGTGGCGGCCACTTTAGCTGCAATCATCGGGCCGCCCTTGGTGATCCAGTGGTTAAAGATTAGGTTGAGATCGGAGCAGTCCCGTTCGAGGACGCCGGAAATCACTTCGATGCCCGCCGCGCGCAGCACCTCAAAGCCCCGCCCGGCATGAGCTGGATTCGGGTCGGTGGCGCCAATCACGACGCGCTTGATGCCCGACGCGATGATTGCATCCGTACACGCCCCCGTCCTGCCATGGGTTGAGCACGGCTCCAAGGTCACGTACATCGTCGCTCCCGGCCGGGGCGTCTTGCCCCGGGCCAGCAAGGCGAGTCGCTCCGCATGAGGTCCGCCGTCGGCCGCCGTCGCCCCCTCGGCCACCACGTGCCCTTCCTCCACAATGATGGCCCCGACCATCGGATTAGGATGGGTTTCCCCCCACACACTTTGCGCCCGCTGCAGCGCCTGTCGCATGAAGGCTTCGTGCTCAGGCGCTGACATAAGGATTGTTCACCCGCTCGTGCCCCACCGTGGTCTTCGGCCCGTGCCCAGGAAATACTACTGTCTCCGATGGCAAAGTGTAGATCTCGCGCCGGATCGCGTTCTCGAGCTGCTCGAAATTTCCGCCCGGCAGATCCGTGCGCCCGATGCTGCCGTTAAACAATGCGTCACCGACAAACGCCGCCTGAAGGGAGGCGATATAAAAAAGGACATTGCCCGGACAATGCCCCGGCACATGGCGGACTTCGACACTCGTACCCAACGCCGGAAACGCGTCGCCCTGTTTGATCCAATGATCAACCCGCACCGGCTCAAGGTTCATCCGCTCGCCCATGAAACGCTCCATCACTTCCGGCGTTTCAATGAGCTCACGATCCTCCGCGTGAGCGCGCACGGTTGCGCCCGACTGCCGGACAACCTCCGCGCCTCCTTGCGTGTGATCCCAATGGCCGTGAGTCAGCCAAAGCTCGGTCAGCTGGCACTTATCTTTCTGCAAAAGCGGGGCGACATCCCGCCACACGTTCCCAGGTGCATCGATCAGCACCGCCTCGCCGCGTTCGGGCGCAGTGAGGAGATAGGCATTAGTCTGAATCGGCCCGGCGGGCAAAATATGGACGTTCACACCGAAGGAGGAGAATCGTTGCACCCGTAGCCGCAACGTGAAACCACAGGCACGGCACACGAGATGCGGCACCACCCTAGGTTAATCTTTGGTTGCCGGTCCCGACGCCTCAAGCTGCCCTGTTTGCGGCGCACGTTCTCAGCACACTCAATCCACATTTCCTACCCCATGCCCCCAACCAAACCCCCGAGCAATCGGCCCGCGACCGCATCGATGCGATGCTGGTGGCTTCCGGTTGGGTGGTGCAGGACAAGAACGCGATCAACTTCGCCGCCGGCCCCGGCATCGCCGTCCGAGAATACCCCACCGACACCGGTCCGGCCGACTACGCGCTCTTCGTCGATCAAATGGCCGCCGGCGTGATCGAGGCGAAAAAAGAAACCCTCGGCCAAAATCTCACCATCGCCGAAGATCAGACTGCCGACTACGCCCACGCCAAGCTCAAGTGGATCGCGAACCACCAGCCCCTTCCCTTCCTCTACGAAAGCACGGGAAAGATCACGCGCTTCACGGACGCCCGCGACCCCAAGCCCCGTTCCCGCGAAGTCTTCTCCTTCCATCGTCCCGAAACGATGCGCGCCTGGCTCGAAGCCGGCACGTCTCTCCGCGCCCGGCTCGACGCGATGCCGCTCCTCAACCCGCAGCACCTCCCCGCCGCCGCCCTCGGCCTGCGCGACTGCCAGGAGATCGCCATCACCAACCTCGAAACATCCTTTCGCGAAGCCCGCCCGCGCGCCCTCATTCAGATGGCCACGGGCTCGGGAAAAACTTTTACCGCGATCACGGAAATCTATCGCCTCCTCAAGCACGCCAAGGCCAGGCGCGTCCTCTTCCTCGTCGACACGAAAAATCTCGGCGAGCAGGCCGAGCAGGAGTTCATGGCGTTCACGCTGAGCGACGATAACCGGAAGTTCACCGAACTCTACACCGTCCAGCGCCTCAAGTCCTCCTACGTCGCCACCGACAGCCAAGTCTGCATCTGCACCATCCAGCGGCTCTACTCGATCCTCAAGGACGAGCCGCTCGATGAATCTCTCGAAGAGCGCAGCCCGGCCGAGCAGCTCACCAAACCGAAGAAGCCCATGCCCGTCGTTTACAACGACCGGGTGCCGCTCGAATTCTTCGACTTCATCGTCATCGATGAATGCCACTGCTCGATCTACAACGTCTGGCAGCAGGTGCTCGATTACTTCGATGCCTTCCTGATCGGTCTCACCGCCACGCCCGACAACCGCACTTACGGTTTCTTCCGCAAGAATGTCGTCAGCGACTACAGTCACGAGAAGGCCGTCGCCGATGGCGTCAACGTCGGCAACGAGGTCTACGTCATCGAAACCGAGGTCACCAAAAACGGCACGCGCCTCGTTGCCAGTCAGCAGGTGGAGAAACGCGAGAAGCTCACCCGCGCCCGCCGTTGGGAGCAGCAGGACGAGGACGAAGCCTACTCCGCCAGGCAGCTCGACGATGCCGTGGTCGTGCCCGACCAGATTCGCACCATCATCAAAACGTTTCGGGCCAAGCTCCCGGAAATTTTCCCGGGCCGCGCCGAGGTGCCCAAGACTCTCGTCTTCGCCAAGACCGACAGTCACGCCGACGACATCATCAACATCATCAGGGAAGAGTTCGGCGAGGGAAACGCCTTCTGCAAAAAAGTCACCTACAAGGCCGACGAAGACCCGAAGTCCGTCCTCTCCCAGTTTCGCAACGCCTACTACCCCCGCATCGCCGTCACCGTGGACATGATTGCCACCGGCACCGACGTGAAGCCGCTGGAGTGCCTGCTCTTCCTGCGCGACGTGAAGAGCCGGAATTATTTCGAGCAGATGAAAGGCCGCGGCACGCGCACCCTCGGTCACGATGACCTAAGGAAAGTCACGCCCTCCGCGCCCACGGCGAAGACCCACTACGTCATCGTCGATGCCATCGGTGTCACCAAGTCACTCAAGACCGCCAGCCGCCCCCTGATCACCAAACCCACCGTGCCGCTGAAGGACCTCGCGATGGGCGTGATGATGGGCGCGCATGACACCGACACCGTCAGCTCGCTCGCCGGCCGCCTCGCCCGCCTCAACAAGCAATTGGAGCCGGCCGACCACGCCCGCCTCGCGGAAAAATCAGGCGGCGTCGCGCTCTCCGCCATCGTCAACCAGTTGTTCAACGCGATCGACGCCGACGCCATCGAGCAAAAAGCGCTCGAACTCGCGCAGCAGCCCGCCGGCACCAACCCCGGCGATGCCAACCGCGAAAAAGCGCAGGCCGCCCTCGTGAAAGCCGCTGCCAATGTTTTCAACGGCCCGCTCATCGAGCTCCTCGATACGATTCGCCGGGAAAAGGAGCAGACGCTCAACCACCAGCACCTCGACTAGGTGCTCAACGCAAGCTGGGACAAGGACGCCCGGCAAAACGCCGAGGCGCTCGCGCAAGATTTCTCGACGTGGCTGGTGGCTAACGAGTACCAGCTCGCCGCGCTCACGATTTTCTACCACGAACCGTATCGCCGCCGCGACGTCACCTTCGCGATGCTCGCCGCCGTGATGGCCACGCTGCGTGCCGATGCGCCGCGCTTCGCTCCGCTCCGCGTCTGGGAGGCGTACCGCCAGCTCGAAAATTATCAGGGCAAACAACCGATCAGCGAACTCACTGCGCTCGTTGCGTTGATTCGTCGCGCCAGCGGGATCGATGCGCAGCTGACGACCTTCGACGACACCGTGCGGAAAAATTTCCAGAGCTGGATCATGTCGCACCACTCCGGGCCGAACCCGAAATTCACCGAGGCGCAACTCGCGTGGCTCCAGATGATCCGCGACCACATCAGCAATTCCTTCCACCTCGAACGCGACGACCTCGAACTCGCCCCCTTCGACGGCGAAGGCGGCCTCGGCCGAATGCACAAACTCTTCGGCGACCGGATGGACCCGCTCATCGCGGAGCTTAACGAGATGCTCGTTGCCTGATGAGTATTCCCGCGAACTGGACCGAGACGGGCATCGAAGAAACGCTGCTCCCGTTCGAAAACGGACAAACGCTTCGCCAAGGCTGGAGCCCGCAATGCGAGCGATTTCCCGCGCCGACGGAGAACGATTGGGGCGTGCTTAAGACCACGGCGATTCAGGACGGCGAATTTCAGCCCGAACATAACAAAAAATTGCCGGCGGCCCTTGAGCCCGACCCTCTGCTTGAAGTCGAACCAGGCGATTTGCTCCTGACCTGCGCCGGCCCTCGCGTGCGCTGCGGCGTAATTTGCCTCGTGAAGCAGACTCGCAGACGGCTGATGGTCTCGGGAAAAATGTATCGCTTCCGCGCTGATCCACGAATCGCGCTCTCTTCCTATTTGGAGGGTTTTTTGCGCTCTCACGACACGAAGAAGTGCATCGATGCGATGAAGACCGGCATCAGCGACAGCGGCCTCAATCTGACCTTGGCGCGGTTCAAGACGTTACGCGTTCCTCTTCCAACGCTCGCCGAGCAGCACCGAATCGTGGCGAAGATCGAGGAGTTGTTTTCGGAGTTGGACCAAGGAGTGGAAAACCTGAAGCAGGCGCGGGCGCAGTTGGCGGTGTATCGGCAGGCGCTCCTCAAACACGCCTTCGAAGGCAAACTCACCGCCGGCTGGCGCAAAGCCCACGCCGCTCAGCTCGAAACAGCCGACCAACTCCTCGCCCGCCTCCGTCCAGAACGCGACGCCCGCTATCAGCCGCTCACACAAGAGGAGATCGTGGGACTACCGTCACTGCCCGTTGGTTGGACCTACGTTCGGTTAGGAGCGTTCATCGAAACCTTCGATGCCGGTAAGAGCTTTAGCTGTGACGAACGTCCGCCGAGGCCGGAGGAAGTCGGTGTCGCGAAAGTCAGTGCCGTGACGTGGGGCGAATACCAGGAATCGGAAAGCAAGACCTGTCGCGATAACGCGAAAATAAATCCCACCTATTTCATCCGTGAAGGCGATTTTTTGCTCAGCAGGGCCAACACGATCGATCTCGTCGGAGCCTGCGTCATCGTAAAGAAAGTAACGCAGCGAATTATGCTGAGTGACAAAACGCTCAGACTGTCGCTGCGCGGTTTGGCACCTGAGTATTTTCTCCAATTTCTCCGAAGCAGAAAGGGCCGGCGTCAGATCATGGATCTCTCGACCGGGAACCAAGAGTCGATGCGGAATATCGGGCAGGACAGAATTCGCTCCATTGTCATTCCAGTTTGCCCTGTTGCTGAGGCTTCCGTCGTGATCGAGATTTTGGAACGACAGCTTTCAGAGATAACGGCCCTCGAAGCCGACATCGCAACCAACCTCCAGAAAGCCGAAGCGCTGCGGCAATCGATCCTGAAAAAAGCGTTCGCCGGCCAGCTCGTGCCGCAGGACCCGGCGGACGAACCCGCCGCCACCCTCCTCGCCCGCCTTCGGGCTGAACGCGCCGTGGCGTCCGCAATCAAACCTGCTCGTCTGCGCCGTCAGAAGTCGGCCGTGGCGATCCCATGAACTCGTTTGCCCGCGCTCACCGGGTCGGACTTGTGCCCCGCTGAATCTTCGACCACGTTCCCCGCTGAACTCATGCCCACCGCGCTGCCAATTCCAGTCACACCTGCCGTGCTCATCTGGGCCCGGGAGGAAAGCGGCTACCCGGTGGAGCGCGCGGCGGATCGCCTCGGCGTAAAAGTTGAACGCCTGGTCGATTGGGAACAAGGCGAGAGACAGCCGACCATGAGGCAGGTGGAGAATCTGGCGAAACTCTACCACCGTCCGCTGAGCCTCTTTTTCCGGCCGAAGCCGCCCGTCGTCCCGGCCTTGGCTGCGGAGTATCGTCGTTTGTCTGGAGTTGTGCCGGGACAGGAATCGCCCGAACTGCGGCTCGCGTTGCGCAAGATGTCCACGCGCCGCGAAACCATGCTCCAGCTTCTCGTCGAGCTAGGTGAATCCACGCCGGCTTTCGACCTAATCGCCCATTTGACCGAGGCCCCGGCGACGGTCGCCGAACGACTCCGCGCCGCACTCGCGATCAGCCCCGATACGCAACGCGGCTGGGCCAACGAATGGCAGGCTTGGGCCGCATGGCGCGCGGCGGCCGAGGACATCGGTGTTCTGGTGTTTCAGTTTCCGAAGGTGCCTCTCACGGAGGCGCGTGGTTTGTCCCTTTTACGCGCGCCGCTGCCTGTGGCCGCGATCAATTCCAAGGAAGGCCCGGAGTCCCGCGCGTTCACGCTCATCCACGAAGTTGTCCATCTTATGCTGGCCGCCGGCCATGAAGAAGCTCCGGCCTCACGAGAAACTCGCAGCAGCGAAGCTTGGTCCGAGGTGGAGCGTTTCGCCGAGGAAACCGCGAGTCACACCCTCGTGCCGGAGATGATGTTGGCTCAGGAAATCCGCTCCGGTGACTTTCCTCGCAACGGCTGGGATATCGGCGATGTGCGCGGCCTTGCTCGCCGTTTCAGAATCACGCCGCTGGCGATGGCCACGCGCCTGCGCGCTTCCGGCTATTATGACTGGGCTCACTACCAAGCTTGGAAGCGCGGCTGGGATAGCTATGTCGCCACGCTCAAACCGAAGACAGGCGGCTTTGCCCATCCTGTTGCCATGACCTTGAGTCGCGCGGGCCGGCCATTTACCCAAGTCGTTTTGGAGGCACTCTCCGCCAACCGTATCACTATCGTTAACGCCGCGCATTATCTCGACTTGAAGATGGCTCATTTCGAGAGACTAAAAGGCGCGCTGCTCACCCGCCCCGGCATCGGAGGCTTGGATGAGTGACGCTCCCCGTCGCGCGTTCTACTCGGTGGACACCAATGTGTTCATGGATTGGCAGTTTCGATATTACCCGACGGATATTTTTCCGTCGTTGCTTGGTCGGATAGATACGTTGATCACCGAGCAGCGGTTTTTTTCACCGGCGCTCGTGGACGAAGAACTGCGCAAAGTCGGCACGCCTGAGTTAATTTCATGGTCCGACGCCCACCCCTCGATCTGGTTGCCCAACACAGAGGTGCTTGCGGCGGCTCTCGCTATTCAAAATCGCTTTCCCGGTCTTCTCGACCCCAAGGCGGAATTTGATGAAGCCGATGCCTACGTCATCGCCCTTGCCCAGCTCCGGGACGGAACTGTGGTTACGCAAGAGACCTCGGAGGCAGAAAAACGAAAGCCGCCTCGACCGATGTATATTCCCGATGTCTGCCGAGAACTCGGTGTGACTTGTGTGAGCCTGCAGGGGCTTATGCGTCGTGAGGGATGGAAGCTCTGAATTTAATGACCACCGATTCCATCATCTCCAAAGTCTGGAGTTTCTGCACCACGCTCCGCGACGATGGGGTCGGCTACGGCGATTACCTCGAGCAGCTCACCTACCTCATCTTCCTCAAGATGGCGGACGAATACAGCCGGCCGCCGCACAACCGGAAGGTCGGCGTGCCGGTCGAGTATGCGTGGCCCACGCTGAAAAATCTCAAGGGGGCGGAGCTGGAGGTCCACTACGTAAACGTGCTGCGCGAGCTGGCGAAAAAATCCGGGATGCTCGGGCAGATTTTCACCAAGTCGCAGAACAAGATTCAGGACCCCGCGAAGCTCGCCCGCATCGTCGAAATGGTGGACGAGACGGAATGGGTGACGATGGGCGCCGACGTGAAGGGCGACATCTACGAAGGGCTGCTGGAGAAAAACGCCGAGGACACCAAGTCGGGCGCGGGTCAGTATTTCACGCCGCGCGCGCTGATTCGCGGCATGGTCGAGTGCGTGCGTCCGCTGCCGCAGAAAACCATCGCCGACCCCGCGTGCGGCACGGGCGGATTCTTCCTCGCGGCCTATGATCACCTCGCGGCGCAGCAGGCGCTGAACAAGACGCAGAAAGCGTTTCTCAAGCACGAGACGTTTTACGGGCACGAGATTGTCGCGAACACGCGGAGAATGTGCCTGATGAACATGTTTCTCCACAACATCGGCGAAATCGATGGCCAGAGCCTCGTCTCGCCCAACGACGCACTTATCGCCGACAACGGGAAACGTTTCGACTACGTGCTGGCCAACCCTCCGTTCGGCAAGAAGAGCAGCATGACTTTCACCAACGAGGAGGGAGAGCAGGAGAAGGACGACCTCATCTACAACCGGCAGGATTTCTGGGCAACGACCGCCAACAAACAGCTCAATTTCCTCCAGCACATCCGCTCGATGCTGAAGACAACCGGCAGCGCGGCGGTGGTGCTGCCGGACAACGTTCTCTTCGAAGGCGGTGCGGGCGAGACCGTCCGCAAGGCGCTCCTCAAGAATACCGACCTCCACACGATTCTCCGCCTGCCGACGGGAATTTTCTACGCCAATGGTGTGAAGGCGAACGTGCTCTTCTTCGACAACCAGCCGGCGGCGAAAGACCCGTGGACGAAAGAAATCTGGTATTACGACTATCGGACGAACGTGCACCACACGCTGAAGCGAAAGCCGATGCGCTTCGAAGACCTCACGGAGTTCATCGCTTGCTACCACCCCGCCAACCGTCACGTGCGGAAAGAAACTTGGCACACCGCAAAGAATCCCGAGGGCCGCTGGCGAAAATACAGCTACGCCGACATCGTCGCTCGCGACAAGACCAGCCTCGATCTCTTCTGGCTAAAGGACAAAAGCCTCGCCGACCTCGACAATCTCCCCGAGCCGAATGACCTCGCCGAAGACATCATCGAAAACATCGAGGCGGGGCTGAATAATTTCCGCACCGTGCTGGCGGCGCTGGGCAAATAACGAGGCGCGCCGTGAAAGGCGATGGCCGTCGCAGATTGGCGGCTTGCCACTCGGCCCCGGCGCTTGGCAGTCTGCGCGTTTTCCCATGCCAACACTTAAGTTCGCCGTTCTTGCTGGAGACTACATCGGGCCCGAGGTCATGACCGAGGCGCTCCGCGTGCTGGAGCACGTTGCCCGGCAGGAAACCCTCACGCTTTCCTACGCCCAAGCCCCCGTTGGCGGCGCCGGCATCGACCAGCACGGAAAGGCGCTGCCGGACTCGACCTTGAAGCTGTGCGAGGAGTCCGACGCGATTCTCTTCGGCTCGGTCGGCGGTCCCAAGTGGGAAAAGCTTCCGCCCAAGGAACAGCCCGAGCGGGCCGCCCTCCTGCCCCTGCGGAAACATTTTACCCTGTTCGCGAACATCCGGCCCGGCCTGCTGTATCGGGAACTCACGGACGCTTCGCCGCTCAAGACCTCCCGCATTCCCGACGGCATCGACATCGTCTGCATCCGCGAACTGACCGGCGGTCTTTATTTCGGCCTGCCGAAACAAACCACCACGTTACCCGACGGCGATGTGCAGGCGGTCGATACGATGGTTTATCGGAAAAGCGAAATCGAGCGCATCACCGCGACCGCCATCACCGCCGCCCGCGCCCGCAAAAAGAAACTCTGCTCCGTCGACAAGGCCAACGTACTTGAAACGTCAGTACTCTGGCGCAAGACCGTGACGGAGTACGTCGCGCAACACGCCCCCGACCTCGAGCTCAGCCACATGTATGTCGACAACGCCGCCATGCAGCTCGTGCGCGATCCGAACCAGTTCGACGTGTTCGTTACTGAAAACATGTTCGGCGACATTCTCTCCGATGAGCTGGCCGTCATCTGCGGTTCTCTCGGCATGCTGTCCTCCGCTTCGCTCGGTGCCGGAAAGAATTCGCTCGGATTGCCGTTCGGTCTCTACGAACCCGCGGGTGGAACTGCGCCGGACATCGCCGGCAAAGGCATCGCCAATCCTTGCGCGCAGATTCTGTCGGTCGCGCTGATGTTGCGCTTCAGCTTTGGCCTCGACGCCATCGCGACGCGGATTGAAGCGGCCGTGAAGACGGCCGTCACGAATGGCACCCGCACCGGTGATATCGCGTTCGGCGGCGCGTCGGTGGGCACGCGCGCCATGACGGACGCGATTATCGCGGAGCTTTAAGCCGGTCGGATCGATCAAACCGACCGCCCGGCGTTTCACCACGCCTGGCGGCGAAGCGATAAAGGGCAGCGATGTCTACGGAATCGCGAGGGGCGGGGAAACCTTGGAGGTCAGGACAAAAAAGAACGTCGCCCCCTGATCCGGCGCGCTCTCGGCCCAGACCCGGCCGCCGTGCCGACGAATGATGTTCTGCACAATCTCGAGGCCGATCCCGGAACCTTCAAACTGCGCATCGGTGTGCAACCGCTCGAACGCGTTAAAAAGCCGGTCGGCCTGGCTCATGTCGAACCCGATGCCATTGTCGCGAATGAAATATAACCACTCGCCGTCGACGTGCTGCGACCCGATCTCCACCCTCGCTTTGTCCCGCGGACGGGTAAACTTCAGGGCATTGTTCAGGAGATTGAGGAGAACCTGTTTCAGCAGCGATTCGTCGCCCATCGCCGCGGGTAAGTCTCCGACGACAATCTCGACCTTTCTTGGCTCCCATTGCGGCCGAAGCTCCGCGAGCGCAGAATGGACCAAGGAAACCATGTCGAACGTTTGCGTCAAAACGGGTTCCCTCGTCAGGCGGCTGAAGCGCAGAAGGTCCTCGATCAATCGCCCCATCCGAGCCGTGTTGCGTTCGATGGCGATAAACATCCGCTTGCCTTCCGCGGACGCCGACCCGGCATAATCTTCGCGCAGGATGGAACTAAACCCCTCGATCGCCCGGAGCGGCGAACGAAGTTCGTGAGAAACAAAAAACGCGAAAGACTCCAGCTGTTGATTGGCTGCCTCCAACTCCGTCGTGCGCTCGCGGACGCGTGCTTCCAGTGACTCGTTGGCTTGGTGAAGCTCGTCACGCATGCGCTCGAGCTCCCGATTCCGTTCCTCGAGTTTTGCGACCAGCCGCTCGTTGTAGAGCTTCATCCGCTGCACCCCTTCCTCCGCGACCCGCACCTGCGACGGCCGCGGTTTTCGCATCACCTGATACACCGTGGCCAGCAACGTCGCGGCATCCGCCGGCTTGCGCAGAAATGCGTCCGCCCCAAGTTCCAGTCCTGCTTTTTCGTCCTCCGCCGACGTATAGTTCGCCGTATAAATGATGATCGGAATGGCATCGTATCGCGCCTGCGCCCGAATCTCATAACAGAGCCGGTAACCATCCATCCCTGGCATCAGGATATCGGATACGATCACGTCCACCGCTTCGCGTTCCAGCAGCGCCAGGGCCGCCAGGCCGTCGACTGCCTCGAGCACGACCCTGCCCTCGCCCGCGAGCTGCGCCCGCAGCAGGGTCCGACTCACCGCTTGATCTTCGACGACGACGATCTTCATGCCCACAAGAATGACGACCAAAGTATGGGATACGATCGCATTAGTCGCGAGCCTCAATCAGGCGCAACAACGCCAAACCTGAGAGATAAAATAAACGACGGGTGTGGACGTAAACCATTTCAGAACGGAGTGACACCAAGCCATCGCCCGCCCGGGAGTCGAAAGCAAACCTCGGTGAATCAATTCAACGGATTCCAATGCCGTGGAGTCGTTCCTCTCGGCAGAGCCGGGCCGCAGCGCCAATTCGCCTCTTGCTAACCGCGCCCGCCACCTCTGATGTTTGCACTTATTGCCCTCTGAAAATGACCTCCGCTGAGATTCGCCAGAGCTTCCTCGATTTCTTCGCCCGGCAAGGGCACACGATCGTCCCTTCGGCGTCGTTGCTCCCCGATTCGCCGGGGCTGCTCTTCACCAACGCCGGCATGAACCAGTTCGTGCCGATTTTCCTCGGGACCCGCGCGCCGGATGTCGCGAGTTGGGCCGGAGTGAAGCCGGCGAAAGACACGCGGGCCGCCGACACGCAGAAGTGCATTCGCGCGGGCGGAAAACATAACGACCTCGAGGATGTGGGTTTCGATACCTATCATCACACGATGTTCGAGATGTTGGGCAACTGGTCGTTCGGCGACTACTTCAAGAAAGAGTCGCTGCAGTGGGGCTGGGAGCTGATCACAAAGGTGTGGGGCATCCCGCCCAAGCGGCTCTTTGCGACGGTCTACTCACCCGACAAGACGAAGAATGATCCGTCGGATTTCGATCAGGAAGCCTACGACATCTGGGCCGCTATTTTCCGCCAGGAAGGCCTCGATCCCGCCGTTCACATCGTCAACGGCAACAAGAAGGACAATTTTTGGATGATGGGCGACACCGGCCCGTGCGGCCCGTGTTCCGAGATCCATTTCAACCTGCTGCCCAGCGATGAGGAAGCCGCGGGCCGCGCGCTCGTGAACTCGAGCAGCCCGCGTTGCATCGAGATCTGGAATCACGTTTTCATCCAGTTCAACGCCAACGCCGACGGCACGTTCTCGCCGCTCGCAGCCAAGCACGTTGACACCGGCATGGGTTTCGAACGCGTGGCCGGCATTCACGCGATGACGAACGGATTCACGGACTTCACCAAAGACCCATCGAATTACGCCGCTGATGTGTTCGCACCGCTGTTCGCGAAAGTCACCGAGCTCTCCGGCAAAACGTACGCGGCAACCGTCCCGACCAAGCGCGAAGGACTGACCGAACAGGAGAACATCGATGTCGCTTTCCGCGTGCTCGCGGATCACGCCCGCTGCGTCTCATGCGCGATCGCCGATGGCATTCTGCCAGGAAACGAAGGCCGCAACTACGTCATCCGCCGCATTCTGCGTCGCGGAATTCTCTACGGGAAGAAGCTCGGCCTGCAGACCGGTTTCTTCGAACAACTCGTGCCACCCGTCGTCGAGTCGCTCGGGGCGGTGTTTCCCGAGTTGCAGCAACAGCAGGGAATGATTCAGCGCGTGATCCGCGGGGAAGAAGAAAGCTTCGGCCGTACGATCGATCGCGGACTTGGCTTTTTCGACGAAGCAGTATCAACGCTCAAATCCTTTGGGGAGGACGCGAAAGCTCCTGACGGCGCAGACTTCAAATGGGATTCAGAACGAAGGCCCTCATCTGTAATCTCCGGTGAATGGGCATTTCGTCTCTACGACACCTACGGCTTCCCGCTCGACATGACCCAGCTCCTCGCCACCGGGCGAGGGCTCACGGTGGACGCCGCGGGTTTCGAAACCGAAATGGAAAAGCAACGTGCCCTCGGCCGCGCTTCCCATAAAAAGGAAATCATCATCGCCGCCAAGGAGGGTGAAGCCTCGGCCATTTACGAAGCGTCCCTCTTCACTGGATACGTTATCGACACCGAAAAACCGGTGCCCGCCATGGTCACCGATGTCGTCCGCAGCGAAAAGGACGTCTTCCTGGTCTTCGACCGCACTCCGTTCTACGCCGAGATGGGCGGTCAGGCCGGCGACTGCGGCACCGCGGTCGTCGCCGGTCAGACAATCGCGATCGTCGACACGGTAAAAGACAAAGCCGGCCGGCATCTCCACAAGATCGATCCCGCCCTCAATCTGACCGGCGCTGCCCTCGAACTAAAAGACGCCGCCGCGCAGCTCACGATTGATCTCGGTCGCCGACGCGCTATTTCACGGCATCACTCGGCCGCCCATTTGATTCACTGGGCCCTGCGCAAGACGCTTGGCACCCACGTCCGCCAAGCCGGTACGTCGAAGACGCCCGACCGTATGCGGTTCGACTTTTCCCACTTCGAGGCGATGACGGCCGACCAGATCCGCGAGATCGAACGCCTCGTCAACGAGCGGGTCATCGACAACGCGCGCGTCGAGTCGTACGAAACCGAATTCGACCGTAAACCCGAAGGCACCCTCGCCTTCTTCGGTGACAAATACGGCAAGATCGTCCGCGTCGTCGATATCGGCGGCTACAGCCGCGAACTTTGCGGCGGCACGCACGTCGCCACGACCGGTGAAATCGGATTGATCAAGATCGTGGCCGAAATGGCCATCGCCGCCGGCACGCGCCGCATCGAGGCCGTCGCCGGCCAAGCCGCATTCGATTTCGTCGCCGAACGCGAAGCCGCCCTCGCGGCTGTCAACGCGCGCCTCCATTCGGGTTCCCACGATGTCGCGCAGAAGCTCGATGCTCTGCTCGCTCATCAGAAGGAGCTCGAGAAGAAGCTGAAGGCGTTCGAACAGAAAGCCGCGGCGGGATTAGCCGAGGAACTCGCCGCCAAGGCCGTCACCCGCGACGGACTCAAGTTCGTCGCCGCAGTCGTGTCGGTCGACGCGCCTGAATTGCTCCGCTCGATCGGCTCACAAGTTCTCAGCCGACTCGGCGAAGGTGTGGTGCAACTCGGCGCCGCCTTCGGAGATCGCGCTAGTTTGGTCGCGTTCTGCTCTCCGGCCGCGATCAAGGCCGGACACCAAGCGGGCAAGATCGTGAACGAACTGTCGCAAAAGCTCGGTGGCAAAGGCGGGGGCAAACCGGACTTCGCCATGGGCGGAGGCAAAGAGGTGTCGCGCCTCCACGAGGTCGTGCAGGGCTGAACCAAGAAAAATCCCCGCTGCCAAATGGCATTTTAATGCCTGCCATTTGGCAATAGAGCTTGCGAAGCGGGAGGGGGGCAGTACAGTATGGGCATGAAGACGCATAAGGCCGCAGGGACTTCGTACCCTGATATTCAGGACAACACCGCGATGGCGCAACGGGTCGAGGAAGGCCTGCCGGTCGGGGAAGTGGTCGAGTTTGGCAAGCAAGCGGGTTTCACGAACGAAGAACTCGCGCGGCTGATTCACATTCCGGCGAGGACGTATGCCCGGCGAGTTGCCAGCAAGTCGCGCTTGAAGGTCTCGGAAGGCGAACGGGCGATTCGCCTGATGCGGCTGTTCAGCCGCGCGAAACAGGTTTTCGGTACCGATGAAAACACCCGGCGCTGGTTTAATGCGCGGATCTTGGCGCTCGGGCGCAAGACGCCCTTGGAATATGCCCAGACGGAGCCGGGCGCACGGGAAGTGGAGAATATCATCGGGCGCATCGAGGACGGCGTTTTCTCGTGAGTGAGATTCTCGCGTGGCGCTTGTGTGCACGACATCGTGAACCGTGGGCTTTCACGGGAGAAGGTGCGGCTCGGCGGGGCGGCCGGTGGAACAGCCCGGGCGTGCGTTTGATCTATTGCGCCGAATCCCGCTCCCTCGCCGCGCTCGAGGTTTTGGTTCATGCGGATGAAACGGGTATGCTCGCCGCGATCGAGTGGGTCTGTATCCCCGTGGTGATCCCCGCGGAGTTGGTTGGGTTACCCGCGCGCTTTCCAGAGAGCTGGCGCCAGTATCCCCACGGCCCCATGACCCAGGAGTTTGGCGCCGCTTGGGTGCGGGAGAAGCGCTCGGCCGCGCTCCGCGTCCCGAGTGCTGTCGTACCTGGCGAATTCAATTACCTCTTAAATCCAATCCACGCCGGCTTTGCCCACGTAAAGATCGGAAAAGCTGAACGTTTCGCCTTTGATCCTCGACTCGCCGGATAAACCTCTCGCGGTTTTCGACTCCAGGGCTCGCTTCAACGCAAAACGCCGATGGGAAATGTCACGTAATGAGTGACGCTTCTCCCCAACGACTCGGCGCGCGTGCAGGATCATGATGGCGTCCCGACCCGGATGAACGCGCTCACGGATGTCCTGACAAAACGCGGTGGGAGATTGCAAAACGATCGGCCATATTGAACATTTTTGCCCATGGCCGCAGACCTCCGTCCGATCATTGACGAGATTGCGAATCGCGCGGATGACTTCCTCGCCGGTACGACCGACCGCGCTCAGGCGCGAGCCGGGATTGAGGAAGTGATCACCATGGATTACGCCGGGCTGACTCCGCTCGATCGCAGCCTGGTGGTCAAAGGGGTGATGGTGGTGTTGGAGGACGGGGACTTTTTTGGCACCGAGTTCGCCGGCGATCCCTTCCGGGACGAGGACGAACCGGAGACGCCCTAGCCCTGCGCCTCGGTCGAATTTTGCCAGGAAACGAGCCGATGCGTTGGCCTTGGAAATCGCGACTTTCGCACTCTTGCCGGGGCCAGGAATTGCGCCACGGTGGTGAGTAATGTCTTCAGCGGTTGCTGCCCTTCCCGAGCTCTTTGCCATTCTCGCTTTTGATGCGAGCAACCAACTCGCGGTGCGAAGGCTCGGCTCCAAGCTGGGACTGGCTTTCACCGGCAGTGATCTCGCGATGGCCGAAGCGCGAGTTAACGCGTCCTTCTCAACCCACACTCAACCGGCCGAGTACTTTGGGACGGAGGCCGGCGGGCGGTCTTATCGGGTGTTCTTCGTTCAGGTGAACGGCGCGCCCGCGGATGGCGAAATCGTTTTTCGGTCGCTCGATTCGCTGGAGGCAGAACCCGCGGCGCTCGCGCCCTCGCTGGCGGGTTTGATCAAGCAACTCGAACCCTACCTCGTCGAGATCCCATATCTCCACCTCGGCGAGAACGACTTCATCTACAAGTTCCGTCCGGCTCAGGAACGCAACACGGCGATCTATGCTCAAGACCTGGCGGCAGGAGCCTTGTATCAGTCTCGCTTGTGTACCGCGATCAAAGCCCTCGCGCGCCAGCACGAGCGGACGGCGGCAGCCCCGGTCACGCTCAATTTCGGCGCGGTGAGCTATGTGATTCCGAGCCATTTTGGATTCTGCCTCGGGGTCAAAAATGCCATCGAGCGAGCCTATGAAACCCTCGCGGAAAATCCGGGACGTCGAGTGTTCATGCTCTCGGAACTGATCCACAATCCGTTCGTGAACGAAGACCTGTTACGACGCGGGCTGCGATACCTTCAAACCGATAAAGGCGCGCCCTACACCGTCGGAGGACGGGTCGCCGCGCCGGCGGGCGAGGCCGACGCACTCCTCTGGGACACGCTGACGCCGGACGACATTGTGATCATTCCCGCATTCGGGGCGACCGATGAGGACAAGCGTCGACTCGTACGCAAAGGCATCGCCGTCTGCCATTACGACGCCACCTGCATGTTGGTGGAAAAAGTCTGGAAAGCGGCCCGCGCCTACGGTCGCGAAGGCTATACGGTCGTGATTCATGGAAAACATGAGCATGAAGAAACGAAGGCGACCTTCTCCAACACGCGGCGTTTTGCCCCGGCTGTAATCGTGCGAAACCTCGAAGAGGCGCGCCTGCTCGGCGACATCATCGGGGGTGACCCGGACACCCGGCAAACGCGTTTCCAAGAGTCGTTCGCCGGCCGCCATACGCCCGGCTTTGACGCGAACCGTGATTTGCAGCGGATCGCGGTGGTGAACCAAACCACGCTCTTGATGAACGAGACCCTCGCGATCATTGAGCATCTCAGAAATGTTTACCGGGAGGTGTTGGGTGATGACCAGCGAGTCGGCGGCAGTGGGCGACGTGACACCCTTTGTTACGCGACCCAAGTCAACCAGGATGCGTTGAGCCGGGCCTTGGCGGAACCGCTGGACGCAGCCCTTGTGATCGGCGGGAAGAACTCATCCAATACCTACCAGCTCTTTCGCCTGTGTGAGCAGAAGCTCGGTGCGAAAGCGTTCTTCATTCAGTCAGAGGGCAGCATCCGGTCCGCTGATACGGTTGAACATTACGTCTATGTCGGCGGAGGAAAAGAACGAACGGAAACGCGCCCACTCTGGGCGGAATCAGACCGGAGCACGCCCAAACGCATCCTCATCACCGGCGGTGCAAGTTGTCCCGACGGGATCATCCAGCAGGTGATCACGCGGATAAACTCCTTTTTTCCCGGGACAGAGCTACGTGATCCAACGGAGGTATTATCCGAGTTGGAGAACGACTCACCGCTTAAAGGCGCGAAGTGAGGTTGTGACAGAACGGAACGGAGATCGTTCGGGCCACGTCAAATTCTCTGTCCGAAGCCAGCCCTGGAGCCCCGGCCACGGCCGCTAACATCCTGAAGTCCCACACCGCCCGGGGGGCCGAGCTTGATCTGGCCCGGTCTGAAAAGGCCCGGCCGAATTCCTTAGAAGAAGAAAGGCTCGGCAGGGTCGATGGTGCAGAGCCTGTTTCCTAGAAGCGAATCGACATTCCAGCGCGCACGCCGCTTTGGTTCGCGAGATCGACCTTGGTCGAATACTGCGCGGTCTCGTTATCGATCGTTTGGGTGTAGCTGCCGGCGGATTGAAAGACGGCGCCGGCGTAGAAGCCCGCCCGTTCAGTCAGGTCGAACTGGAGCGAAGCATCGGCATAATAACCCGGCAGAAGTTTGGCATCGGAGACGGTGCTCGTATCCGAAATCTCAGCACCAAAGTCAGGTTCCAAGGTCTGCGTGACGGTGTAGCTTGAACCAGAATAGACGAGAACCGCACCCGCACTCACGCTGGCACGGAGGCGAGTGGTAATGGGAATCCATAACGTCGGACCGGCCCGGAACGTATAATAGGCGCCCTTGAGCGACCAGCGGTTCAAGACGCTGCTGTCGTTCAAGAGCGTCGTGATCGTGCGGTCCACCGGCTCGTTGCCGATAAGAACGGTCGTGTTGGTCGTGATCGTGCGCACGGAACCATCATCATTCAGGATCGGATTACCGCTCGCATCGAGTGCAGTCTCGATGGAGGAACTCGGCGCGGAATAAGGCGCATCAGGCAGGCGTTGACCGAACAGCGAGTACAAATCGGTAAGGGTCGTGAGCGCCGCTCCGACGCGATCATTCGTGTTCGCCGAAAGGTCATTGATCGACATGCCGGCAGTCAGGTCCCAAGCGATGCGCCCGCCGAAAAACTTACCCATGTCACGATGCACGGCGATATCCATGCCGGCACTCGAGTTGGCCTTCTGGTTCCGCGTTCCGGTATCAACGATTTCCGCCGAGTACGTGTGAAAGGCGATATAGCCGTCGACACCCTGGCTGGCGTCGAGAAAGCCCCAGGAATTGGTCCGACCATCGGGAGCAATGGGCTCCGCGATCGCACCACCACTATCGGGGTCAATTATCGGATTTCCGCTCGTGTCCACGCGCGCGACAACCCGCGCATCGGGCTGGACCACGCCATCACGGTAGGACCGCAGCTGATTGACGCCGGTCGCGGAACCCGGATCTTCCGGAGCTGGAATCCGGCCCTGCCCGGCAAAGCTGGTCTTTGCCCCGGAAATATAACGAAAACCAAAGGTGACGGTGCTCTTGGGCTCGTAAATGTATTCGTCGAGGTTGCTGAAGTCAGGGATCTCGACGGGAGGTGCCTGTCGTTCCTCGTCCTGAGCGTAGGCGAAGCCAAACGAGGATGCAAAAGCGACGAGGGCGAGACGAAGATGTTTCATGCGGAAGGATCGCCATCGTTGGACGGGGCGACGGAAAGAATGTTGCATGAAAGTTCAGAGTTCCGGAGGCACGCGTCAACGAGAGAGTGGCGCGGATTGGCGCGACGGGATGATTACTCTGTTGGTTTGCGGAGGTGGAAAATTTCACGACCTGCGGCTGGCCGGCGATTCCCCGGTGAGCACGCCCGATGACAGGACGCCATTCCCGGGGCGACGAATCCGAAAAACGAACGCCACGGCAGTTCATCCGCCTTCGCCGAATCCGTACACAAAAAAAGCGGGCGGTGCGACCACAAGCGCACCACCCGCCACTCCATCCTTTTACACCCCTGACAAAGTGATCACTCGACGGTCGCCATCTGTGGCGTTGAAACAGCCGGGCCCTTGCCGAGATTGTTCTTTGCCTCGTCCAACGAGTCATAAAACGTCCACCCCCGAGTATCCTCGAAGCCCTTACACTCCGAGATGATCTGCGGATTTCCGACCAGGGCAAAGTGCATCGCCAGGTCGCGGCAGGTCTGCATCGCCTGGAACAGGAGCTTGATGATGCCCATGTGCAGCGACTTGATCTGATGGATGTCGATGACGATTTTGTTGATACCGGAATCCACCGCTTCGGCGAATTTGGGTTTAAGATAGGTTACGGCCTCCGCGATGACCGCCGGCGAGCAAACTTCGGGAAGGCGCATCACCATGATCGTGCCTTCGGTGGCGTAGTACCGTTGAGAGGTATCCAGATTCATCGCTTTCGCGATCTTCGTCTCGAGTTCGCCCATGTCGATCGGCTTGGTGATGATCGCGCTGAAACCGACCGTCTGAGCCTGCTGCTGTTGCGTGGTCTCGGTTTTTACCACCAACGCAAACACCGGGGTGTACTTGGTTTTCACGTTCGTGCGGATAAGGCGGAACAGAGTGAAAGCCGCCTCTTCCGGCAGCGAGAGACTCACAATGATCACATCCGGTGGCGCTTTGGTGACGGCATCGAGCGCCTCCCCTTGTGTGCTCACGCCCCGCATGCGCCACGGTGTGTGCTTGAGGCCATCCTGGATCTGCTGGACGATGGCTGGCTTGTCTTCGACGATCAGAATGTCTGCGGGATCAAAGATCGACTTTGCCTTCGCCGGACCTTCATTGACCGGTTTGAGGTCGATGACGCGGCTGCATTTTTCGATCAGCACTTCTTCCTTGAAAGGCTTAACCAGATAGTCGCGAACGCCGATCTTGGCGATCTTCAGCACGTGATCCCGACCGCCTTCAGCGGTGAGCATCATGACCGGAATCGCTTTCAAAGCCGCGTCAGATTTCAACTTGGTGAGCATCTCGACCCCGTCCATGACAGGCATCGTGACGTCGAGCAGAATTAAATCAGGCGTCTCCTTGGCGGCGATGGCGAGACCTTCCACGCCGTTGGCGGCCTCGAGGATTTCGACATCAAAGTGCTTAAACGCCTTCTTCACGATAATGCGGACGGTCTTCGAGTCGTCCACGGTGAGAACTTTATAGCGCATGGTGAGAGTAAAATTTGGCGATTATTCGTCCTGCTTCATCAGGATGTCAGCGATGACCTGATGCCCTTCGCAGTCGAAGTGATAGACGTGGCGAATCGCCGAGCTAATCGGCTCGATGGAGAAATTCGTGCCGCGCAAAATGGAGGGGATCGTGAGCTTGCAGGGATGGCCCGCGTCACAAAGTCCATTTTTGAAGCCGCCAACCGTCATGTTGGTCAGTTCGCCGATGGCGTCGTTGATCACTTCATCACCGGCCTCGTCGAGTTCGGCCTCCGTCATGCCCAGCAGTTGCTTGGTGCAGTTGCGGGCGAACTCCAGATCGAGATGGAGGTAAACGAGTCCATTGGCTTCGCCGATAAATCCGACCGTGCCGACAACTTGAGGGCGATTGGAAGCAGGATGCGACTTGCCGCCCTGATTGGGCGCTGTCGTCGAAAACTTCGGCTCGCGCCCGATCATCGTTTTAAAGACGTCGGTTACGGCACGGGTGATATATTCTCGGATCAGCGCTTCGGTAATTTGGGTGGCAGCTGGCATGATTTCAGCGGAGTTTCAGGAGACGAGTGCTTATCGACGCATTTAGTGTGCGCTTTACCGGGATTACGCTGCACCCCCGAATTTGGGACGGCACCGTCCCAATCCACCTGCCTCCGGATCGCCGGTGCTACTCTCCAAAGTTAGCCGCTGGCCCCTGCTGGTCGCAGCGATCAAACTCCAGCGAAATCAGACATCCGCTGACTCCATGCCCAAGTCGACCGGATCGTTCGCATCGCGGTACTCCTGAAGCTTGTTGCGCAGGGTGCGAATGCTAATGCCCAGCGCGGCTGCGGCATGGGTACGATTACCTGCGGTCTGTCTCAAGGCCGCACGGATCGCCTGCTTCTCCAGTTCCTCGAGCCGCAAAACCATGCCAGAACCATCTGTGACCGCGGGGCTGGCAGCACCCCCGGCTTCGTCAGTGGTTGTTTCAGCGGGAACCTTGGCCATGGCTTCGGTCGCGTCGCTCTCCATCCACGTTGCCGTGGAATGTGCATCGGTGGGCGACATATCTCCCGGCAACCCAAGGGCGGCCGCGGAGCACGGACGGCCCGACTCTGACAAAATGACCGCACGCTCGACGGTATTCTGTAGTTCGCGTACATTTCCCGGCCACCGATAAGCCAGTAAGGCGGCCCGCGCGGACTCCGAAAACCCGGTAACCTTCACGCCATGCTTGCGCGTAAAGCGCCGCAAAAAGTGATCCGCGAGGATTGGGATGTCTTCGACCCGTTCGCGCAAGGCCGGCACGTGCACGGGAAAAACATTAAGCCGGTAATAAAGATCCTGGCGAAACTCCCCTTTCGCGACGTAAGAAAGCAAATCACGATTCGATGTGGCGATGATGCGGACGTTGACCTTGATCGTTCGGCTGCCTCCCACGCGCTCAAATTCGCGCTCTTGCAAAACGCGCAAAAGCTTCGCCTGCAATGGGCTCGGTATTTCACTCACTTCATCGAGCAGCAGCGTGCCGTTATTCGCCAACTCAAAGCGTCCTTCACGGCGCTCAGTCGCGCCCGTGAAAGCGCCCCGTTCATGACCGAAGAACTCACTTTCGATCAGGGTCTGAGAAACGGCGGCGCAGTTAACCTTGATAAAAGGCTGCCCACGCCGGGGACTACGCCGGTAGAATTCGCGAGAGATCATCTCTTTTCCCGTCCCGCTCTCACCCGTCACGAGGACCGTGGCATCCGTAGGCGCGACTCGATCGATCAGCTGACGGAGGCGCATCATCGCAGGACTGCGCCCGACCAGCAATGCGTCATCGTCCTCCGGGTCGTCACTCAAAAGATTATTGACCTTAACCAATTGCCGGTAGGTTTGCGCCTTTCGCAAAATGACATCGATCTGCGAGGGCGAAAATGGCTTGAGGACATAATCAAATGCGCCGGCCCGCATACAGGCGACGGCTGATTCGATCGAACCAAAGCCCGTAACCATTACGACCAGTGGACGTTCGGGCAGCGTTGCAACTTGTTCGAGAAATTTCAACCCGTCTCCGTCCGGCAAACGAAGATCCAGGATCATCAAGTCGAAAGGCTCCTTCGCGAGGCATGCCTGCGCCTGCGCCAGGTTGTTGGCAACCGTGACGGGAAGCTTGTGACGCATAAAAATGCTTTGAAGCAGATTGCGGACAACCAAATCGTCTTCGACGATCAGGATCTTCTCAAAGGACATGGGCGATGCGACGGTGAAGGAGAGGGAAAGGGCCTGACTAAAGCTCCCCGCCCGGCGGATTCAAACAAATGTTTACCCCAGCGGGTTTGCCCTTAGGACTAAACCCCCAGCAGCCCGGCCACGTTCCGCTCGACGTCGGCCGGAAGAAACGGTTTGGGCAGAAACGCAGTCGCCCCTCCCTTTATCAAAGTTCCGATCAGGGTATGTTCGCGACCGCTCGTCAGGAGTACCGGCAGATGAGGCCGGGCGGCCCGCAGTTGTTGGCAAAGGTGACCGCCTTCTCCATCCGGCAGTAAAGAGTCCACAATCACCAAATCAATGCTGGGCCGGTGATCATTAAAAAGCTGCAAACCGGTCTCGCAATCCCGCGCCCGCAAGACGCGGCGATTTACCCGGCCGAGGATCAACGATATCAGCCCGGCGATGTGATCATCGTCCTCGATAAGCAAAATAACGCCATTTTCAGACGGACGCAGTCCGAGCAATAACTGCGAGTCTGAATCCGAGGATTTGGCCAACACCGCTGGAGAGGCAGGCATTTTAGTCGTTTACGACAAGTTAACTGAAACCTTAAGAGAAACTTAAACTCAAGACCGGAATGTGCCGACTAATGGTGTTGGTATGCGCTTACTCTCTTTTCTCTCCGACATCGAAAAGGCGCTGATTGCCGAGTCCCCGGTCGTTGACGGGGGCGCTTGGGAATCAAGCCGGATGGTAAATTTTCACCATGGGCTGGCTCGATTGAGCCTCACACCCCGGGCCGCCGCCGATCTGCCTTTCCCGCCAGGATCGATCTTCCTCCAGGCTTTTGTATTGGCCGACGGCTCATTGTGCCTGAAGGCAAATCTCAATTGGAAGGGAAGCGATGCCTTCCCGGTAATCTCCGTCTATTCCACTCCATCGCTCAATTGGAAGTTGGAAGCGTCACGGATTGCGATGGCCTGGCTCGAAGGCCCACCCGCCTTCTCCGGAGCGATAGAATCGATGGAATCGCACCAACTCACCGCCGTCGCCAGTTAAGTCAGGAATGACGTGATCGGAGGGTGAGCGTTGAATCCAGGGCGTCACTCGCTTCTGGAGGTTGATTCGGATATCGAGCGCCGTAGGCGTCGCGATCATCCGATCCAAGCTCGCAGCTACAAAAAAGACGGTCACTCATGACTGTCTTTTTCATTGCCCTGACATAGCTTAATCTTGAATAACCGCTTAACCAACCAGGGAAAGCGTCGCCGGCGCGGCCGCGGCCCCGTAGGCGGGAGCGACTTGAGCGATCACGCGCTGGCGGCTGGAAATCGCAAGGAGTTCAGTCCGGTTGCGGGTCATCTGAGCGTTCAGCCACGCGACAGAGTGGGTGCGGGCCTTATACAGCGCGGTGACCCGGGACTTGACGTCCGCATCCAGCGCACTCCCACCCTGAGTCGCGAGAAAGGCCACAAGGGGTTCGATGCGTGATTGAATTTCCACTACGGCCGACAAATCCCCTGCCTTTAAAATCACGGCCTCCTGCATCACCAGCTCTTCGAGCGCGGTGAGGATTCGCGTGCAGGCGGGCGCAGGGGTCGCCATGGCTCAGGCGACGCCGCGGATTCGCTCAACCGAGCCGCCATCCTGCTGGGCCAGCATCTGAGCCCAGGCATCCCTCAGTTCACGCACCAGCCGTTCGACCTCGATCACCGGCTCTATCTGCTTGCGAATGTTCGCCTCCAGGAGTCGGCGGTTATGATAATCGTAAAGGCGATGCATGGTCCGGGCGAACTCGCCGCCCGCGTCCATGTTCAAGCCATTTTGCAGCTCAGTCAGGATGGCTTGCGCCTTCAGGAGCTGCGTATTGATGGTTTCAATCCGCCTGGGTTCTTCGGTGGCAGCGAACGCCTCCCGGGAGAGAGCCATTGCTTTTAGCGCGCCATCATAAAGCATCAGGACGAGTTGGCCCGGACTGGCCGTGAGAATTGAAGTGGCGCGATACGTTCGCGCGTAGCCATTGGCGACCATGGGGTCGGGACTCAGAGGTCGCTTTCGCTCAGATCAGGGGATCCGAGGATTTGCTCCGCCACTTGGCGAAGGGTTTCCATCGGCGGATACGCGGGATCTTTCATCAGAGCGCGGGCGCGCTCCACGACTTCAGGGCGCACCTCGGGCTGGCGCTGCAATTCGGAGCGCAGAAACGAGGCACTCGCGACCGAGATTTGATCGGTTCGCGGCGCTTCCTGGCGCTTGAGGGGTTGGGCAGCAGTGGCAATCAGCTCCGGGCGGGATGAGCGGTCGGTAGATGTCGTTGAAGAAATCATTGGCTATTTCGGGTTTTTCGAAACGGTCTGCCGCTGATGACGGTTACAGGGAACGCCGTTGGTTGCTGTGCAAAGAAATCGGACAAATGGGCCGTAACTTGAGGTGACTTCACGTAGTAATTGGAGGCGTCGCTAAATTGGTTAGCGGGATCCCTGAGCAGGCACCGGGATCGGAGTCGGCGTCGGGCGAATAACGACAGGCGGGAGCGTCGCGAACATGGCCGTCGTAGCGTAAGCGGCGAAACGGGAGGGCGATTGCAATGCACTGTGCGTTAGATCCGCTGGAACGCTGCGATCCGCGTCCAGGAAGTGATTACGAACCGAGTTGGCGACGGCCGCGTTATCCGCTGAAAACACATTGTCGAATACCCAAATGAGGCGGCTATCGTCAAACCCCGCCAGTTTCGCCCGCAATCCCATCGCGAGCGGCCGGTGCGCACTAAATACCGTCAGGTCGACAAAAAGCAGCGCATCCGCCGCGAATTCCCGCTGCAGCGTAACCATCAAATCATGCGGGAGCGCGCCCGCCGAAGAAAACGCTTCAGCCCGAAATCGTCGCAGGCAATCTTCCCGTGACAAAGTCACGACTTCAAACCGCTGACTGGCCTGCAGCGCCGTGACGAGAACCGGGTCGAAACCAGCAGCCGTTTCGGCCGAAGCCGTGGAGCCGGCCCAAATCGGCATAAGGACCACTCGCCGGATGTCTCCGAGGTTGGGCTCGCCGGAATGATTCAATGGCGTATACAACGGTCCGACTCGCGCGGTATCGTAAGGCCCGGGGTGCATGCAGCCTGAGAGCAGGCCCAAACCGAGGGCACTGAGAAAAAGTGCCCCGGAAACACCCTTCACCCGTAAAGTCCGCTCGGGATTGGTCAAAATTCTAGTCGGCGCGCCCATGATTAATTATGATTTGGCTTGGGGGAACATCCCGGCAATCGCAGACTGTTGCTGATTGATGCGCGATTGCGCCGTTTCCATTTGAATGAAGGCAGACTCCAAAATTGAACGCTGTTGTATCAACCGGCGATCGATCGCGGCAATCTGTTCGTCGAGACCCGTGTTTGTCTTATTCAAGCGTTCTTGCTGACCGGTGTTTTGGACCGTGATTCGACCGAGGAAGTCACCGAATTTCGCCCCGAGGCCCGTTCCGCCTTTAGTGAACAATGAATCCACGGCCGACGTCGACCCCGCCAACGCCTGATCGAGCTTGGTCGCACTTTTGATCTCGAGCTCGTTGGAACCAGACTTGAAATCGATGCCCATATCCGCGAGCCGCTTAATCTGTCCCGTCGCTCCCGTGACTTCCGCGAAGGCCAAGGTGCGCAAAGTGCGACCCCATTCTTGAATCTCGCGATTGCTGGAGAGCGTCGCCGCGGTTATCTTCCCCTTTGAGTCCGTGGTAACCCTCGTGGCAGAATCGAGAAACTGCTGCACCGCATTGAAGCCATCGATGAACCCCTGAACTTTCGCTTTCATCGTACCGGTGTCAGCCGCAACACTGATGGTCTCAGTGCTCTGCGAGTTCACCGTGACACTCAGACCGGTGATCCCGTGAGACGATCCGTCGAGCGTGTTGCTCGCACTGGTGAGGGTGCCGCCATCGTTAATGGTAAATTCCGCATTCTTTCCGCGTGCCAGCGTAGCGCCCGTGTTAAGGCCAAGCGCACCCAACAGCCCGCCCGCCGCTTCGCTCACACTGACCCCGAGATCACCCGTGCTTTGATTGATCAAAACCAGACGGTCGTTGGTGGTATCATACGATGCATTCACACCCGCGCCGGAGTCGTTGATGCGCGTGAGTATGGCCGAAAGCGGATCGGTGTTCACGTTATAGGCAATCTCGACGCCATTGATCGAAAACGTCCCATTACCACTCCCGTCGACCGCAGTGATCGGCGTTGCCAGATTCGCCGTGGCGAGCGGTGCGGCCGTCTTGACGGTGCCCAGTCCACCAGAACTTGTGGTCGTCGCCGTCCCGTTGTTACCGAGCTTCATCGCTCGAAGAAAATTACTGGTGTCGTTGGACGCCCCGAGCAAAACCTCTCCTCCGGAGCTGGCTAAGGTGACGCGATCCGTGGTGTTATCGTAGCTCGCCATCACCGTCCCACCGGTCGCCGTCGAGATGGCATCAAACACGTCCTGCAACGAATCCGTGAGCGCGATCGAAACTTTCTGCCCGTTCACGGTGAAGTCTCCGGCTGTAATCGCCTGACCGGTGGGAAGCGTCGCCACCGTTAGAGCGGAAACGTCAGTGGTCGCATTGAGTCCCCCACCGACATCAACGGCTCCCTGCAGGCTGGCCGCCCTGGCAAGCTGCGACACGGCGATCTTGTAGGTACCCGTAGGGGTGCTACTCGCCGCGCCGGACGTCCACTGGGAACCGGACGTCGTGGACTGCGCCGTCCGCAGCCCGAAGAGTGTGCTCGAGTTCACCGCCGCCATGGCGGTCTTCAATGCTTCCAGCCGGGTACCCAGCGTGCCCAGTTGGGTCACCTTCTGGCTGTTGGCGGTCTTCTCCGCTTCGATGCGGGTGGCCGGGGTGCGCTCGAGATTGATGATCTGATCAACGAAACTCTTCCAATCGAAATTTGAGGCGAGACCAGCGACTTGAAAGGGCATAATAAAAAAGTGTTGAGGGGCACAGATTGCTCCGCCCTAACCTATCGGCACGCGCGTAGTCGGCTTGAGCCGCAAGCGGTTTAGAAAAAACTCGTTTGAGCGCGAAAATAAAATCTTCGCTTTTCAATCAAGGTTTCTCCTTGCCGCGACGATTGCCTGCTCTGTCGAGACAAACGTCACGACCGGCGCGATTCGGAGCCGTCCCTCCCGAATACGACTGTGGCACGGACGCCACGCTCAACGATCAAGGAAGATCATCATGTCAGTTGTCATTAATACGAACTTTGCTGCCATCGTCGCGGCAAACAACCTCGCCTCGTCCAACAGCTCGCTGCAGAAGAGTCTGAATCGACTCTCCAGTGGCTCGAAGATTGTGAACCCCGCGGATGACGCCGGTGGACTCGCAGTCTCAATGAAACTTACGGCCACCGCCAAACGTCAGGGCGCGGTCATTAGCAATCTCGGCAATGCGGTCTCGTTTCTGCAATCGCAGGACGGCGCGCTCAAGGTCACAGGCAAAATTCTCGATCGCATGGGCGAACTGCGAACCCTCTATGAGGACGTGACGAAGAGCACGGAAGACAAGGGGAATTACAATACCGAGTTCACCGCTCTCAAAGCCCAGCTCTCCGCGATCACCTCCGAAAAGTTCAACGGTGTTTCCATGTTCGCCTCGACCAGCGGAACCGTCTATACGACCGAGGAAGGCTCAGGCTCGGGCTCAGGTTCATCTGTAACCCTGGCGGGCCGTGATCTCACCACCAGTACGACGGGCATTGGCGGTCTGACGGGCTCGAGCACCAATTTGGGCGATATCAGTGTCACCAATGTCACGGACGCCATCCAGAACGTTGCCACCTTCCGCGCCCAGAATGGCGCCGAACAGAGCCGCCTCGGTTTTGCGACCGAGCTCCTGGTGGTCAACAAGGCCAATCTGGAGGCCGCCTCAAGTCGAATCACCGACGTGGATGTCGCCCAGGAATCAACGCAACTCGCGCGATTCAACATCCTCGTGCAGTCCGGCACCGCCATGCTCTCCCAGGCGAATCAGAGTGCGCAGATCGCGCTGAAACTCCTCAGCTAAGTTCGGGACCGACTTGTCCCGGCCGTCCCAGCTCCCGCTTCTTCGCGAGCACAGGGAGCCCAGGTTACCTACCGCGAGCGATCCGCTCGGCGTTCCTCTTCTGCCCTCACCGGCAGTGCGTATGATCTTTTCGGGTGGTGGCTCCAGTCCGCCTTTTTGTCTTCGACCCGGCCCTCGTGGCTGGGGGGCGAATTGGCAACCGCCAGCCCGTTCAGCAGGAGTTCGTTGAAAGTCCAGTCAGGCGTATTTCAATCCTTGATACACCCTTGAAAGTCGCGCCGCGCTCTCGGCGGCGCGCACCCCCTTTTGCGGCACATGCCGCAGATGGCGCGATCCGGCGCCCTCCTCCGGATACGTGGCGACGACGGACGTCGCATTCTCATCAAGGAAAGATAATACCATGTCAGTCGTGATCAATACCAACATGTCGGCGACGGTTGCCTCCAACAACCTCGCCGCCTCGAATAGTGCACTGCAAAAGAGCCTCAACCGGCTCTCGAGCGGCTCGAAAATCGTGAACCCGTCGGATGACGCCGGCGGTCTCGCGGTTTCGATGAAGTTGTCAGCGGCAGCCAAGCGCC